>PPYF01026743.1_pt1 | contig 114621 bp, 79 predicted proteins | sample 1559871 | NCBI WGS metagenome assembly PPYF01 (sample SAMN08240021, study PRJNA423297) | Human gut metagenome, whole genome shotgun sequencing project.
CTCGAGAATCTCGTTAAGAACGGCCGCGCGCCCAAGCTCGCCGGCCAGCTCACGCAAATGCTCAACATTCGCCTGGCCGTTTCGCCGGAGTGGAAATCGGGCGAGATCAAGGCCATAAAAAAGGGCCGCGGTGCCAAGCGCATCGTTACCAACACCATGGCCGATTGCCTCGCATTTTTGGCCGAGTATCCGGGCTCCAGCGTGCGCGTGCTCACGACCGGCGCCGCCGAGGAGCAGGAGCTTGTCAACGAGGCACTCGCGGGTCAGGATTACGTAGACGTCGGCACCGGCCCCATCGGCTGCACCATCGCCACCCACGTAGGCGTCGACGCCATCGCCATCAGCTACTGCCCCCGCTACCAGCCAACTCACTAGGGACGCCCACATCAGTTGCGGTGGAATAGGGACTGTTTTTGGCTTATTAGCCGCCAATCAATCCCTATTCCACCGCAACTTAGAAGCAGTTCATTTGGGACGGGGCTAAAAAGACTGGTATCAAACGTTTCAGACCAGTCTTTTAGCCCCGTCCCATTTTACCTACCCTATATCAGCCCGCTCAGGGCGATGTCGACGGCTTCGTTGAGATCGTCGGTGATGTGGACAAGGTCTGGATCGAGTGGGCTGATCATGCCGGCATCCATCACCGGGCCGTTGAGCCAGTCGAACAGGCCCCTCGCGGTACCCACTGGACAAAAAATGGCAAATATGAGTACCGCCACCAAATTAGTAGCAGCAAAATCTCGCCGGAATTGATCATTTCGATCAATTCCACGTCTTGCCAAGGCTCAAAATTCCGTGTTTAGTGGGTTAGATATATAGAATAATGTGGAATTGGTATTCTATTCTTACCAAATGTTATGAGACTACATTAACAACAGTACTCATATTTGACGTTATTTGACCACGGAGTCATTCGAGGACCCCTCCCCACGCCGCCAACACGCCCCATAGCCGCCAAAACACCTTTAACAACAGCCGCCGCACGTTTTGGCACCGGCTAATTGCCACTCACGGATCGGTACCCCACTATTACCGAACCAAAATCGAAGTCGCATATCTCATAAAGCTGAAATGACGTACCCTCATCCCAATGAACGCTGACAAGAATGGCATTCAAATGAGCAACGCCGTGCATCAATACGCCCTTTTCGGGAACGCCTTATTCAAACTCAATAAAACGGTTGTCCACGCTTCAGATCCGCGTAAGCAGATCGTAATCTGTAGCAACGGTCCAGACATCCGTTACGCAACACTCGAAGAATGGGACAAAGCCGGCAAATCTTTCGGCGAACGTGCACAGACCGAGGGCATCGTTACCAGCGCGAGCCCAGCGCGCGACAAACTCGAGCTCTTTCGCAATCTTTTTACCGGCCGCAAAGATGTGCACGCTCACGGGTATCGCAGAAAAGACGGGGGCATCGGCTATACACCCGCCTGCGCAAATGAGTGGAAGCCAGGCATTTGCCCCAAAGCAAACCATCACAGAATTAAATGCGCTGAATGTCGCAGCCGCACATTCCTTGAGCTGAACGATGCCGCCATTATCGCCCATTTCAAAGGCAGCGACGACAGGCTCCGGGACGTCATAGGTCAATATGTTCTCGACAAAGACTGCAACACAAATGTCCTTGTCATTGATTTTGACAAAGCCGATTGGAAAGAAGCGACAAACGCTATCAGGCTTGTCGTAAAAAACCATGGAATTAACGCTGCGGTCGAGCGATCAAGGTCAGGCAACGGCGCGCATATCTGGTTTTTCTTCCTAGAACCTATAAACGCAAAGACAGCACGAGATTTCGGTAGCTGCCTTATCGCCGAAGCAGCGGCACTCAACAAGACAATCACCTTCGAAGCCTTTGACCGAATGATACCCGCGCAGTCCACCATTCCTGAAGGCGGCTTTGGAAATCTCATTGCGCTGCCCTTTCAGGGAAAAGCGCAGCGGGAAGGAAACAGCGTATTTGTTGACGAACGATTCGAGCCCTTTCCCGACCAATGGCTTTACCTTTCGCAAATCCAACTAATCTCGCGTGCGACGGTGGATCGTCTGATCGAGGACACCAAAAACAAACCGCTTGGAATAGCAACAGCTGCAGCGACAAACAAAACCAGGCGCAATGTCCAAAAGCCACGAAAGCGGCTCCCGCTCACGCCACGAGACTTCCCCTCGAACCTGCTCGTCACACAAGCCGATATGCTCTACATCCCCGAAAAGTCTCTGAGCCCGGCAGCTCAAATGGAAATCCGCAGGCTTGCGACATTTGCCAACCCGGAGTTCTTCCGTGCGCAATCTATGCATCAATCAGTATTCGGCAAACCGCGACTCATAGACCTCAGCGAACTTAGAGATGGCCGCGTCGCGATTCCCAGAGGCTGCAAAGCCCAACTTGAGCAGCTGATTCAAGAAGCCCACGTTACTGCCCATTATTCAGACGAACGTAGCACAGGCAATCCAATTGAGATGGCATTCAAAGGGACCCTTCATCCCGAACAGCAAATTGCCGCCGACCAGATGCTTGAATACGAAGACGGAATCATGTCTGCGCCAACGGGCTTCGGTAAAACCGTCATCGGAGCTTATCTTATTGCCGCCGTTGGTCTTCCAGCGCTCGTCATTGTTCCAAAGACCGCGCTCATAGCCCAATGGAAATCGCAGCTCGAACGATTTCTCGACATTACGGACACCAGAGAGCCGGTCCGAACGCCAAAAGGACGAATCAGCAAAAAGCAACCTCCCCTTATTGGACAAATCGGAGGGGGCAAAACCGCCGTCAGCGGCCTTATCGACGTCGCTTCCTTTCAGTCGCTATCTGGCAAAGACTCCCAAACCGGGGAGCCGATAGTTAAGAACCTTGTTCGTAATTACGGCCTCATTATCTGCGACGAATGCCACCATGCTGCCGCGCCACAGCTCGAGCTCGTCCTCAAGTCCGCTCCAGCCAAATATATATATGGCCTCTCCGCGACACCCGAGCGCTCCGACGGACTCACGCGGGCGCTCTCGATGCTCTGCGGCCCGCTTCGCTATGTCATCGATCCAAAAACGCAGGCAATTCAGCAGGGCATCCAGCGCATCGTTCGACCGAGATTTACCGGCATTCGGCTATCCGCCTACGAGCCGGATGCAAGCTTCAATCAGATTCTCGATATGCTGTGTGCACATGCGGCAAGAAACGAATTGATTGTCGATGACGCCCTCGAAGCAGCGTCAAACGGTCGACATCCGCTCATACTATCCAAAAGGAAAAAGCATGCTGAGGAACTGTTCAGGTTGCTTAATGATCGCAGACACGAGCCCATACTCTTAACCGGAGAAATCGGCGCCAAAGAAAGAAAAGCGATACTGAACAGTCTTCCCGGCTTTGAGCATGAACATCGAATCATCGTCGCCACCGAAAGCCTTCTGAGCGAGGGCTTCGATCTGTCCTACCTTGACACCCTTTTCATTGCCACGCCGATATCTTGGGACGGCAGCGTAACGCAGCAGGTGGGCAGACTGCATAGAAGCCACGAGGGCAAGCAACAGGTTGAGATATTCGACTACATTGACCTGTCGATACCCATGCTCGCCCGCATGTACCAGAAAAGACTCAAGACGTACGCCAAGTTGGGGTACGAAATTTATTCAGCAGAGGACAGCGAGCAACCCGATTACAACATTCTCATAGAGCCGGCAAACGCTATTGAGGCATTAATTAAAGACATCACCGGTGCCACAAAGAGTGCCTTCATAGCCGCATCCTACGCATCCGCCGCATGCCTCACGAAACTCACCACCACACTCGCAGGCGCAGCCGCCCGTGGGATTACCCTTGAGGTTTATGTTGCCTCACCTCCGCGCGATGACGCGAAAGCGATTTTTGCCGAGATGAACGTCGACTATTCCGTCAAGGCCAAAGGGCGGCTGTGCGCGGCCGTGATTGACGAGGAAACTGTCTGGTACGGGACTATCCCGCTGCTGGCATTCCCCAAGAAAGAAGACCGCAGCATCCGTTTCAAAAGCAACGAAGTCGCCGCTGAGTTTTTGAGCGAAATCCAGCAATGAGGAGAACCGGGGGCCGCAGCAGCGAACGGGGCGCGCCTATCAGTTGCGGTGAAATAGGGACTGTTTTTGGCCAATCGACCGCAAATCAGTCCCTATTCCACCGCAACTTGGAAATCGGCGATCAGCCCAGCGGACCCTGAAACAGTTCCTCATGCGAGCCCATTCTCACCAGCCTAATCACTGGGTTAGTCTTATGGGGAAGATAAAGAACGACCACATCGACCAAGCCATCGGATAGGTGGAAATCGATGTGGCCGTTGTAGTTTCCGCCCGGGTTTGAGAGCTCGTGGGCGCCATACTCCGCCGGAAGTGACCCATGAACCACAAGCTCTGCAACCGCCGCTTTAAACTCACTTTTTAGCTGCGGATGCATGCGCATCGTTCGTTTGTAGTCCGCCTTAAATTGAGCCTCGACTTTAATCTCGAACATCGCTATTCCTCATCGAGGAATGACATAAGCTCATCAGCGTTATTGAATGACGGGCTATCGTCCGGCAAAATCCCCAACTCATGAGCCTCGGCGATCACCATGGCACGCCTCGTCGCCTCGTTGGGCATCTCCGCCCTTCCTACAATCTCAAAAGGAATCTTTCGCTGATTTACCAGCTGCCGAACGGCAAGATTGAGATAGGAATTGAGGCTGAGGCCGACCGAATCCAAGAACTCAGTCGCCTGCTCCTTGAGCCCCTCTTCGAGGCGAACCGTCGTAGGCTTAACCGTTGCAGTAGACATACGCGACCTCCTTGCCCTCGTCTTTTGCATCAGTATACCCAATATAAATGGCAACCTGACGTTAGATAGCATCAGATTGCCATGCATATTCATGTCGCGGTAGACACGATTGCTCTACATCAACCCGCTGAGCGCAATGTCAACGGCCTCGTTGAGGTCGTCGGTAATGTGTACCAGATCCGGGTCGAGCGGGCTAATCATACTGGCGCTCATTACCGGGCCGTTAAGCCAGTCGAACAGGCCCTGCCAGTACTCGGTGCCCACCAGCACAAGCGGCATGCGCTTGACCTTGTGCGTTTGCACCAGCGTGAGCACCTCGAACATCTCGTCGAGTGTGCCAAACCCGCCGGGAAAAACAATAGCGCCCGAGCTGTATTTGACGAACATGGTCTTGCGCACAAAGAAGTAACGGAAGTCCATACCAAGGTTCACGTATTTGTTGAGCCCCTGCTCGTGCGGCAATTCAATGCCCAGGCCAACTGACTTGCCGTTGACACTCGCCGCTCCCCTGTTGGCCGCTTCCATGATGCCGGGGCCGCCACCGGTGATAACCGCCACGCCGCGCTGAGCAATCTTACGGCCGACGGTGCGCGCCGCCTTGTAGGCCGGGTCCGTCTTGGGCGTGCGGGCGCTGCCGAAGATGGTCACTGCGGGTCCGAGCTCGGCCAGCGCGCCAAAACCATCGACAAACTCGGCCTGGATGCGCAGCACGCGCCACGGATCGGCATGCAGCCAGTCGGTCGACTCCTCGGGCGCCAGCAGGTTGGCGTAGGTGTTGTCCTTAGGAATCATGGGGCCGCGCATGACCACGGGGCCGCGGCGGTACGTCTCGTCGTAGGCAGGCTCGCCCTCGACGTTCTCATTCTTAATCATGGGTACTCCTATCGAGAAAAAGAAAAGCGGGCGGGGTCGACGCCATGCGCCAAACACCCGCCCGAACATCAACTATTCGGTATGGTACCCACGATGCATCAAGTGCTTGCAAGCTATCGGTCAGCGGTCGCGCAGCCGGTGTCAGCAAATGTGACGAGCGGTTGCCGCTCAGCCTTTGCCATTGCCCACGCTCTGCAAGCGTGTCTGTCGCCCTTAGTAATCCACCGCCGCAGGGCTGTTCATCCAGTCGCTCACAAACGCGCCGTAGCGGCCCTCGATAATGGCCTGGCGGGCACGCTGCATAAGGTTGAGCAGGTAGTAGATGTTGTGCATCGAAAGCAGAATGCCGCCGAGCATCTCCTTCTGCGTGACCATGTGACGGATGAGCGCGCGGCTGTAGCCGCCCGTGCACACCGGGCAGGTGCAGGTGGGGTCGATGGGGCCGTCGTCGTGCGCAAAGCGCGCGTTGCGGAAGTTAAGGCGACCCTCGCTGGAGAACGCCGTACCCATGCGGCCCGTACGCGTCGGCAGCACGCAGTCGAACATGTCGATACCCACGCCCACACCGCGCACGAGGGTGGTGGGGTTGCCGACGCCCATCAGGTAGCGCGGCTTGTGCTTGGGCATGTACTCGCTTACGAGCGGTGCCAGGGTCTCGAACATGGTCTCGTGGTCCTCGCCCACCGAGTAGCCGCCAATGCCGTAACCGGGGAAGTCGCCGCACTCCTCCAGATGGCGCAGCGAGCGCAGGCGCAGATCTAGGTGCATGCCGCCCTGAACAATGCCAAAGAGCGCCTGGTCGTCGCGGTTATGCGCCTTATAGCAGCGCTCGGCCCACATACTCGACAGCTCAACGGCGCGCTCAACGTAGGCGCGCGTGGCGGGATAGCCCGGGCACTGGTCCAGCTGCATGCAGATGTCGGAGCCGAGCTTCATGGCGATCTCCATGTTGTCCTCGGGTGTCCAGAACACGTGGCGGCCGTCGTAATCGTTGACGATAAAGCGCACGCCCTCGTCAGTGAGCTTGACGGCATCGTTGTGACTGAAGACCTGGAAACCGCCCGAGTCGGTGAGGATAGGGCCGTGCCAGTTCATAAACTTGTGCAGGCCGCCCAGCTCGGCGATGGTGTCCTCGCCGGGACGCATGGACAGGTGATAGGTATTGGCAAGCACGATCTGGGCGCCGAGCTGTTTGACGGTCTCGGTAGGAATGCCCTTGACGTTTGCCTTGGTGCCCACGGGCATGAAGATCGGTGTCTCGATGTCGCCGTGCGGGGTGTGCAGCACGCCGGCACGCGCATGCGTCGTCGGGTCCTCGGCGATCAGGTCGAATTTAAAAAGGCTCTGGTCCATAAACTGGAACTCCTTGGTTGCGGTTCATACGCAAACCATTATACGGGCAACCCGCAAAGAGCACCGACTCGACAGAAACTGGCGCAAAGGGGTCATAGTCATTGGAATCATTTCCAACAGCCAAGGCAACGCCGATGCTCTGGCAATGCCAGCGAGCGGTCGCCAGGGCGAACAAATTGGCATGAAAAGAGGGCGGCATAGACCTTCTGGTCATGCCGCCCTCTTTGAATGACAAGTTGTCGCCCTGGCGGCCGCGCAGCGTCGGCCCGTTACGGCGTTTGGTAAAACGCCGTAACCCCTAAGGCCGCTGGCCCATGCCACCCTCGAGGGTGACGGTCTCGCCGTTCATGTACTTAAAGTCGGGACCGCAGAGCTGAACGACCACGCGGCCGATTTCCTTCTCGACGTCGCCGTAGTGACCAGCCGGCGGCATGTGGACGTTGGCCTTGAACGCCTCGGGATAGGCATCCTGGAAGTTCTCGAGCGCAGCGGTCCAAGCAAGCGGGCACACGATGTTGACGTTGATGCCGTCCTTGCCCCACTCGTTGGCGGCAACGCGGGTCAGGCCGCGGATGCCCTCCTTGGCGGCAGCATAGCTGCACTGGCCATAGTTGCCAAACAGGCCGGCGCCCGAGGCAAAGTTGACCACGGAGCCCTTGGTCTCCTTCAGGTGCGGATAGGCCTTCTGCATGTACAGATAGGTAGCATACAGACCGGAGTAAATGGCCAGGTTAAACTGATCCATGGTGTGATCGGCGATGGTCACGCCCGAGGCGCTAGCCTGAGCATTGTTGACGACGGCGTCGATGCGGCCGAACTCCTCAATGGCCTTGTCGATGACGTTCTGGACGACGGCCTCGTTGTCCTGACCAGCCGAGACATCGGCCTGAACAGGCAGAACCTTGACACCGTACTCGGCCTCGAGAGACTCCTTGGCGGCCTCGAGCTTGGCGACGTTGCGGCCGGTGATGACGAGGTTCGCGCCCTCCTTGGCAAATGCGATATCGATGCCGTAGCCGATGGAGCCAGCGGAACCGTCCTTAAGCGTGGCCTTGCCGCCGCCGGTGACGATCACGGTCTTACCAGTGAAAAGTCCCATACAAAGTCCTTTCAAATCGCGACGGGCACGCCCGCCGACTGCGCGTATCCAACTTCACGCGCCAAAAGCTGAGATGCAACTTTAGCGTGTTCAAGCAAAAATAAAAGACCGCGGTAGGCGAACGGCACCACGTAGTTCGGCGAAGGGATTGTCAAGTACAAACTGGATAAAACGGCCGAGTTATTGTTATCAGATCGAGCCATCGAACACGTTTTGAAACTTTGCTGCGGCGCGCGGGATGTCGGCGCGAGACCTTATCATAGGGTGACAAACAACGATGAGGAGCACATGCCTATGACAGACGAGCTGGACCCCCAGACTCAACAGCATATTGATGATTCCGCAGACGCCGTCGCAGATACTGACGTTGTGACCTGCGATGGTATCGACATCGACGACCCCATCTTGGACGAAAGCGCTACGGCGGAAACCCCTGCCGCAGAAAACGCCGACGAGCAAAATGACGATGCGCCCGCTCAGGACGACGACCCCGTACAGGAGACCGCTCCGCAAGCAGCGGGCCCCATCGAGGTGTCATCGGAAGAAGAGCTCGACGCCGTGATGGACTCCATGATGGATGCCGTCAAGGCCATGAAGGACGCCGTTGCCGACGCCGACGTTGACGCCGAAGAGGAGGAGGCCGCCGAGGCCGCCTCGACCTTTGTACCCGGCGAGACCCCGGTTGCCGACCAGGGCAGCACCATGCCCTCGTTTTTACAGCTCGAGCATCCCACGATTGGCGCCGATGCGGTCGACCCGCACGCAGCGGGCTTTTCTGTGATCGAAGGCGGCACCGGCAACATCGCCACGCCGCAGACTGACGATACGGATGCAGCCGACGCCGCGCACTCGACCACCTCGCACGCCCCCGCCGCAAGCCGCGACCTGGGGACCGCTGTCTCGAACACCGCGAACGCCGTGGGCACCTTTATCGCCCAGGGCGCCTCGGCCATGCGCGAGATGAACGCTGCCAAGAAGGCACTCGCCGACGCCCGCGCCCACCTGGCCGAACTTGAGCAGCACATTGCCGACCAGGCAGAGGAGCTCGAGACGCGCCAAGATATCGCAGGCCGCTACGACCAAATCGTCGCCGACCAGCGCCAGGCCATTGCCACGGCACAAAAGACCGCTGCGGCAGCCAAAATCGATCGCGATGCCCATGCTGCCAAAGTGGCAGAGCTCAAGGGTCAGCTCGAGCAAATGAAGGCAGAGGACGATGCGGCCGAGCTCCGTCTGAAGGCTGCGCTCGACGCCGTGGAGGCCCGCGAGGCGAGCTCGCGCGAGACTGGCAACCGCCTTGTTCGTCGCCTTGAGGATTCCAAGCGCATCCGCGACAAAGTGAAGGCGGAGCGTGACGCCGGCGTCGCCGCCGCACGACAGGCCGCCGATGCCACGCGTGCGCAGCTCGAGACCCTGCGTCGCGAATATGCCGAACTGCAGCGCAACCCTTCGGCAAATCCCGCCAATTACACCGTGCGCACCAGCGAGCTGTCGATGCAAATCTCCGACGCTGCCGATGCCCTCCGCAAGGCAGAGGCGGACGTGCCGCGCGTGACCGAAGACCTTGAGCATTCGCTCGCCGCCGCCGAGCAAGCCGTCGAGCAGGCACAGGCCCCCATCGCCGACGCCAAGCGAGCGCACCAGGCCGTAACGGCTGAGGCAGATGCCGCGCGCGACGAGCTGCAGTCCGCAAAAACTGCCGCCACGACGCGCCAGCGCGAGCTGCGCGAAAAGATCGCCGCGCAGGACAAGGCACGCCGCGAGCAAGAGCAGGCTATCGCAAACGCCCAGGCAGATGCCGCGCATGCGCAGTCGATTATCGAGCAGGCGACCGAGGTACACGAGCACCCCGAAATCACCGAATCACTCGCCGGTTCCTTGGCGCGCGACAAGGCCGAACACGCCGAGACCGAGCGCGAAGTCGCCCAGCTCGAGGCCGCCGAGGACGACGTGCGCGAGCGAACCCGCGACTCACGCATCAAATTCACCGGCGCCATCGTCTGCATCATCGCCGTGGTCCTGGTGATCATCGCAATCTGGCTCTTCACAGGCAAGTAAGCCAAACATCAAATACGCCCCAACGCAGTTGCGGTGAGATAGTTCCTGTTTAGCCCTCAAAAAGGCCAATCCAAGAACTATCTCACCGCAACTTATTAGATTGATGCAAGGTAGTAATGGACGTTCTTAAACGACTAGTCAAACAAGAACATCCCCAACGACTGGTCAAGAAATTGGCGCAAGGACTGTCTCCAAGTGCCGGCACAACAGAAACGTCCCTAACTGCCACATCTGAGCCAAGGCAACGCCGATGTTTTGGCGAAGTCAGCGAAAACGCCCCTAAGCGAGCAAGGTGACGTGAAAGAGGAGGGCATTGACCTTCTGGTCATGCCCGACGATTGAACGTCAGATTGCCGCTTAGGGGCGTTTGCAGCGTCGAGCCGTTACGTGGTTCGTAGAACCGCGTAACTAACAAGTCGCGCCCTTGAAGTTGAACGTCAGATTGTCCAAATGCGGCCCGCGCAGCGTCGACCGGTTACGGCGTTTGTAAAACGCCGTAACCTACAAGATGAGCATCGCGTCACCAAAGCTGAAGAAGCGGTAACGCTCTTCGATGGCGGCAGCGTAGGCATCCATGATCTGGTCGCGGGTGGCAAGTGCGCTCACGAGCATCATGAGCGTGGAGCGCGGCACGTGGAAGTTCGTGATCAGTGCGTCAACCACGTGATAGGTCGAGCCGGGCATGAGGTAGAGCTGCGTTGTCGCGTTCTCGCGCACCACGATGTCACCGCGGCCGAGCGTGTCAGCGCCGTCCTCGCGGCCCTCAAAATAGCGCGCCGTCACAGCCGGATCGGACACCGGCGCCTCCGCATCGAACGCACTCTCGAGCGAACGCACTGCGGTGGTGCCGACGGCGATTACGCGGTGCCCCTCGGCCTTCGCCTTATGCACGGCGTCGACAACTTCCTGCGACACGTGGTAGCGCTCGGTGTGCATGACGTGCTGCGTAGGGTCGTCCTCCTCAACCAAGCGGAAGGTGTCGATGCCCACCTCGAGCTCAACGGCGGCAAACTTCGCACCCTTGGCCTCGATAGCCGCCATGAGCTCGGGCGTGAAGTGCAGACCCGCCGTAGGAGCGGCAGCCGAGTGCTCCTCCTTCATGGCGTAAACGGTCTGGTACTTCTCGGGATCTCCCTCGTAATCGGTAATGTAGGGCGGCAGCGGCACGTGGCCGGCAGCATGGATGGCCTCGTCGAGCGTGCGCGGGTCGCCGGCGGCATTGCACCCGGCCGGCTCAAAACGCACCAGGCGGCCGCCGCGGCTATCGGTGACAAAGTCGACGACCTCGGCTGTCAGTACCACGGGAGCCCCCTCGGGCGCATGGGCGCCACCGGCGCGATACTCAATCTGGGCACCGGGCTTCAGACGCTTGCCCGGCTTGACCAGGCACTCCCAAACGTGACCCAGCGGATCCACATCCTCGCGGCGCTTGAGCAGCAGCGTTTCGACCACGCCACCCGAGCCGGCCTTGCGACCGATCAGGCGGGCCAGCATCACGCGCGTCTTGTTGATGACGAGCACATCGCCTGGCTCGATATAGTCGATGATGTCGCGGAAGATGCGGTGCTCAACGGTACCGCCGTGCTCCAGCGGCGTTCCCGTCTGGGAGCCCTTGCGATCCACCACCAGCAGACGGCAGGAGTCACGCGGCTCGGCAGGAGCCTGGGCGATCAGTTCCTCAGGAAGGTTGTAGTCAAAATCATCGGTACGCATAGACACGTCGGATACTCCTTATATAGCTAAAGTCCGCTCTACATCCTAGCAGGCTGCCAGCCTAAAAGAACTATTATTTGGACGCTTTGCGCTCGTCGCGGATACGGGCGCGGTCCATGGCCGCCTCGACGGCCGAGAATCGGCAGCCGCAATAATTCTGCCGATACATGCCCAGCTCGCGCGAACGGCGTGTCGCCTCGGGGTAATACGGACGAAAATCGCGAATGACCGGGACGAGCCCATGTGCCGCCGCCAAGCGCTCCAACACATCATTGCAGGTTTCGAACAGCTGATACGGCGAGACGGCGAGCGTCGTGCCCACAAACTCAAACCCACGCTCCTGGGCCACACGGCATGCCTCGGCCAGACGCAGGGCATAGCAGGCTCGACAGCGACGGGGCCGATCGGCGCCCAGCGGGGCCACGCCGGCCTCCCAGCGCTCGCGGTCCTCCCCTGCCTCGATAAGCTCGATGTCGCCATCGGCACACCACCGGCGCAGCTCGTCCAAACGCCGCCGCCATTCATCGCGCGGCTGAATATTGGGATTGGTCCAGCAAATTGTGGGTTCAAACCCCTCCTCGCGCAGCAGGCGAACCGGCTCAAGCGAGCACGGCGCACAGCAAGCGTGCAACAACAACGACAACAACGGCTTCATGGACATCTCCTCTCCCACAATGATTTTTCTGGGACGGGGATTAAAAAATCATTGCGTACCTAATGATTTTTTAATCCCCGTCCCAGAAAAATCATCCCAAAAGACTACCTTGCGAAAAAGCGGACGCCAAAGGACGTGTCCTCGCAGGCGACAATGCGGCGGTCGCGCAGGATGGTCCGCACGTAATACCAGTCGCCCACACAGCCCGACAAATGCAAGCCGGCAGCCAGATAGCACAGCAGCGGATAGCCCGAGAACGCAAACCCCAGGGCAAACGCCGCCGTCACAACAACCGTCGGCGCCAGGCAAACCGCCACGTACCGCCGGCGCGAATACACGACACCCTCGGCGCAGGCATAGATCATCGCCGTCTCGCGATTCGCCCCAAAGGTCACCTTCGCGCCCGCAGGCGCCAGCAGCTTAAAAAACACACCGTGCACCAGCTCGTGCACGGCAAATGACGCCGCCGAAACCGCAGCCAAGCCGACTATCCAGCCCAAAACCGCCGTCCAACCGCCCGCGTCAGCCGCATCCAGGTCCGCGGGCCCACCCAGCAGCATAAACACCGGCACCAGGCACACGGCAAATGCGCAAAGCACGGCCATCCCCCACACAAAGCAGGCGTGCAGGAAATCCTCGTCTTCAAACGCATGTATGTTGGAAATCTCATTCATAGCATCTTAGGATAGCGCCCCCGTCACGCACCCGCCCGCATGTGCGATAATGTCGAACGATATGCACGAATTGACCACCGCGTCGTCAGGCCTTGCGCCCGGCCGCGCTTTCACCATATGCGAAGGAGTCCCATGGCATCCAAATACTCCATGAACGACCGTCCCAGCTGGCCTCGCCGCGCCATCGTTACCGCCGGCGAGCCCTACGGCAACAAGGGCCTTCACTTTGGCCACGTCGGTGGCGTCTTTGTCCCGGCCGACTTCTTCGCCCGCTTCCTGCGCGACCGTCTGGGCCGCGAGAACGTCATCTTCACCTCGGGCACCGACTGCTACGGCTCGCCCATCATGGAGAGCTACCGCAAGCTCAAGGAGAACGAAGGCTACGACAAGTCCATTAGCGAGTACGTCGAGTCCAACCACTCCCGCCAGGCCGCGACCCTCAACAACTACAACATCAGCTGCGACATCTACGGCGGCTCGGGCCTTGAGCCGGCTGCTCAGATTCACAACGAGGTAACCGCCGAGATTATCAAGCGCCTGCACGAGCAGGGCACCATCTCCAAGCGCTCCACGCTGCAGTTCTACGATGCCAAGGCCGGCACGTTCCTCAACGGCCGCCAGGTGATCGGCCGCTGCCCCATCCAGGGCTGCAAGTCCGAGAAGGCTTATGCCGACGAGTGCGACCTGGGTCACCAGTTTGAGCCCGAGGAGCTCATCGCGCCCAAGAGCCAGCTCACCGGCGAGGTGCCCGAGCTGCGCCCGGTAGACAACCTCTACTTCGACCTGCCGGCCTACCTCGACTTTATGAAGACCTACACCGCTAAGCTCGCCCAGAACCCGCAGGTTCGCTCCGTGGTCTCCAAGACCATGGAGGAGTGGCTGCTGCCGGCTCAGCTCTACATTCAGAACAAGTTCCGCGAGGCCTTCGACGCCGTCGAGGACCAGCTCCCCGAGCACACCGTGCTGGAGCCCGAGGGCAACAAGAGCAGCTTCACCGTCACCTTCCCCAGCTGGAAGGAGCGCGACGACGCCCACGCGGTGCTCGCCAACGGCGGCGTGCGCTTCCGCAGCGGCAAGGCGCTCGTGCCCTTCCGCATCACCGGCAACATCGACTGGGGCGTCCCGGTGCCCCAGGTCGACGGCGTCTCCGACGTCACCTGCTGGTGCTGGCCCGAGAGCCTGTGGGCGCCCATCAGCTACACCCGCACCGTGCTCGCGCGCGACGCCAAGGCCGCCGGCGTGACCGAGGGTGTCGCCGCCCAAGACGCCGCCCTTATGGGTGAGCCCGCCGCCGATTCCACGCAGGTGCCCGCACCCACCTATCAGCACAGCTCACTCGACTGGCGCGACTGGTGGTGCTCTGACGACGCGCAGATCTACCAGTTTATTGGCCAGGACAACATCTACTTCTACTGCATCGCGCAGACCGCCATGTGGGAGGCCCTGGGTTGGGACCTTACGCAGAGCACCGTCAGCGCCTGCTATCACCTGCTCTACATGGGCAAAAAAGCCAGCTCGTCTTCGCAGACGCCTCCCCCGCCGGCCGACGACTTGCTCAACCACTACACCTGCGAACAGATGCGTGCGCACTGGCTGTCGCTCGGCCTGTCCGAGAAGCCGGTGAGCTTTAGCCCCAAGGCATACGACACGCGCGTGACCGGCAAGGACAAGGACGGCAACGAGGTGCGCGCCTGCGACGACAAGCGCGTCATCGACCCGGCACTCAAGGAGAGCGCCCTTTTGACCGGCGTGTTCAACCGCCTGGCCCGCAGCTGCTTCTACGGCGTTGCCGTCAAGGAGGGCGACGAGAGCCCCTATCGCAACGGCTGCATCCCCGCCGGGGCCGCTTCTGACGCCGTGGTCGAGGCAGCCCAGCAGGCGGCCCTCGCCTTTGAGCAGGCAATGTACAAGTTCGAGACGCACCGCGCGCTCGCCGTGTGCGACGACTACCTGCGCGCCGCCAATAAGCGCTGGAGCGACGCCTCCAAGGCCGCCAACAAGCTCGAGGGCGAGCCGGCCAATGCCGCGATGACGCAGGCCCTCGTCGACGCCTTTACCGAGCTGCGCGTGGCGACTGTCCTGATGCACGGCATCGTGCCCGCCGGCTGCGAGCTCATCTGCGAGTACTTCGACGTCGATCCGGTCGCGTTCTTTAGCTGGGACAACATCTTTACTTCCACGGACGAGTTCGTGGAAAGCCTGGGCGAGAAGCCCGGCGAGCACCGCGTAAAGCCGCTGCCCCCGCGCTTCGACTTCTTTAGCAAGCACGAGAGCCAGTACTAGGCAAACGCAACGCGCCCGGGAATGATTATTCTGGGACGGGGATTAAAAAATCATTCCCGGGCGCCACAAACTAGTCTTTTTGGGACGGGGATCATTAAATGATTTTTTAATCCCCGTCCCAGAATAATCATTTAGGTGGAAGGAAAGACGGATGTCCAAGCCGCGTCGTCGTAAGCAAAAAAAGCAGGTTAAGCCCGAGCTCAAGCTTAGGCAGTTTGCTGTCACCGAGCTTTCCGACCAGCTTGCCGCCCTTCCCTGCGCCGCCGACCTGCCGCGCTTTATGGTCGACACGGTCGCCGGCGCCTATGCCCCCACCGATGCCGAGCTCATGATCGAGGGCTTTGGCGCCGCAGCTGCACGCCCGGTCACGCTGCGCGCCAACACGCTCAAGGCAACCGCCGAGGACATCGCTGCGGCGCTCGATGCCGCCGGCATCGCCCACAACGCTGTCGCCTGGTACCCGGACGCCTTTATCCTGCCCGAGGCCCAGGTTTCCGACCTATGGGACCTCGACATCTACCGAGACGGAAAGATCTACCTGCAGAGCCTGTCATCCATGATGCCGCCGTTGGTCCTGGGCGCCCAGGCAGGCGAGGACATCCTGGACATGTGCGCAGCCCCTGGCGGCAAGACGACGCAGATCGCCGCCCTCACGCAGGGACAGGCGCACCTTACCGCCTGCGAGATGAGCATTCCCCGTGCCGAAAAGCTCGAGGCCAACTTGGGCCGCCAGGGCGCCAAAAACGTGCCCGTCATGCGCATCGACGCACGCGAGCTCGACGAGTTCTTCCGCTTCGACCGCATCCTGCTCGACGCTCCCTGCACCGGCACGGGCACCGTCATCAGCGGCAACGAGAAAAGCCTGCGCGGCCTCACCGAGCAGTTGCTGAGCAAGTGCGCCCGATCGCAGCGAGCACTTCTGGATCGCGCCATGGGGGCCCTCAAACCGAGCGGCACGCTCGTCTATTCGACATGTTCGATCTTGCCGCAGGAAAACGAGGATGCCCTGCAAGAGGCCCTCGACAAGCACATGGACTGCGAGCTCATCCCCCTCGACAGCACGCCGAGTGAAAGCGAAGCACGCCGCGCCCGCGAAGCCGGTGAGGAACCGCGCATCGAGTGCAACGCCCTTACCGAGGCCATTGCCGCGGGCCACGTCTCGGCCATTGCCAACGGCATGCCCGGCACGCTGACCATTCCGCCCAGTCGCGACTTTGAGGGCTTCTATATCGCCCTGGTCCGAAAACGCAGCTAGCGCACGGATTCAAAACTCAACAAACTATCTCCGTGCGCGCTTGTCCTGCTGGTCACGGCACTGCTTAAGTGCCTCGTGCTCCTTGCGCTCGGCCTTTTTGCCCTTAATGGCCGTGACCGCAAAGTAGATGACCGCGGCGGCAACGATTGCGCCCACGCATAGGCCAATCGAGCCTAACATTGCCGAGAATTCCATACCGCGTCACCTCTCTTTTGTATACGGGACATTCAAGATAGCACCTCGATTCCCGCCACCACAGCTCCTTCACGTTCGCCAGCCCTTCAGTCTAACGGATGGCGCGGCGGGGAAAAATCAACTCGTCAAACGATTTAGCAATCGTAGCGCCGGTCGCACGCTGACGGGCGCACAACATAGAAACGGACCGCCATGGATTCTCTCAACGATTTGAACGAGCGCGTCGACGCCTTTGTCGGCACCAGCTCCTTCGATACGCCCGCCGCGACCGACGATCAAGCCCCCATCGATGTGCCCGCCGAGGTTCACGAAGACGTCGTCGCCTCGGTCGACTTCTCCGAGGTTGAGCTTGCAGACGAATTTACCGAGCCCCAGGTGGCCGTAACCCCCAACGGCCTTTTGCCCATGGAGCCGCTGCCCATCGACGGACGCCTGCGCAAGGCTGCCCTTCGCATGCCCGACGAGATCGAGGAGGCCAGCGGCTTCACGCTCTTTGGCCGACGCATCAAGTCGCTCATTTACACCACCGATGTCGCGGTTATCCGCAACTCCAACGCCGACGCCGTCTTTGCGGTCTACCCTTTCACGCCGCAGCCCGCCATTACGCAAGCGCTGCTGACCGTCGCCGAGTGCCCGGTCTTTGTAGGCGTGGGTGGCGGAACTACGACCGGTAAGCGCTCCGTGCAGATGGCAGCCGTCTCCGAGATGCAGGGCGCGGCGGGCTGCGTGGTCAACTCCCCCGCTACTGCCGAGATGGTCGAGCACATCACCAACATCGCCGACATCCCCGTCATCGCCACGGTCGTTCGCTGCGACGACGATGCCCACGCCAAGGTGCGCGCCGGCGCCAAGATTCTCAACATCGCCGCCGGCAAGAACACGCCCCAGGTCCTACGCGAGCTGCGCGAGCACTATCCCAACCTGCCGCTTATCGCGCCGGGCGGCAAGACGCCCGAGAGCATTCGCGAGACCATCGCCGCCGGCGCCAACGCCATCATCTGGACACCGCCTTCGGCCCAGCAGCTACAGACCGACATGATGCAGCGTTATCGCAAGATGAAGGAAGACGCCACACCTGTCATCTCGCGCGACGACGTGCCCATTATCGACCAGGTCGCCGCCGCCGAGGTCAGCCAAGTCGAGAACATGAATCCCGATGTGCCGATTCCCGACGAAGTCATCGAGCGCGTCGCTTCGATCCACGAGCGCGTCGAGGAGCATCGCGCCAACCGCGGCCTCAAGCCGTCACTGCACGGCTTTTTCTTCCGCGGAAAGAAACGCTAGCAAAACATCTTGGCCCGCCCCACAAACGTGAGGCGGGCCGTTTTCGTTTGAGCAATCATGCAGCGACGTGATGGGGCAAATTAATCCACGCGCTTGTCGCCCATAAAGAAGAGCGCCACCGTACCAGGTCCGGTATGCGAGCCAATCAGAGTACCGATGTCATTGATCTCAATCTTGCCTTTAAGCTGCGGAACCTGTTCCTCAATCAGCGCCGCGACCGCCTCAGCATCCTCGCGGCACGCCGACTGCGACATGATGCACTTACCCGAATAATCTGCACCGTCCTGTACGTGTGCCATCATGGTCTTAGCCATCTCGGAAATCGCGCGCTTCTTAGTGCGAATCTTCTCACGTGGCGACAGCTTACCTTCGCAATCGACCGTCATAAGCGGGCAAATCTTAAGCGCCGTGCCGATGATCGCGCTCGCGGCCGAAATGCGACCGCCGCGCAGGTAGCTCGACAGATCGGTCGAGAAGAACCAGTGGTGCAGGTTGAGCTTGTGCTCCTCGATCCAGGCAGCCGTCTCGTCGAGTGAAGCCCCGCTATCGCGCACATCGGCGGCATATTCCAACAACAGGCCAAAGCCCGAAGACGCCGCCAGCGAATCGATGACGCGCACCTTGCCGCCCTCGGGATAGCGATCCGCAAGCATCTGCGCCGCGACGCAGGCCGATCCATACGTGCCCGAAATACCCGACGACAACGTCAGGTGCAGCACGTCTTTACCCTCGGCAACAAACGGCTCCCAAAACTCCTCGTACTCACCCACGCTCACCTGAGACGTCTTGGGCATGGCGCCCGCGGCAATCTGGGCAAAAAACTCGTCCGGCGTAATCGACTGATACAGATCGTCCGTATAGACAACATCGTCGATCTCGTAATGAAAACACACGACAGGGATATTGCGCGACGCAAAGAACTCACGGGTTCGATCGGCGGCGGATTCACAGGTCAGGACAAAATCACTCATATGAAGCTCCCTGCTCATTGCTGCGCAAATTATCGCACAGTGAGCCTACATGCGGTACATATGTCCACTATTTACCAAATCGAACCAAAAATAGTGAACATCTTTACCACCATCGTCTCCACCGGCCCCACGCATAAATATCTGAGAAAACACCCTCTGTCGTCTCCACCCAACCGCCATATCTACCTCAACTAAATCGATTTACCAAACCGTTCAGCCGACAATTCAGCCGCTGGCGCAAAATCGAAACAAAAGCGGCGCATACTGATAAACGTTTGACGCTGTTTATCAGTTTTACCAACCATATCGGAAGGTGTTTCATGGTCGCATTCGATCGCAACCCGCAAGACTTCAAGTATCTGCGCCTGCTGTCGAGACAGTTCCCCACCGAACAATCCGCATTTACCGAAATTATCAACCTCTCGGCCATCCTCAACCTGCCCAAGGGCACCGAGCATTTTATGAGCGACGTGCATGGTGAGTACGAAGCCTTTATGCACATCCTCAACAACTGCTCGGGCGTCGTGCGCGAACATGTCGACGAGATCTTTGGCGACACGCTCTCCTTTGACGAAAAGGGCGAGCTGTGTACGCTCATCTACTACCCACGCGAGAAGATCGACCTGGTCCGCAGCCGTCGCGAGGACTCGCCCACCTGGTATAAGACCATGCTCGACCAGCTTATTGTGGTTGCCCGCTCGCTTTCGAGCCGCTACACGCGCTCCAAGGTGCGTAAGGCCATCCCGCGCGACTACGCCTACATCATCGACGAGTTGTTGCACACGCACCCGGACGAGAACAACTATCGCGTGCGCTATCACGAGCGCATCGTGGAGTCCATCCTGGAGACCGCCAGCGCCGACGACTTTATCGAGTCGCTCGCCTCGCTCATCAAGCGCCTGGCCGTCGACCACCTGCACCTGGTGGGCGACATCTTCGACCGCGGCGGCGGCGCGGCCAAGATTATGGACCGTCTGCTCACCTACCATTCACTCGACATCCAGTGGGGCAACCACGACCTGCTGTGGATGGGCGCTGCGGCCGGTGAGCCCGCCTGCATCGCCACGGTGTTGCGCAACAACCTACGCTACGACAACTACGAGATCCTGGAGAACGACTACGGCATCTCGCTGCGTGAGCTTGTCGCCTTTGCCGATGCCACCTACACCGCCGGTGAGTCCATCACCCCGCTGATCAAGGCCATCAACGTGCTGCTCTTTAAGCTCGAGGGCCAGATTATCCAGCGCCACCCCGAGTTCGATATGACCGACCGCCTGCTACTCGACAAGATCGACCACGACACCGGCACGGTCACGCTCGCCGACGGCAGCGTGTGGCCGCTCACGACCAACGACTTCCCCACCGTCGACCCGGCGGACCCCTACACGCTCACGTCTCAGGAGCAGCACATCATCGACAAGCTCGTGTCCGAGTTTGTCACCGCCGATCACCTGCATCGCCATATCGATTTCCTCTACACCCACGGCTCGATGTACAAGGTCGCCAACGGCAACCTGCTCTTCCACGGCTGCGTTCCGCTCAACGAAGACGGCACCTTTAGCAGCATGAACTGCCTGGGCACCTGGCACGCTGGCCGCGATTATCTCGATTTTTGCGACCATATCGCCCGCCGCGCGTGGCGCGTGGGCGACCGCGATGCCCTCGACTGGATGTGGTACCTGTGGATTGGCTTCAATTCACCCGCCAGCGGACGCCTGGTGCGTACCTTTGAGCGCGCCTATATCGCCGATAAGAGCACCTGGGTCGAGCCGATGGACCCGTACTTTACGCTTACCAAGTCGCCCTCGGTCTGCGATGATATCATGCGCGAGTTTGGCGTCGCGCCCATGGCATGCTCGCCGACCGGCCACATCATCAACGGCCACACGCCCGTTAAAACCACCAAGGGCGAGCAGCCCATCCGCGCCGAGGGCAAGCTGCTGGTCATCGATGGCGGCTTCTGCCGCGCTTACCATCCCAAGACGGGCATCGCCGGCTATACGCTCATCTCGAGCTCACGCGGCTGCCGCCTCAAGTCGCACCGGGCCTTTACGACGGTTGCCGAGGCACTCACGCGCAACGTGGACATCGAGAGCGAGACCAACCGTTTTGACCAAGCAGACCGTCGCCGCATGGTGAGCGACACCGATACTGGCGCCAAGATTCGCAGCCAGATCCAGGACCTGCGCCAGCTGCTCGATGCATATAGAAACGGTGCTATCGAGGAGCGCGCCTAGCACCACCCGCGGGGATTGGCTAAACTTGCTAAGTTTGTCATCCCCGCGGCGCTTCGGCGCCAGCTTAAGGCAGGTACCATGCAAAAGCTCCTTGCGCAGATTATGAAATTTGGCGTCGTCGGTGTCATTGCCACGGTTATCGACTTTGGCATTATGAATCTGCTCCACTACGGTCTGGGTCTCAACATCCTAATCGCCAACACCAGCGGCTTTATCATCTCACTCATCTTTAACTACGTCGCCAGCATGAAGTACGTGTTTGCGCACAAGGAAGGCATGAGCCGCCGCCGCGAGTTCATTATCTTTGTCGTGCTGTCCGTGATCGGCCTGGCACTCAACGACGGTATCGTGCTGGCACTCAACGCCGGTCTGGGGCTCGAGGCCAATATCGCCAAGATCTGCGCCACCGCGCTTGTCATGGTCTACAACTTTGTGACCCGAAAGATCTTCCTGGAGGGCGACGAGACAAAATAGCTCGAAACCCCTGCAGCATTACGGCGCCCACGGACGACGCGCACTCAGCGCAGTATCGTCCGTGGGTGTCGCTCGTTTACGGGCAAATTTTCAACGTTTGCGGATTAGCTCTTGAAAATTTGGCGAGTTCATATAGTTCTTGGCAAAGACCTTACGTTTCCCTTGTAAAAGCTCTAAAGTATCCTCTGCTCGATTCATCAACGCATTGGATGTGATTACGTGCGCAAGGCGCTGGCACAACCTCATACCAAGCAGTTCCTCAAGTTTGCCGTCGTGGGTCTTATCTCCTTTGGCATCGACTGGGGCATGCTCATTGCGCTCGTCGAGCTGTTCCACCTCGACTTTTTGATGAGCACCACGGTTTCGTTTATCACGTCCGTCGTGGTCAACTACTGGCTCAGCATGAAGTACGTGTTCGACCACCGCGAAGGCATGAGCCGCAAGCGCGAGTTCACGATCTTCACCATCCTGTCGGTGATCGGCCTGGGCCTCAACGACCTGTACATGTTTGTGGGCGTCACGTTTTTGAGCATCGGCTACCAGGCCATGAAGGCCATCGCCACGTTCCTCGTCACCTGGTACAACTACTTCAGCCGCCGCTTCTTCCTCGAGGGCGCACGGTCGTAGTCGATTCACTATTTGCTTGAATGTATAACCGGTTGGAATTCCCGTTCCAACCGGTTTTTTTGTTTACCGAGAGACCCGGTGGCCCAGTCCCATTCGCACGAAAAACGGGCGGCCCGGATGTTTGTCCGAACCGCCCGTATGGTGCGATATGTCGAGGCCTCTAACCTGTTACGTAATACCAGACCACGTTGTCGCCGTTGGAGAGAACGTAGTTGCTGCAGGCCGTCATGGGCGTTGTGCCGTTTACGGAGTACATCCAGCCGCTCGTGCCGCCGTACTGTTTTTCGGCCAAACCACCAATCGCAGAAACATACGTGCCGTACGACGAGCCGTGTGCGTTGACAGAAAGGCCCAGCGCGCACAGGGCATCGTAGACGGTAGCGCCTTCGTTAAAGGTAAAGGTGCCACCAGAGGACACAGGATTGCCCACAGCGCTCGATGTGACCGAAACCGTCACTGTTACGTAGTTGGACTCCTGCGAGCCGCCCTGGCCGCCCGAGGAAGCGCTTCCGCCATTAGAGCTGGAGACTCCATCAGACGACTGACCGCCGCCCGAAGAAGCACCGCCAGACGCATTGGAAGTATCGCCGGCTCCTGTATTCTGGGCAGCGGATTTATCTCCAGACTTCTTGCCGTCCTGACCATCGGACTTCTTGCCATCCGAGCTTTTATCCGATTCCTTGTCCGAGGACTCGGAATCGTCCTTGAACTTGGACTCATCAGAATCCTTGGACTTGTCTTTTGCATCATTCGATGACTTGGAGCCCTCGGAACTGGCCTCGCCCGAAGTCGTAGTCGAGCCAGACGCCTTGGTGTCCTTGGTGACGACGCTCTCCCCCGTCACGGTCTGAACGATCCAGTCGATGGACCAGGCGCCGCTCTCGGAAGGATGGACGAAGCCCAGCGAGACGACGATCAGAATGGTGCACGCGGCGGTCAGGACGCCAGCAAGCGCCTTCCGCCGAGGGGCGGACGCCGCCGAAACGGCGCCCTGTTGCTTTGCATCGTCGAACTGAATGAACGAGGAATCTGGTTGCTTGGGGTCAGCGTCCTTGGATTTATTGGACACAGCCCTCACCTACCGACGTTTGGTGAACACGAACACGCCGACGATGGCGAGTCCGATGACGCCGGCGGCAACGCCAACAATGGCGAGCGGATTGGTGCCAGTCTCCTGCTCGGAAGCACCAGAGGGCTTCTTAGCAGTGGTCGTGGAAGCAGCGCCCGTATCGGACTTGGAATCGGACTTCTTGTCGGACTTGCTGTCCTTCTTGTCAGACTTCTTGTCAGACTTCTTCTCGTCCTTCTTATCGGACTTATCGGAGTCCTTCTTGTCGGACTTGTTGTCCTTGGTCTCGGTCTTGGTCGACACCGTCGTCTTGGTCACCGGCTTCTGACCCGGGGCGACAGCGCCGCCAGCCTGCTGGCCCTTCGTGCCGGAGCCGGAACCCGTGCCAGCGCCAGCACCGGAACCGTTACCAGCGCCACCATTGCCGCCATTGGAGCCAGAACCGCCATTGCCGCCAGGGTTAACGGCATTCTTGGTCCACTTGGCATACAGCGTCAGATCGGCCGTCACCGGCGTACTGAAGTCATACGCCTGCGTGCAAGCCTCATCGGTATACCAACCGCCGAAAGTGCAGCCATCGCGCGTCGGATCGGCCGGCTTGACCAGCTTGCCATCGGCCGTAGCAACAAACTTAGTGTCGCAAGCAGACCCGCCATTGGAATTAAAGGCAACCGTCCAAGACTCAACGGCCCCAAGCTTGAACAGCGTGCCCGAGTCGTTGATGTAGTACAGGTTGCCAGATGCATCGGCAATGACCGGAGAGTCACAGTACTGGTAATGGCCAGCCGCATCATAAATCTGCGTCGCCTCTGCATCGCCGAGCGTATAGCGATACACGCCACCACCAACAGAGTAGTTGACGTAATCCTTGCTATCCGCGCTGTTAACGGTGAAGTACACATAGGTCTTGCCACCCTGAACACTCACCAGCGGAGTAGCGGCAATACCGTTGAGGCCAGCCGGCAGCGCCTTGCCGTCAGCAGCAGCGACCATCGTGGTCTTACCCGTCTTCAGGTTATAGAGAACCAGAGCAGAGCCCGTAGCCGTCTGTCCGCCGACAATCAGATTGTCACCAGACACCGCAGGGGCGCTCAGATTATTCGTAAGGCCCAGATCAATCGTCTTCTGTTCACTCAGCACGCCCTTCGCCGAAAGCGAAATCACATGGAGCTTTCCATCGTGCGTCATCTGATAGAAGGTCGAACCATTGGACGGATCGGCAATGCAATCGGCATTTGCGACAGTGCCGAGCTTCATGGTCGAAACGACATCGCCCGTCGTCTTATCAATGCACTTAAGCGTACCCGCGCTCGTAGGAACGATGGCATACTTATCCGTCAAAGCCGCACCAGTCCAGTAATAGCCCTCGGAAGCGTCAATGTTCTGCCAAGAGACTTCGCCCGTGGCAATCTTGATACGCTTAAGGGAGCCGTTGCCGTAGGTCGCGTTGTAGTTCTCGTCATACGAAATATCGACCGTACCAACATAGACGTACTCGCCGTCCGAAACGACGGTGCAGGAGCTCTGCGTCAAGTCCGTCAAACCGGGCGTCAGCCACTTGCAGATCAGCTTGTCTGCAGTAATCGCCTGGACCGCACCGCCGTTGAGCGGAACGATGATAAGGCCATTGGTGTAGATCGGACGAGAGGTATAACTCACCTTGGAGGCAAGCGGCGCAGAGGCAACCTTTTTGCCCGTGGACGAATCGATCTTAATGAGCTCGTTCTCGGTCGCGATGTACACAAAGCCGTTAGCGATGACAGGCTCGCTGCAGTTGGCATACTGCTGGCCAGACTCGGCCTTCCAATCGAAGGCCCACTTAAGACCGGCGGCCTGCGCAGGCGTCTTGGCATCCGTTACGGTCGAACCGTTGCCACTGTTGCCGTAGCCGGCCCACTCGACATCCCAATCAGGAGTCGTCGCACTCGGGTCCACGACAATCTTGTCGGGATCGGGCATGGGCGAATTATCGGTGGTGTAGGCAAACGTAACCTTGTCGCCGCTCTTGAGCGTGACCTGGTTGGCGCAGAGAGATGAGGGCTCTCCGTTGATATACAGATGCCAATATTTATTGGTCGCACCATCCCAGCCATACGGCTTGTGATCGAACGGCGAAGTAATGGAATTGAGGAACCAGTAAGCACCATTCTGGGAGGCGTTGTAATCAACGCCCTTCGCCTTCAGAACCGCCTCAATAAGGTCTTGGGCCGTAGAACCTTCGGGCAGGGAAACATTGCTTGCCGAGCCCCAGCGAGTATTGTTGCCGTTGACATCGGGGCCGATAACATCGACAGACCCAAGAACCTGGCCAGGAAGGGCATCGGCGTCAGCACCATACATAAAGGTGATGGCATCGCCCTCTTGGAGCTCGTAGGCACCGGCGCCAACGTCGGCGAACTTGCCATTTACGTAGAAGCGCCAATAGCTATTGGTCGCAGCATCCCAGCCATAGGACTTGCCATCGAACGGCGAATAAATGCCGTTGAGGAACCAGCCCCAAGACGATTCGCTAGCATCAAGCTTAAGGCCGGTCTGCTCAAGGAGATCCTTAGCAGTGGAGCCTGCCTTGAGACTCGTCTGACCCGTCGAAGCCCAAACCCGCTGCTTGCCGTCCTTATCCTTACCGAGAACCTGAACAGAAGCATGGACAGAATCGGAGGGCAGCTGGTCGCCCCAGCCACCGTAGAACCACGTAACGGTATCGCCGACATGGATGGTGACATTGTCCGCCGTATAGTCACTCGACTTGCCGTTGATGAACAGTTGCCAATAGGTCGAATAATCTTGGGGCGTACCCAGCTCAACACCGTTGTACTTAAGGCTCAGAATGAAGGAGCCCGCAGCAACGGCGTCAATATCATTCGCCTCGAGCGCGGCCTTCGTAAGGTCAAGCGCGCTCGAACCGGACGTCACCACATACTGCGCGTTATCGACCCAAGTCTGAGTCTTGCCCTGGGCATCGCGACCAATGACGGTCACATTTGCGGCAACCTGGTCCTTAACGACAGGGGACGCGCTACCAGCCGTATAGGCAAACTCAATCTTCTGCCCTTGGGTGAGCTTGACGCTGCTCGCGCCAACCGAGGAAGACGCGCCGTCGACGAACAGCTGCCAGTAGGCATAAGTCGCCGGATCGAAGGCAAGCGTACGGCCATCGCTCGGGGATGTGATGCTTTTGAGGTAGAAACCGTATGCCGTGTTCGGATCGTAATCCGCCTTGAAGCCCGTCTTCTGCTGCAGCTTAACGAAGGCATCCGCAGCCGTCGCGCCCTCGTCGAGCTTGAGTTGCGTAGGTGCCACCCAGGTCTGAGCCTTGCCGTCGGCATCGGTGCCGATAATCGAGAACGAGACCTCGACTTGCTTCTTGGCGACATCGCCGGTTTCTGTCGGGTTCTCTGTCTGGACGGCAGCCGCGGCGGCAGATCCTGCTTGGCCAGCGGATACCGTCGAAGACTGCTCGCTCGTGGCAGGGCTCTCCCCCGTCGCCGAGCCTTCGTCGCCAGTTGCTGCCTCTGTAGTGGCGGCACTAGCTGCAGGCGCGCTCCCGGAATCCGAAACCTCGGCGCCGCTCTGCTCAGCGGTACCGCCCGCAAGCGCTGCGTCCTCGCCTGGCGTCGTAGCCTGAGCCACAGCGTCGGTAATGCCCTCGGCACCCTCGGCCCACAGCTGAGCCGGCGTGGTGCCAAAGGCCATCGCGAAGGCCAGGAATGCCACCAGGCAGCGCTTTGCCACACCGCGCGCGATTACGCCACGGCGACGAAGCGAGGAACGCTGGCACTCGTCCTCAAACATATCCATTTGTCTCCTACTGTCTGTACTTGGAGCGTTGCCTTGAAGCTGCCCCACGTCATCGCGCATGTTGCGCTCGAGTTCCCCCATCGGGGTCCCCCTTCCCTCCAGAGCCCTATGCACACCGGCGGCATACGCCGCAGCCGCATGCAAGATGGAAGGCGATCCGACTTAACCTTAACGACTCGGGCGCGCCGTCCGATCTGCGACGCGAACATTCCGAGCCAAGAGGAATTACGGTTACTGGTACAGCCGGGGACTTGCACCCCGATTCTCCCAAACGCGCAGGAAAACCGCGCATTCGTGCGTCTCCGCACCACCATCTAGGCCATCGATTAAAACCGTCAATATGCTATCACGCAAAAGGGCCTCGCACGCAGGCGAAGCCCAAGGTAAAAGCTATTGTTTGCGATAGGAGAATGCGGTGACGGTCGCAGCCTCTAGTGCTTGCCGCCGTGGCTGTTGAGCCAGATATTGCGACCCAGCATAAGCGCCAGCACCAGCGCACTCACGTAGCCCATAAAGCCAATGACTGGGATACCAAACACAACCGGCTCGATGCGTGCATAGTACACCACCGACGAACCGATAAACAGACCGGCGATAACGATAGCCATCGACATGCGGTCGATAATCCCACCTAGCTGTCGCAGCGCCTTATCGCTGCTCATGATCTGCGTGTTCACCTTAAGCTGGCCGCGCGTGAGCATGCGCGAAGCCAAGCCCAGATACTCGGCTGCCTCAAGCGAGCCTTTTGCCGCGCGATAGCTGCTCGCGGCAAGATCGCGTCCCATATCACGCGCGCGCGCATAGGCGCTCTTCTCGTTTTTGATGTGCGTCTGGATAATCTGGATCATGTTGACGTTGGGCATATACTCGGTCAGCAAACCCTCGAGCGTCACCATGCCGCGCGCGAACATCGTTACCACGCTCGGCAGCTCAACATCATTCTTACGCGCGAGGTTTAACAACGAGGTCAAAAACTCGCCGATATCAAGATCCTTCAGGTCAAGGCCCGCAAAGTCGGCGACGATAAAGTCCAAATCGGACAAAAAGGCCGAATGGTCAAGCTCGGCCGAGTCGCCACGCGTTACGGCGAAGCGCATGAGCGAATCCTTGAGCTTGGGCACGTCACCCTCGGCCACGGCGAAAATCATATCCTTGACGATACCGCGATCGTGACTCGACATGCGTCCGACCATGCCCAAGTCGATAAAGTAGACGATGCCGTCCTTGAGAATGATGTTTCCCGCATGCGGGTCGGCATGGAAAAAACCGTCATCGAGCACCTGCGTCGAGTAGTCCTCGACAATCGCGGCACCGATCTTTTCCAAGTCATAGCCCTCGGCCACCAAGCGTTCGGGATCGGCGATCGAAATGCCGTCGACGTAGTCCATAACCACCACGTGCTCGGTGCACAGGTCCAGATAGGATTTAGGGCACGTCACGCCATGAACGCTCTTATGGAACTCGTAGAAGTCGTTGAGGTTTTTGGCCTCGGCCAAAAAGTTGGTCTCCTCGCGAAACGAGGTCCACAACTCCTCGACTACGCCGTGCAGATCAACGAATTGATCGGTGTTGACGAACTTGGAAACGATACGCACCACCGAGCGGATGATATCGATGTCCTGTGCCATAACCTGCTGCGCACCGGGGCGCTGCACCTTAACGGCCACGTCCTCGCCCGTCACCAGACGAGCGCGGTGCACCTGCGCGAGCGATGCGCTACCAAGCGGATTGGGGTCGATCGCATCGAACATCTCCCCCAGGCGCAGGCCGTATTCCTCTTCCAAGCAGCGGAGCACTACCTCGTACGGCACCGGCTCCACGTCGGAACGCAGACGGCGCAGCTCATCGCAAAAGCGCTGCGGCAGAATCTCGGACCGGTTGGCCAGAATCTGCCCCATCTTGACGAACATGGGGCCGAGCTCCTCGAGCAGGCGGCGCAAGCGAACCGGCGTGAGGTTATCCCACACACGGTACTTTTTGACCAAGCGAACAATCTGCCCGATGCGTTCGCGACGACCCGCCGGCGTGAGCTGGTATTCCTCGTCCGGCGCCATCGCGTCGGGCTCTTCGGGCACCATATCGACAGCGCGCGGCTTTTTGCGAGCGCCCGAGACGGCGGCATCGACCTCATCGACAACCGCCGCCTCGTCACCCAAAGGATCTAGATTGTTGTAATCGGTGGTGGAATCTGCCATCTGCGCTGCTACTCGGCCTCTTCGGTATCCTTCGCATCGTCGGGCTCAACGGACTCGACGGGCACCGAGGTCACGTTGTCCTCGACCGAATCGACGATGTCGCGCACATGGGCTAGGAAGGCCGTGCGCTCAGGGGCGGTCATAACGCGGACGCGGGCAAGGATGAGCTCGTCGAGCACGCGCTGGGCCGCAGTCTCGCCCTGTATGCCCAAGCGCTCGGTCAGATCGGAGATGGTGCCACCGGCCTGCTCGAACATGTCGGACACGCTGCGGGCGATATCGGGGGTGGCGGTGTCCTTGCGGACCTGCTCGCCTTTGGTGTTAAGGTCGTCGAGGACCTTCTTGCCGCCTTCGACAGCAACGGCGGCAGCGCCAAAGCCCACGTTAATGGCGCCGTTAACAAGCTGATCGAGTTTCATAACCATGGTTGTCTCCAATCACAAACAACTGCATTGGCGTTCTTGTACCCAAGATTGAGCGAAAGCGACAAAGCGTTTTAGCGCTATTCGATCGACGGGAAATCCCTACCTCACGTTGTCGTTCATCGCGAAAGAGTTCTTCATGGCGCAGCTCGTGGTGTAGAGCACCTTGCCCAGCAGGGCATCGGTCTCCACGCGAACACGCTCGGCAAAGGCCTCGTTGGCGCGTGTAAGCTCGGAAGGCACCTCGGCCTCGGGCAGAGCGGCTACGGCAGCGTCGACGTCATGGATCTGCTTGTGGCCCATGCCACCGATCTTCTCCTGATAATCCTCGACCGCGCGGCCGCACTCATGGAAACGGACGTCGGCCAGGGCACCGATCAGGCGGTTGGCCCAGTAGAAGTTTTCGGACGTCACGCGAGCCTGCGTGTCGGCATAGTACTCGGGCATGGTCTCGACGTTGGCGTACAGCGGAACCAGCGCGTTAAACGAGTTGGAGCCAAAGGCCATCCACTGCACGGCGCGATAGGCCGGCTGCGCATAGGAACGCAGCTGCAACACGGCGAGCTGGCTGTTGCGGTTGATGCCGATGGGGCGATAGGCGCCGCGCGTGGCGGGCGTGCCCTTGCTGCCGTAGCAGTCGTACTCCGTGCCCTGGTAGTGGCTCGAAAGCACGTACTTAATGTCCTCGATGGTCACCTTGCGCTCGGGCACGCGGCTCCAAGGGATGTCGTCGCTCTCGGGCGTGAAGTCGGCGTCGGGGCCATCCCACACGTCGCTGGGGTTGAGGCAGCGCTGCATGTACCAGGCGCGCGGCGTGTTGTAGACATGGTCGCTGTCGCTGTGCGAGCCAAAGGCCTCGCGCGGGTTAAAGACCACAGCCGGGCCGTCGCCCTCGACGCCCAGCGTCAGGTCCAGATGCCACTCGGCCATCCAGGCGCGCAAGTCGGCGGAGCACATATGGTCGGCCTGGGCGCCCTCGGCGTCATCCAGGTCAAAGCTGTCGATACCCAGCTGGTTGGGCATGGTCACATAGGCGTCATCGGGCACACGCTTGGCAATCCAGTGGTGACCACCGATGGTCTCGAGCCACCAGATCTCGTCCACATCACTAAAGGCGATGCCGTTGTTCTCGTAGGTGCCGTAGCGCTCGAGCAGGTCGCCCAGGATACGGACGCCGTCGCGGGCGGACTTGGCGTAGGGCAGGACCAGGGTCACCATATCCTCCTCGCCCAGGCCACCAGGTTGCGCCGGCACATAGCCGTCCTCACCCTCGTTGCCCTTGGCGGGCACGTAGTCCACGAGTGGGTCGGCGCCGCGGACGCGCTCGTTGGTGGTGAGCGTCTCGGTTGCGGACATGCCCACATTGAGCTCGTTGAAACCGGCCTCGGCCCAGATGCCGTGGCCCGGGACAACATCGGGGACGCTCGTGTAGCGCATGGGGTTATCGGGCAACTCAACGGTCAGGTGACTCAGGACGCTCGTGTAGACGCGCGGCTGCTCGTCGGGGTGCACCACGCGCATGCGCTTGGGCTCAAACACCCCGTTGGACGAGTCCTCGTTACGCGCGACAAGCGTCGACCCGTCGTAGCTTGCGTTTTTACCGACCAAAATCGTTGTGCACGGCATGCGCATCCTCCTTGAGCGAAGAAATCAAACGGCAACAGTGTATCGCTTCGACGCAAAAAGGGCGAAACCGCAACCCTTCAGGACCCCTCGGGACCCCTGTGTGCGAAAATGCCTATTTCGATGCGCGCTCGGCCGCTTCGATCACGTGTTTGGCGAGAATCGCCGTTGTCACGGCGCCCACGCCGCCCGGCACGGGGGTGATGGCACCAACAACCGGCTCCACAGCATCAAAATCGACGTCCCCGACCAGCTTGCCAGCGTCCTCATCCCAGTTAATGCCCACATCAATGATCGTCTGGTCCTCGCGAACGGCATCCACGCCAATCGTACGCGCGCGTCCAACGGCGGCAACCACAATGTCGGCAGCACGGCACTCGGCAGCAAGGTCGCGCGTATGCGTATGGCACGTCGTCACGGTCGCATTGCGCGCCGTAAGCATGGCGGCAACAGGACGCCCGATCACCAGCGAACGCCCGGCCACAGCAACCTTAGCTCCATCCAGCTCAACACCGTAATGGTCCAGCAACGCTAACACTGCCTCGGCCGTGCAGGGAGCAAAACCCTCGCCGCGCCCCGAAAGCGTGGTAAGCAGCGAAGACGGCGTCATGGAGTCAACGTCCTTGGCGGGATCGAGCGCTGCGGCGACGGCGTTCTCGTCAAGGCCGGCGGGCAGCGGGCGGAACATCAAACAGCCATGAACAGCCAAGTCGGCATTAATGCCCTCGATAGCCGCCAGCAGCTCGTCCTGCGAGACGTCGGCAGGAAGCAAAACGCGACGAGCCTCGATGCCAACCTTTTCGCAGCGTTTAAGAGCGCCACGCTCATAGGACAGATCGTCCTCGCGCTCGCCCACGCGCACGATAGCCAACGTCGGAACAACGCCCCGCTCGCGCAGGGCTGCGCAGCGAGCAGCAAGTTCCTCAGTCAAAGCGCGAGCAACGGGAGCACCCTTCAGCAGTTCAGCCATGTCTATCCCCTTTTCCTTGCAGCGTCGGAGGCGCGGCGCGCCAGCGCATCGGCGCGCGGCAACCATGTGTCGAGCAACTCATCACACGCCGTCTCGAGCTCCTCAGCACGAGCGCGATCCTTCATAGATGTGGTGTTCGCAAAGAGCGTCAGGCTCGCGCCCTGCATGGCGGCGCGGCAGAATACGGCACCGCACGCCACGTCGGACAGCAGCTGTCGGGAGCCCTTGTCCGCCATGACCTCGAGCAGCGCCAGCGCGCGCCCGCAGGCGTCCATGATCCGATACGGAGGCATGGCAGCCACGCGCAGCGCATCCTGAATCGCCGCAGGTCGAGCCGGATCATCACGAGGAATACCGTATGCCGCAGATACCTGGCCGTATGCACGAACATCCTCGGCAACCAGGCCCACAAGCTCCTGCACCAACTCGTCTGCCTGGGCAAATGCGCGCGTCAGATCGTCTGCGCGATCGGCAAGCGCGGGATTAGTTGCCCCATAACGAGCGACCATCCCGCAAAGCGAGGCGCCCAGTGCGCCCACAAAGGCGCTCGCACTACCGCCACCGGGAACCGGCTCGCGAGCAGCTAGCGCTTGGGCAAACTCTCGACAGGTTTTATCCATCATCTCTTGGCTCATACGCACGCACCTTCAAGTCATATACATCGGTCGGGTGGCAACCGCCGACCGACCGCATCAATCACATAATGGTGCTAAGTCTAGCCCATAAGTACATGAGCGTCAGCGCACCTGGCCATCGCGGATTTCTATGACGAACGATAGACCATGCCACCGCAAACATGGGACACATGGCCCACCTTTCGAGACTTCCGGACGTCAAAAACTGAGGCATATCTATAAACAAGGAACCTGTTGGGGCAACGCCCACGCACGCGCGCCCCATTAAATCAACGGGCACCTCACCCCGGGGAGGGCCGACAGCATCGGCCCTCCCCTCTTTTGCGACCGCACATATTGCCACTTGTCGGCGCAATTCCAGCCCCCAGAATGGGACACATGGCCCACCCTAGCGAGCCGTCCACGCGTACAGTAAAGGCAGGTAATCCGTGGGCGGTTACAGATCGAGGAGGACACGACCATGAAAAAGAAGGCCTTTGCGATTCTCACCCTCTGCATAAGCCTCTTTGCCGCAGTTGCCCTGGTGGGCTGCGGTGGCAGCGGCGGCGCTACCGGAAGTGGCGGTGGCGGTGGAGCAGAAAAGCCAGCCGTGGATATGAGGACCGACTTCATTTGGTTTAAGGTCGAGGTCCCCGAGGGCGTCGAGATCACCGACGTCGCAGGCGACACCGCCGACAGGGCCCAGTTTAAGTTCACCGAGAGCGAGCACGCCAGCGATCGCTTCATCCCCGTCTTCGACTCTGACAAGAACGCCGATGAACTGTTCGACTACGAGGCAAAGTGGAATGCCAGCTTTGAGTGGACCGAGAATGACCCCGTCAAGTACAACGGCAAGACTTGGCGCAACGCTTCCTATACACACTCGGGCGGCGTAACGACCGAATACTTCACCGACGTTGACGGCGGCAGTGTGTATGTGCGTATCGACAACGTCGAGGAGCACAAGGACGCCGTCGAGACCATGATGAAGTCTCTGGAATTTGCCGACGACATCGCCGAGGCCAAGACCGAGGCCATGGACGTCAAGCTCGACGATATCGAGATCAAGCGCTAAGCGACTGGCGAGCGCAACGGGAAACACGGTCGCAGTGCAAACAAGCGACGGTACCCCAGCGCTTCGTACCCAGGGAGGGCCGGTAAACCGACCCTCCCTTTCTTATGCCGGTAGCCGACGAACGCGAGGATGCCGGACGCCGGAACCGCCCCAAATGTGGCAACAGTACGAAAACGACAAACACCCCAACACGTCCGCCCACCGATTTATTGCGCCGCGCAGACAATTAAACCAGCATCTTTAAACATCTGGGCAGTATAGTGACCAAAACTATCGCATAACCGCACTCTGCGAATGGAGAAGTTATGACCGAACATCACGCCATCAGCCGCCGAGCATTTACGTTGGGCCTTGGACTCGCGGCGTTGTCGCCACTTGCAAGCCTGCCCGAAACCGCCATGCTGGGCATTAGCCCGCGGGCAGCCTTTGCGGACGGCACGGCCGGGCCAGCAGTCAGCCTCGACAATTTCGTCATTCGCCTTCGCCCCGCGGGCTATTTTCGTACCGCAAGCGTTAACGAAGACGGCAACGTCATCGGCAACGTCTGCCATCTGTTTAATGACGGCACGTCCAGCAAGCTCATCCTTGAGAACGTAACGACCGAGAATGACGATACAAACTGGTATGCTATCCGCACCTTGCTCAATTTCGAAGAGCATAAAAAGACGGGCTACAGCATTTGGTCGGTCGATGGCGACTCGGACAAAGACGGAAAGGTCATCCACGTATGGAGTGGCGAGCATGACGGCAAGCCCAGCCGCTCTTTTGCGTTCGAGCGGCAATCAAACGGAACCTATATCATCCGAGACCGCACGGTCGAGAAAGAAACCGAGAAAAAAGACATTAAGTACCTGACAATAGAATCGAACGGCGAAGACCAGGACAACAATAAGATCTGCCATAAGAGTAAGAGCATTCCGTGGGAGCTCGAACTTATCGGTTACGACATGAAAAAGAACGATGCCACGGTTAGCAGCCTCGACTGGATCACGTACAGCAGCTACGTCGATGGGCCATGTTGGATGAAATACGTCGACGACAACAAGTTCCTCGACGAGCTGAGCATCCCGGGTACGCACGATTCGGGCACCTGTAGCGTGGACAACGACACTGAGCCCCAATCCTCGCAAGTAAAATGCCAGCAGGATTACATTCCCACGCAGTTGCTCGAAGGCATTCGCTATTTTGATATCCGGCTCGGAAAGGGCGATGACCCCGGCATCGACCACGGGATTTTCTACCTACTCAAAAAAGACGGGAACTATCTGCATCTCTCCGATGTCATCGGGTACTTCAAAACGTTTTTGAACGAAAACCCGTCAGAAGCGCTCATCATGCTCGCATCGCGCGGCAACGATGAGGCTACCGACGAAAGCATAACGACGGCCTTCGCCAAGGTTATGGCCGATAACCCCAAACTGTTCTATACGTCGAGCCGCGTTCCCACACTGGGCGAGGTGCGCGGAAAAATCGTCCTGCTACGTCGATTTGGACTCGCCGGCGACAGCGTAAGCGGCCACACGTGGGGACTCGACCTCACCGAATGGGATGACAAGATCAAGGCTCACTCCGACAGCGCCACTATGTGTCTCGTCCAAGACGCGCGGGGCTTTGAAGCCGCGGGGGAAACAGGCGACAAAGAGCCCTATTGCACCAAGGTATACGCCCAGGACAAGTACAAACTCACGGGAACCGACAAGCTCAGCTGGGTCGATAATGCGCTGAAGGAAACGTCCGGGCGCACGCGCAACGAGGTAGATGTCGAGGACGATAACGGGGCCAAGGAGAAAGTCCTGGAGCGTTGCTGGTCTATCAACTACACCAGCTGCACGGGCTTGTCGCACGGAGGCAATCCTTTTACCTCGGCACGAGTAGTCAACGAGCATCTGTATAAGAGCCCGTACATCAATCCCAGCGGCATCGAGGATACAAAGTCAGATTACCTCAAGCACATTGGCATCATCGCATCCGACTTTGTTGATGCGGCGCTGGCCCGGAGCATCTATCAGCGCAATTACGATACGGAGCACAAGCAGACGGCTTCGTACTATCTCCCGTACTATCTCCCGACCCGCATGCGCATGACGTACGGCGACTCGCTGAGCGATGCCTCATTCCAGGATGGCAAGACCGTTGGCGAGGGTCATTTCCGCCTTGCCGACAGCAGCAACGAGCTCAACGCGACAGCTTCGGGCCATGCGTTTGCCATTGAATACGTGGATGTCGACGCCCTGGGCAACGAGACCGTTACGGGGCTGCAGGGCTCTGTGCCCATCGATATCGATCCACGCGCGCTGACGCCCCATTTTGAGGGACTCGAAGGCCTTAAGGCCGACGAAGACGTGCGCGCCAAGATTGCGGCATCACTCGAGGGCAAGCTCGAAACCGATGCCTGCACTGCCCAGCTCGAGTTTGTGCACGACGCGAACGGCGCTCCGGGCACGGCAATGGCCGAGGGCGAAACATTTGCCGCAGGAACGTACTGGGTGCGCGTGAACGGTCTCTTGGGCGACGCGGCGCAGAACTACACGCTCGCCAGCGACGGAGCCGCAAGCTTTACCGTAGCGGCCTCGGACAGTGCAGGCGGCGCCGGCACCGGCACCGACGGTGGCACGGGTTCCAACGCAGGCAGCGCTGATAAGAACGGTAAGGGCAACAAGGGCAAGAACTCGGGCGGAAAACTCGCCGACACGGGCGACGGCTCCGGCATTGCCGCCGGGCTCGCTGCCGCCGCCGTGGCGACAACGGTCGCCGGCGCGGCGATGCTTGCCAATGACCGCGAAAACGTTGGGGACGACAGCGAATAGGCAAGCCCGCCTTTTAGACACATCGACTCAATTGGGGGGGCGCAGAATACCGTTCTGCGCCCCGATTTTTACCTTAGCCCGAACACCGTTATCGGCTACATCACCATGTTCAGCGCATTCACGAACTCCTGAGCTTGGGAGCGGCTGCTCAGACTAAAGACACAGGCAGTCAACAGCCTGTTACGTAGGAAAACGTCGCGGCCCTTGATCCTGCTGACCCCCGTAATGTCCTTAAGATAAACAATCTCGGTGTGCTTGCCACCAAAAGTGCCCTTCTTGAGCACCTCGATGCGGTTAAGGTAGATCTTGACGTCTTTAAACCTACCCGAACCTTTGTCCTGGAACAGCAGCGTGTTGTTGTCCATACGCGTCACTCCCGCGGGGTTCGCTAAAACTGCCTCTATGGTCACATTTTAACCACCGCAAGGCCCCATGCGATGATGTCAGACAGCACAGCAATTCGTGTCCGCGCGAGGCTTTAAGATAGGTATGCTCAGCTGCATCGATGCGACCGGAATATTCTAGGAGCACGCCTCGTATTATTCGCCATTAGAGGAGGTCTTACCTGGTTTACGTATGGGAATTCGAGTTCTTTGATTCGGACGGCATTGAACTTCCCGTGCCAGACTTCGGACATGAGCCGCGACACGGCGGCAAGATTATCGCTGTAGCCGTCAACCGCGAACTCGGCGACATTCCCGCCGTCACCGCAGTGGATGCCGCGCGTATGCTCGGTGTTAGCTCAGCACGGGTGTCACAACTGCTAAATGCAGGACTGCTGGATTCATGGAAGGATGGCACCAAGCACATGATGTCCAAAGCCTCCATCGAGGCACGACTCGCCGATGCACCAAGGGTGGGACGCCCCAAAGAGGCCCCCGTTGCCGTGTAAGGCGATGCCGCTGTGGGCTTTCATCACCTGACATGCATGGCAGCCAGGAACGCTCGATTCGGGACTCACTGCGCCCCGAATCGAGCTGGGCCCATTGCTGCAGGCTGATTCGCATCCCCGATCCCAAAAAGACAGAAGCGCCACTTGCTTCGTTGAGCCCCAACATCCGACCCCGGCTCCCCCTCGTATCCCCAGCGGCATTTCAACTCCAGGACATGTCGCGATCATGCCCGGTCATCCATGCAAATGGACACCACTCTAACACTGGGGTCAGATATCCCCCGCTGCGGCGTATAGGGTAAAATCTTGTCTGCCGCGGAATCCGCCTGCGGGCAACGCTCCGATCTCCGATTGGGGTGAAGCCTATGAACTTGTTTCTTGAAATCCTGCGCCTCTCGATGTACGCGACCGGCATTGCCCGGAACCTCTACGCGATCTGGCGGGAATATAAGCAGTAACGGATAGCGAAGGGAGTCATAGAAAAGGGCCGGTTGCAGCCGGCCCTAGACGATAATACCTGCGTTGCCCGCGTCTCCGAAGTTTAAGCGCTGAGGAGCGGGTTCCGCGGCACAACCTGATTTTACCCAGTGAGGCAGCTCTTTTGCAGCCGCTCCACTGTTTATTTACATCTGGCACCCTCAAACAATCAGACAGCAGCCCGCACTCCTGAGAGCCGCCCCGCACCCCCGGCCATCACGTTACGGCAACAACCGGCGCTACTCCCCTACTTCCCAAAGATCGCAGCGAACAAGCCCTTGCGTTTGGGCTTTTCCTCTCGGTAAGAACCCTCGACGGCGGCTGCCACCTGACGCGGCTGCTCGCCGTCTCCACGGCGCACAATCTGGTAGAGGAACGGCGATTTAACGTATTTGACCTCGACGGGCGTGGCGTGCACGGTGCTTTCACTGGACAGATGCAGGCTCGGGCTAAGCGGCGCCACGATATGCGTTTCGCGCTTGTCGCTAAACACCACCGCGGCCGCGCGGCCCGTCTGGCCGTTTACGGCAATGCGCACCTGCTCGCCATCGCGGCCGTCTGTCGCCGGACGATCGACAAAGTAGACCGGCACCATCACCAGGCCGTCCTTATGCTTGCGGGCCTTGCGCGCCCAGGTGCGGATGCTCTTTTTATTGAGCCCCAGTACAGCCTCGGCGTCGTTACCCGCAACGTCGAGCGCCAACTTATCAATGACCACCTGGTCCTTGGTAGATGCATCGACGGAGACGACGCGGAAGTCGCCTTCCTGCATGGCGGGATCGAACGGACCGACCTTGGCAAAGTCCCACGGCTCCAAAATGCCCATGAGGCGAACGTCCAGGTAGTTTGCTCTGGGGTATGCCCAGTCGAGCACCTCGTAGTACACCAGGGTTTCCTTGCTCAGGCCCTTGCCCGGGAAGCTCGCCATCATGCGCAGGTCCGCCAGCGCCATGGGGAAATAGAAGAGCATCATGTCGTTTTGGATCGCATCTTCCACGTCGTGCCCGGCAAAGGCATCCGGATACTGGCGCACCAGCTGCAGCGCGTTGGCACGTGCCTGCTGCGGCGAGATTTCGCAGGGAATACCCTGATCCGGCACATACTCCGCACCCACGCCCATGGTCAGACGCTTGCTAAACGTCCCCGGCTTGAGCAGGTCGGCAATGCCGATCTTGTTGCCGCAGGACGGGCACTCAAACACGCGCTGGGTCGACTCGCCCTCAAAGGACGCACCACAGAAGGGGCAAGGAATGCTCACATGCGTGGCCTCTTGGAACTCCTGCGCCGTGCCGCGATCCTCCCACAGCAGATGTTCCAGGACCGACTGATTGCGCCAGTGCGAATTGAAGAAATACCAGTCCGGGTCCTCCGGGCGCTCGAGTTGCGACACATGCGTGAGCTTGAGCAGTCCATTCACCACCGTCAGCGGCGTATGGCGAATGCCCAGGGCGCTCTTGGGCTCCCCCGCATCAGCCTGCCACGGAACGACCGTGCCGCAATAGGCGCACTCAAAGCTGCGCTTAGCCTGGTGCGAGTACATAGGGCCGCCGCAGTTTTGACATTTAATGGCAAACATCTCGTCCATGGAAACGTCCTCCTTTGCACAGGGGCTGTCGACATTAAGTATGTCGAGCAAGCAGGCACATGCCCATACCCATGTGGCCCAAAATGGACCACGCAGGCAGACGAGAAGGCTCGCTCGTTAGCACCGGCAGACTATTGCTGCATTTTCTGAGCATCGGTGCACGGCGCCCCCGCGCAAGCTACACTATCCCCTTAAACATGATTGTGAGGACGACCGCTATGCTATTTGTAAATCGGCTGGTACATACGCTTGTTCCCGGCAGCGAGAGCGAGCCGGTCGATGCATCTTGCCGCACCAACGCGGGCTTTTCCGCAAGCCTCGTCTGCATTGGCCTCAACATCACCCTGTGCCTGGCCAAGGGCATCGCGGGCCTGCTCGCCGGCTCCGTCTCCCTCATCGCCGACGCTTTCAACAACCTCTCCGATGCCTCGAGCAACATCGTGAGCCTGCTCGGGTTCCGCCTTGCCAGCCGCCCGGCAGACGAAGGCCACCCCTATGGTCACGGCCGCTATGAGTACCTAGCCGGCCTGTTCGTCGCCGTCCTGGTTTGCGCCGTCGGCATCAACCTGATCCTCGAGTCGGTCACTAAGATCATCAAGCCTTCCCCCACTGCATATTCGGTGCTCTCCTTAGCCGCCCTCGTCTTGTCCATGCTCGTTAAGCTCTGGATGGCAGCGTTCAACCGCACGCTGGGCGATCGCATCGACTCGGAGACGCTCATCGCCACGGCGCAGGACTCCAAAAACGACGTCATCACCTCGGGCTCGGTCTTGGTGGCGGCGCTTATTTCGCAGACGACCGGCTTTGACCTCGATGGCTGGGCAGGCCTGGGTGTGGGCATCTTCATCTGCATCAGCGGCATGGGCCTAGTGCGCGACGCCATCAGCCCATTGCTGGGGCAAGCGCCCGACCCCAAGCTTGTCCAGGCAATCCGCGATAAGATCATGTCCTATCCGCAGGTCTTGGGCACACACGACCTGATGGTGCACGACTACGGCCCCGGTCGTCAGTTTGCCAGCGCCCACGTGGAGATGCCCGGCGAGGGCGACGCATTTGAGCACCACGAGATTTTGGACACCATCGAGCACGACATCAAGCGCCAAATGGGCATCGATATCACGCTGCACTGCGACCCCATCGCCACCACCAGCGACGACCTGCGCAGCTGGGTCAAGCGCGGCGTCATGCAGATCGATCCCGCGCTCTCCATCCACGACCTGCACGAGCACGACGGGTTCGTTTCGTTTGACCTGGTGCGTCCCGACGGCTTTGACATATCCGACGAGGAGCTGCTGGAGCTCGTCACGCGCATCGTGCACGAGCGCCGACCCGATGCCTCATGCGTCGTCACGTTTGATTCGGGCTTTAGCTCGCCCGAGCGTCCGGCCGAGCAGTTGTAGCCTGCTTAACAGCTAGTTTCCCTGCGCGCCCGAGATGCCGTTTTGCAGGGCGTTCCAGGCATCCGTCGCCAAGCCGCCCAAGTTCTGCGCGGTATCGCCCAGGTTTTGTGCCGTGTCGCCCAGCTCTTGCGCCTTGTCTCCCAACTCCTGCGCCTTGTTGCTCAAGTCCTCCAGCGTATTGGAACTCGAGCTGTCCGCGCCGCCCTGGTCGCCGGACGCGTTGCCCGACGAGCCGTCCTTGTGCGTGAGCTGAATTTCGAGGTTGCCGCTGTCGTTATAGTAGGCAGAAGTAACGACCCAGTTGGCATCGACGACGGGCGTTGAGCCATCATCAGTCAGGACCACGGCATTCGAAAGATCGGCGCCGCGCGACTTGAGAAGCTTCTTGGCGTTGGACCAATACTGCCCCGGGATATCGCTCAGATCGACGGTGCTAGACGAGGCGGACTCGGTTTGCTCGGCAGCGGTATCGGCCGTTGAGCTCCCCCGCTTGTTGAGCATGCCCGACACGATGGCAAACACAACCGACAGCGCAAAGAAAATCGCCAGCACGATGAGGATCTTCTTGATCACGCTCGACGAACGCGACGGCCTCTTCTCCTCGTCTTCGCTATATTGCGGAATCGACTTGGGGTACTCGCGATACGGCTCGCGCGACTCGTAGCGAGGCTGCGCCGTGCGAGGCATATACGTCGTCTGCTGAGGCTGCGGAATGGGATTCTGCGGCAGGTTGTCATAGGGATTCGGCGTCGAGGCAGCATAAGAATCCTGCGGCATGTAATCAAACGGATCCGGAGCTGCGTTGCCATAGGGGCCTTGCGAAGATGCAGCGTAAGAATCCTGCGCCGTGTCGCCATAGCCCATAACCCGGGTGGGCTCGGCAGAAGGCTGCGTCGCGGCGGGGTCGGCATAACCGGGGTTGGGAACAACGCGGGTCGCATCGGCGCTATCGCCAGCCTGCGCGGAACCGTAGCCGCCCATCACGGTTGTCTTGTCCTGATCCATGCAACGATTCCTTTCCGTCGCGCGTGAGCCTCAAGTTATCCATGCATTCTACCCGCGCAAAAGCCTATGATGGGCAGAGTCCGTCGGTATCTACAAGACATGCGCGGGCCTAAGGATCAAAAAGCCCCGCCGGGCCTTGTGGGCACGGCGGGGCGGACAAGCAGCTATGGACAGCAGACTTAGAACAGGCCGGTGATGTTGCCGTCGTTGTCGACGTCGATGTTCTCGGCCGCGGGCACCTTGGGCAGACCCGGCATGGTCAGAACGCTGCCGGTCAGCGCGACCACAAAGTGGGCACCGGCGGAAACCTTAAGCTCACGCACGGTGATGCGGAAGTTCTCGGGAGCGCCCAGGGCCTTGGCGTTGTCGCTAAAGCTGTACTGCGTCTTGGCGACGCACACCGGCAGGTTGCCAAAGCCGTTCTCGCGCAGCTCGGCGAGCTGGCGCTTGGCGGCCGGCGTAAAGTCAACGCCGTCGGCGCGGTAGACCTTGGTGGCAACGGCCTCGAGGGCATCAGCGACATCAGCGCCGTCCTCATAGGCAAACTTGAGCTCGCTCGGCTGCTCAATCAGACGCATGACCTCATCGGCCAGCTCGAGCGCGCCCTCGCCGCCCTTGGCCCAGACCTCGGAAAGCTTAACGTTGACGCCGAGCTTCTGGCACTCGGACTCGATGAGTGCAAGCTCAGCCTCGGTGTCCGTCGGGAAGCGGTTGATGGCGACCACGCAGGGCAGACCATAAACGTTCTGGATGTTGTCGACATGACGCAGCAAGTTGGGCATGCCAGCCTTGAGTGCCTCGAGGTTCTCCTCGTTGAGGTCGGCCTTGGCGACGCCACCGTTGTACTTAAGCGCACGAGCGGTCGCGACGACCACGACGGCGCTGGGGCGAACGCCCGTCATGCGGCACTTGATGTCGAGGAACTTCTCGGCACCCAGATCGGCACCGAAGCCGGCCTCGGTAATGGCAACATCGCCAAAGCGCATCGCCATACGCGTGGCCATAATAGAGTTGCAGCCGTGGGCAATGTTGGCGAAGGGACCGCCGTGGACAAACGCGGGCGTGCCCTCGAGCGTTTGCACCAGGTTGGGCTTAAGCGCGTCCTTAAGCAACGCGGCCATGGCACCCTGGGCCTTGAGGTCGCGGGCACGGACGGGCTCGCCGGCAAAGCTATAGCCGACGACAATCTCACCCAAGCGTTCCTTGAGGTCGTTGATGCTCGTAGACAGGCACAGGATTGCCATGACCTCGGAGGCAACGGTGATGTCGAAGCCGTCCTCGCGCGGCACACCTTGGGCCTTACCGCCAATGCCATCGATAACATGGCGCAGCTGACGGTCGTTCATGTCGACGACGCGCTTCCAGGTGATGCGCTTAACGTCAATACCGAGCTGATTGCCCTGCTGGATGTGGTTATCGAGCATGGCGGCCAGCAGGTTGTTGGCAGCACCGATGGCATGGAAGTCGCCGGTAAAGTGCAGGTTGATGTCCTCCATGGGAATGACCTGGGCCCAACCGCCGCCAGCGGCACCGCCCTTGACGCCAAAGACGGGACCGAGCGAAGGCTCACGCAGGGCCACGGCGCTCTTGATACCGCGACGACGCAGGCCATCGGCCAGACCGATGGTCGTGGTGGTCTTGCCCTCGCCCGCGGGCGTTGGGTTGATAGCGGTCACGAGGACGAGCTTGGCCTGGTGATCAGTCGGCTCGTTGAGCAGTGAATAGTCGACCTTAGCCTTGTCGAAGCCGTACGGAATAAGGTGCTTAACGTCGACGCCGGCGTTCTTGGCCACCTCGGTAATAGGCAGCGGCGTGACAGAACGTGCGATTTCGATGTCAGTAGGCATGGGCGGTCCTTTCGTTACCGAATGAGAAAAAGACCAATTCAGCATAGCACGGGCGCGCAATAGTAAAACGCCCATAACCGATGAACGGCGATATGTTTACCCGATGCCCAGCGATAGTCCAACAGCCCGCCAAAACAAAACGCCCTAAACGGTAGGTTCAATCCCCAGGTGCTCAAAGGTGCGGAGGGTTGCCTGACGGCCCTGCGGCGTACGAATCATCAATCCGCACTGCAGCAAATAGGGCTCATAGACATCCTCGAGCGTGCCCGGGTCCTCGCCCACCGCGCTGGCAAGGGTCGTAAGTCCCACGGCGCGACCGGAGAACGTCTTGGCGAGCGTCTCCAAAATGCGAATATCCATCCAGTCCAGACCGAGCTCGTCGATCTCGAAGAACTCGAGCGCCTGGCGACAGATATCGAGCTCGATGGGGCCGTTGCCGCGCACCTGTGCGTAATCGCGCACGCGCTTGAGCAGACGGTTGGCAAGACGTGGCGTGCCGCGCGAACGCGAGCCGATCTCGAGTGCACTGGGATGGTCGATCGTCACGCCCAGGATAGTCGCCGAGCGCGTCACAATCTGCGCGAGCTCCTCGACCGTGTAGTAATCCAGGCGATATGAAATGCCAAAGCGGTCGCGCAACGGGCCGGTCAACATGCCTGAGCGGGTCGTTGCCGCCACCAGCGTAAACTTGGGGATATCCAGGCGAATCGAGCGCGCCGCCGGACCCTTGCCAATCACGATATCGAGGGCAAAGTCCTCCATCGCGGGGTACAGGACCTCCTCGACCGAACGGTTGAGGCGGTGGATCTCGTCGATAAACAGCACATCGCCCGGCTGCAAGTTAGTAAGGATGGCCGCCAGGTCGCCCGTGCGCGCGATGGCAGGGCCACTCGTGGTCTTGATCTGAGCGCCCAGCTCGTTGGCGATAACGGTGGCCAGCGTGGTCTTGCCCAGGCCCGGAGGACCCGAGAAGATCACGTGGTCGAGCGTCTCGCCACGGCTCTGCGCCGCTTCGATCAACACGCGCAGGCTCTGCTTGATGTGCTCCTGGCCGCAGTAATCGTCCAGGCGCTGAGGGCGCAAAGTGCGGTCGACATCGAGATCCTCGGCCGTCAGCTCCGAGCCCACCATGCGCTCGCCGTGCGCCATGGATGCCGCCGGCGAGTTACCGGGCGTCGCCCACAAGTCCTGAGAGTCATCGGCTTCCCACATCACGCATCCATTCCGAGTCGCTTAAGCGCCGCGCCGAGCAGATCCTCGACACGCATATTCTGCCCATCATACCCGCTCAGGGCAACATCGGTCTCCTGCGGGCTAAAGCCCATGGAAAGGAGCGCCGCACGGGCATCATCGATCACCGAGGGAGCGGCAGCGGGCACGGGCATCGCAACCTGTCCGGGAATCACGTCGACCGGCACAAAGCCCTTATCCTTGGCAAAGGTGCTCTTGAGTTCCAGGATCAGGCGCTGAGCTGTCTTTTTGCCCACACCGGGTACCTTGGCCATGCCCTTGTCGTCCTCGGCCATCACCAGCGAATACAGCTGTCCCACGGTATAGGTGGAAAGCACGGCAAGCGCCAGGCGCGGGCCAACGCCAGAAACGGACACGAGCCGGTCGAACATCATGCGCTCATCCTTTGAGGAAAAACCGAAAAGTGTCATGGCGTCCTCGCGCACCTGCATACGCGTGTAGAGGCAGACCTCGCCACCGGGCGTCGGCAACGTGGCCGCAGTGCTGCCCGAGATGCCGAGCTCAAAGCCAACGCCCGACACATCGACGACAGCAGAGCTCATCGTGGCCTCGACAAGCGTTCCGTGGAGCTGGGAAATCATCAGTATCCGGTTCCTCTCTGTTGATAGAACTCGCCACCGGTGAGGGCGCGGGTGCGGCTGAGGTTTACGTGGCAGATGGCGCAGGCCAGGGCATCGGCGGCATGGTCGGGATGCGGGTCGTGATCGAGCTGTGTGAGTGTGCGTACCATGTAGGCGACCTGCCGCTTGTCCGCGGCGCCAGTGCCCACCACAGCCTGTTTGATCTGCATGGGCGTGTACTCGCCAATCTCGAGCGCGCATTCCGAAAGTGCGACGAGTGCAGCACCGCGGGCATGCGCCGTGGGGATGGCCGAACGAACGTTGGCGCCAAAGTAGATGCTCTCGACAGCAGCCGTGTCGGGTCGATAACGCTCAACGACATCCTTAAGGTCATGGGCGATATGCGACAGGCGCACCGCGAGCGGACTTCCGGCACTGGTCTCGATGCAGCCATAGGCACGGCAGCGAACCTCGCCACGCCGCTCCTCGATAATCCCCCAACCCGTATGGGCCAAACCGGGGTCGATACCCAAAATGACCAAGCCAACCTCCCCTCGTCACCAGCACAGCACAAAGCAAGGCCCCGCGCATCATTCACGAACGTCTGTTCTAGAATAACACAACGGGACCAAGATGCTTAGTTGAAGTATCGGGGTTGGAAGCGAATCCTATCCCATAGTTAGTTCTGCGAGAAAAAGGGGAACTGCCTCGGATCTACTGGCGGGTGCGGCATCGGGCCACCCTGGGGACTACCTTGCGAGCCGCCCTGACCGCCCATCATCTTATCGATGGCGTCCTGAACCTCGCCCTCGAACTTTTTCATTCCCTCGTGTAAACGACGCTGACCGTCCTCAGAGCGCAGCTCCTCCATCTGCTCGGGCGAAATACCCAACAGGTCACCCAATATGCCCATCATCTCGCCACGCATGCGCTCGCTTGTATCCTCGTCGGCAAAGCGGTTCACCTCGGCGCGCGCCAGCGCATCGACCGTCATGCGTTCCTTGCCGCTCAGCCCCAGGTCGGACCACGCGAGCATGTACGGCCAGGCGCGCTCGACAAACGAACGGGCCGAGACGATCGGCGCCGTCGGCAGCATGCGGCGGGCGGCCTCGCCCTGACGCACGAGCATCAGCAGCAGCGAGCAAGCCTCGGGCTTGCCGGCGGCCATCGGGATGTCGTCGAAAGCTCGATTGCGGTCCACGTGCGCCTCGAGCGCGCCATCGACCTCACCCGGCTCAAGCCCGCCGAGCAGCTGTGCCGCGCGGTCGAGCATATCGACCGGACCGTCGAGCGTCGAGAGCGCCTGCGCCAGCACTCGCTCCATACAATCTTCCACCGCGTTGAGCGTCACGAGCTCTTGGGGCACCACGGCAGACGTGCGGTTGCGCACACGCGCCACAAACTCAAGCGTCGACAGGTACACATCGCCAAAGGGCGCAAAGTCGCCCTGGTAACCGCCGCAAAGCGCCGGCGCCGCCAGCGCGTACTCGGTTTTGGACAGCGGGCTCAGCGCCATCGCACCCAGCTCGAGCGCCGTGTCCTCCAGCATGAGGCCCAGCGTGCGCAAGCGCAGACGCTCGGCATCGCCCGCCGACACGTCGCGATCGAGCACACGCGCCGCATCCGGTGCATCGCGCTCGACAGTGCGAATGTGCAAACGCTCGGCGATGGCACGGACGGCGGCACAGCGGGCAGCCTCGGCCTCCTCCTGCGCCGGCGTAAAGATACGGTTGCGCCCCAGCACCAGGCCAATTACGTTACGCGGACCCAGAGCGTCAACGGCCAGCGCCGCCAGCAGGGATGACGGCAGGTCACCCTCGAGTGCCACCACGGCACGCGACGCACCGTGGGCCCGAGCGTTGTCGCGCACGGCGAGCACCAGCGCCTGCCACAACCACTCCTCGGAACGGAACTCGGGCAGTTCGTGATCTTCCAGGGCATCGAGCATCACGCCGCGCTGAATCTCCTGAACCAGCAGGCTCTCCTCAAAACACGGCGCCTGGGCCACCACGCGACCGCAGTCGTCGAGCACAAACGAACCGCCGGTATACACCGACTCGTCATAGGCACCGACCGGCGCCATGCAGGCAAACCACACGCTGCGCTTGGATGCGATCTTGCGGTAGGCGCCGCTGCGAACGGCGGCAATGGCGGCAGTCTCGCGGTCGGTCATGTCAAACGCGTTGAATTGGAAATACGCGATGAGGTCGACGCCGGTCGGCAACATCTCGAGCTCGCGGTCCAAGTCAAAAATCACGGCGATGCGCACGCCGTCCACGTCGAACACCGGCGGCGCCCAACGCGTGTCGTTGTTCTCGCCACGCTGCAGGGCAATGCTCGAACGCGCCGGCACCACATGACCGTCCTTGAGCATCATGTAGTCGAGCAGCGGCTGGCCCTCAAACGAAACCGCCGCGGGCACGATGCAGATCATGTCAAGCTCCTGGATACGCTCGGCGACACCAGTCAAACCGGCAAGCACGTCGTGCTCAAAGTCGGCAGCGCCCACCAGGCCACCGGGCATGGCGCCCATAAAGAGCGGAGCCGGAACGCACAGCACGCGCGCCCCGCGCTCGTGGGCCAGACGAGCCTGGTCCTCGATGCGGCCGCAAATGCCCTCAATATCCCCAAGGCGCATATCGATCTGCGCAAGCGCGAGCTTCATGGCTCAGCCCTTTCCGTCGTAAACCATCGAAATCGTAGTAAAAGCGCCGGCCGCATAATGCAGCCGGCGCTTGCATGTGCATATGCTAGCTATGATACCCCGAGCGGGGGCGCGCTCCTAGAATGTCGCGGACCACAGCCCGTGCAGGTTGCAGTAGGCATAGACGGTACCGGTCTTGGAGCCGCCCGCGAAAAACGTCGCGGGTTTCATGCCGGGCTCAAGGTAATGGACCTCTAAGCGGCCCTCGGCCTCAAGCGCGATCCACTCAATGTAGTGCTCGGGCAGGCTGGGGTGCTCGACCGAGCCAACGCGTGCGCGAATCACGTGACCGTCGCGCTCGGTCTCGACAACAGGCACGTGTTTCTCGTGCGCCGCGTCCTCAGTGTTTGCAGTCAGTTCCGTGCAACCGGCAGGGGTCGCAACGCCGTCGCCAAGGGCAGCGATGAGCTTGCCGTCAGGGTCCTTAAAGAATTTCGCCATGATGTTCTCCTTTGCTGATGTGCCAATGTTCTTGATGGTTCTTATGCCCAAAGGCAGACAAACCATCCACGGCATTGCAAATGAACACATAACGGATCAGGCAAGCGGTCGGGCCAAAATGCGTCGACCGTCCTGCCCATTCCAGCAGTCCCACCCCGCGCGCGGCTAGCGCCCGTCGCCACCGAGCAGCGCCAGAACATCCTCGCGGGTAAACAGCGCCGACGAGATGCCGTCGCCGCCGAGCACGCTGTTGACCAGGTCGCGCTTGGACTCCTGCATCTGCATAATGCGTTCCTCAATCGTGTCCTTGGCGATGAGCTTGTACACGGTCACGGTATGTTGCTGGCCAATACGATGCGCACGGTCGGTCGCTTGGTCCTGCGCCGCCACGTTCCACCACGGGTCGTAGTGGATGACCACGTCGGCCGCCGTCAGGTTAAGGCCCACGCCGCCCGCCTTGAGCGAAATCAAAAAGACTGGAACCTCGCCCGCTTGGAACTGCGCGACCATCTTGGCGCGGCTCTCCTTAGACGAAGCGCCCGTGAGCTTAAGGAAGGCGATGTCCTCCTTGGCCAAGCGCTTGCCGATGATATCGAGCATACCCGTAAACTGGCTGAACAACAGGATGCGATGTCCGCCGTCGAGTGCGCCGTGCACGAGCTCCATGCACGTATCGAGTTTGGCGCTCCCCGCCTTGTAATCCTCGTAGTGTAGACGCGGGTCGCAGCAGATCTGGCGCAGCTTGGTGAGCTCAGCGAGCACCTTGAGCTTGTCTTTCTTAAACTCGGATGACTCGCGGTGCTGCACCTGCTGGGCGATGCGGTCCTGGTTGGCCAGGTAGAGCTTGCGCTGCTCGCCGGTGAGCTGCGCCATGACCGTATCCTCGATCTTCTCGGGCAGGTCGGCCACCACGTCCTCCTTGACACGGCGCAGCACAAACGGCGACACGAGCGCCTGCAGGCGAGCGGCACTGTCGCCCTCGGCATGCTCGACCGGGCTTTCGAAGCGCTTGGCAAACGACTCGCGCGTGCCGAGCAGGCCCGGTATTAAAAAGTCGAAGATGCTCCAGAGCTCGGATAGGCGGTTTTCGATGGGCGTGCCCGTCAGGGCAAAGCGCACGCCGGCAGGCAAGCGCTTTGCGGCGCGCGCCACCTGGGTGAGCGGGTTTTTAATGTACTGGGCCTCATCGAGCACCGCACGGGCAAAGTCCTGCTCGGCGTACTCGTCGATATCGCGCCGCATAAGGTCATACGACGTCACGACCACGTTATGCTCGGCCACGCCGGCAATCTGTACGCGACGCTGCGCCTTGGCGCCCACGATGGCGCACACATCGAGCGAGGGCGCAAAGCGCTCCAGCTCGGCAGTCCAGTTGTACACGAGTGAGGCCGGGCATACCACGAGCGTGGGCTTGGTGTCCCCCGCCTCCACGCGCGCCAGGATATGCGCGATCATCTGGAGCGTTTTGCCCAGGCCCATGTCGTCGGCCAGGATGCCGCCAAGGCCCAGGTGTTCGAGCGAGCCGAGCCACTGGTAGCCATCGGCCTGGTAGCCTCGAAGCGTGGCCTTGAGCGTGGCGGGCACCGTAAAGTCCATCTTGCCGAGCGTATCCAGACGCTCGACGGTACGGCGGAACGCAGCGTCGCGATCGGCCTCGAGCGCGGGCGTGCGCGCGAGCATGCTATCGACGAACAGGGTGCTCGATGCGGGAAGCAACACGCCGTCGAGCAGGTCGACGGCATCGACGCCCAGATCCTCGGCGAGGCCAAACGCGGCTCGGGCGCCCTCGTCCAGGCGAATGATGTCGCCGGACGTAAGGCGCGCAAACGTCTGGTGACGCTTGTAGGAGTCCAGATGCAGACGGTCGCTGAGCATGACCTCACCAAGCTTGGACAGGGCGGATAGGCCCTCGGTCAGCAGGCAGAACAAGCTCTCGTCATCGCGCTCCTCAAACGCCAGACCGCCCTCGTAGAAATCGAAGTACAGGGCCGCCGTGTCCATAACGCGAAACTCCGCCACCTCGTCGCGGGGCGGCACGCCCGGGCGCTGCTCTTCGAAGGGGCTGCCCGGAGCGCCCAGACTAAAGAGGTCTGCCGACCAGTCGCCGTAGGTAACCGTAATTTTGCAGGTCACGAGCCCATCGTCGACGCCGATTGCCATAGCAAAGCTCGGCTCGGGCGCCACGGTATCGAGCGCAGCGGGCGCGGTAAGGTCGGTATAGTCGCGCAAAATGGGCAGAGCCATACGACAGAACTCCCCCACCTGGTCGGCAGCGATATGGACTGGCGTGCGACAGGGCAGCAAGCGCGATAGGAACGGCGCCGCATGCTGGGCAAACGCTACATCGGTGCGGCGCGCACGGCGGGTGTCGACCAGATAAGCTACGTCGCCCGAAGCAAAGCAGTATGCATCGGCCGGCAGGCGCAGATCGTAGCTACCACCAGCCGCCGGCGCGATTTTGGCGGCAAGGAGCGGTGGGCGCTTAGACAGACCCTCGTCCTCCCCTTCCGGAGGCATCTCAACCGCCACGTCATAGGTGCGATGCGTCGTCGTCCCCCGCGACCAGGCGGGCTCAAAAGAGATGGTCTGGCCGCGCAGCAGGTCCAGCACATATACGATGCTATGCTCGGACAGCGGCAACTGACGCTCGGCGACAAAACCGCTGCGGGCAAAGTCGTACGACGCCGAACGCGAGCTTGTGATGTCATCGAGATAGGCAACTGTCGTCAAGACAAGGCTGAGCAGCTTTGTCGACACATCTTCGAAGGCTTCGGGCGTATGGACAAACGTGAGCTTCTTGCCGTACGAGAAGGTGCCGCCGCGCACGTAGGCATCGGCCATGCCGTCGATATCCTTGACCACGTAGGACACCGAACCGCAGCGAATGCGGAACTCGAGCGCCCAGCTAAAGCGGTCGGCGAACAGCGGATTGTAGTACGGCACCAACGAGGGCTCCAACGCCGCTTTGGGGGCGTCGGGACCAACGGCACCGGCAAGCTTGCGGCGCATGCTCGCCAGCTCATCCATGCGCGCGTCCGAAAGATCGGAGAGCGCCGCCATGAGGCTGGGACTCGTGGGGACAGGTGCTGGGAAGGGAAAGTTGGGGTTGACCGTGGGCGTTGTAGGCGCGGGACGCGCGGACTGTTTGGGCTGAGCCGCAAACGTGCGGACCGGCGTGCGCAAACCTTCGACGGGCTCGGCGCCGCTGGAATCCAAATACGCCAGAGCCGTGGCAATGGCGTGCTTGCACATACCGGGGTAGCGATAGGCAGCGGGGCAATCGCAGTCATAGTCGATCACCTCGTGCTCGTCCATGTCGAGCGCCACGTGCGTCTTGTACAGGTCGCCGCGCGAACCGCGCACCGAGCCCTCAACCGTCACGTTTTTGGAGAAGCGCGAGCCGCTGTCCTCGATCGACAGCACGGCGCCGTTGAGCATGAGCGAACGCCCCTTCATAAAGGTGCCGCTCAACGCCGCCTCTTTGCGAAGCGCCTGCACAAACGTCCCCTGCGCCATCACTTCCTCCAATCCACACAAGGTAGCTAATTTGGGACGGGGCTATTTTAGCTACCCCCATACATCGGTTGAGATGTATTCCGACCCCGACTCATTCGCCGTCAGTCAAAGGGTAGCTAAAATAGCCCCGTCCCAAATTAGCTACCCCGGCAAAATCATTTTAGATAACCGTCACGCGGCCTTGGTTGCCGACGATGGCCTTTGCCTCTGCCAGCAGCGGAATCGAGCGTGCATTGACCTTGGCCGGCACCTCGGCACGCAGCACACGCCCGTCGACTTGCTCAATAAAGATCTCCACGCGGTCGCCGCCCGGGTTGGTGGTGAGCACCGTGGCCAGGCGCGCCATATTGCCCTGGCTAAATCGGCTGTTGGGCACCATGACCTCAAAGACCTTGGGCTTGTTTTTCTCCTCGCTAAGCTCCAGCGGCACAATCTCCTGCGCGATGATCTGGTCGCCGCGGTCCGAGCGCTCGAGCTTGCCCTTAATGCGCACAAACGCGTCGGACAGCTGCGCGCCGGTCTCGGGATCGACCTCGCCGTACAGATACCCCTCGGCCTCCTTGTAGGTCTTGGGGAACACCACGACCGTGGCCTCGCCTTCCATGTCCTCGAGCTGCACGATGCCCATGGGGTCGCCGTTTTTGGTCACGCGCTTGGACACGCTCGAGACCATGCCGGCCCACCACAGCGCCTTGCCCTCGGGAATCTCCTGGTTGATGGTGCCGCCTGTAGGATTCTGAACTTCGTAGCCGGTGTCGATCTGCGAGAACGAGAAGTCGCGCGCTTTGCTAAGTGCATACTCAAACGGGCGCAGCGGGTGGTCCGAGACATAGATGCCCAGAACTTCCTTCTCCTGGCTCAGCTTAAGGTGGCGGTCCCACTCCTGGCCATCCGGATCGGGCACGCTCACCTCAAAGCCCGAGCCCTCAACGTCGCCAAACATATCGAAGAACGACGTCTGGCCGCTCGCGCGATCTTTCTGGCGCTTTACCGCGGCATCGATGATGTTCTCGGGGTTGTTCTTGTCCACAAAGTGCATCATCTGGCGACGCGGATACCCCGTGGAGTCGAAGGCGCCTGCCTTGATCAGCGATTCGATCACGCGGCGGTTGGCCTGGCTCGAGTCCACGCGCTCGACAAAGTCGTGCAGCGTCTTAAACGGACCGCCCGCCTCGCGTTCGGCGATAATCGCCTGCGCCACGCCGGTGCCCACGCCGCGGATGCCGGCCAGACCAAAGCGCACGCCCTCCTTGGTAGCCGTGAACTCGGTACCGGACTCGTTGACATCTGGCGAAAGCACGGGGATGCCGTCGTGACGGCATGCCGAGACGTAGTGAACGATCTTGTCGGTCTTGCCCGTGTAGGACGTCAGAACGGCCGCCATGTACTCGTGCGGATAATGCGCCTTGAGCCACGCCGTCTGCATAACCAAAATGGCGTAGCCGGCGGAGTGCGACTTGTTAAAGGCGTAGGACGCGAACTCAAGAACATCGTCCCAAATCTTCTGGGCGACCTCGCGCGTGTAGTTGTTCTTGATGGCGCCGTTCATCCAGTGGTCGTAGGTGGTCTCGTCCGAGCCATCCTCCCAGTGGAGCACCGTCGACGTGAGCAGCTTGATTTTCTTCTTAGCCACGGGCTTACGGATACGCGAGTCCGATTCGCCCTTGGAGAAGCCACACATCTCGACGGAGATGAGCATAACCTGCTCCTGGTAGACCATGGTGCCGTAGGTTTCGCCCAGGATGTCGTCCAGGCGGTCGTCGTAGGAGACCGCCGGCTCCTTGCCATTCATACGGTTGATGTAGGACGAGACCATGCCGGCGCCCAACGGGCCCGGGCGGTACAGGGCGATCAATGCTACGACGTGCTTGTACTCGGTGGGCTTCATGTTCTTGATCGTGGCCGTCATGCCGGCGGACTCGACCTGGAAGACGCCGGCGGTGTGGCCGGAGCCCATGAGCTTAAAGATCTCGGGATCGTCAAAGGGGATCTCTTCCTCTTTGATGTCGATACCGAAGTTCTTTTTGATGTTGGCCTTGGCCTTGGAGATAACCGTCAGCGTGCGCAGGCCCAGGAAGTCCATCTTGAGCAGGCCCATGTCGGCGACGGTATGGCCCTCGTACTGGGTAATCTCGACGCCGCCCTTGGTATCGAGCTTGGTGGGCACGTGCTCGTTGACGGGGTCACGGCAGATCAGAACGGCGCACGCGTGCACGCCCTCGCCACGGGTGAGGCCCTCGATCGAGAGCGCCGTGTCGATGATGCGACGGGCGTCGTCGTCCTTTTTATAGGCCTCGGCAAAATCGGGGTTAAACAGATCCTCTTTGCCGGGTTGCTTTTCGAGCACCTGCTTGAGCTTGACCTTGGGGTCGCTCGAGACCATCTTGGACAGGCGCTGGCCCATGTAGACCGGGTAGTCCAGGACGCGCGCGGCGTCGTTGATGGCCTGCTTGGCCTTGATGGTCGAGTAGGTGATGACGTGGGTGACCTTCTCGGGGCCGTAGAGCTGACGAACGTGCTCCACGACCTCGAGGCGTCGCTCATCGTCGAAGTCCATATCGATATCGGGCATCTCGGTACGTTGCGGGGACAGGAACCTCTCGAACATCAGGCCGTTCTCGAGCGGGTCGAACGCGGTGATGTTCATGGCGTAGGCGACGATAGCGCCGGCGGCCGAGCCACGGCCGGGGCCGACGCCGATGCCGTTGTCCTTAGCCCATTGCACGTACTCGGCAACGATCAAAAAGTAGGCGGCAAAGCCCTTGTCGCAGATGACCTTGTATTCGTACTCAAAGCGCTCTTTGATGTTGACGCCACCGATCTCGCGCGTGGCCCAGTCGTCGCCATAGTGCTGGCGCAGGCCCTTCTCGCACTCGCGGCGGAACTGGCTCTCGTGCGTCTCGCCGGGATCGAGCAACGGAAAGCGCGGCAGGATGATAGAGTCCCAGTCCAGCTCAACGTAGCACTTGTCGGCGATCTCGAGCGTGTTGTCGCAGGCCTCGGGGCAATACGGGAACATCGCCCGCATCTCCTCCTCGGTCTTCATGTAAAACTCCGAGCCGGTCATGCGCATGCGGTTGGGGTCATCGACCTTGGCGTTCATGCCAATACACATGATGACGTCCTGCACGGGCGCATCCTCGCGGCGCAGGTAGTGGAAGTCGTTGGTGGCGATGACCTTGACGCCCACCTGCTTGGCGATGTCGATGAGCGTGCGGTCCATCTGCTCGTCAGTCAGGCCGTTGTCGGTGGTGATGCCGTGTTCCTGGATCTCGATGTAGAAGTCACCGGGCTCGAAGGTATCACGGAAGGTCTCGGCCCACTTGATGGCGCCTTCCATGTCGCCGCGGTCGATGTATTTGGGGATGATGCCCGCGATACAGGCGCTCGTGCAGATCATGCCCTTGGCATGGCGGCGCAGGTTGTCGAGCGTCACGCGCGGCTTGTAGTAAAAGCCCTGCACGGCGGCCTCGGAGACCGTCTGCATTAGGTTGACGTAGCCCTCCTGATCCTTGGCCAGAAGGATCATGTGGTAGAGCTCGGGCTTGTGGTCGCGGGCAAGGGTCTCGTCCGGCGTAAAGTAGACCTCGCAGCCAAAGATGGGCTTGATGACCAGGGGCGGTTTGAGCTCGTCGATGTTGCCCTTCTCGTCCCACATGGCCATGTCTTTGACGTACTGGGCATGCTCGCGCGGGTTTGCCTCGGGGTCGGGCTCCACCAGCTCGTCGCGGCGGTCCTTTTCCAAGAAGGCCTTGTCGTGGCTCCAGGTTTTGTACTCGGGCGTGTTGTGATTGACGGCGTCGCAGGCCAGCGCCAGGTCGGGCACGCCATACATGTAGCCGTGGTCGGTAATGGCCACGGCGGGCATGCCAAGTTCAACGGCACGATTGACCATATCCTGGATACGGGTTGCGCCGTCGAGCATGGAGAAAACAGTGTGATTGTGCAGATGGACGAATGCCATGTGATGAGCTCCGATGCGGGTTCGTGTTCTGACTGAACGATTTTACCGCACGGCGCGGACGGCACCCGAACCTAGCCAAACCCACACGGCTCCTCTTGCAGTTGCGGTGAAATACGGACTGTTTGGCGGCTTTTTTGGCCAAAACAGTCCGTATTCCACCGCAAGTTATCTGAGGGCTAGAAGTTGTAGGTGACCACTTGAGGTTCGGCGGGTTCGACGAAGAGGGTCGGATCCGGCTGCTCCACGCGGACGAACTTGACGGTCACGGCCTCAAAGCCCGCCTTGTGCAACACGTCGGCGTAAACGCGCGCCTGCAGGGCGTGCTTCTCGAGCAGCTGGTCCGGCGTCTCGTCCGGCGTGCCGCCCGTCTTGTAATCAATGACCAGGGCGCGCGACGGATCGGCCGGGTCGGTGGCCAGTGCATCGATGGCGCCCTCGGCATAGGCACCGTAGCGAGCGATGTCCTCGTCCTCGCAGCCCAGCGAAAAGAACGGCACCTCGGCGCGAACGCACGGCCACGCGAGCAGATCGGCACGAACAGCCGACTTGAGCCAGCGGTTCAGGGCAACGTCGAAGCGTTCGCGCTGCTCCGGCGTCAGGCGCCACAGGCGCGCCAGAGCATCGGCACGCTCAGCGAGCAGCGCATCGGAACCCATCTCGATCAGCCACTGGCAGGCGGCATGGAACGCCGAGCCCAGCGCCATGGGGTTGCCGGCGGGCTCGACAGCGGCCACGTCCGCATCCGTCATCTCGGAACCATCCGACTCCGCATCATCGCCAGCCTCGTCCATGGGCACACGCGCCTCGGCGGCACGGTCTTCTGTCTCGGCATGGAGCGCCGCGGCGATTGACGAGTAGCTATACGAGTCACGCACCGGAAATGGACAGATGCCCATGCGCACGCCCACTGCCTGGGGATACACAAGCTCAAACGAATCGGGCTTGGGGTCGGCAGGACCAGGGACGATTGTACTGGCCGAATCGTCGGCAGCATCTGCATCGGCATCGCCGCGGACAAGCCTGCCCTCGACATCCAGCGAAGCGTTGGCCTCAAACGCCTGCTCGCCAAAGGTAAAGCCCGCGAGCGAGATGAGCTCGTAGTCGCCCGGCTTGGAGTTGTCGAACACCAAACGGTCGCTATCGAGCTGCGGCATGTCCAGAGCGTCCGTCGGCAGAATGCGGCGCAGGACATCGTAGGTCAGATCCGTCTCGACATCGAAGGTCGGCGCCGCCACCTTGCCGCGGCTCACGCCGGCATCCATCGCCAAGATCACCAGCTCGCGCGCACGCGTCATGGCGACATAGAGCAGACGAGCCCGCTCCTCGAGCGAAAGCTGCAGGTCGTCGTTGCGCAGGCGAACGAATGCCTCGGCGGGAGAACCCGTCGCGCAGACATCCTCCATGAGCTCCGGCGGTAGCCACAGCGACGTGCCCTTGCCTTTAAACGCGTGCTCAAACTGCTTTTTGACGTCGTCGCCCTTCACAAAGGTTCCGTCGGTGAGCTTAACGCCGTCGAAGCGTGCCGGCAGCGCCACGACCTGCGCTCCTCCCTCGACGCGACCCATCTGTGCCGCACCCGAGGGCTTACGCACGCCAAAGCACTCGGCGACCGCCACGACCGGATATTCCAGACCCTTAGAGGCGTGAACCGTCATGATGCGCACCGCGCCGTCGCCCTCCTCGTTGAGGGCACCCGGGGCTTCCTTGCCCGCCAAGAAGCGGTCGAAGGCCAGCGCGATGGAACGCGGCGAGTTACCGAACTCGGCCTCCGCCTCGGCCACGGCGTCGAGCGCCTTGAGCACGTTGGCGGCAATGGCCTTGCCTTCGGGACCGCGCTGTGCCAGACGCACAAACCAGCCGGAGGCGTTGACCACGTCGCGCGCGATGGCGGCGAACGAATCGCGGCCCACGCGACGAAGCGCATACCGCAGCACCTCGCGGGCGCGCGTCACCAGCGGCAAGTCTTGCAAACCCGGCACGTCGAAATCACTCATGATGCCCACATCGATGTTGCGGCGCGACGTCTCGCCTGTCTGCTCGTCGAGTTTGGTCGCCAGCGCCAGGAACTCCTGGGCGCCGAGCGCAAACATCGGCGAGGCGAGCAGCGGCATAAGGCCCTGCGCCGTATCGGCCGGATTGGCGAGCGCGCAGACCAGGGCACGCACCGTCTGCACCTCGGCAGCCTGGGCAAAGACCGAGCCGCCCGCGATGACGCAGTCGAGCCCCTGATCGCGGAAAGCCTGCGCGTAGACATCTGCGTTGGTCATGCGGCCCAGCAGCAGCACCATGCCGCCCTGGGGCTGGCCGGCATCGGCAAGTGCGCGGAAGCGTTCGGCGATCGCACGGGCCTTGGCCTGCGTGCGCTCCTGCGTACTGCCGCCGGCAACAAAGAGGGCCTGGCGACGCGAGGCGTCCGCCACCAGCGTGTCCTTGCGGCCGTCGCTCGCCTCAAGATCCAAAAAGCCCTGCATCAGGCCGCCATCGTCGCCATCAAAGACGCGCGCCACGTAACGCAGCACCTCGTCATGGCTGCGGAAGTTGCGCACGAGCTTAACGAGCTCGCCAGCAGGGGCGTCGGCCGCGGCAGTCGCCTCGGGCGCGGTAGACGAGCCCACCTTGCGCTCCTGGCGACGGAAGACCTCGACCTCGGCGCCGCGGAAGCGGTAGATCGACTGCTGCGCATCGCCCACGGTACAAAGCGCACGCTCCCCCGCGCCGGTCAGGTAACGGATCAGGTCGACCTGCATCTGGTCGGTATCCTGGAACTCGTCGATCATGACCATCTTAAAGCGGCCCTCGTAGGCGGCTCGGATGGCGGGATAATCGCGCAGCGCCTCATATGCCATGCGCAGCAGATCGTTATTGTCGAGCGCGGACTGGTCGGCCTTGAGCGCACGGTACTCCGCCTCCACGGAACGGGCCAGGCCCACCAGCGCATCGAGCGCCGGGCCACCGCAGGCAAGCACGATATTGATAAACGCATCGGCGGCCTCGGCCTTGAGCAGCTCGGCTTGCTCCTTAGGGAATGCCTTGCTCGCGCGCGGCATGGTGCACGACATCATGAGTCGCGCCGCATCGGCCATGGTCTTGCCGCTCGCCTCGAACGCGTCGATGGCATCGAGCGCCGCCTGCGCCTTCTCGGTCGAGGCCTTGCTCGCACCCAGCGCCGCGCGATAGGCATCGGCGAGTGCCGAGGTATCGGCCTGGCCGCGCGCCACGCGCACGTCGTCCATACCGCCCGGCAACTGGCTCGACAGCTCCAGCAGGTCGCGCACCAGACCCTTGATGGTCGTACCGCCGCCAAAGGAACCGCCCTCGCCCGCCATGGGATACCAGGCATAGAGGGCCTTGAGCGATGCCGCGAGCTCGGGGGCGGCATCGGGTGCCGTCGCGCGACCCAGCACATGCTCAACAGCCTGATCCATGAGCTCGTCGGTATCGGTGAGCACCGTGAACTCGGGGTCGATGCCCAGCTCCAGCGCGTGCGCGCGCAGGATACGCGAGCACATGCCGTGAATGGTCGAAATCCACGCGTCGTCGACGGTCAGTGCTTCCTCGTCCATACCCTCGTCGATAAGCGCACGGCGCACGCGGTCGCGGATCTCGGCCGCGGCATCCTTGGTAAAGGTGATGGCGAGTACCTGGTCCAGATGCTCGACGAACGGACCGGATTCGGGCGAGAGCGCATAGACGATGCGGCGCGTGAGGGTAAAGGTCTTACCCGAACCGGCGCCCGCCGAGACAAACAGCGGGCGGTCGAGCGTTTTGACAATCTGCAGCTGTTGCGGCATCAAAGTCGAAAGATCCATGGTCTACACGTCCCTCCTTACAAACGTTCCTTCGTGGTTATACGAGCAGCGGGCATGCGCGGCCTGCGTCGACGCCGGGTCGACAGCAGCGACGTTGCCCGCCTCGAGTTCGCGCAAGCGCTCGGCGATGCCGGCCTCCACGCGATCGAGCAGGGCGTCGAAGTCCATGCTGCCACCCTCGCCGGGGAAACCTTTCTTAAGGCCCGGGATGCGGCCGTCGCCGCGCTCTTCCTCGAGCAGCTCGGCGCTCGCGGCACCGCGCAACGCCGGCTTGCCGCCCTTGGTCGAAAAGTAGAGCGCCGCGCGGGTGTCCAAATCCAGCGCCCGGCGCATGGCCTGGGCGTAGATAAGCGTTTGGGTATGTGGTGGCAACCAGCGCGGATCGTCGATGGGTGCCGTGCCCGATTCCTCGTCGCGCACCGTAGGGTCGGCGAGCTTAAACTCCTCAACGCCCGTGCGATGCTTGTAGTCGATCACCACGGCACGATTCTCGGCGTCCACGTCCACGCGGTCGATGCGCCCGCCAAGCGGCCAACCGGCATACTCGACCTTGAGCTCGTTGAAGGCGAACTCCAGGTAGCGCGGGGCAAAGGGGGCAAGTGCCTCGGACTCGTAGGCAAGCACACCCTCCAGCTGCGGCAAGATCTCGGCCACCTGGCGCTCCTCCACCGGGGAGAGCGGCACCAGCGGGCCCTCCGTGCCGCGCTTGCCAGCGTGCTCGGCCAACGTCTCGTCAAAGACCTCGTGCAGCAGCTCCTGTGCACGCGGCAGATTCTCGGGCGTCACGCGCTCCATGCCTTCTTGGGGCAGACGGGCATGCAGATGCTCCAGCACGTCGTGGACAAAGTTGCCCTTCTCCATGTTGTCAAAGCCCGCGTCGATAGACTGGGGCTTGACGCGATACGACACGAACCAGCACAGTGGACAGGTAGAATAGGCCTCGATCTGCGAGGCGGACGTCAGACGCGGCACGAGCGGCGCGTTCTCGCCCTCGCCATCGCGACGGCGCAGAACCAGATACGGAATGGCTTCATCGCTCAGGTGCTGAGGGGCTTCGCAGGTCACGCGCTCGCGCTTGAGGCCTTCACCTGCCGCGGGATCAAAGTCGGCGATGATATCGCCCTCGCCCACGCACGTGGGCTTGGCAGCGCCAGCGGCCTCGGCATGTGCCCGCAGCTCGGTCCATACGGCTGCCGGGTAGCACTCTCGCGCCTGGCGATCGTGTGTCACGCGGGCAAGCGCGACCGGACCGCTCGTCGCCTGCATTGCACGGCCAAAGCGCACGCGCAGCAGGGCGGCGGGCTCCAAAGACACGCCGTCGCGGCGCAGCTCGGCCATCAACGTGGCAAGCGGGCCCTCTTCGTGCGAAAGCGGATAGCTGTCCAGGTCGACATCGGCAAACAGCACGGCATCGTAGCCGCCAGGACGCAAAACCGACGCATCGGCAAGCGACACGAAGCGCACTTGCGCCCGTGGCGTGCGATCGACCTCGTAGGTCTCGTAATCGTAGGCGGTGCTGCGCTTGTCCACCTTAGTTCGAACGCCGTCGAGAACCGGCACGGTCGCGGCCTGCGACACGTCGAGCGCGCGAGCATCGTTCATAAGGATGTCGATGGCATGGCGCAGCAAAGCCGTCTCTGCCTGACGACGGGCCTGGCCGTCAAGACCGCCTAGAGCGCGATCGGGCAGCGCCTCTGCAACGGCGAGCATGGCCTTGAGCGCCGTCACGGGTTTGTCGCGCCACAGCGCCTGAAACACGTCCGAGACCACGCACGGCACATTCTTAAACCAATTATCGTCGCTGGCGGCCTTGCGGGCGCCCCTCACCTGGCCCTGCACGCTCTGCAGCAGGCTCTTGACGCCCGCAGCGGTCTTGCTGCGCGACAGGCGCATGTTCTTGTCGAAGCCGCGGGCGCTCGCGGCGTCGGCACCCGAAAGCGGACTGTAGATCCAGTCGGTAAGCTCCGGCGCGGGCCACCACTCGGTCTTTGACGCCATGCCCTCATCGGCGGCCTTCATGCGCTCGATCAGGCCGGCGAGCGCCGTAAACTGCCTGCCCGCGATGGACTGGGAAAACGCCGTGAACTCAGTTGTCTCGGAAGCGATATGACGAGCCGCCAGACGAGAGGCGAGCTCAACGAACAGCTGGGGTGCCCGGGCAGAAACAACGAGCACGCGCACAGGGTCGGCAGGCGTCGCGACGCCGTCGACCTCGGAACCCCGGCACGTTTTTACCAGATCATCAATTGCGTCCGCATAAGCATGAGCACGGGCATGGGGGCCAGCGACCTCAATAAAGGCAGGCTGAGCGGCGGTCCCGCAAGCGGCATCAGACGCGACGGCGTCCTCCCCCAGCGGCGCGACCTCAAACAGCACACCGCGGGCATCAAATGCCACGGCAAGCTCCTCGCGCATCGCCGCCTGCTCGCGGGCAAGCAGCACGACGACCTCTCCCCCATTGTTCGCCACGGCAGACAGTAGCTCGAGCAGTGCGTACGTAAACGACGTGATACCGCGCACGCATACGGCGCGGGTGCACGCCGGCAGGCTATCGGCCAGGACACCGGCCATAATGTCGGCTGCCTCGCAGGGCTCGACCATATCTCGACGGTCCAAACCGTCCGCATATGCGCGCAAAAGCTCGAACACACGAGCCTCGGCATCGCTTTTTGGCTCAGGCTGGCAATTGTTTCCACGGCATCGCTCGGCCGTCGTCCCCGCCACACCCGGCAGCACGTCGCGGGCCATGCGCGCGAGCATGCGCACCGTGCCCTGACTGCGCGAAAGCGGCTGCAAATCGGCATCGTCGAGACGCGTTACCATGTCCGAAAACAGCATCTGGCGTTGCAGGTTGTCCACGAAACCGCGTCCGTCGCCCAAAAGCTCCCAAAGCGAGCGAAGCCACGATGTAGGCGTCTTGTAGTCGATACCTAGTGAAACCCCGGCTTCCGCCGCATCATGACGGCACAGGTCGAGCTCGGCAAACGTAGGCGCCAGCAGCACGGCACGTCCGTGGCGGGCAATAAGGTCGGCAAGCAACGCCGACTCGGCATCGCTCAAATCCGTGCCGGCATTGGTGGTATAGATTCGAACAGGCATGGTCCTCCGCTCAAACTGTTCGCAATAATCAATGTATCCATCCTACCCGCCCAAGCGGACAGATTTGCCCCACGCCAACAGATTTCCTCCGTCCCCAGGGGATCAAAAAACCGCCCCCGGAGGAGCGGTTTTGCACAATTCGTTTTTGGCGCGGCCTACTCGCCATCCTCCAGTTTAATGAGAATCTTACGGTAGCCACCGTACTCGCCGTTGAGTGCCTTGGACACACGGCTCACCGTGGTGGACGAAGCGCCGGTACGCGCCTGAACCTCAACATAGGGCTCGCCCTCGTCCAGGTAACGCGCAACCTGCAGACGCTGCGATAGATCACAAATCTCGCGCGGCGTGCAGATATCGGTCAAGAACGCTTGGATATCTTTCTCGTCGTCCAAAAGGCTAAATGCGTGGACCAGCTGCTTGACATCAGGCTTGTCAAACATGTTCTCGATATTCATCGATCACCGCCAAACCCGCCAAAAGGCATCGAAGTTGATACTGACATCGGACATCGTTCGCCCGTTCTATGCAATAGGGCAACGCCTGTGGCTTTTGCCCGTAGCAGTGTAGCACACCACCAAACTAAAGCGACAAGACTCTCTGCCAGCGGCGCGTTTTCTAGGACGAACGCCGTTTTGAAACCGAATGCGCACGCAAGCTCCATGAATATCTGAGACAATGGGCGCCCAAACAGGGCCATGCCCGCGCATCTACCCGAGTTGCAAAGGCATGCGCCCCTCACGCCCCTCACCACGCCATGCGCAAGAAAGGATTCCCACCATGCGCTTTTTGCTCAACTGGCTTTTGACCTCAATCGCCATCGCGATCGCAACGTTTCTCGTCCCCGGCATTCAGCCCTTCGGCATGGCCGACGCCTGGGTCTGCTTTGCCTTCGTGGGACTGTTCCTCAACATCGTCGACTCGCTCGTCAAGCCGTTCCTGACGGTCATCTCGCTGCCGCTCACTATTATCACGCTTGGTATTTTTCAGCTCGTAGTCAACAGCTTTATGCTCGAGCTGGCCAGCTACCTGTCGGTCAATCTGCTGGGCGCGGGTATCTCCATTGCCAGCTTTGGATCGGCCTTTATGGGCAGCATCCTGGTATCCATCATGCGCAGCATTCTCGACAGCGTCGCCAGGAACTAAAGCAACCGGATACGGACCGCCACAACACGCCAAAACTAAGGCCGTCCATCGCAACGATGGGCGGCCTTGTCATTTGTCGAGCCTCAGAGGGCAGGAAAATCTACCATTTCTACCCCGTCCCCCAATAGCAGGTGGGGCTAGATGACGTAGTCGTAGCCCTCGTTGGGGGCTACGAGCGCATCGAGCGTCACGCCGTCGAGGTAGTCGTTAATGAGCTTGTCCAGGTTCTTCCACACGTCGAGCGTGGGGCACTCGTCCGAACGCGAGCAGCCCTTGCAGTCGCCGTCTAGGCATGCGACCGGCGCCAGGCTGCCCTCGGTCAGGCGCAAGATCTCGCCCACCGTGTACTGCTCGGGCGGGCGCGTGAGCACGTAGCCGCCGCCCTTGCCGCGCATGCCCGAGAGCATATTGGCGCGCACGAGCGTGGCCAAAATGTTCTCCAGATATTTCTCCGAAATCCCCTGACGCGCGGCGATCTCTTTGAGGGGAATGCGGCCTGCCGCCTGGTGCTCGGCCAGGTCGACCATAACGCGCAGGGCATATCTGCCCTTTGTGGAAACCAACATATATATTGCTGCCTTTCGGTCTTTTAATTCGTAGAAATTCTAGCCGAAAAATTGGTTTTGAAAATACCTATTCCCGTCAAGCTGGTTAATCGACTCGTAATAATCTTCTATTTCCTATTGCATTACTAGGCTTTACTGTCTACTATGCTTGCCAACAGCAAAAAGAACAACCCATAAGGTTTATGGGTTTCGCTGCTACTCACACCGTAAACCCACACGGTATCCAGTCATTTGAACACTTTGGAGGTTCACCATGAGCAATGTTTACACGTCCATCGATCAGCTTATCGGCCACACTCCGCTTCTGGAGCTCACTCACTTTGAGGCCGATGAGGACCTCAAGGCCCGCGTGCTCGTCAAGCTGGAATACTTCAACCCCGCCGGCTCCGTCAAAGACCGTGTCGCCAAGAACATGATCGACGAGGCCGAGAAGGCCGGCAAGCTCGTGCGCGGCGGCGACTACACCATCATCGAGCCCACGAGCGGCAACACCGGCGTCGGCATCGCCTCGGTGGCGGCCGCCCGCGGCTACAAGGTGATCATCACCATGCCCGAGACCATGTCCGTTGAGCGCCGCAAGCTTATGCAGGCATATGGCGCACAACTCGTGCTCACCGACGGCTCCAAGGGCATGAAGGGCGCCATCGCCAAGGCCGAGGAACTGCAGAAGGAGACCCCCAACAGCATTATCGCCGGCCAGTTTGTAAACCCCGCCAACCCCGCCATCCACAAGGCCACGACCGGCCCCGAGATCTGGGATGACACCGACGGCGAGGTCGACATCTTCGTCGCCGGCGTCGGCACCGGCGGCACCGTGACCGGCGTGGGCGAGTTCCTCAAGGAGCAGAATCCCGAGATTCAGGTTGTCGCCGTCGAGCCCGCCACTTCCCCGGTGCTCTCCAAGGGCCAGGCCGGCCCGCACAAGATCCAGGGTATCGGCGCCGGCTTTGTGCCCGACGTCCTCGACACCCAGGTCTATGACGAGATCATTCCCGTCAAGAACGACGACGCCTTTGCCACCGGCCGCGCCGTGGGCCACAAGGAGGGCGTGCTCGTGGGCATTTCGTCCGGCGCCGCCGTGTGGGCCGCGCTGCAGCTGGCCAAGCGCCCCGAGAACGAGGGCAAGACCATCGTGGCGCTGCTCGCCGATACCGGTGAGCGTTACCTGTCCACGGCGCTCTTCCAGGACTAGAGCTTCTCGTTCTTAGAACGAGTCCAAGGCACGCCGGCCTCCCCTCTCTTCTGGCAGCCTGAGCTCATCCCAACAGGGTGTCCCACGAGACGTCCGAACTTGATACAATGTCTGCGGCGCGGAACCAGCCTCCCGCGCCGCTTTTCTTTTTTGGCCACATGCCACCAAGGAGAACCTCCCCATGCACAACAAGCGCGTGCTCGTCGCCATGAGCGGCGGCGTCGATTCCAGCGTGACCGCCTATCTGCTCAAGTGCCAGGGCTACGAATGCGTCGGCGCCACCATGCGCCTCACCTGCCCCGCGCCCGATCCCGTCACGGGCATGAGCAAGGTCGACCGCGACATCGCCGATGCAAAGGCCGTCGCCGAGCGCCTGGGGATACCCCACCATGTGCTCGACCTGCAGCAGACCTTCGACCGCAATGTTATCGAGCGCTTCGTGACCGCCTACCAGGAGGGGCTGACGCCCAACCCGTGCATCATCTGCAACCGCCATATTAAGTTTGGCGCGCTGCTCGATGCGGCACTCGATATGGGCTGCGACTACATCGCCACAGGCCACTACGCCAAAACGAGTCAGGCGCCCGACGGCACCTGGCAGCTGCACCGCGGCGAGGACTCCAAAAAGGACCAGAGCTACTTTTTGTATTCGCTCACGCAAGAGCGTCTGGCGCACACGATCTTTCCGCTGGCTGGGCTGGACAAAGAGCGCGACGTGCGCCGCATTGCCGCCGAGCAGGGCTTCATAAACGCCAAGAAAGCCGAGAGCGAGGATATCTGCTTTATCGCGGACGGCGACTACGCGGGCTATATCGAGCGCCGCTGCGGACATCCCGCTGCGTCGGGCGATATTGTATGGCGCGACGACAGCGTGGTCGGACATCACAACGGTGCGTTGCGCTATACCATCGGCCAGCGCAAGGGCCTGGGCGTCGCGATGGCGCATCCCGTGTACGTAACGGCCGTCGATGCCGCCAACAACATTGTGCATTTGGGCGAGGCCGAGGACCTGACGGCCACAGCGCTCACGGCCAATGACTGGATCTGGAGCGCCCCCGCCGACCGCATGGAGGCAGAGCTCACGTCCGGCGGCATTCACGTGGGCGCCAAGTACCGCTACCGTCAGAAAGACCAGGCAGCAACCCTTACGCGCGGCGAAGACGGGCAAATGCTGCTAACTTTTGACGAGCCGCAGCGCGCCATCGCCCCCGGCCAGGCTGTCGTCGTCTACCGCGGCGACGTCGTCCTCGGCGGCGGCACCGTGGCTGCCGCCATCAAGTAGTCCCATCCCCTTCATAAGTTGCGGTGAAATAGGGACTGTTTAAACGTTTAAAACCGCCAAACAGTCCCTATTTCACCGCAACTTAGAGAGGACGGCCTCGGTCGACACTGCTGTGTCAGCCGAGGCCGCTACATCGTTAGCGCTGGACGTAGGCGCGAACCAGCTCAAAGGTGTTGCGCACGCCGTCCATGTGGCTGCGCTCGTAGTTGTGGCTCGCGTACACGCCGGGGCCGATCAGGCCATGGCGAATGTCGTAGCCGGCCGAGAGCGTGGCCTCGACGTCGGAGCCATAGTGCGGGTACACATCGATGGCGTAATCGAGCTCAAGCTCGCGCGCGATATTGGAAAGCGTGGTTACCAGGTCGTAGTTGTACGGACCGCCCGAATCCTTGGCGCAAATCGAAACCATGCGCTCGGTGCAGCCCAGGTCGTCACCCACGCAGCCCATGTCCACGCTGATCATCTCGCGCGTGTCAGCCGGCACAAAGGCACCACCGTGGCCGACCTCCTCGTACACCGTAAAGAGCAGCGATACCTTGCGCGAAAGCGTAACCTCGCCTTCGGCGACGGCGCGGGCCAAACCCAGCAGAATCGACGCGGACAGCTTGTCGTCAAGGAAGCGACTCTTGATGTAGCCACTCTCCGTCACCGTGGTGCGCGGATCCATAGCGATGATGTCGCCGGTTTGAATACCCAGCTCGAGCACATCGTCCTTGCTGTCAACGTTCTCGTCGAGCAGGATTTCCATGTTCTTCTCGATGGTCTTGACCGGCTCATCGGCCACGTGCGCCGAAGGCTCGGTGTTGAGGACCACGCCCGTGTAGACATTGCCATCACGCGTGTAGACGGTGCAGTTCTCGCCATCGGCCGTGGACCACTGATGCCCGCCGAGCGTCGTGGGGCGCAGGCGACCATTGTCCTTAATGGAACGCACCATGGCGCCCAGGGTATCGACATGGCTCGCCAGTACGAGCGGCTCACCCTCGCCACCAAGCTCAACGAGCACATTGCCCTTATTGGAGCGCTCGGGCCCAAAGCCCATATCGCGCAACGTCTCCATCAGATAATCAGTAGCCGCACGGGTATAGCCCGTAGGCGAAGCAATCGAGGTAAGCGCCTTCAACTGGTCAGTAATATAGGAGAGCGTAGAATCCATCTTGGACACCAAAGTCACCCTTTCGTATCGAATTAAACCCACAGCAACAATACCACCGCGAACCATCTTTTTACCTAGCGAGATGACCCATCGAGCTCTTCAGAACTGCGCCCGCCACGATAACGAGCCGTCGGGCCCCTGCCCGTTTGCCCCACAATCTTTCCGCAGGACGGAGGAAGCCCCCGCCGCACGAAGTGCGCAGCGGGGGCTTCCGACATGTCCGAGGACGATTGTGGGGCTAACGGGCAGGGGCCCGCCGAACCAAGTTAGGCAGCCGGGCAGATCTTCTTGAAGAGCTCGATGACGTCGTCGAGCGTTGCCTCGCGCGGGTTACCCGGGAAGCAGGCGTCGGCCATGGCGTCCTTGGCCAGGACCTCGATCTCGTCAGCCTTCATGGCCTCGCAGACGTGCGGGATGTTCACGTCGGCGGAAAGCTGCTTGACGGCGGCGATAGCGGCGTCAGCAGCCTCGTCGGTGCTCATGCCCGTGGTGTCAACGCCCATGGCAACGGCGACCTTGGCCAGGCGCTCGGCGCAAACCGGCTTGTTGAACTCCATGGCGATCGGCAGCAGCATGGCGCAGGCGACACCGTGCGGGGTATCGTAGTGAGCGGACAGGGTGTGAGCCATGGCGTGATCGATGCCCAGGCCGACGTTGGAGAAGCCCATGCCGGCGACATACTGACCAAGAGCCATGCCCTCGCGGCCGGAGCCGGGCTGACCGGACTTGGCCTCGGCGACGGAGTCGCGCAGGTTCTCGCTGATCAGCTTAATAGCCTCAAAGTGGAACATGTCGGAGAGCTCCCAAGCGCCCTTGGTGGTGTAGCCCTCGATGGCGTGGGTCAGAGCGTCCATGCCGGTAGAGGCGGTCAGGCCGGCGGGCATGGAGGCCATCATATCGGGGTCGACGACGGCGACCTCGGGGGCGTCGTTGGTGTCGACGCACACGAACTTGCGGACCTTCTCGGGGTCGGTGATGACGTAGTTGATGGTCACCTCGGCGGCGGTACCGGCGGTCGTCGGCACAGCGATGGTGAACACGGCGTGGTTCTTAGTGGGAGCAACGCCCTCGAGGCTGCGGACATCGGCGAACTCAGGGTTGTTGATGATGATGCCGATAGCCTTGGCGGTGTCCATGGAGGAGCCGCCACCGATGGTCACGATAGCGTCAGCCTCGGCGGCCTTGAAGGCCTCGACGCCGTCCTTGACGTTCTGGATAGTGGGGTTGGGCTTAATCTCGGAGTAGAGGCTCCAAGCGATGCCGGCGGCGTCGAGCTCGTCGGTCACCTTAGCGGTAACGCCAAACTTGACCAGATCGGGGTCGGAGCAGACGAAGATCTTCTTGTAGCCACGACGCTGGAGCTCGCCGGGGATCTCCTTGATGGCGCCGGAACCATGGTAAGAAATGGTGTTGAGAACGAAACGATTAGCCATTGATAGCCTCCCATCGTGTGCGGGGCGCCCATTACGCCCCACGCTATAAGTCCCATCCTAACGCTTTTGAAACGAAAAGCACGTGAGAACGTCAAAATTGTTAAAGCGTTTCAACAGATGATGAAAAATAAAGCGGCAAAGGGACAGCCCCTTTGCCGCATTCGGTTACTTTCGGCAGCCCTCTTTCCAAGCCTCGGCCGCAACCTTCCAGCGTAAGCGCAAGTCGCGCTCGCGGTCGATGAACATGATGGCAAACGCGACAAACAGCAGCAAGCTCGCCACGACGATGGCGTGCAGGCCCATGCGCTCAATACACCAGTTGCCCAGCACGGCGCCAAACACAAAGGTAAAGATCACGCCAAAGTACAGCACGCCGTTTTCCAAAAAGCCGCGCTTGTGGGTGATGATGTAGTCGTCCACGTTTTGCAGCGCATTGCGCAGGTTACCGATGCACATGGTCGTGGCGATGCCGTGACCATGTATCTTGCGGAAGCTCTCGACCTGCATGCCGCAGGCAAACGAGGTGAGGCAGTTGGCGAGCAGGTTGTAACCGCCACCGGGGATAAAGCTCACGCCCAGCAAGATGACGGCTTCAAAGAACACCGTCACCTGACGCCAGTGAATCACACTGCCAAACCGCTCGTGAACCAGGTCGGCAAGCATAATGCCCACGGCAAACGACACCACGGGGAAGAAATAGCGTCCCGCCAGCGCCCAGTTGCCCTCCGAGATGCTTACGCCCACGAGCAGAATGTTGCCCGTCTGCGCGTTTGCAAAAACATGGTCGCGCCCAATGTACGAATACACATCCATAAAGCCACCGGCGAGCGCCAAGATGATGCCCAGCTCAATAGACTCAGATATCTGTTTGGCACGCTGCATCGTCGTGCATCCTCCTTGTTGACGACTCTCTCGTGCGTTGGCGGAGACATAGCCGCCGTTCATACTGTAACCCATTGACAACATGGCGTGCGCGCGAGACGGGTTCCCCAACGCGCAGATACACAGTCTGGAAACAAACAACACACGCATCGACGCGCCGATCCGCCAGCCCATGTACTCCACCAGTCTTTTTAGCGCCGTCCCAAAAAGACTGGTTACAATTACGTGCAGCATACTAACAACGGGAGGAATCGTGGCAAAAAAGCCCCAGGACGCTCAGCACAACCAGCACGGCAAGCATGCCCAGCGCGGCCAGCAGCAAAAGCGCGGCGACAAGGCGCAGGCCACGGTCTCCCCCGCCACCCGGGTCGCGCACGCCCCGGCTGCGCCCGCCCGTCCCTGGCGCCCGGGCCGCGATAAGTTCCTCCCCGTCAGCCGCGCCGACATGGATGCGCGCGGCTGGGACCAGTGCGACTTTGTCTACATCTGCGGCGACGCCTACGTGGACCATCCCAGCTTTGGCATGGCCATCATCAGCCGCGTCCTCGACGCGCACGGCTACAAGGTGGGCATCATCTGCCAACCCGACTGGACCGACCCCGCCAGCATCACCGTGCTCGGCGAGCCGCGCCTGGGCTTTCTCGTCAGTGCCGGTAACATGGACTCCATGGTCAACCACTATTCGGTGACCAAGCACCGCCGCCACACCGACGCCTATACCCCCGGTGGCGAGGAGGGGCGCCGTCCCAACCGAGCCGTCACGGTCTACGGCAACCTCATCCGCCAGACGTTCAAGGACGCTCCCATCATCATCGGCGGTATCGAGGCAAGTCTGCGTCGCCTGGCCCACTACGACTACTGGCAGGACAAACTCAAGCGCTCGGTGCTGCTCGACTCGGGCGCCGACATCCTCATCTACGGCATGGGCGAGCACGCGATTGTCGAGATCGCCGACGCGCTCGACGCCGGACTGCCCGTCGATCAGATTACCTATATCAACGGCACCGTCTACCGCACCAGCTCGCTCGACGAGGTCTACGACTACGACCTGCTGCCCAGCTGGGACGACCTTGTCGCCGACAAGCTCAACTACGCGCGCAGCTTTAACGTGCAGCAGCAGAACATGGACCCCATCACCGGGCATCGCCTGGTAGAGCCCTACCCCAACAGCGTCTATGTGGTGCAGAACCCGCCGTCGGCGACGCTCACCACCGACGAGATGGACGAGGTGGCCGAACTCCCCTACGCACGCGATTGGCACCCCGATTACGACGCAGCGGGCGGCGTGCCGGCCTTTGCCGAGATCAAGTTTTCAATTAGCTCCAACCGCGGCTGTTTTGGCGAGTGCTCGTTTTGCGCCCTCACCTTCCACCAGGGACGCGTACTGCAGATGCGCAGCCACGACTCGATCATGCGCGAGGCCGAGCTGCTCACGCGCGACCCCGAGTTTAAGGGCTACATCAACGACGTGGGCGGGCCGACGGCCAACTTTAGCCGCCCTGCCTGCGACAAGCAGCTCAAGCACGGCGTGTGCAAGAACAAGCGCTGCCTGTGGCCGAGCGTATGCAAGAACATGGTGGTCGACGAGAGCGGCTACACGCAGTTGCTGCGCGACCTGCGCCAGCTGCCGGGCGTCAAGAAGGTCTTCGTCCGCAGCGGCATCCGTTTTGACTACACCATGGCCGATGCCTCGGACGAGTTTTTGCGCGAGCTGCTGGAGCATCACGTCTCGGGCCAGCTGCGCGTAGCGCCCGAGCACGTGAGCGACGCCGTGCTGTCTGTGATGGGCAAGCCAAGTCGCGCCGTCTACGACGCATTCTGCCGTAAATTTGAACGCTTGAATCGCGAATACGGACTCAAGCAGTATGTGGTGCCATACCTAATCTCGAGCCACCCCGGATCGACGATGAAGGAAGCCGTAGACCTTGCCGAAGCCGTGCGCGACATGGGCTACATGCCCGAGCAGGTGCAGGACTTCTACCCCACCCCGTCCACCATGTCGACCTGCATGTACTACACCGGCGTGGATCCGCGCACCATGGAGCCGATCTATGTGGCGCGCGACCCGCACGAGAAGGCCATGCAGCGCGCGCTCATCCAGTATCGCAAGCCCGAGAACTACAAGCTCGTGCGCGAGGCGCTGGAAAAAGCCGGGCGTCGCGATTTGATCGGCTATACCAAGCATTGCCTGATTCGTCCCGTGCCCCCGCGTCCGGGCGAGACGTCTGCTGGCGGTGGCCATGGCACCGGCAAGAAGGGCGGCAAGGCCCACGGTGGCGCCGCCGGCAAGGGACCCAAAGGCAGCAAGGGCCACGGTGGCATGTCGCGCGCGCAGAACACTGCCGGACGCAACCGCGCGGCCCAGGGACGTCAGGGCGCCAACGGCGGCGGACGCCGCAACTAGCGTGGCGAGGGCCGGCCGGTGTCTCTTGGCCAGTCGGCGTCTCCTCATCGGCCAAGCGTGTTTTCCCTAGGGAAACACGCTTGGGCTGTCTCCAGTCGTGATTTCCCTAGGGGGAACACGCTCAGACACGCCTAGCCGTGTTTTCCTTAGGGGAATCACGCTTGCTGGTAGGGACGATCCGTCTGGCACGTCAGTTTGAGCGACCGCATCGCCTCTACCAGCACAAAGCCGGCGATGGCAACCGTGATCACTACGTCGAGCGGCGTGTTCACAAACCACAGCAGGCCCATGAGGTACGACCCGGCATTAAAGGCAAAGTGCAGCAGAATCGTGTAGCGGAGCTTTCCGGTCGTCACGAGCACCCGGCCAAAGATGAGGCCGGCGGCACCCGCGTAGCAACCCTGCACCCAATTCATGTGCATAAAACCGAAGATTGCCGCCTGCAGCACAATCGCCGCGGCGATACCCCACGTACTTGGGGCCGCCCAGGGCACCATGGCGCCGTTTTGCGCGCTCGCACGACGCGGGCGCTTCCAAAGTGGGCGACACTGCGGATTAAACGCTCGGAGCGAAAACTCAAAAATAATGCCGCGCACCAGCAGCTCTTCACAAAATGGGGCGCCGAGCACCGTAGTCAGGACGGCGAGATAGCTGGTGTCGCCCATACCTGTTTCCTCGACAAGCTCGCTGTAGTCGGCCGCGGCGTCGGGCAGCAGCGACAGCACGCCGTCGCATAGGTAGCTAATGACCACCTGCATGGACAGGCCGATCACGACAACGCATACGATGCGCTTCCATGCAGCATTTGCTCCCCCGCTAAGCGAGCGCACGCCCTGCCAACGCGCCATAAACGAGCGCGGCCACAGATAACGCCACCACAGCAGCGCCATCAAAAACGACGCCGTCTGAGCGGCAGCCTGGAACCATTGGATATCGAGATTGTCGATCGGATAGCCCGTCAGCACCGATACGGCATCGAGAACCGAAAACAGAACCACGCTCAGGGCTATATCGGCAGCGACAACGCCAAAACAGGCAAGCGCCCACGCCATCGCATTGAGCATGCCAACCTCCTCAAAACCGTTCCCTAGTTCTACCACAACTCGGCAGAGAGCTGATCCCATGGGGACGGAGGAAAACGGATCACTTATTGATGAGAATCGGGCACAGTGCCAAAGGCCCCGCTGGGCGAAATGTCGAACGGAAAGGTGCCGCAGCGATTGAAGGCGGCGATGAACATGCGGATGGCGTTGGACGGCGTGGTGCCTACGAGCTGGGTTGCCGCCGCGAAGGCCGCCTTTTCCTCAGGCAAGACCTTCGCTACAACCGGGGTCATGTGTTCTGCCATGGCGCTTCCTTTTTGAAACGACGGTGGTGCGGATAGATGCGGGCCACGCGGCTGGGCGACGGGCTGTGAAGGCAACCCGATTGGCCCGCATCTGGAGTTTGTTTCTACGGCGTTGGTATTACTTGGTATTCCTAAGTATTACCCCGCAGATAGAATAGCACACCTGATCCCTTGGAGACGGAGGAAAACGGATCATTTTGTTGCTGAATAAGTATTTAGAGTGTGATGATGTCCGAGATATTGAGGGCCCGAGCGTCGACGGCATCGTGCGTGGCAAGCAACAGCATGCGACCGTCGAGCAAGTCGAGCACGACTTCGGCGCATGCGTCGCGCGCAGCGGTATCTAGACCGGTAAAGGGCTCGTCCAGAATCACCGCGTCGCCTGGGCACAGCAGGGCTCGGGCAATCTCGACGCGACGGCGCTGCCCGCCCGAGAGCTCGGCCACACGAGCATGTACATCGACCCCCGGCACCAGCAGGCGCAACAGGGCTGCGGCACTCGAGGCGTCCACGCGCGCGTCGGCGCACACCAGCACGTTATCCAGAGCAGAAGCGTCCTCGACCAGGCGCACATCCTGAAACACCATCGAGCACGGTGCGCACTCCCCCGCCGCTAGCGCGAGCAACGTCGACTTGCCCACCCCCGAGGCGCCCATCACGCAGGTACGCCCGCCGGTGGGCACACGAAGCACCAGACCGTCCAGCGCCGGCGCCCAGGGCGCGCGATCGCCCACGGCAAGCGCAAGCTCCGCCGAAGCGCCATCGCTCGCGGCCCCCGCACGCCCGCGCAGTCCATGTCCATGCGTCCGCACGGCAACACGCCATGCCACGGAACCCGAAGCCCGCAGCAGCCACACCAGCACGCGCTCGCATGCCCACGATGCCGCCACGACCAACACGGTCCACGCCAGCAGGTCAGCCGTCTCGATGAGCAGCTTCGCCTGATAGATGCGCTCACCCACGGTGCCCACCGCCATGCCGATCAGCTCCGCCGCCACGCCGGCCTTCCAGCTCATGCCAATCACGGCGCGGGCGCACGAAAGCACAAACGGCAGGACTTCGCGCCAGGTGTGGGCACAAAACAGTCGCCAACCCCGCACGCTATGCAGACGAAACATCTGCTCCAGCGGTTTATCCGCTTGCGTCAAGCCCTCGACCAGCGAAAAATACACTCCCGGCAGCGCCATCAAAAAGACCGCCGCAATGCTTACGCGCGCCGACCCCAGCCAAATGAGCAGCAGGACCACCACACAGGCAACCGGCGTCGCCTTAACAAACGAAAGCGCCGGAGCCACCAAGCGGGCAAACGCCCGCGAGCGCGACGAAATTCCGGCCAGCAAACCACCGCACACCGCGGCAAGCGCCAAACCGCCTAGAATCCGCACACCCGAGCCCGCCAGAATCGCCCACGTGCCGGCATCGCATACCAGCCGCAGCAACGCCACCACAACAGCACCCGGACCCGGCAAAATCAGCGGCTGTGCCACCAGCGCCGCCACGAAGACCCACACGGCAAGCCAAAAGGCGGCAACGGCACCTGCTGCCGCCACCGCCTTCATACGATCTATCATTTGTCGAGCAAACGCACGCACGGGTTACTCCATGTAGTAGAAATCATCAGCCGGGAGCTTGCCGTCCACGGCGCTCGCGTCCGCATCGGCCAGCACCTTCAGGTACCCACCGAGCGCGGCCTTCATATCCTTCCCTGTCTGGCAGACAAGCATGCACCCGGGAATCGCCTTCTCGGCGATCTTGGCGTTATCCACGATGCCCGCATCGACCACGGCCTGCGCCCAGTCCGCCGGCGCCGCGTTCACGGCCTCAACGCTCGCAGCATGGCAGCTCAGGAATTCCGCCACGGCCTCGGGATGCTCCTCGGCAAAGGCACGGCGCACCACGGTCACACCCGTCAGCAAGCGCGAGCCCGTGTCTCCTGCCAGCTCGTCCCACACATCGGTCAGGCTCACCGGTGCCGACAGCTTGCCCTCGCTCTTGGCGATGGCCGCCGTCTTGAACGGCTCGGGTAGCACGCCCACGGCAGTCGGGTCGGCAAGCAGAGCCGAGAGCACCTCGGTAGGCTCGCTCTTAAACTCGAGCGTCACCTGACCGGCCAAGCCCGCGCGCTCCAGCAGGTAGTTCATGACGTACTCCGGTGTGGTGCCCTTGCCCGTCATGTAGACGGTACGACCCGCCAGATCGCCAAACAAGGCCACACTCGCGTCGCCCGTCACCACGCTCAGCACGCCCAGCGTGTTGATGTCGATGACCTGCACCGCGCCCTCGGTCTTGTTGTAGAGCACGCTCGCCACGTTGGCGGGCACCAGGGCGATATCGATATCGCCCTGAATCACCTTGGGCACGATCTCGTCGGCAGCGGCGCTGATCGCAAAGTCGAACTCGTTGTCCGTGGCACCTTCGGCCGCTTGGTCCATAAACTGCACCAGACCGATCGATGTCGGGCCCTTGAGCGAGGCGACGTGTACCTCAACCGGCTCGGCAGCGGCCTTCCCGGCAGCCGAGCCCGCAGCAGACCCGGCCCCGGCAGCCCCGCCGCCACAGCCCGCGAGCGCAAGTGACAGGGCGCCCACGGCGAGCGCCGAGGCAAACCCCCGGCGCGACATTTCAAAATCAAACGCGCGCATCGCTAGCACGTCCCCTCGTTAGGCATCGTCCATGCGTGATGGTCGGTATGCAGCAATTCCTCGGCCAGCGGCGAGAGCGGCTCGCCCAAGAACTCGCGGTAGCACGCCTGGACATCGGGATTCTCGTGCGAGAAGCGAATGTCCGCCTTCGCATCCAGGCCCCACAGTACCTGGCCGCGCTCGGCTGCCAGCTCGCAACCGTCGTGGATAGGCTGACCGCCGCCACCGACGCAGCCACCCGGGCATGCCATAACCTCGACGAAGTCATAGCTCACACGGCCGTCGCGAATCGCATCGAGTAGGCGGGCGGCGTTGCCCAGCCCGTGCGCCACGGCGACGCGCACCTTGGTGCCATCGATATCGGCCACGGCCTCCTTCCAGCCGTCCAGGCCGCGCACGTCGGTAAAGAAATCGGCGTCGGGGTTCTTGCCCGTCACCAGGTAATAGGCCGAGCGCACGGCGGCCTCCATCACGCCGCCCGTGGCGCCAAAGATCACACCCGCGCCTGTGCCAAAGCCCAGCGGCGTATCGAGCGGCTCCTCAACCAGCGTGTCCACGCTCACGTGGCTCGCGCGGATCATGCGCACCATCTCGCGCACCGTCAGCGCAACGTCCACATCGGGTGCGCCGCCCTCGCCCACCATGCTCGGCAGCGCGCACTCGGCCTTCTTGGCCGTGCACGGCATAACGGACACCACGAACAGTCGCTCGGGCTCCACGCCCAGCACCTTGGCGTAGTAGGTCTTGGCGATGGCGCCGAACATCTGCTGCGGCGACTTGGACGTGGACAGGCTATCGACAAACTCCGGATAGCGCGCCTTCACAAAGCGCACCCAGCCCGGGCAGCAGCTCGTAAACATGGGCCAGCCGCGGCTATCGTCCTCACCCTTAACGGCCTTCCCCAGGCGCTCGAGCAGCTCGGAGCCCTCCTCCATAATGGTGAGATCAGCCGAGAAGTCGGTGTCGAACACGTACTCAAAGCCCACGCGGCGCAGCGCGCAAGCCAGGCGCTCGACGGTAGCCTCCTCGCGCGGAATGCCGAGCTCCTCGCCCCAGGCGCTACGCACGGCCGGCGCAATCTGAACCAGCACGATCTTGTCGGGATTAGCGAGCGCGTCAAACACGGTCTCGGTATCGTCGCGCTCGCGCAGTGCGCCCGTCGGACAATGCGTAATGCACTGGCCGCACGCGACGCAATCGGTCTTGCCGATCGGTGCACGCCCGCGGGTACCCACGGCGGTATGTGTGGCGCGGTTGGTCAGGTCCCAAATCCCTAAGCCCTGCACGCTCTCGCACACCTTGATGCAGCGCATGCATTTAATGCACTTGTCGTTTTCGCGGATGATGGGAAAATCGAAATCCCAGCCCTCGCCCGCCAAATGCCTTTGATACGGCAGATAGAAAATGCCCAGGTCGTTGGCGATGGTCTGTAGGTTGCAGTTGCCGCTGCGCACGCAGCTCGTGCACTGCGAATCGTGCTGGGACAGCAACAGCTGCACGTTGGTGCGGCGCGCTTCGCGGGCCTTGGGGCTGTTGGTGTGGACCACCATGCCATCGAGCACGTAGTTGTTGCAGGCGGCAACCAGCTGGTCGCAGCCCTCAACCTCGACCACGCACACGCGGCAGCCGCCGATCTCGTTCAGATCGCGCAGGTAGCACAGGGTGGGAATCTGGATGCCGACGGACTTGGCCGCGTCCAGGATCGTGGTGTGCTCGGGTACCACAACCTCGCAATTATCGATAGTGAGCTTGACCATATTGTGCGCTCCGTTTTCGGTCTTGTCACTGACAGTGGGGTTGTTGAGCTCTACCATTCCAGGTTCCTCCCTCCGCGGAACGCGCCAAAGCCAAAGTGGTCGCAACGCAGGCAGCGGCTTGCCTCCTGGCGCGCCTCCTCCTCGGTAAGGCCCTGCTCGACCAGATTCCAATCGTGAATACGCTCGCCGGCCTCGCGCTCGCCCAGCTCGCAGCGGCCGCACTCGTGCTTGCCCTTAAACTGAACGGTCGGCAGCTCCACGTCGAGCTTAATCTTGTGGTCGAAGCCCAGGTAGCGGTCGATATTTGCCGAAGCCACGCGGCCGGCGTTGATGGCACGGATGACGGTGGCGGGACCGGTCTGGCAGTCGCCGCCGCTAAAGAGGCCGTCGAAGTTAGGCACGGCGCCATCCGAATCGGTGACCACGCAGCCCCACTTGCAGGCGATGCCCATGTCCTCAAACGGCTTGGAGTCGATGTCCTGGCCAATGGCCACAAACACGCGCTCGCAGGGAATGACGCGCCCGGGCGTGGCGGCGGCACGCGGGGCCGGACGTCCACGACGGGGCTCGCCGATAATCTGCGGCTGCACGCGCAGGCCACTCACGCGACCTTCCTCGCCCGTCTCGATAGCGAGCGGAGCCGTCAGCTCCAGCACCTCGCAGCCCTCGGCCTGGGCGCCGGCAATCTCGGCATCCTGGGCCGTCATGTCGCAGATGCGACGGCGGTAGACGATGCTCACCTTTTCGGCACCGCAGCGCACGGCAGAGCGCGCCACGTCCATGGCCACATTGCCGCCGCCGATGACGCACACGCGCTGGCCGCTCAGGTCGGGCAGCTCGTCGTCGCCGATGGCACGCAGCATCTTGACGGCCGACTCCACGCCGGGCGTCTCTTCACCCGGAAGGCCGAGCTTCTTATCGCTGTGGGCGCCAATGGCCAGGTAGACGGCATCGAACTCATCGCGCAGGCGGGCAAGCTCCTCGCCATTGACGGAGTGGTCGAGTTCCACGTCGATACCGGCGCTCAAGATCCAGTCGATCTCGGCCTGCAGGCGCTCGCGCGGCAGGCGGTAGCTGGGAATGCCATAGCGCAGCATGCCGCCCAGGTGGTGGCGCTGCTCAAAGATGGTCACCTTATGGCCCATCACGGCCAGGTAGTAGGCACAGGAAAGGCCGGCCGGGCCGCCGCCGATCACGGCAATGCGCTTGCCGGTGTTGTCGGCCACGCTGGGCTTGTAATCGTTGAGGTCGCTGTGCTCAACGGCAAAACGCTTGAGGGCAAGGATGTTCATGGGATCGTCGACCATGCCGCGACGACAGTGCATCTCGCAGGGATGCTCGCACACCAGGCCGCAAACGAGCGGCAGCGGGTTGTTCTTGCGGATGACCTTTACGGCATCAGCATAGCGGCCGGCCTCGACCAGCGAAATGTAACCGGGAATGTCGACGTGCGCCGGGCAGCCCGAGACGCACGGGACGCGGGCCTCGCGGTCAAAGCCACAGGAGTGCTCGCGGATGTGGCGCTCAAAATCGTCGCGAAAACCGCGGATAGCCGTAAGCGCCATGGCACCGGCCTCGTAACCGATGGCGCAGTCGCTCGAAAGGTAGATGGTGCGGGCCGTGCGCTCAATCAGGTTGAGCGTGGACTCATCGGCGCGGCCCTCGAGCACATCGGCGAGCAGATCGCTCAGCGCGCTCAGGCCCACACGGCAGGGCGTGCACTTGCCGCAGCTCTGGGTGGAGCACAGGTTGACGAGCGCCGCCGTAAACTCAACGGGGCACGGGGCGAGCGAACTCACCGCCAGACGGCGTCCAAGCGCATCATGTAGGTCGTCCATGACGGCCTGAGCGTGGCTGCGTTCCATTACGTGCAGTCGAGCCATAAGATCCCCTCTCACATGGCAGCCCGGAGGCGAGGCCGGGCGAAGTTGCTACACGCACAACACTGACCTAAAAAGTTGTTAGGTCTCCACGCAGTTCGGCAGGCGGTATGAAAAGTCACCCTCGGCGGTGAAATAGAACATTACCGCAGATAAATGCCATATTTGATAAAACGCGTTACCAAATGACAATAGCCCATGTGGGCAAATAACGCCTTACTATTTTTCCTATCTGATCCGTTTTCCTCCGTCCCCAAGGGGTCATGTGATCCGAAGGGGGCGAAGGAAACCGGATCATTTTTGGTACAAAGGAGTCAGGACGCCTTACGCCAATCATGAGTTGCGGTGAAATAGGGACTGAAAAGCCACTCAAAAGGCCAAAACAGTCCGTATTCCACCGCAACTTCAAGACGTTGGTGCAGATTAACCTGACCTCTTTGCACCAAAAAGGGCCCCGAGCATAGTCTGCTCGGGGCCCTTAGTTCACCTCGCTCTAGCGGGCGACGCGTGTGTTACTTGCGCTTGCCGCCGCCGTCACCGGGGCGACGGGAGCTGCCGCCGCGCTTGCCACCACGACTATTGCCATAGCTGCCACGGTTATCGCGACCGCCGGCACGGCCGCCACGGGAGCCGGCCTGGTTGCCGCCACGACCACCACGATAGCCGCCGCGACGCTCTTCGCGGGTATCGTCGTAGTTGCGCCAGTCATCGCGACGATCACGGCTGGCACGCGGGTCACGACGATCGCGCGACTCGTTAGAACGACCAGCGCCGCCGCGGCCGCCATTGCCGCGAGCACCCTCGCGACGCTCGCCGCCGCGGCTACCGCGCTCTTCAAAGCGCTTGCCGCCACGGGACTCACCGCCACGGGCACCTCGCTCACCGCGACCCTCGCCGCCGCGACGCTCATCACGGCCACCGCGCTCGTCATCACGACCGGAACGACGGCGGTCGCCCGCACCGCGCTTGCCACCGCGCGAACCGCGGCCCTCGTCCTCGCGCTCGACACGACGACGGCCGCCACGGTCCTCGTCCTCACGACGACGGCGGTGTGCCTCGCCCTGGAACTGCTTGGCACGACGCTCGGCACGGTTGCCGCGCGCAGGCTGCTCAACGGCACCAGCACCGCCGCGCTCCTCGGCAGCTACCTCGCGAGCCACGCTCTCAACAGCCTCGTCCACGCGAGCCTGAACGCCCTCGCGCACGCGGGTCTTGCCGCCGCGCTTGGGACGGCTCGGACGCTCGCCGTCGCCGCGGCGCTCGTCGCGACCGCGGTTGGAACGACCGGCAACATCGCCGTAATCGTCGCCGTTGCGCTTGCCGTCGCGACGCGCCTGCTCAAGCTTCTTCTTGCTCTTGGACTTGCCGCGCTTGGTCTTCTTCTTCACCTTAAAGGCCGCAGGGTCGCGCTCGGGATCAACCGCGGGCGGGTTGGGACCCACGTGCAGGTCGCCGGCCTCGTAGATGTCGGCGGTCTTGTCCATGAGCTTCTCGATCTCGTAGAACTCGTCGACGTCCTGCTCGGTCACAAACGTAATGGCCCAGCCCAGCTCGCCGGCACGGCCCGTACGGCCAATACGGTGGATGTAGTCGGTCGGCTCGGCCGGCACGTCAAAGTTCACGACGTAGCGCACGTCGCTAATGTCGATGCCGCGGGCGAGAACATCGGTTGCCACCAGCACGTCGACGGTGCCGTCGCGGAAGGCAGAAAGCGCGCGCTCGCGCTGGGCCTGGCTGCGGTTGCCGTGAATCGCGGCGGCCTTGATGCCCTTACGCTCCAGACGACGGCAGCAGCTGTCGGCGCGATGCTTGGTGCGCATAAAGACAATGGTGCGCTCCGGGCCCTCCTTCTTGAGAAACTCGGGCAACAGGTTATTCTTGGCCTCGATGGACACCGGGAACACAAACTGGTCGACGGTGTCGGCGGTCGACGTGGCGGGCGCGATCTCCACGCGGGCCGGGTCGCTCACAAGGTCGGTGATCTCGCCCACGGCCTCCTCGTCGAGCGTCGCCGAGAACAGCAGCGTCTGGCGCTCGGCCGGCGTCTCGCGCACAATACGGCGGACGGCGGGCAAAAAGCCCATGTCGAGCATGCGATCGGCCTCGTCGAGCACCAGCACCTTGACCTCGTTCAGGTGGCAGGCGCCCTGCTCGATCAGGTCGACCAGACGGCCCGGCGTGGCGACCAGGATATCGCAGCCGTACTTGAGTGCCGCGGTCTGCGGCTTGTAGCTCACGCCACCCACGACGGTCACGGCGACATGGCCGGTGACGTCGGCGATCTTGCTCGCGACCTCGTCGATCTGCTGGGCGAGCTCGCGCGTGGGGGTGATGACGAGCATCACGGGGCCACGGCCGTTGCCCTCGGGCTTCTTGGCGCCGCGACGACGGTTGCGGCCGCCGCGCTCACGCACGGGCTTGGGCGGAGCGATGTGCTCCAGATTGTTCATGGTCGGCAGCAAAAAGGCGGCCGTCTTGCCGGTGCCGGTCTGGGCGGCGGCAAGCAGGTCGCGGCCCTCGAGCACCACGGGGATCGAGCCGGCCTGCACGGGCGTCGGCGCCGTGTAGCCCAGGCTCTCGATAGCACGAAGCATCTCGTCGGAAAGCCCCAGCTCGTCAAAGGCGGGCAGGCTCTCGGTAGCGGACTCGACGGCCTGGGCAGCATTTGCCTCGTCGGCGGCATCGAAGGCAGCCTGGGTCATGGCCTCGCGGGTCTCGTCCAGAATCTCGGCGTCGGTGACGTCGGATACAGAATTACGCATATGTTGTTGTTCCTTATCTGCACGCGCTATGGGCACGGCATGCGGCCGCGCTGGCGTGCTTGGTAGTGCGCTAATACATACAAAAACGGGTGCGCACAGAGAGGACGTTGCTCAGCACGCTGGCGATCGCTTTGGCAGCCCTATCACGCGCCGTCCAGACGCAGCAGCTCTAAGCGATGGAGCAGATTCGCCGCCGGTTAGTATACCCGCACTCCGTATGCCCCCACGTAAACCACAGATGACGAGGCGGACGAGGTGGGCCCGGCCGATTATCTCAATCTGTAACAGATGCAGGGCAAAATCGGGTCCAAATGTTACAGATCAAGACAGAGGGGGATTTCCGTCCAGTCCAAACCAAATCCCTCAGTCTTCCTGCAATTTCGAACATGTGGCCTATAATGTTGCTTTGGTTACGCTATATATTGCGCAGCCATTTAATACGTCGCCCACCGGGGCCATTAATTCCTATCGCCATATTGGCTAGGAAGCAATCAAAGGAGGTATCCGTGGCAGCAGAGACGCCTTGCTCGGTCCTCTATAACGATATTCGCTCGTTCGGCGGTCTTAAACATCTCGAGATCGCCCGAATGCTCATCAATGGAAACTCTTATCTCGGCAGCACCCTGCTCGAGAAATGCTCTTCCAACCGCTCGTATCTCACCCGTTACATCGTCCATCGCAAGCCTGACCAGTGCGCGCCCGCCATCTACAGCGACTTTACCGTCACCACGCTCAACCTTTCCGCGGCAATCTGCAGCAAGCTCGGCGGCGGCGAGTCCGCCTATCGGGCAATCGCCGAGCACTATCGCGGTCCGGCCGCCGACGAAATGATGTCGGCTCTCGCCAGCTACAAGCTGGACAGCCGCCTATATGCAAATGCCCTCAATCGCATCGACAACTTTGACGGCAATGCCGTGCGCGAAAAAAGCACGCTCTTCTTGATGCTCTTTGTGGCAACGGGGGCGCTCGCCGATCCCGTTCAGGGCGTGGCCACCGTCGAGCGCTTTTGCGACAGCAAGACGGGCGGGCACTTTGGCACCACCGAAACTACCGTCGGACGTGGCTTTATGAGCAGCCTGGAGCAGCCGCACGCCGTCGCTCCCAACCTCGGTCTGCTCAGAGCCCATGCCGATAACTGCGCCGACATGCAAATCCATCCCCTCACACGCGATCCGCGCGGCACCGTGATTGGTTCTTTGCCCAAAACCTCGCCCAGCATCACCGATGTAGGCGCCGACGCCTCGCGCGAGCATCTTCGCATTTGGCTCGAGGGTGAGCACTGGTACGCCCAGGGCCTTGGATCGACCAACGGCACAGTGCTCGAATCGGGCGCGGGCGACGGCGATATTGTGATTGAGCCGCCGCGCGACCAACGCGAGCCCGGCAAAGTCTATCCCCCCGTGGAAATCGAAAACAGCGACAGACTTCACTTGGGTCTCTATACAACGTTTCTCGTTATTGTGGACTAGCGCGGTCGGTGATAGAAAGACGGTCATCGCCCGTCTTTCGTCTGCCACCTTCTACGTCGTAAACGACAATGCTCAGCGGCATACGTGAGCAGTGCGGCTATTATGGTACTTTACCGATAACCGCACTGTTCACGTACACGTGCGACAACCCATGCCAGACAAAGGAACGCCATGGATACTACCGACAACGCCTATGGCGACAAACTCATCCGTCTTGACACGTTCGACACCGCCGTGGCGGTCGACCCCAGCGCCGAGGACGACGCCAAACGCCGGTTTATGACACTTATTCTCCAGACGGCCCACCGCAACAACGGCAACATCGGGCACGTGCTGCGCGCGACCAACACGAGCGGCGAGGTCTTTGCCGTCAAGCTGCTCAAGGACAACGTCATTCTCTCTGGCCAAGCCCCCGACCGCTCCGCCGAGCAATCGGCCGCGCACCTGGCCAACACCGCTGCGCTGTTTGAGGAGTACCGTCATCTGTGTACCGTCTCGCACCTGCGCGGATTTCCGCGCGTCTATGGCTACGGATCGTGCGAGGATGACCCGCTCATCCTCATGGAGTGGGTCGAGGGCACCTCACTCAAGCAGGCGCTGCCCCTGCTTCCTCACGACGCCTCGGGCGGGCTGACCACCCAGATGGTCGCCGCCGTCGGAAACGCCGTGCTTCGTGCGCTCTTGATGACCCAATGCCTCGTGAATCCGGTCGTCCATCGCGACCTGTCGCCTGCCAATATCATGTTCCGCACCACCAGCCGAACGCTCGAGCAGCAGATTGCCGATTGCTCCTTTGACCCCTGCCTCATCGACATGGGCTCCGCGACCATGGCTCTCGGCGACGACACGATCACCCGGCGCGCCGACATCTGGCGCTTTGCCACGCCCGCATACGCCGCGCCCGAGATGCTCACGCAGGATATCGAAGGCATCGCGGCCCTTCGCCGTTCGCCGGCAATCGACGTCTATGCGCTTTCGAGCATTCTGTACCAGCTCTACAGCGGTCGCAAACCGTTTGACTTTGAGTCGACGGACGCCGCTGCAACCGGCTCGTTCTATCTCGTAAAGACCAAGACCAAGCCGGCACCGCTCGAGCCGCGCTGCGAGGGCGATGAAGCGCTCGTCCAAATCATCATGAAGGGTCTCTCAGTCGAGCAGTGCGATCGTCCCACCGAGCAGCAGATGCTCGAGGTGCTCTCGGCATACCTCACCGATGCCGAATCCGAGGGCCGCGAAGGCACAGGAGACGAGGCCGCGATTGATATCGATTCTGGCACGCACCTTAAGGTCGACGTCGCCGGCGAGCGCGCACGAGAGATCCTGAATCAGGCCCGTCACGATGCCATGACCCGCCGCCGCTTTATTATCGGCGGCGCTATCGCAGCCGTTGCGGGGCTCAGCGTTATCGGGGCGGCAACCCATGGCTTTGGCATCCCCGACTACCTTGACGGCATCCGCGGTTCACTTGACGACTACACCTGGGATCAGCTGCAGGAGATTTCGCTCAAGATTAAGGCCGCCGAGGCCCGTAGCGAGGCACGCGAGATTGCCAAGCGCTATCATCTGCTCGATGCCGATGGGCATATCCCCTATCCGTGTACCAAGCGTGTCACGCTCACCAACGGGCTGCAGGTTGGCGCGCAGCTTGTGGGCATCCGCCACGATGAGCTTCTGGACGGGACGGGCAAGGCCGGACTAACGTTTATGTTCGATGCGGGTATTGCCGAGCGCAACGCTGCGGCTGAACCGCCGAGCGCCGGCTGGGCAGATTGCGAGCTGCGGGAATGGCTCAACGGCGACGGCCTTAAGCTGCTGCCCAACGAGTTGCGCGCACTCATTAAAGGGGTCAAGAAGGTCTCGAACAATGTGGGCACCGCCAACAGCGCATCGTGCCTGAGCGAGTTGCCCGCAACCCTTTGGCTGCCCGCCATGGTCGAGCTGTGCGGTACGCAACCGCCCGATTCGTTTACCGAGGACTATCACTACCTGGCAGACATCTACAACGGCGAGGGCAAGGAGTATCAGCTCTTCCGCGAGCTCAAGGTAAGCCCGTATTCCACGAACGAGACGATGGTCCGCCAGTGGAAGGGCAAGGACACCTGTTGGTGGGAGCGCACGGTAAGCCCCGACACATCGGAGAGCGAAGGCACGCTCTATATGAACCGCGTGGGGCACGACGGCGACGTCTTTACGTACGCAACGCCTGCGGACAGCCCCAAGAAGCGGACTTGCGTGATCCCCGGATTCTGCATCTAGGGAGCGGGCGTCTTGCCGTGACGGGACCCCTCCCCGGCAATTGTCTCGATCTGTAACAGTTAGAGGTCATTTTCCCTGCTAGATGTTACAGATTGAGATGATTGGTTGGGACGGTCCATCGGCCAACCAATCATCTCAATCTGTAACGAAATCTCATATATTATTTCTGTACTGGACACCCCCAGGGGGTATGGGTGTATAGTATCGGATGGTTAACATTTCCGACACTACGTCACAGAAAGGAGAAGCCATGGCTCAAGATAAGTTCGACGTGGGTGGCATGACATGCGCCGCCTGCCAGGCGCACGTGGACCGCGCCGTGAGCAAGCTCGACGGCGTCGAGAGCGTCGCGGTCAATCTGCTCGCCGGTTCCATGATGGTCGACTACGACCCCGCGCAGGTCTCCCCCGACGACATCTGCACCGCTGTCGACCGCGCGGGCTACTCGGCCTCGCCCGTCAGCACGGGCACCGACGCTGTCCAAAGCGGAAGTGCGCAAGCCAGGTCCGGCGCCGCCCATATGGAGTCGCCCACCAAAAAGTTGGAGGCCGCCGCCTCTGCCATGCGCACCCGCCTCATCGTCTCGATCGTCTTCCTCATCCCACTGTTCTACATAGGCATGGGGCACATGCTCGGCTGGCCGCTGCCCGGCATCTTCACCGACCACACCCACAGCATGACGCTCGCTCTCACCGAGCTCGCCCTGCTCATCCCCATCGTCTACATCAACGACGCGTACTTTATCAACGGGTTTAAATCGCTCGCGCACGGCGCACCCACCATGGACGCCCTCATTGCCGTGGGCGCCACCGCCTCCATCGCCCGGTCGCTCTACGCCATGTTCATCATGGCCGACCAATTAGCCGCGGGTCAGGTCCACGAGGCCATGATGACAGGCATGGACAATCTGTATTTTGAGAGCGCGGGCACGATCCTGTCGCTCGTCACCGTAGGCAAGTACCTCGAGACGCGCAGCAAGTCCAAAACCGGCGGCGCCATCGAGGCGCTGATCGACCTGGCGCCCAAGACCGCGACCGTCGTGGCAGAGGACGGCAGCGAGACCACCGTCGACGTCGACAGCATCCTTCCCGGCCAGGTCCTGCGCGTGCGCCCCGGCGAGTCCATCCCCGTCGACGGCGTGGTACTCGAGGGCAGCTCGGCCGTGGACGAGAGCGCGCTCACCGGCGAGTCCATCCCCGTGGAGAAGACCGCCGGCGCCACCGTCAACGCTGCCACCGTCAACCGCACCGGCTCGTTTACCTTCCGCGCCACACGCGTGGGCGCCGACACGTCGCTTGCCAAGATCATCCAGCTCGTCGAGGACGCCAATGCCACCAAGGCGCCTATCGCCCGCTTGGCCGACAAGGTCGCCGGTGTGTTTGTGCCCGTGGTGTTTGCGATCTCGGCCGTGACTTTTGTGGCATGGCTGGCGCTGACCGGCAGCATCAACGAGGCGCTCACTTCCGCTGTCGCCGTGCTGGTGATCAGCTGCCCGTGCGCGCTCGGTCTGGCCACGCCCGTCGCCATTATGGTGGGCACCGGCAAGGGCGCCGAGATGGGCATCCTGTTCAAGAGTGCCGAGGCGCTGGAGAACCTGCGCAGCGTGGGCACCGTGGTGCTCGATAAGACGGGCACGGTCACCCGCGGCAAGCCGGCCGTGACCGATATCGTGGTTGCCACGCGCGCTGACGGCTCGCCCGCCATGAGCGAAAAGGCGCTGCTCAAGCTGGCTGCCGCGCTGGAGCGCTCGAGCGAGCACCCGCTGGCCGAGGCGGTTATGGCCGAGTGCGAGGCGCGCGGAATCGTGGCGCGCATGGTCGAGGACTTTGCCGCCGTGCCTGGACAAGGCGTTACGGCACGCGAGGGGCAGAATGTCATCGCAGCCGGCAACGTGCGTCTGATGAACGAGCTGGGCGCGGAGGTGCCCGCCGGCGTTGCCGAGCAATTTGCCACCGAGGGCAAAACGCCGCTGTTCTTTGCCAAGAACGGCGAACTTGTCGGCACCATCGCCGTGGCTGACGAGGTCAAAGAGACGAGCGCCGAGGCCATCGCCGCGCTCCGTAAGCTCGGCGTCGACGTGCGCATGCTCACCGGCGACAACCGCGTCACCGCCGAAGCGATTGCCCGCCGCGTGGGACTGAGCAGCGAACAGGTTATCGCCGACGTCCTGCCCGCCGACAAGGAGCGCCACGTGCGCGAACTGCAGGATGCGGGCGGCAAGGTCGCCATGGTGGGCGACGGCATCAACGACTCCCCCGCCTTGGCGCGCGCCGACGTGGGCCTTGCTATCGGCACCGGCGCCGACATCGCCAAGGAGGGCGCCGACGTGGTACTCATGCGCAGTGACCTCATGGACGTCGCCCGAGCCATCGAGCTTTCACGCGCCACGATCCGCAACATCAAGCAGGACCTGTTCTGGGCACTGTTCTACAACGGCATCGGCATTCCGCTCGCCGCGGGCGTGTTCTTCCCGCTCACGGGATGGCAGCTCTCGCCGATGTTTGGCGCCGCGGCCATGAGCCTGTCGAGCGTGTGTGTCGTAAGCAATGCCCTGCGCCTGCGAACCTTTAAGCCCAAGACGGCACGCTGAGGCACCCGATCTTGCCCCTCAAACCGTCGCTCGCGTACCCAAGTACGCTTCGCTCCTCTTTCGGGGCAATCTCGGGCACCTCAACGCGCCTTTAAGATGACTCCGTTCACGACTAAACTGTCAGATAATCTCAATCGATAAGGAGACAACCATGAATTACACGATCAAGACTTCGGGCCTCATGTGCGGCCATTGCGATGCTACTGTCGAGACGGCACTGCTCAACGTTGCCGGCGTGACCGACGCCGATGCCGATCACGAGACTCAGACCGTACAGGTGGAGTGCGCCGATACCGTGACCGCTGAGCAGCTCGCTGCCGCCGTCGAGGGTGCCGGCGAGAAGTTCCACGCCCTGTCCGTGACCGCCGCGTAGCAGCCACCAGAGGCATTCGACCCCATCGACCAGAAACGAGGACCCGCCATGATGGCAGACCATAAATCGGTGACCCGCATGCTCAAGACGGCACGCGGTCAGATCGACGGCATCCTGCGGATGGTCGAGGAGGACCGCTACTGCGTCGATATTTCCACGCAGCTCATGGCAACGCAGGCGCTCATCGCGCGTATTAACGCCGATGTGCTCAAGGCTCACATTGAGGGTTGCGTGACCTCGGCAATTGAATCGGGCGACGAAGACCTCAAAGCCGCCAAGCTCGCCGAGATCGAACGCGTCGTCGACAAGCTATCCAAGTAATTGGGGCATTGGGGACAGGTGCGTTTGCGCCACCTTGGTGCAGATTTACCTGTCCCCCTTGCACCAAAAGGGGTATAAAGGCGTGCAGCATATCGAACGAAAGGCAATTTGCATGAATGACTTTATGAAGGGTCGCAATGGTGCCGATGAACTCACCATCGTGATGGGTTTTGCCGGCATCGTCATCGCGATGATCGGATCGATAGCCCGCATCCAGTGGCTCAGCTGGATTGCCATCGCCGTAATCGTGATTGGCGTGCTGCGCGGCCTGTCCAAAAATATCGACGCACGTCACAAGGAGAACGAGGCCTTTGTCGCCGCGACTGCAAACGTACCCGGCTTGGGCAAGTTTGTAGCTAGCTTGGGCGGCGGAGCTGCAGCGGCCAACGCCTCGCGCGCGGCCGGCACCAGCAAGGAAGACTTTGAGCGCGCCAAGCGCACGGCCAAGAAGATGTGGAAGGGCCGCAAGACCACGGCGTACCTCAAGTGCCCTAACTGCGGTCAGATGCTGTCCGTCCCCAAGGGTAAGGGCAAGATCCGCGTCACCTGCCCCAAGTGCCACGCCAAGATGGAGACCCGCTCCTAGGCATCGCGCCGTGGGGCAAATGAATCAATCAGTAGTGTTTGTCCCAAATCTGGAGCATTTATTCGAGAAAAAAGCCGAGGCCTCGTGTTGAGACCTCGGCTTTTTGCATGGGGCGACATCATTCGATAAAGCTGCTGCCCCATCACACCAGCGCCTACGCTACGCCGTCGCGGGCCAGCTCCTCGGCAAGCGCTTCGGCAGGCATGGCCATAATCGTGTCGAGCTCGGCGTCCACCTCGGGAATGCGCTTCACCTTGAGCTTGCGCACCAGATCGCCACGGCACATCACGTGCATCGGCTCACGCAGAGCGCACAGGTCATCGAGCGGATTCTCGCGCGTCACCAGAATATCGGCAGCCTTGCCGCACTCGATCGCACCGGTCTCGTCGCCCAGGCCCAGCAGCTCGGCATTGACCTGCGTGGCCGTATGTAGCGCAAACGCATTGCTCACGCCCACGTACTTGGCAAAATAGGCCACCTCACGCCACATGTCGTACTGGGTCACGAACGGGCAGCTCGAATCCGTGCCCAGGCCTACTTTGATACCGGCTTCCAGCGCCGCACGAGCACTCTCGATAATGCCCGAGCACACGATGTCGCCGTTCTTCTTTTGCGTGTCAGTCGAATGAGTCTTCTCCGGATCGAGCAATACAAACGGCAGTGCAGGGCTGATTGTGCAGGTCACGCTCGGCGCGCGTCCTTCGAGCTGCGTTCCCGCGGCACCGCGGTACAGCTCCAGAATCTCAGGCGTCATCGGAGCGCCGTGCTCGATCGTATCGACGCCGGCCTCAAGCGCGGCGCGTACGCCCTCGGTACTCTCGACATGGGCCATAACCGGCAGTCCCACGTCGTGGGCAGCCTTGCACGCCGCAGCGGCAACCTCGACCGGCATGCGCAGCACGCCCGGCTCGCCCACCTCGGTCGCATCGAACACGCCACCCGTTACGAACAGCTTAATGACGTCGGCACCGCGCGCATACAAATCGCGCACCTGTTCGGCCGCCTCGTCGGGCGTATTGGCGACCTGCGCGAACAGCCCCGCGCCGTGGCCACCCGGCACCGTAACGCCCGTTCCCGGCGCTACCAGACGCGGACCCTGATACTTGCCGGCATCGATGGCGTTGCGCACGGCCAAATCGGCAAACAGCGGGTCGCCCGCGCCGCGCACCGTGGTCACGCCACTTGCCAGCTGCTGCTGGGCGCTACCCTTGAGGATGTGGCGAACGATGGCGCGCCCCACGGGATTATCGAGCTTCTTCATCAGCGCGCCCGCATCGCCCGCCGAAACCGGCTTGCCCGAGCCGCACAGATGCACGTGCATATTGATGAGACCGGGCATGAGGTACGCGCCGCCCAGGTCAATGACCTCGGCACCCGCCGGCGCCTGTGCCACGGCACTTGGGCCAATCCAGGTGATGACGCCGCGCTCAACGGCCACGGCCATATCGGGTTGCGGCTCCATATGCTCCGAACCATCCAGAATGGTCGCATTGATAAACAACGTAGAACGATCAGCAGACGCCATATCGAGCTCCTCCCTCACGATTAACTTGTACATCTGTCCATTATTATCCAGTGTAGCCCGATTACCACAGACATATCGGTTAACGGAAGGAAGAGGGGATGTGGGGGACGGAATGCGTTGCAGTCCCACCCCAGCGACACCAGGGAAAAGTCTCGATCTGTAACAGGTACAGGGTTATTGGGCCCCTTGATGTTACAGATCGAGATCTTTCGGCAGCCGCCAACCTTTTGTCTTAATCTGTAACAGTTACGAGGCCAAACGGTCCCCTGTTGTTACAGATTGAGACGGTCCGCTTCAGTGCCCATACCACTGACGCTTCCATCCCTCAGCCAAATCGACCCGCTGTGGAATACCCGCCAGCCTTATCTTTTCAGCTAGCTTTCCTGGGTTCTTGAGTTCATCAAACGTGAACCTCAGCACCTTGTGTCCGAGCATTGTCAGATGGGACTCCCGCTGACGTTCTGCCACGAACGGGTCAACCCGCTCCCGATCCTCGTCGTTCTGTAAGGTATACTTCCCCTTTCCGTCCAGCTCGCCAATCACGCACGTCCCGTCCTCGAGCCTCCAAAAATAATCAACGCGAAACACTTGGCTCGGATCGAGCGGATCACGAAAGTCTACCTGCAACTCTGGCACCGGAAAACCGTATGCGATAAAGAACGCCCGAAAACGAGACTCGCCGCCGTTTTCGGACAGCCCGTCCGCATACGACGCGATCACCTGCGCTCTGCGATACCCTCGCCTGCCCTCGCAATCGGCGCGGAGGCGCTCGCACAAATCCCCACGTGATACGCCTTTCGCCCGCAGTGCGGAATCGGCAATCGCCAGGCCATACGAAAACGGCGCGCGCAGCAGGCAATCCTCCACCGTGCGCCAAAACGGCGTCACCCGCACGCCGTTGACTTGTTCAAGCGCACCCGCCGCCTGCGGACGCAACAGCCGGCATCCTGCACTCAGCGGCACCGAGCAACCTGTCTTAACAAGAAATCGCGGCCCAAGCAGATCATTCGGCACCTCCAGACCCCACAAAAGTGCCGCGTCATAACCCCAAAACGCCCAATCGGGATGAAACTCCGCAAGCCCTTTGATGGTACGCAGCGCTCGCTCCGCCGGCGTCAGTACACCCCAATCATGTTGCAAGCAGAACAAATACGGCTCGGGCTCCGCAATATCATCGGTTCCCACATGACGCCGCAGCCACATGAGCTCGGCATTGTCGTGCGTCACAAGCAGCACGCCTTGTTCAACCGCCCCCGTGAGCCTGGCAAGCATCCTATTCCGCGCCAAGGTGTTACGTGTTGCATGCTTGTGTTTGAAAACGGTATTAGACACTTTAATCACCACCACATCGGAGAAATGGGCCATCGCCGCTGTTGCCGCCGCCGACAAACGTCTTGATCTGCAACAGGAAGACAGTCTTTGAGCCGCTAGATGTTACAGATCGAGATTTTCGGTCGTGCGTCCAACCTTTGTCTCAATCTGTAACAGTTAGACCGATTTTGGACCCTTCCCGTTACAGATTGAGATCTTTCGGCAGGTGCCAACCTTCCGTCTTGATCTGTAACAGTTAGATGGCTAAACGGGCCCTTGTTGTTACAGATCGAGACATTCAGTCGAGTCTGCGCTTGTTCATCTCGATCTGTAACAACTACGGGTCCAAACGGCCTCTAGACGTTACAGATCGAGACAAATAGACAGGCGGCGCTACGACAGACCACCCCCTACTCCCATTCCTGTTCGTAGATGTTGAGCGACTTCACGTACCGTCCCTGGGCACCCATGATGTCGCGGACCAGCCTCAGAAAAAAGCTGATGCACGAGGTGTCGAAGCCATCTTCCAGGTCTTCCGGATGGACGGCGCCAGGCCCGTCGACCGCCGTATCGCTCAGGCGCGCAATGTCGTAGAGGTAGAGCTGCCCCGCCGTCAGCCAGACATCGTCGACGCACGCGAGTCGCACCGCAATGGCACCGTCGTTCCAGTGCTCTTTTTGCACGATATGCGGGTCGTAAACATCAAACCGACGGTCGGTGCGCGTGTCCTTCAGCACGACCATACCAGTCGCGGGATCCTTGTCCAAAATGCCAAAACGCGAGAAATACTGCATGTCACACACCTGCTTAAGTCGCCCGAGCGAAGCAGGAGAAATTGACGCTGGCGGCTCATCCACATACAGCTCCAACAGCGTCTTGCCGTGGTAATAGGGGCGCTCAAAGAGCAGCCAATCGGTAAACGCCATGTTATAGGCCATGATTTCGTTTTGAGAAGGCTCCTCGCAATAGCTGAGCCACGGATCGACGATAATCTCGAACTGCTCGCGCGCCGGCTCCAAAAACTGGAACTTCCGCAGCATCCAAAAATGAGCCATGTCGGCAATATCGTTGCCAACGGCTTCGGCCAAACGCGCTCGATTGCAAGCCTGGTCAGTCATGGCATCCTCCTCAAATCAATGGGCCTCGATTTGAGCTTACGAGGAGGTCGAATGCTCACGGCCAGCGCGAACGAAACGGGGCCTCGACTGCAAACCAAATGCTGACCAAATACTTGACGGAATGCTTGACCGAATATGCGCGCTGGAACAAAACCCCAGGTAAACATGGACAACTATACAGAGATTTTGATCCGGTCGGCCGCAGCCATCACGAAAACAGCAAAGCGCCGCGAGCTCACACGTCAGCGAATGAGCAGTCAGACGTCAAGAGTGTCCCCGACGACTAGACAAAAAAGAACGTCCCCAATGACTAGTCGTTGGGGACGTTCTTGAATGACTACCTTACAGCGCCAGCGCGTCGGCGACTTCGGCGGCGCAGGCCAGGGCATCGGCCATAGCACTCACCACGAGCGAGCTGCCGTTGCAGGCGTCACCGGCCACGTACACCGGGGCGGCATCCGCGGCGACGCCGTCGACACGGGCCGCAAGGTGCGACCCCTCGGCAGCCATTACCGGCAGCGGACGACCAGCGGTAGCAACGGGCACCCCAACGGCGTCGAACACGCCATGCTCGGGACCCGTAAAGCCGCAGGCGATGAGCACCAGCTGCGCCGGCACCTCGTGCTCGGAGCCCGCGATGTGCTCGGGCTTGCCGGCCGACCAGTCCAAATCGACCACGCGCAAACCCGCGGCCGCACCCTTCTTGTCCAGCAGCACCTCGAGGGTATCCACGCCCCAGGCACGCATCTCGCCGCCCATGGCAGCGATGGCCTCCTGCTGGCCGTAGTCGGTCTTCTTAACGTTTGGCCACTGCGGCCAGGGGTTGCTCGCCGCGCGCGCATCAGGCGCCGCCGGCAAGAACTCAAACTGGCGCACGCTGCGCGCACCCTGACGTACCGCGGTGCCCACGCAGTCGTTACCGGTATCGCCGCCGCCAATGACCACGACGTCCAGGCCGCACGCGTTCACCACGGGCTCTCCGCCATCGAGCACCGAGACGGTCGAAGCCGTCAGGTAGTCCACGGCGTACACCACGCCCGGGGCATCAATGTTCGCAGCCGAAAGCCCACGCGGAGCACGAGCGCCGGCAGCCACCACGACAGCGTCAAAGCCATCGAGCTTGGCTGCCACCGCAGGGTCCGTCACATCTGCGCTCAGCTCAAACACAATGCCCAGCTCGCGCATGAGCGCCACGCGACGCTCGACCACGGACTTCCCGAGCTTCATGTTGGGAATGCCATACATAAGCAAACCGCCCGGACGGTCGTCACGCTCAAACACCGTCACGCGGGCGCCGCGACGCGCGAGCTCCCATGCTGCCACCAGACCAGCAGGACCGGAGCCCACCACGGCGACCGTGGGTGCGCCCTCCCCCGCCGGCTCAAAGCGACGCGGGCCACCGTTTGCCCATTCGTGGTCGCTGATCGCACGCTCGTTGTCATGGATCGTCGTGGGCTGACCGTCGACCGACCCCAAGTTGCATGCGGCCTCGCACAGCGCCGGGCACACGCGACTCGTGAACTCGGGCATGGGCGAGGTGAGCGACAGACGCTCGGCAGCCTCGTCCCAGCGGCCGCGGTACACCAGCTCATTCCACTCGGGAATCAGGTTGTGCAGCGGGCAGCCGCTCGGGCGTGCCTTGCCAAAGCTCGCGCCCATCTGGCAAAACGCCACGCCGCACATCATGCAACGGCTCGCCTGGGCGCGACGTGCATCGTCATCGAGCTCCACGTACAGCGGATCAAAATCATGGCTGCGCTCCTCCACGGGACGAAGCTCGTGGGTCACGCGATCGATATCAAGAAAAGCACCGGGCTTACCCATGGCACTTACGCCTCCTTCTTGGTCGAAGCAACAGAGCTGGCGGCGGCGGGCACAGCGCCAGCGACACCACCCGCCACATCAAAGCGAGCGACATCGGCGGCGTCGGCGCGACCGGTCACAATGTCAAACGCCAGCTCCTCGGCCTGCTCATGCGTCTTGCCGACGGCCTCGGCGGCGGCGACAATCGCCAGCACGCGCTCGTACTCGGTTGGAATGACCTTCACAAAGTGCTTGCTCATCGTCTCAAAGCTGTAGAGCAGCTTAATGCCGCGCGGGCTCTGCGTCGCGTCCACGTGCTCCTGGATGAGCTCGCGAATCTGCGCCAGCTCACCGGCCGTCGGGGCTTTAAGCTCAACGCTCTCGTGGTTCACACGGGCATCGAGCGTGCCGTACTGGTCAAAGACGTAAGCCACGCCGCCCGTCATGCCGGCGGCGAAGTTCTGCCCGACCTCGCCCAGGATGAGCGCCAGACCTCCCGTCATGTACTCGCAGCCATGGTTGCCGCAGCCCTCGACCACCACGGTGGCACCGGAGTTGCGTACGCCAAAGCGCTGGCCGGCCAGGCCGTTAATGAAGCCGCGACCGCTCGTAGCGCCAAAGAACGCAACGTTGCCCACGATGATGTTCTCGTCGAACTTGTAGGTCGCATGCGGGTTGGGGCGCACCGACACCTCGCCGCCCGAAAGGCCCTTGCCAAAGTAGTCGTTGGCGTCGCCGCACACGTTGAGCGTAATGCCGCGCGGCAGGAAGGCGCCAAAGCTCTGACCGGCCGAACCATCGCAATCGATGGTGATGGAGCCGGCGGGCAGGCCCTCGGGATGCGCCTTGGTCACCGCGTTGCCCAAGATGGTGCCCACGCAGCGGTTGACGTTGGCGATATCGGCGCGAAAGCGAATCGGACGCAGGTGCGCACGGGCATCGGCCGTATAGGGCACAAACAACGTGGAGTCGAGCGTCTTATCGAGCTCGCTGTCCGCAGCCATCTGGGGCAGGAAGTGACGGCCGTCGGCGCCCGGGATGTGGGCACCAAACTCACAGGTCGCGCTTGCCAGCACGGGCGACAGATCGAGCAGGTTGGCCTTGCGGTTGCCCGGGACCTCGATCTGGCGCAGGCACTTGGGATGGCCGACCATCTCGTCGACGGTGCGGAAGCCCAGGCTCGCCATGACCTCGCGCAGCTGCTCGGCAACAAAGAGCATAAAGTGCTCGACGTGCTCTGGCTTGCCGCGGAAGCCGCGACGCAGGCGGCAGTTTTGCGTAGCGATGCCGGCCGGGCAGGTATCCTGCTGGCAGTCGCGCTGCATGAGGCAGCCCATCGAGATGAGCGGCATGGTCGCAAAGCCAAACTCCTCGGCACCCAGCAGGCAGGCGACGGCAACATCGGTGCCGTCCATGAGCTTGCCGTCGGCCTCGAGCACCACGCGCGAGCGCAGGCCGTTTTGCAGCAGCGTCTGCTGGGCCTCGGCAAGGCCAAGCTCCAGCGGCAGACCGGCGTGCCAGATCGAATCGCGCGCCGCGGCACCGGAGCCGCCGTTGTGGCCGCTGATCAAGATCTTGTCGGCAGCGCCCTTGGCAACACCGGTGGCGATAGTGCCGACACCGGCCTCGCTGACCAGCTTGACCGACACGCGAGCGCCGGGGTTGGCGTTCTTAAGATCGAAGATCAGCTCTGCCAGGTCCTCGATAGAGTAAATGTCGTGGTGCGGCGGAGGCGAGATCAGGCCGATGCCGGGCGTGGACTGACGGACCTCGGCAATCCAAGGGTAGACCTTCTTGCCGGGCAGGTGACCGCCCTCGCCAGGCTTGGCGCCCTGGGCCATCTTGATCTGAATCTCGAAGGCGCTGCACAGGTAACGGCTCGTCACGCCAAAGCGCGCGCTTGCCACCTGCTTGATCGCGGAGTTCTTGGAATCACCGTTAGCCAGCGGGGTCTCGCGACGCGGGTCCTCGCCGCCCTCGCCGGAGTTGGAACGTCCGTGCAGGCGGTTCATGGCGATGGCCATGCACTCGTGTGCTTCCTTGCTGATGGAGCCGTACGACATGGCGCCGGTGTTAAAGCGGCGGACGATGTTGAGCGCGGGCTCGACCTCGTCGAGTGCCACCGGAGTGCGGCCGCTGGCATCAAAGTCCAGCAGGTCGCGCAGGCGCACGGCACGGCCGGTGCGGTGCAGGCGGGCGCTGTACTCCTTAAAGGTGTCGTAGCTGTCCTCACGGCAGGCGGTCTGCAGCAAGTAGACAGTCTGCGGATCGATGAGGTGATCCTCGCCGCCGAGCGGGCGCCACTTGGTCAGGCCCAACGTGGGCAGCTGATCGGGAGCCGGGCTCTTAAGGATAGCGAGCGCGGCGTCATAGCGCTCATTTTGCTCGCGTTCGACGTCCTCGACACCCATACCGCCCACACGGCTCACCGTGCCAGCGAAGTACGCGTTGACGAACTCCGGCGTAAAGCCAACGGCCTCGAAGATCTGCGCGGAGTGGTAGCTCTGCACCGTGGAGATGCCCATCTTGGACATGATGGAGACGATGCCCGCCGTCGCGGCCTTGTTGTAATTGGCGATGCCCTGCTCGGCCGTCACGTCCAGGTCGCCGCGTGCCGCCAGATTGCGGATGCACGCATGCGCGTTGTACGGGTAGATGCCGCTTGCGGAGTAGCCCACCAGCGCCGCAAAGTCGTGCGGAGACACGGCATCGCCGCACTCCACCACGATATCGGCAAAGGTGCGCACGCCGGCACGGATCAGGTGGTTGTGCACGCAGCCCACGGCGAGCAGCGACGGCACAGGGACCTCGCCCGCCGCAGCACGGTCGCTCAGCACCACGATGTTCACGCCATCGCGAACCGCAGCCTCGACGTCTTCGGCAAGCTGCTTGAGCGCAGCCTGCAGCGCGCCCTCACCCGCGTCGCGGCGGTACACGGCACGGAACCGGCGGGTCTTAAAGCCAACACGGTCAATCGCGCAAATGCGGTCGAACTCCTCCTCGCTCAGCAGCGGGCGCTCCAGGCGCACCAGCTGGCAGGCCGTACGGGAGTCCTCGAGCAAGTTGCCGTGGTTGCCCAGGTAGAGCGTGGTCGAAGTCACCATGTGCTCGCGCAGGGCATCGATCGGCGGATTCGTGACTTGGGCGAACAGCTGATAGAAGTAGTCAAAGAACGAGCGCGTCTTCTTGGACAGGCAGGCCAGCGGCGCATCGATGCCCATCGAAGCGAGCGGTGCCTTGCCCTGCTGGGCCATGGGACGCACGACCTCGTCGACGTCATCCCAGTGGTAGCCGAGCTTGGCCATACGCACGGCGGCGGGCACCTCGGCGTCCTCGGCGGACGTTGCCGCAACGGGCTCATCGAGCGCGTCAACGGTTAGCGTCTCTTCGGCAATCCAATCACGGTAGGGCTTTTCCTTGGCGTAACGGGCACGCAGCTCATCGTTATAGATGACGCGCCCGCGGGCAAAGTCGACCTCGAGCATCTGGCCCGGTCCTAGGCAGCCGCTCGTCAGGATGTTCTCGGGGCTCACCTCGATGGTGCCCACCTCGCTCGCCAGCATAAAGCGACCGTCGCGCGTCACATAGTAGCGGGCGGGACGCAGGCCGTTACGGTCGAGGGCGGCACCCAGCGTGCGACCGTCGGTAAAGGCGATGGCCGCCGGGCCATCCCACGGCTCCATGAGCATGGACTGGTAAGCGTCGTAGGCGCGGCGCTCCTCACTCAGACTGTCGTTGTGGTCCCACGGCTCGGGCAGCAGCATGGATGCGGCACGCGTGAGCGGACGACCGTTCATGACCAAAAACTCAAGCACATTGTCCAGAATCGCGGAGTCGGAGCCCTCGCGGTTGATGATGGGCATCACGCGCTCAAGATCGTGCTGCAGCACGGGGCTGTACAGGTTGGGTTCGCGGGCGCGAATCCAGTTGACGTTGCCCTTGAGGGTGTTGATCTCGCCGTTGTGGATGATAAAGCGGTTGGGATGTGCGCGCTCCCAGCTGGGCGTGGTGTTGGTGGAGTAGCGCGAGTGGACGAGCGCCACGGCCGTTTTGACGGCGGCGTCGTTGAGGTCGATGAAGAAGCGGCGCATCTGCGTGGCGACCAGCATGCCTTTGTACACGATGGTGCGCGAGCTCATGGAGCACACATAGAAGATCTTGTCGCGCAGGGCAAACTCGGCGTCGGCCTTCTTCTCGATGGTGCGGCGGCACACGTACAGGCGACGCTCAAAGGCATCGCCGGCGGGCGTGTCGTCCGGACGGCCCAGGAAGGCCTGCAGGATAGTGGGCATGCAGGCGCGGGCCGTCTCGCCCAGGTCGTGCGGGTCGACGGGCACCTCGCGCAAAAAGAGCAGCGGCACGCCGGCCTCGGCGCAGCCCTCCTCAAACACGCGACGGGCATCCTCTACGCCCTTGTCGTCCTGCGGGAAGAACAGCATGGCCACGCCATAGTCGCCCTCTGCCGGCAGAATCTGGCCGCACTTTTGAGCCTCTTTACGGAAAAAGTGATGCGGAACCTGGAACAGGATGCCGGCGCCGTCGCCGGTGTTCTTCTCGAGTCCCGTACCGCCGCGGTGCTCCAAGTTGACCAGAATGGACAGCGCGTCGTCCAGAATCTGGTGATGGCGCTCGCCGTTGATATCGGCGAGCGCGCCGATGCCACATGCATCGTGGTCGAATTCGGGGCGATAAAGGCCCTGCTGCTGAGCGGAATCTGCCTGCATCGCGATCCTCCCCTAGATATTTAGACAGTCAGTTGACTAGGCATACTAGGAGCATCGCCGGCCCGTTGTGTTTCCCACCCGTTTCGAAACAATCGCGTAACGCGCGCCCTACGAGTGGACACCGCCGACCTCAAGGGCGACAACATAGGCCCCAAGTTCGGCCTGCAAACTCACCTCTTCAAACATCTCAATCTGTAACAGTAAGACCCAATTTCGACGACTAACTGTTACAGATTGAGATGTTTTCGAGAGACGGTTCCGAATGTCTCAATCTGTAACACGAAGAGCCGGTTTTTGCAGCTAACTGTTACAAATCGAGATTTTCCGTAGGACCATTTCTTCCTGTCTCGATCTGTAACACCTAGGCCCAATTTCCATCCCTAGTTGTTACAGATCAAGACATTTCAGCAATCCCCTTTCACCATCCTATTCAAATACAACAATTTTGTTAGTCTTGGTTAACTTTTTAGCCTAAAACGGGTATCCTTTGCGGCGTCAAACAAACGGCACGCATGCCGTGCCACATTAAGGAGGCCCCTATGGCAAACCAGACAGACCGGCAGACGATGCAACTTGTCCTTATCCGTCACGGAGAATCCGAGTGGAACAAACTCAACTTGTTCACCGGCTGGACCGATGTTGAGCTCACCGACACGGGCCGTGAAGAAGCCGCCGCAGGCGGTCGATCCCTCAAAGAAGCCGGTTTCGACTTTGACGTCTGCTACACCTCGCGCCTCAAGCGCGCGATCCACACCCTCAACATCGTGCTCGGCCAGATGGATCGCGAGTGGCTGCCTGTCATCAAATCCTGGAAGCTCAACGAGCGCCACTACGGCGCGCTGCAGGGTCTCAACAAGGCCGATGCCGCGGCGGAGCACGGCGACGAGCAGGTGCTCATCTGGCGCCGCTCCTTCGATGTCTGCCCGCCGGCGCTCGAGCCGGGCGACAGTCGCGACCCCCACACCCAGGAGCAATACCGCGACGTCGCGCCCGATCAGCTGCCCTATACCGAGTGCCTCAAGGACACGATAGCCCGCGCCTGGCCTTATTTCGAAGACGAGATTCGCCCCCAGATGCTCGTCGGCAAGCGCGTACTCATCGCCGCACACGGCAACTCCCTGCGCTCACTCGTCATGAAGTTCGAGCACCTCACGCCCGAGGAAATCCTCAAGGTCAACATCCCTACCGGCGTGCCGCTCGTTTACACCTTCGACACCGATTTCAATGTCCTCGACAAGCGCTACATCGGCGACCCGGCAACCATCGCCGCTAAGATCGATGCCGTTGCCAATCAGGGCAAGGCGCACAAGTAGCCCAAACCTAAACCCAGGGCGTGGCGCCGCGCAACCCAAGTGCAGCGCCACGCCACCCCAACGTAGGAACCAGCCATGCTCAACCATCTCAAACAACACTTTGGCTCGCACCGCACCGGCGGTCACGGAGGCCTAGACATTGCACGGCATATCGGCCCCGGACTGCTCGTGACCGTCGGCTTTATCGATCCGGGCAACTGGGCCTCCAACATGGCCGCCGGCTCGCAGTTTGGCTACGCGCTGCTGTGGATCGTCACGCTGTCCACGATCATGCTCATCGTGCTGCAGCACAACGCGGCGCACTTGGGCATCGCCACGGGCGCCTGCCTTGCCGAGGCCACGACCCGCTTTCTCCCCCGCTTCGTTGGGCGCACGGTGCTCGCCAGTGCCTACCTCGCGACCATCGCCACCGCTATGGCAGAGGTCCTGGGCGGCGCGATCGCGCTCCAGATGCTCTTTGGACTACCCGTGCGCGCCGGCTGCGTCATCGTGGCGGCAGTATCGATGGCGATGCTCATGACGAGCTCCTACAAGCGTGCCGAGCGCTGGATTATCGCCTTCGTTGGCATAGTGGGCCTATCGTTTTTGGCCGAGCTCGCGCTGGTCAAGGTCGACTGGCCGCAGGCCGCCATAAGCTGGATCACACCCAGTATGCCCATCGGCTCGGCCGCGATTATCGTAAGTGTCCTAGGCGCGGTCGTTATGCCTCACAACCTCTTCCTGCACTCCGAGGTCATCCAATCCATGCACTTCGAAGGCCAAGGCGAGCGGGTTATCGAAGAACGTCTGCGCTACGAGCTCTTTGACACGCTCTTTTCGATGGGCGTGGGCTGGGCAATCAACTCGGCCATGGTCATCCTGGCCGCAACGACCTTCTTTGCGCACGGCATGGTCGTAGACGACCTCGCCGTCGCAGCGGCCACGCTCTCCCCCATCTTGGGCCCGGCGAGCTCGACCATCTTTGCGGTGGCGCTGCTGTTTGCGGGCCTCTCGAGTAGTGTGACGGCGGGCATGGCGGCGGGCACTATCACCGCGGGCATGTTCGACGAGGAATACGACATCCACGACCGGCACTCATCGATTGGAGTGGCGGTCTGTTTCGTCGGCGCAGTGGCGGCGTGCCTGATCGTCCCGAATCCTTTTGAGGGTCTCATCTGGAGTCAGGCGCTGCTGTCGCTTCAGTTGCCGATCACGGTTTTCGTGCTCATACGACTCACCAGTTCACGCCGCGTTATGGGCAAATACGCCAACTCGCGCCCGCTCAACGCGCTGCTCGTAGGAATCGGTGCCATCGTGACGATTCTCGATGTCGTGCTGCTAACGGGGATGTAATTGGGATGGCGTGACCGTCCAGATATAACGTCTCAATCTGTAACACATAAGGCCGTTTTAAACCGTCAGATAAATCAAAAGGGTCCCAGCCGGAATATCCAGCCGGGACCCTTGGACAGAGCTCCGTATGGCTAATCGCCGTGTGTCTACGAGCTACTCCTCGACAAGCTCAAACTCATCGGGACCAACGCCGCACACCGGACACACGTAATCCTCGGGCAGCTCGGGCGTGTCGACCTCAACCTCGTAACCGCAAACGGTGCACACGAACTTATACGTCTTCTTCTCCTCAGCCATGATGTTCTCCTCTCGAACGTGACTGCTGGTGTACTTGCTTATTAGTATATATTCTCAATAATATAATGCAAGTATTTTTAGAACATTTCTAGCCTTGATACGACGAAGCCTTGGGCGGCGTCTTGCCCTTCAAGACCTTGTGATAGTAGTCATAGGTCAGCGGGGCCTCGCCGCTCAAGCGCTCGGCATCCTCAACCTCGCCGATAAACAGCAGATGCGTGCCCACATCCACAGTGTCGATCAAACGGCAGCTAAACAGGGCCGCCGCGTGCTCGGGCACATAGGGCATGCCCAGCGCGGTCTCGCGGGTCTCGTATTTGGCAAACTTGTCATAATCGCTGCTGGTGCGGAACCCAAAGTTACCGATGTAGAGCATGTCGGCGGTCTGATCGATCACGGTCAGCGCAAAGGCCTTGGCAGATGCAATAACGCCAGACGTGACATTGTCCTTGTTCACAGCAACCGAAATACGCGGCGGCATGGACGTCACCTGCACCGCTGTGTTGATAACGCAGCCGGCACGCAGCCCGTCGGCCGCGGCACTCACCACATACAGGCCGCTCGGCATCGTAAAGAACGCAGTTTTGTCCATAACGATCACTCCCCTAGCTCAGGTTGGAACCTCATGGATGTATGTACCCACAAAAAAGGCGGCACCCATAACGGACGCCGCCTTTGAGACATATGTGCCAGAACAATAAGAAAGATGAGACGTGTCCCACCAATCCACCTGCTAGAAACCTAGCGGTTGCGTTCCTTGAGCGCACGATCGATTTCGCGCTGAACGTCGCGCTTGGCCATGTCCTCGCGCTTGTCGTAGAGCTTCTTGCCGCGACCCAGACCCAGCAGCAGCTTTACACGGCCGTCGGTATTAAAGTAGAGCTCCAACGGAACCAGCGCATAACCACGGTTGCGAAGTTTGCCGTCAAGAAAGTCGATCTCCTTGCGGTGCAGCAGCAGACGACGCCGACGGTCAGGATCGCGATTCCACACGCCACCATGGCTATAAGGGTGGATGTGCAGGCCGACGAGCCAGCACTCCCCGCCGCGGATCAGCGCGAAGGTATCGGTGATCTGGCAGGCGCGCTCGCGAATCGACTTGACCTCGGTGCCACTCAGTTCAATACCGCATTCGAACGTCTCATCGATAAAGTACTCGTGATGCGCCGAGCGATTCTTAGAAATGAGCTTGCGTTCACGCTTACTGGGCATCGCCGGCCTCCTTGGCTCCATCGGCGTTTGAACCCGCAGTCTCGCGCTTTGCCTTGCGCTCGGCATTGAGCTCGGCATCGCTCTCGCGCACCAGCTTGATAATCGCCGCGCAGGCTTCCTCGCCCACCAGGTCGCGGGCACGGACCGTCAGGCGCGTAGCCTCCTGCTTGTCGCCGTCGCTCGCAGCGTCGGTCGCGCACATGATCAGGCAGATGGCAATTTCGGCCGAAGGTGAGGTCGGTACGCCTTGCAGGGCCAGTTCACCCATCACGTGCTCGTCGCTCTCCTCGGCGGCATCCGGATAGGTGGTATGGATCTTGTTGAGCAGGCGCGTCGTATGCGCATCGTTGGGCGCCAGGCGCAGCGCCAGACGTGCGCAGCCCACGGCAGCCGAAATGTTCTCGGTCTCGGGCTCCAAGAAGTACCGACCCAGATTGGCGTAAGCGCGGGCGGCGCACTTGCCATCGCTCGCGCGCTCTAGCACCGAGAACGAGAGCGATGCCCATTCCTGCTTGTCCTCGAGTGCGCGGAACAGCTCGGCCAAATCCAGACGGTAGTTGCAGTTCATGGGGTCCCAACGCACAGCCTGCATCAGGGCATTACGAGCGCTCACATAATCCTGCTGGCGAATGTAGGCAAACGCCATATCAGAGTACAGGCGGTCAAACGGCACCTCGACCTGCACGAGCTCGCGCGGATCCTTCTCCACGCGGCGATAGGCCAAGCGCTCAAACTTGCTATCGAAGCTAAAGTATTGGCGCTTCTCCTCCGTCTTGCACTCAGCGTCGATATACTCCTCGGCGAGCTCCACCAGACGCTCCAGCAGCGGCGTCGCCGTAGCCAGGTCGCCCTGCGCCAGATAGTTCTCGGCATACGTGATGTCTTGCAAGCTGATGGGCAGGTCCATGACAACTCCTCGGTCCGGGCGGCAGACTCAACGCGCGCCTTAAACATCGGTCAATACACAAAACCCGGGTCTCTTACGAGGCCCGGGCGTTCAATTTTGGTAGCCCGTACCAGATTCGAACTGGTGATCTCCGCCTTGAGAGGGCGGCGTCCTAAACCGCTAGACGAACGGGCCATCCGTGACGCAAGCCCTAATTTTGACTTTTTTGAAATTCAGTCAAATACGGCCAACACGTGAAGGACCTGTGAAGCACCAGCGACACCTACGGCGTCAAAGCCCGTAAAACATCCCACATCTACCGCTGGTAGATTACAACAATGCAGCACTCGCGGCTGATGGCACAATCGAACCGTCATCATTGCACGGATATCGAGGCGCCATGGACGAAGAGCTTGATTACCTATGGGAGACCCTGGGCCTCGAGATCACTGCTGACCTTTGGCCCGAACGGGACAAAATCCATCCCACACTGCGCCCCGCCATCACGGTGATGCAGGCAAAATACCGCCGTGCATCCTTTTTGATCATGCGGATGTCATGGCACGCGGGACTCCCCGACCTTAAGCGAATCCAGGCAAGCCTCGTCGAGCTGTCCGGTATGCCGACCGTCATATCCGAGGCGCACCTGGAGCAGCGCCAGCGCGAGCGACTGCAACAGCAGCGGATTCCCTTTATCTGCCCCGGCGTTCAGGCATATCTGCCCTTTATGGACGAGGAGTACTGGAGCGGCAAGCCCAACAAGCACGTAAAGGTCTACGATCCGCACGAATGGGCACAGCTCGAGGATTGAGCCGAGCGAGCCCGCCAATGGAAAACACATCCCACCCCGATCACTCAAAACGGGTCGCACTTTCCGCAGCCGTTACAGCAACGCCTCGGCCCAAGCCGCTTCCCTAAAGCCAGGAATCGCAAAGTCGTCGCCCACCAGCAGCGGACGCTTGACCAGCATGCCGTCGGTCGCCAGCAGCTCGTAGCACTCCTGATCCGTCATGCCCGCATCCAGACGCGCCTTCAGGCCCAGCTCTCGATATTTCATGCCCGACGAATTAAAGAAGCGCCGCACCGGCAGCCCCGAACGAGCAATCCAGGTCGCAAGCTCATCAGCCGTGAGATTGTCCAAAACGATATCGCGATCGATATACTCTACCCCATGTTCGTCCAGCCATGCCTTGGCCTTCTTACAGGTCGAGCACTTGGGATATTCAACAAACAATACCGCCATGGGATTTCCTTTCTTAGAGAAAACAGGTGTCTGGAAAACTGCACATCGACGACCACTCGCGATTGCAGCCGTTATTGTAGTCAATGTCGAAGCATAGGCAGTCGCGATGTCTCGTCTTAAGGCTAGCGCCTCGCATGGGCGCCGATCGGCCGAGTCGCATGGCGCACCAACGCCGCTGCCAGCAATACCAACAGCATGGCGGTGACATAGCCCGCAGCATCGAATCCTAAATCGATAACGTCGAAATGCCTGCCGGGAACAAAGATCTTATGCACCTGGTCGCCAACGGAGCAGGCAGCGCAAAAGAGAAACACAGGCACGCAACGGGAACACACACTCCATGGACGCCTGGAAAAGCAAACCACGACCACCGAGGCGAACAATCCGACGAAGAAAAACTCTACGGTATGGGCAACGCGACGGACGTTTGTGCCCGCCCACATGCGAATGGAAGCAAGTCGGCCAGACCGGACATTCGAGGCAGCCGAATCGGTGCCTCCGGTCATTCCGTTCTCCGTCTGGGCTTCACCCGTGGCATCGGCAGCCTGAACGCCCGTAGCCTGACCCTCCACCACACGCGCGGTAGACTCGCTCAGCAACGACGTCTCCACCGCATTTTGCTCCGTCAGCACCCAGATGCCCGTCAGCGTTACAGCGAACAGAACGATCGCGGTCCATCCGATTATTTGTTTTACGCGCGCCAAGGGCCAACCTCCTTTTTTTGAATATCAGCGAGTGTAGCCCCAAATGACATCGTCACCGTATCAAAATTTGAATCGCAACAGGAAGCGACAAAGCGACGCAAACCCCTACCCCGCCTCGCGCATCCAGCGATCGAACGTCCCCACGCACACGCCCAGGCACTTTGCTGCCTGGCTGCGGGTAATATCGCCCGCCTCATAGCTATCGCGCACCAGCTCAAACTGAGGAGGGCACGGCTTGCGAGGTCGACCGAAACGGACCCCTCGCGCCCGCGCCGCTGCAATTCCCTCTGCCTGGCGCCGATGGATATTCTCGCGCTCCACCTGCGCCACGTAGCTCAGCAGTTGCAGCGCAATATCGGCAATCAGGGTGTTGGTCACATCCGGCGCGCCGCTGGCCCTGACGCGCGTGTCAAGCAATGGCATGTCCAACACCACAATGGCAACCCCGAGCTCCTTGGTAATGCGTCGCCATTCCTCAAGAATCTCGGAGTAATTACGGCCAAGTCGGTCGATAGAAAGCACCACCAGCACGTCCCCGTCTCCCAGGACGTGCAGCAGCTCGCGATAACGCGGTCGATCGAAGTCCTTGCCGCTCGCATGGTCGGCATAAATATTCGCCGAGCCCACGCCATAGGCGCCCAGCGCATCCAGCTGCCGATTAAGATTCTGATCGCGCGAACTCACCCGCGCATAACCGTACACCGTCGCCATCTCATCCCCGCTTTCTTGTAAACCTGCCAAAAGGGACAGGTTTATTTTGGTAGGTTTTACCTCTCAAATAGCAGGTAAGCGGGCGGCCGAGCAGACGGCAAGGTAGCCCCGATTCAAATGCGAAGGGCGGTCCCGAAAGGCCGCCCTCCGCTCCCCCACCATGAGTCGGGATTTGGCTAATGGATAAGCTTAAAGTCCAAGTGCCCACGCGTGGTATTGACGCGCGAGACCTCGATAATTACGCGCTGCCCCAGCTCGTAACGGGTGCCCGTGTCGGCACCTGTGAGCGTTAGCGCGTCCTCGTCGAACTCGAACCACTCGTTGCCCAGGCTCTTGATCGAAACCAAGCCTTCGACCTGCGTCAGGTCCAAGCGCACAAAGAGGCCCATGCTGCTAACCCACGAGACGGTTCCGGCATAGCGCTCGCCCAGACGGTCCTCATAGTACTGGGCAATCTTGATCTTTTGCGTCGCATGGCTGGCGGCATCCGCCGCGCGCTCGGCATCGCTGCATGCGCGGCAGATCTGCGGCAGAATGCGCGGCAGCGACTCGCGCCCCTTGCCGATCAGCCGCGACGTACGGACCAAGGCGTCCTTGCCGCCGAGCTGCTCATGGGCCAACTGCAGCTTGAGTACGCGGTGCACCACCAGATCGGGGTAGCGACGGATGGGACTCGTAAAGTGGCAGTAGCACGGCGCGGCGAGCGCAAAGTGGCCCTCGTTGCGCGGCTTGTACAGCGCGCGCTGCATGCTGCGCAGAAGCAGCGTGTTGACGAGCGGTGCGTTGGCCGTACCGGCGGCAGCATCAACTGCAGCCTGCAGCTCATCGGGACTCCCCAGGGCAATACCGGCAGCACGGCGATCGTCGATGATGCCTAGCTGCGCCAGCGCAACGGCGGCACCGTGCAGGCTATCGGGGCTCGGATCCTCATGCACGCGATAGCAGGCCTCGATATCACGGTCTGCCAGCCACTCTGCAACGCACTCGTTGGCGAGCAGCATGGCTTCCTCGATAAGCGACGTGGCACACGAACGCTCACGCGCCACAATCTGCACGGGCACTCCGTCCTCATCCAATAGAGCGCGAATCTCGGCCGTGTCAAAATCGACTGAGCCGCGGGCGCGACGAATACGACGGCGAAGTTCGGCGAGTTCGTTAGCGGCGACAAGGAAATCGCCAAGGTCGACGTTGTAGCCGCGGGCGGCCTCCTCGCACGCAAGACCGCGCTCAAGCGCTTCCTCGCGCGAGGTCTCGGCAGCCGCAACATCCTCGGCCGCACCCTCCAGCACCGAATACTCAACCGCGCCGGCACGCACCAGCAGAGCCTCGGCGCCGTCGTAGTCCATACGCACACGCGAGCGAATCACGCTGGGGTACGGATCGTAATGCCGCACGCGACCCTGCGCATCGAGCTCGATATCGACGGTAAACGCAAGACGGTCCTCGTCAGGGCGAAGCGAGCACAGGTCACAGGACAGGCGTTCGGGCAGCATGGGAAGCACGCGATCGGCCAGATACACCGATGTCGTGCGATGGCGAGCCTCAAGATCGATATGCCCGTCCCAAGCCACATAGTGTGAAACGTCGGCGATATGCACACCCAGCTTATAACCGCCCTCGGGCGTGCGCTCCAGCGAAATGGCATCGTCAAAGTCGCGCGCGTCGACCGGGTCGATCGTGATGACAAAGCGGTCGCGCAGATCGCGGCGGAGCGGATCCTTAAGCGCCGCGGACACATCGAGCGAAAGCCCCTCGGCCTCGTCCAGCGCGGCCTCGGGATAGCTATCGGTATAGCCGTAGCGCGCCATCACATATTGAACGCCCAAATCGGGCGCGTCATCTCCGCCAATGCGGCGCTCGATCGTCACGGTGCCCGATTCCAGGCGCGTCGGGTAGGTCAAAATGCGCGCGACAACGACATCGCCCGGGCGGACGCCCAGGCGATCCGCCGAGGTATCCTCGGGCAGAATGAAGAAGTCGGCCTTCAGGCGCGAATCGAGCGGCTCAATCACACCGAGCGGACCGGCGGTCTGGTACGTGCCCACCACGCTTATAGCTGCGCGCTCAACCACGCCCTCGATCACGGCGCGACGCTCGCCATGCGGGCCGTTCTTAATGCTCACGGCAACGGTATCGCCGTCCATGATCTCACGCTTGCCGCGACCCATGACCTTGTAGTCGCCATTCTCGGTTATGACATAGGCACTGTGCTCATGGAGCTGCACGCGCCCGGTCAGGCTCGGACGGCGTTCGCTGCGCACCGGCCCGCGCTTATTGCGAGCTCCACGCTTATGCTTGTTATTGCGCCCCATGGCGCCTCCTAACTATCGATTGCCGTTTACATCCCAAGAGTCTACCCAAATGATCCCTAGGGGACAAAAAACGGGCCGCCCCATAAGAGACGACCCGTTGGAAGGGATGAATTCCAGGCATGCCTACACGCGCAGGTAGCGGCGCATGGCGATGGCAGAACCAAAGAGACCGATAATCACGCCGACCAGAATCAGCGCAGCATAGGTCACCAGGTAGTACTGCATCGGCAGGGCAAACGACATCCAGCCGATGCTCTCCTGCAGACGCGGAATCATCAGATTGCGCAGCAGCTCCAGAACGCCGATGGAAAGCAGCGAGCCCAAAATGGCCTGCAGCACGCCCTCGGTGATAAACGGGCCGCGAATGAAGCCGTTGCTGGCGCCGACCAGACGCATAATCGCAATCTCACGACGACGCGCCGTGATGGACAGGCGAATCGTGTTGTTGATGAAGATGAATGCGATAAAGGTCAGAAGGCCAACGAGCACCACGGCGGCGATGCGGATGTAGTTGGTCACCTGGAACAGGCGGCTCACTTCCTCCTGGCCGTACAGTACGCTCGCGTTGACGTCGCCGTCATCCGCGATCTTCTGGAAATCGGCATCCTTCTTGAGCTTCTCTGCCGTGCTCTCGACCTTGGACGGATCGTCCATCTCAATTGCAAACGAAGCCGGCAGCGGGTTCTGGCCATCGAGCGCGCTCATGGTGGCGTCGGCGTTGCCCGACATCTTGCTCGTATACTCGGCCAGCGCGTCGTCCTTGTCCTTATAGGTCACGGACTTGACGTTATTCCACGTCTTAAGCTCGGCCTCAAAAGCCTGAACATCGGCCTGATCGGCGTCATCGCTAATGAACGCGTTGATGACAACCTGATCCTCGACGGTGCCGATCACGGAGTTCAGCATCGCGGAGCCCATGATGAACAGGCCGATGATAAACAGCGAAAGGAAGATCGTGATGACGGCGCCGAGCGAGGTGGTCCAGTTACGGAAGAAGTGGCTGATTGCCTCTTTGAAGGAGTAGCCCACGTTAGTTGGTGCCATAGTTGCCGTAACCTCCCCTCTCCTGGTCGCGGATAACGTGGCCGCCCTCGAGGGCGATCACGCGACGGTGCATGCTATCGACCATCTCGCGGTCGTGCGTGGCGACGATCACGGTGGTGCCGGTGCGGTTAATACGCTCGAGCAGCTTCATGATGCCCAGCGAGATCGCCGGGTCGAGGTTACCCGTGGGCTCGTCGCAGATCAGCAGCGGCGGACGGTTGACCATAGCGCGGGCGACGGCAACGCGCTGCTGCTCGCCACCGGAAAGCTGGTCGGGCAGCGAGTCCATCTGATCGGCCAGGCCGACCAGACGCAGCACCTCGGGCACCTGGCTGCGAATGACGCCCTTGGGCTTGCCGATGCACTGAAGGGCAAACGCCACGTTTTCGTAGGCGGTCTTTTGCGGCAGAAGCTTAAAGTCCTGGAACACGGCGCCAATCTGGCGGCGCAGGAACGGAACCTTGCGGTTCTTGATCTTCATGAGGTCCTGACCGGCAACCAGGATGCGGCCGCTCGTCGGCTTGACGTCGCGGTTGAGCGTCGACAGCAGCGTGGTCTTACCAGAGCCGGAGTGACCGACCAAGAAGACGAACTCACCCGGATAGATCTCGATATTAATGTCGTCGAGCGCGGGCTTGTTGGGCTGCGCCGGGTAGATCTTGGTGACGTGCTCCATAAGGATGACGGGCTCGACACCGGCCTGCTTGGCCATCTTTTTGCGGCTGGCCTGCGGATCGATGGGCGCAAACACCGACGTAAAGTCGGGATTGTTGAGCGCATTGTCCAGGCTTGCAACCTCGGCTGCCTGATCGCGCTCGACCACCGGGGCAGCAGGCTGAGTGGGGTCGGGAATAGCGGCAAAGAGACCGGACTGCGCAGGCTGAGGAGCCGGCGTCGCAGGGGCCAAGGGGTCGGGAATGCCGGCCATGGTAGGCTGCGGCGTGGCGGCGCCAGCCTGAGGCTGCTCCACGCGAGCGGTCACGGCCTGAACGGGCTCAAAACCCGCCGTGCCAGAAAGCGCGACATCGCTGGTTGGATTGTAGGCAAAGGGATCGGATGCCGGCTGTGCCTGATCTGCCGGCTGAGCGGGGGCCTGAGCAACAGGCTGGCCCTCTGAATCCGGAGTGGCGAAACGACTGCCCTGGACGCCTGCCTGCGTCTTGGGGGCATCATCGCCCGCACCGGAGGTACGGAAGTGGTTACCCACTGGTGCTCCTTATCGTCGTGCGTTTAAACTACATGAGCGCTTTGTATTTTAGCAGCATTAGCTTTGCTGCACATAAGAAGCATGGCGTGCTTCTATTCCCACCGGCGGCCTTGATTATCAACTTTATCCGAACACCTCCCACATTCATCCGCACATGTGCGGATGAATGTGGGAACCCGATACCCT
>PPYF01241668.1_pt1 | contig 114451 bp, 120 predicted proteins | sample 1559871 | NCBI WGS metagenome assembly PPYF01 (sample SAMN08240021, study PRJNA423297) | Human gut metagenome, whole genome shotgun sequencing project.
CGACGCCTCTCCGCTTAAAACTTCATATTTCCCTACATAGGCGCCTTTTTGTGCTGTCCGCACAAGTTGGAGCGGTTCACCATGCAGCGGGGGCCTTTTTCAGCTTATAAAGCCCTTGCGCAACTTATTTGCGGGGGTTTTTGATGGCAGCCTGCGCGGCAGCCAGACGCGCAATGGGCACACGGAACGGAGAGCAGGAGACATAGTCCAGCCCAACATTGTGGCAGAACTCGATGCTTGTGGGGTCGCCGCCGTGCTCGCCGCAGATGCCCAGGCCCAGGTTCGGACGGGTGGAACGGCCCAGCTTCGCAGCCATTTCCACCAGCTTGCCCACGCCCTTCTGGTCCAGATGCGCAAACGGGTCGTTCTCGTACACCTTGTTGTCATAGTAGTAGCTGAGGAACTTGCCGGCGTCGTCGCGGCTGAAGCCGAACGTCATCTGGGTAAGGTCGTTCGTGCCGAAGCTGAAGAATTCGGCCTCGGTAGCAATCTCATCCGCCGTCAGGGCAGCACGCGGAATCTCGATCATGGTGCCCACTTCATACTTCATGTCCACACCGGCGTCCGCGATGAGCTTATCGGCCGTCTTCACAACCACGTCCTTCACGAACTTCAGCTCTTTCACTTCGCCCACCAGGGGGATCATGATGTGCGGCACAATCTTCGCGCCCGTCTCTTTGCTGACGTTGATGGCAGCGTTAATCACGGCCGTGGTCTGCATCTCGGCAATCTCCGGGTAAGAGACAGCCAGGCGGCAGCCGCGGTGGCCCATCATCGGGTTGAACTCATGCAGGCTGGCAATGACGTTGTGCAGCTCTTCCACGCTGATGCCAAGGTCTTCGGCCAGCTCCACAATCTCGCTTTCCTTCTGCGGCAGGAACTCGTGCAGAGGCGGGTCGAGGTAGCGGATGGTCATGGGGCGCTCGCCCATCACTTTATACATGGCCTCAAAGTCGCCCTGCTGGTACGGCAGAATCTTGGCCAGCGCCGCCTTGCGGGCGTCGGCCGTCTTGGCCACAATCATCTCACGCACAGCCTTGATGCGGTCTGCCTCAAAGAACATGTGCTCGGTGCGGCACAGGCCAATGCCCTCGGCGCCGAAGTTCACAGCCTGCTGGGCGTCGTGGGGGTTATCGGCGTTGGTGAACACCTTCATCTGGCGGGCAGCGTCAGCCCACTTCATGAAGCGCTCGAAATCGCCGGAGATGGAAGCCTCTGTGGTGGGGATGGCCTCGCCATAGATGTTGCCCGTAGAGCCGTCGATGGAGATCCAGTCGCCCTCGTGGTAGGTTTTGCCGGCAAGGGTGAAGCACTTCTTGTCGTAATCCACCACAATCTCGCCGCAGCCAGACACGCAGCACGTGCCCATGCCGCGGGCTACCACGGCGGCGTGGCTGGTCATGCCGCCGCGCACCGTCAGGATGCCCTGCGCCACCTGCATGCCCTCAATGTCCTCGGGGCTCGTCTCCAGGCGCACCAGAATAACCTTCGGCATTTTGCCGCTCTCCACAGCCTCTTTGGCCTCATCGGCAGTAAACACCACCTGGCCGCAGGCAGCGCCCGGGCTGGCGGCAAGGCCCTTGCCAATCACTTCCGCGGCCTTCAGGGCAGCGGCGTCAAACTGCGGGTGCAGCAGGCTGTCCAGCTGCTTGGGCTCTACGCGAAGCACAGCTTCCTGCTCGGTAATCATGCCCTCGTCCACAAGGTCCACCGCAATCTTCAGCGCGGCGGCAGCCGTGCGCTTGCCGTTGCGCGTCTGAAGCATGAACAGCTTGCCGTTCTCGATGGTGAACTCCATGTCCTGCATATCGCGGTAATGGTTCTCCAGGCGCTGAGCGATCTGCGCGAACTGCTCGTACACTTCGGGCATTTCCTCTTTCAGCTTGGAGATCGGGCTGGGCGTACGGATGCCGGCCACCACGTCTTCGCCCTGGGCGTTGATGAGGTATTCGCCGAACAGCGCCTTCTCGCCCGTGGCAGGGTTGCGCGTGAAAGCCACGCCGGTGCCGGAACGGTTGCCAGAGTTGCCGAACGCCATGCACTGCACGTTCACAGCGGTGCCCCAGTCGTAGGGGATCTCGTTCATGCGGCGGTACACATTGGCGCGGGGGTTATCCCAAGAGCGGAACACGGCCTTCACAGCCTCAATCAGCTGCTCTTTCGGGTCGGAGGGGAAGTCTTTGCCCATCTTTTCCTTGTACAGGGCCTTGAACTTCACCACCAGTTCCTTCATGTCGTCGGCATCCAGCTCCACGTCCTGCGTGACGCCTTTGGCCTCTTTCATCTCGTCGATGATCTTCTCGAAGTCAGATTTGGACATCTCCATCACAACGTCAGAGAACATCTGCACGAAACGGCGGTAGGAATCGTAAGCAAAGCGGGGGTTGTTCGTCAGCTTCGCAAGGCCCTCTACGGCCTCATCGTTCAGGCCCAGGTTCAGGATGGTGTCCATCATGCCGGGCATGGAAGCGCGCGCGCCAGAGCGCACAGATACCAGCAGGGGGTTGTTCACATCGCCGAACTTCTTGCCGGCAATTTCCTCCAGCTTGCCGATGTACTCGTAGATGTCGGCCATAATCTCTTCGTTGATCTGGCGGCCATCGTTGTAGTACTGCGTGCAGGCCTCGGTGGAAATGGTGAAGCCCTGGGGCACAGGCATGCCGGCGTTGGTCATCTCGGCCAGGTTTGCACCCTTGCCGCCGAGGATCTCGCGCATGTCCTTGTTGCCCTCGCTGAACAGGTACAGGTATTTCTTCTTGCTCAAGTTTCTCTACCTCCAAAATTGTACTTCCGGCACGCTTTGCCCTGCCGCGAAACGTGCCCTTGTATGTCAGAACTTTTCCGCCTCTTTTTTAGAAAAATACGGAAAAGGCCATGGACAGTTTTATTATATCAGAGTTGTTTTCTCTTTTCCACAACAAAAACCCGAAAATTTAGGGATTTTTCTGGTTTTTTTCGCCTGTGCGCGCACGCGCGCTTGCAAAATGCCGGTTTTCCGCTACAATAAAAAGGGGCCCGGCATAACGCCGGGCCCCTATCAAACCAGAAACCGGAGAATACAAGCCATGTTTTTTGCAAAAAAAGCTGCGGTGGAATATATTGTAGCCGGCCTTGGCAACCCCGGAAAAAAGTATGATGGCACGCGCCATAACACCGGCTTTGCCGCGCTGGACCACCTTGCGCAGCAGTGGGGCGTTCAGGTTACGAAGGCCAAATTTGACGCGCTGGTAGGCACCGCCAGCGTGGAGGGGGCGAAGGTGCTGCTGCTGAAACCGCAGACCTTTATGAATTTATCCGGCGTTGCCGTGCAGAAAGCTGCCGATTTTTATAAGGTACCCGCGCAGCATGTTATCGTGCTGTTTGACGACATTTCCCTTGCGCCCGGCAAGCTGCGTGTGCGGCCTGCCGGCTCTGCGGGCGGGCACAACGGCATCAAAAGCATCATTTCGGCCCTGGGGCAGGAATTTCCCCGCGTAAAAATTGGCGTGGGCGAGCGCCCCAGGCCGGAATACGACCTGGCAGACTGGGTGCTGAGCCGCTTTACCGCACAGGAGTGGGCCGCAGTTACAGCGCGCTTTGACGATGTGTGCAACGCCGTGTCGATGATTATGAAAGGGCAGCTTTCCGCTGCACAGAACAAGTATAATGGCTAAAAAGAACAACAGCAAAAAAGAAGCCCCTGCCGCCTGCGAGCTTGCCGCTTTGAAAAAGCGGTATGCCGTGCGCGCCGCCGCCGGCCTTTGTTCAGGCGCCGCGCTGGCGGCCTTGTATGTTTGCTCCCGCTCTGGCTTTGCCGCCCTGGCCGTTCCCTTTGCCGCCGCGGCACTGTGCATAGGGCTGTGGGCACTGTTTGCCCGGCTGGTGCTGTGCCGCATGCCGCATCTGCTGCACAAACAGTTCACCCAGCCCATTCTGTGGGCGCTGAGCGTGCCCGCATGGCTGGGAAGCGCCTGCCTGCTGCTGATGCTGCCGGTCTCCTTTTCCGGCGAGGCCGAAGAGGCAGTTGCCCTCAGCATCATGCTGCTGGAGGCTGTGCTGCTTGCCCCGGCGGCCGCGCTGGCGGCGCTTGTGCTGGGCGTGCTTGCCGTGGTAAAGGCCGCCAGGCACCTTGCCAGTGCGCAGGGCACCCGCGCTTACACAGAGCTGCCCCTTGCCGTCAGCATCATCGCCCTGTTTGGCACTGTGGCGATGGTTGGCTTTGGCGCATGGAGCATTTTGCATTGAACCCCGGGAAGGAGGCGCCGCCATGCTGACACAGCCGCTGCGGCAAACAACTGAATATCAAAGCCTTCTGGCCGCTGTGGCAGGGCCTGTGCCCGCCGCTGCGGCCCTGTTCGGCCTGCCGCCCACCGCGCGCGCGCAGGTGCTGGCCGCCCTGTGCGAGGACACCGGGCGCCCCGCGCTGGTGATTTGCGCGGGCGAGGCGGATGCCGTGCGGTTTGCCGCGGATGCCACGGCCTTCGGGCAGCGGGCCGAGGCCTTTCCCGCGCGGGATTTCACCTTCCGCTCTGTAGAGGGGCAAAGCCATGAATATGAATACCGCCGCCTTGCCGTTTTGGGCAATGTGGTGGGCGGCCGCACCAATATAGTGTGCGCGGGCGCTGAGGCCTTTTTGCAATACACCGTGCCCAAAGCGGATTTCTGCGAAAACACCATGACCATCCGCGCGGGGATGGCGCTTTCCATGAACAGCCTTACCCAGCGGCTGTTCAGCGCCGGCTACCAGCGGCGCTTTCAGGTGGAGGGGCCCGGCCAGTTCGCCGTGCGCGGCGGCATTGTAGACCTGTATGCCCCCGATATGCCAAAGCCATGCCGCATTGAGTTCTGGGGCGACGAGGTGGACAACATCCGCACGTTCGACCTTGTCAGCCAGCGCCGTGAAGGCGCGGTGAAAAAAATCTATCTTTCGCCTGCGCGCGAGGTGCTGTTTGGCGACACGGCCGAGACGGCCGCGCGCCTGCGCGCCGCCATAGGCAGGGCAAAGGGGCCGCGGCGCGCGGCAATGGAGCATGCCGCTGCGGCAGACCTTGCCGCGCTGGACGCGGGCACCATGCCCTGCGCGCTGGATAAATACCTGGGCCTGCGCTATGAAAAGCCCGCGCTGGTGCTGGAATATTTGGAGCACCCGCTTGTGTTCTTTTCAGAACCCAGCGCCATCCGCGAGGCGGCGCGCGCCCTGGCGTTCCGCTTTGGCGAAGAGATGAAAGGCCTGCTGGAAGAGGGCGTGCTGTGCGCCGGGCTGGATAAATTTTACGAGGATGGCGCCGCGCTGTGGCAGGCGGCCGGGAAACACAGCGCCGTGCTGTGCGAAAATTTTGCCCGCACTGTGCCGGACGTGCGCCTTACCGCCACGGTGAACATGCCCGCGCATGCACTGCCGCCATGGGCGGGCGAAGTGCGCGCGCTGGCGGAAGAGCTGGAACCCCTGCTGGCCCAGAAATATGCCGTGTGCGTGCTGGCCGGCACCAGGCGCGCGGGCGAGGCCCTCGCGCGGGACCTTGCGCGCGCAGGCCTCTCTGCCGCCTTTTATGCAAAACTTCCGCAGGCCTGCCCGCCGGGGCATGTGGCCGTGGCGGCAGGCAGCGTGACGGCGGGCGCGGAATATCCGTTTGCCCGCTTTGCCCTGTTCACTGCGCGCCAGGGTGCGGCCGCGGCGCCCCAAAAGGCGAAAAGCGCGCGCAGAAAGGGGCTTTCCAGCCTGTCGGATATCAAGCCCGGCGACTATGTGGTGCATCAAAACCACGGCATTGGCGTTTATGCGGGCATCCGCAGGCTGGACCTGCAGGGCGTTGTCAAAGATTATTTAAAAATCGAATACGACAAGGGCGACAGCCTGTATGTGCCCGTGACGCAGCTGGACATTGTCAGCCGCTATACCGCGCCGGGCGACGGCGAGCGCGTAAAGCTGGCCAAGCTGGGCGGCGATGCATGGGCCAAAACCAAAACGCGCGTGCGCAAGGCCACGCAGGAAATGGCCAAAGAGCTGATTGAACTTTACGCCCGGCGCCAGCAGGCAGCGGGGTTTGCCTTTCCCGCTGACGGCGATTGGCAGCGGGATTTTGAGACGCGCTTTGAATACGACGAGACGGACGACCAGCTTGCCTGTGCGGCCGAGATTAAAAAGGATATGGAGCGCCCCCACCCCATGGACCGCCTTCTGTGCGGCGACGTGGGCGTGGGCAAAACGGAAGTGGCCCTGCGCGCGGCTTTCAAATGCATCATGGGGGGCAAGCAGTGTGCCATTCTGGTGCCCACCACCATCCTTGCCTGGCAGCACTACCAGACGGCCGCCGCGCGCATGCAGGCTTTCCCGGTCAAGATGGGGCTGTTATCCCGCTTTGCCACGCAAAAGCAGATGCGCGCCACCTTGCGCGGCCTTGCGGACGGCACGGTAGACCTTGTTGTGGGCACACACCGCCTTTTGCAAAAGGATGTGAAATTCAAAGACCTTGGCCTTGTCATTGTGGACGAAGAACAGCGCTTTGGCGTAAAGCACAAGGAAAAGCTGAAAGAGGCGTTTTTGGGCGTGGATATGCTGACGCTTTCTGCCACGCCCATTCCGCGCACACTGAGCATGGCCATGAGCGGCCTGCGCGACATGAGCACCATTGAGCAGCCGCCGGTAGAGCGCCGCCCGGTGGAGACCTATGTGATGGAATATGACGACGGCCTTGTGGCCGAGGCCCTGCGGCGCGAGCTGGACCGCGGCGGCCAGGCCTATTATATTCACAACCGCATTGACACCATTGAACAGTGCGCCGCCCATGTGGCGCAGATGTGCCCGGGCGCGCGCATTGCCACCGCGCACGGCCGCATGGACGAGGCCTCGCTTTCCCGCGTGTGGCAGCAGCTGCTGGACGGCGAAGTGGATATTCTTGTGTGCACAACGCTTATCGAGACAGGCGTGGACGTGCGCAACTGCAACACCCTCATCATTGAGGACGCCGACCGCATGGGCCTTGCACAGCTTTATCAAATTCGCGGGCGCGTGGGCCGCTCGGGGCGCAAGGCGTATGCCTATTTCACCTTCCGGCGCGATAAAGTGCTGACGGATGTGGCCTCAAAGCGGCTTTCCGCCATACGGGAGTTCACCAGCTTCGGCTCCGGCTTCCGCATTGCCATGCGCGATCTGCAGATACGCGGCGCGGGCAACCTGTTGGGCCAAAGCCAGCACGGCCATATGGAGGCCGTGGGCTATGACATGTATATGAAGCTGCTGAACCAGGCCATTGCCGCCGAAAAGGGCGAGGCGCCCGCGCCGGACAAGACGGAATGCCTCATTGACATCACCGTGGACGCCTACATCCCCGAAAGTTATATTCAGGATGCAGCGGGGCGCATTGAGGCCTATAAGCGCATCGCAGCCGTGTCCGCGCGCGAGGACGCAGACGATGTGCTGGACGAATTGCGCGACCGCTACGGCAAAGTGCCCGCCAGTGTGGCCGGCCTGGTGGACATCAGCCTGGCCCGCGTGCTGGCTGCACAGCTTGGCATCTATGAGGTGACGCAAAAGCGCGATGACCTTATTTTGTATTCGGACGCGCTGGACCTTGCCGCCGTCAAGCGCCTGCTGCGCGGCACCGCGCGGCGCATGATGGTGAACGCCTCGGCAAAGCCATACCTCTCGGTGCGGGTAGAGCCCGGCGAAAAGCCGCTGGATGTGCTTGGGGAAGCGCTGGCGCACCTGGAGGCCGCAAAGACAATTTCTTGCGAAGAACTGTGAAAAGTCGTATAATCAAAAAGTATTTTTGAAATGCAAAGGCGGCCCGCCCCGCCTTCTGCAAGTTCGGAGGGTCAATATCTTGAAACTGAAACGCCTGTTGTGTGCGGCAAGCTGCGCCGCGTTTTGCCTTTCCCTTGCCGGGTGCGTCATCTCTGCGCCGCAAACCGTCCTCACGGTGGACGGCGAGGCCATTCCGGCGGGGCTGTATCTCTCTTATCAGTACAGCGCCTACACCGAAGCTGCCTCGCAGCTTTCCTCCAACGAAACACTGGAGGACGCCACCATTGACGACGTGCCTGCCGACGAGTGGGTGCACAACCGCACCATAGAGCTTATTCGCCAGCACGTCTATGTAGAGCGCGCCTTTGAAGAGCAGGGCCTCACCATCCCGGAGGCCGAGGCCGCCAGCGCGCAGAGCACGGCGGACCAGTATTACGATGAAAACGAAGACCTGATTGCGGCAAACGGCATTGGCAAAGAAAGCTACCGCACCTTTTATATGAGCCAGGTAAAGTACAATGCCCTGCTGCAGGCCTACCTGGAAGAGCACCGCAGCGAAGTAACGGTGGATGAGGCCAAGGAATACATGGACACCACCTATGCCCACATCATGCAGCTTACCCTGCCCAGCACGGATGCCTCTTACCAGCTGCTGGATGAAGACGCCGCTGCCGCCCTGATGGAGGCGGCCAACAACGCCATCGCCCAAATGGAGGACGAGGGCGCCACGCTGGACGAAGTGGCGGACGATGTGCTGCAGGAGGTGCTGCCCCTGTCCGGGCGGGAGTACACCGACAGCTCTGTGTCGGAATACCTCAGCGAGCGCTATGTGTCTGAGAACAGCACCTTGTACGGCAACGATTTTTCGCTTGCCATGCTGGCCGCCGAGGTAGGCAGCTGCGGGCTGTACACCGCCTCTACCTCGCCTCTTCTGTATGAAAAACTGCCCAATTACGAGACAGACCAGCAGTTTGAAGAGGAACATTTTGCCGCAATGGCAGACGAAATCAACGCCAGGGCCTTTGAAGAGGAAGTAGACGAAAAGGCCGGGGCCCTTTCCCTGGAGGAAGACGCTGCTGCCGTGCGCACCTATTCCGTGTATAATATCAAGACAGAAGTGTGAGCCCGCGCGCCCCGCCGCATCGGCGGGGCGCCGTTTCTTACCCAGCATGCTCACGCAAAAGAGGTTTTTATGCAGACATTGTATATCACCGACCTGGACGGCACACTGCTTGGGGCGGACGGGCGCGTCTCTGCCGAAAGCGTGCGCATTCTGGCGCCCATGCTGCGGCGGGGGCTGCCCCTCACCGTGGCCACGGCCCGCTCGCCCGCCACGGTGGTGCAGCTTTTGCAGGCCCTGCCCATCACGCTGCCGGCCGTGCTGATGACAGGCACTATTTTATACGACCTGCCTGCCCGCCGCACCATTGGCACCCAGTGCCTTTCTGCACAAAGCGTTGCCGCCATGTGCGGCGTGCTGCGGCGCGAAGGGGCAGAAGCGCTGGCCTACAGTGCAAAGGGCGGCCAGCTGTATGTGTATTACAAACAGGTGTGCTGCCCCTTTGAAGAGGCCTTTATTGCTCAGCGCCGCGGCACGCCCTATAAGCTGTTCCGTCAGGTGCCGGAATACGAGGCGGCGCTGGCCGGCGGCGACACGCTGATGTTCCTGTTCTGTGTGCCAACGCTGCAGCGGGCAGAATATCTGTTCCGCTCGCTGGACGAGGTGCCGGGCATTGTGAAATACTTTTACCCGGACGAATATGCCCGCGGCGGTTATCTGCTGGAGGTATACCCCGCCGGCGCATCGAAAGCAACCGCCATTGAAAAGGTAAAGGCCATGACGGGTGCCGCCGACATTGTGAGCTTTGGCGACAACATCAACGACCTGCCCATGTTTGCCGCCAGCCGCATCAGCTGCGCGGTGGCAAACGCCGCGCCCGAGGTGCGCCGGGCCGCAAGCTGCGTCATCGGCCACCACGACGAAGCCGCCGTGGCGCGCTGGCTGTGCGAGCATGCCGTGTTCTGATATTTGCCAGGGAGGGAAAAGCCATGCAGGAGATTGCACAGCCTTTGCTGCGCTGGTTTGATGAAAACAAGCGCAGCCTGCCCTTCCGCGCGCACAAAACGCCCTACCGGGTGTGGGTGAGCGAGGTGATGCTGCAGCAGACGCGTGTGGCGGCTGTGCTGCCGTATTACGAGCGTTTCATGCGCGAGCTGCCCACCGTGCAGGCCCTTGCCGCCTGCCCGCCGGAAAAGCTGGCCAAGCTTTGGGAGGGCCTGGGCTATTACAGCCGGGCGCGCAACCTGCAAAGGGCGGCGCAGGCCGTGGTGGAACAATACGGCGGCGAGCTGCCCGCCAGCTACGAGGCGCTTCGCGCATTGCCGGGCATTGGCGATTACACCGCCGGGGCTGTGGCAAGCCTTGCATTTGGCCTGCCGTACGCCGCGGTGGACGGCAATGTGCTGCGTGTGTGGAGCAGGCTGCACGCCGATGACGCAGATATTTCAGCCCCCGCCACAAAGCGCCGCATGGCTGCCGAGGTGCAGGCGGCCCAGCCGGCGCAGCGCCCGGGCGACTTCAACGAGGCCCTGATGGAGCTGGGCGCGCTGGTGTGCCTGCCCAATGGTGAGCCGTTGTGCGCGCAATGCCCCTGGGGCGGCATCTGCCTGGCCCGAAAACAGGGCAGGCAGGCCATGCTGCCGGTTAAGGCGCCGCGCAAAGCGCGCAAGGCGCTTTGTTATACGGTGGCGCTGGTGGTGCGCGGCGGGCCCAGGCCGGCCCTTCTGCTGGAACAGCGCCCCGCCTCCGGCCTGCTTGCAGGGCTGTGGCAGCCGCTGCTGCTTGAGGGCACGTTGCCAGAGGAAGCCGTGCGCCGCGCCCTTGCCGCGCGCGGCGTGCAGGGCCTTGCAAAGGGCCCCGCTGCGCAGCTGCCTGCGGCAAAGCATGTGTTCACGCACCTGGAATGGCACATGACGGGCTGGCACTTTTGCTGCGGGCCGGATGCGCCTGTGCCGGACGGCTGCGCGTTTGCCGCGCCGGAACAGCTGCAAGCACAATATTCTGTGCCGGGTGCTTTTCACGCATACAGACAATATGCAGAAAAAATACTTTTCGCATCTTGTAAAACAGAAAAAAACGGGCTATAATAAGAAAAAGATTTCCATGCGGGGGTGTTTTGGTATGAGGCTGTTGCGGCACCGCATTGCCAAAAACGCCGCACAGCTGGCGCCCGCTGCCGTTGTGGCAGGCCATTTGCTGCACCAGAGCAGAAAACTTCGCCGCAATGTGCGCACCGCGTTCCATCCCAATGAGAGAAAGGATGTCATCACCATGAAAAAGTCCACCTTTGCAGCCATCATTGCACTGCTGGCTGCCATTGCCGGTGCACTGGGCGCCGCTTTCTTCTATCTGCGCCGACGCGAAGAGGAGCTGGATGAATACGAACAGCTTCTGTTCAGCGAGGATTACAGCGATGAGATGGGCGAAATGCCCAAGCAGGCAGAGGAAGAACCTGCGGACGAAGAGTGATAACGCGGCTTTTCTTCTTACTTTGTCTCATGCGCCGGCCTCAGCGGAAGCTGAGGCCGGTTTTCTGTATCATTTGCCCCTGCGCATCTTCTGTGCAGCGGCACCTTACCGCAAGGCAGAAAAATACCGGCAAGCCCAAAGGGCATGCCGGTATTTTTGTTTTTATGCAGGCGCCAGCCCGGCCTCACTCAATATGTGAGCGAATGGTAAAGGTATGGCTGTCTGTGACAATCAGCTCATCGTTGTGGTAAATCACATCGCCGTTCGCATCCAGCACCCACTGAAACACCCCCAGCAGGGGCTTATCCGGCGGGATGCCCAAATATTTCGCCTGCTGTGCGCTGGGGTACTGCACGCGAAATTCATCCACATAATTGCGCGGAAGAATGTTCATCTCTTCCGCCAAAATGCCGAAGATAGAGCGGTTGTCCAGCTGCATGCCCAGCAGCATTTCATATTTCATGGAAAAATAGTCTTCCTCGTAGATGGCCGGGACGCCGTCCACATATCGGATGCGCACCAGGCGCACCATCTGCGTGGGGCCGGGCAGCTGCAGCTTGTGCATCAGCTCGCCCCGCACGGTCACAACAGAATTGGCCACCACCTTGGTGCTGGGGCGCCGGTTCTGGTTCAGGCAGGAGCCTGTGAAGCTGTGTTCTTTCACCACCACATCGTCCATAAATGCCGGAAAACTGACATAGGTGCCCTTGCCCTGCCTGCGGGAGAGCACGCCGCTCTCCACAAGCCTGTCCACTGCGCGGCGCACCGTCACCCGGCTTACGCCGTAATGGCGGCTCATCTCTGCCTCAGACATAATCTTATCGCCGCAGCGAAGCTCGCCGCTGCTCACGGCCTGCTCCAGCTGCTGCGCCACCTGCTGGTAAAGCGGGGTGATGCTTTGTGTGTCCAATGGTGTCATACCGTTTCACTCCAACTGGCGTTCTCGCCCTGCCATGGCGGGGCACAGCTCTATTCTAGCAGAAGCGCACGCTTTGTTCCAGATGCTATGCGGTCATTCTTCTACCGTAATTGGGCCCCCCTCAATGGGCTGCCATTCCGTCGGTTCGCCCTCGTATACATTCGCCAGCCAATAGTAATAGCTTTCTGTATACAGCCCGTGCGAAGCGCTGTGCCACACCCCGCGGTCCAGCACGGCAACATAGCCTTTGGGAATCATAACGGCCTTTACGTCTTTCGCATTGGGGCGCGGCGCATCCGTGGCAGGGGCAACCAGAAACACAATGGGCTGGCTTTCGGGTATCTGCGCCTCCTGCGTGTGGCCGTGGCGCTCCATCTGCTCTGCCGTAAAGGGCAGGCCGGCGCTTTTGGTATAGCCCAGACTGCCCAGGGTGTCAATCACAGGGGCGGCCGTATAGCTTCCCGTATAATCTGCCGCGCAGGAATAGCAAAGCCCTTCGCCCTCCGCGCGCAAATTAAACAGCTTTCCATAGGGGGTAAAATCAATGGTTCTTGCGTCTACAACCTTCAGTTTCATTTTTATTTCCTCCATTCTGTATCGGGGGCCGCCATGCCCCGCGTTATCGGTTCTGCCCCAGTGCCGCTGCAATCTCTCCGGCCCGGGGCTCTGCGCGCCGGCGCATAAATTCCAGCACAGGCTGCGTGCCCACGGCGCCGCTGCGCGCCCCCAGCGATGTGATGGCCAGCGACGCCGCATAGGTGGCAAAGGTGCCGGCCAGGGCAGGGTCGCCGCACGTCTCCATCATGCTGACAAAGCTGCTGCAATAGGTGTCACCCGCGCCCGTTACGTCCACCACGTCCACCGGCACGCCCGGCACGTCGATGGTGCGGCCCGGGCAATAGATGCAGCTGCCGTGCTCGGCCAGCGTCACCACCAGCATACCCACACCGCTTTGCAGAATATCTGCACTGGCCTGTTCGGGCGCACGGCCTGCGCACAGGCGCGCAAAGCCAATCTCGTTCATGAACAGAATATCGGTGCTGGCAAAATAGGGGCGCAGGTCTTCCTCGATATCGGCCACGTCAATGTCGCAGCACACCCGCGCGCCCGCGGCCTTCCACTGGGCCATCACCTGCGGCCCCGCCAGCGCGCCGCAGCGCAGGTGGCGCACCTCGCAGTAGTTGGAATAAACCACAGAGGCCCCGCAGATCATTTGCTGGGTATGGGGCGGTATTTCGATGGTGTTCAGCTCTGTGTCAATGATGAACACGGTGTGTTCGTGCTCTTCCTTCGACAAAAAAATCAGGCATTTGGAATCTTTCAGGTTGTCATCGTAGATGATATGCTCTGTGCCAATACCCGCTTCGCGCAGGCCTGCGCACAGCTTCTCTGTGATGGCGCCCCGGTTCAGCGCGCTGACGAATTCGGTTTTATGGCCGAACGATGCATAAACTGCCGCGGCATTGGCCACCATGCCGCCCATCTGTGCGGGCAGCATGCGCGTGCCCACCTTTTCTTTTACGGCAGGGAAGCGCTGCACTTCATAGTATTCGTCCAGTGCCACATCCCCCACAAATACCGTATAGCCCTGCTTCATCCAAATGCCCTCCTTCGGCAAAATTCTAGGGTTTCTGCACATATCATATCATGAGAAATATACACTTGCAACAAAATTAAACAAATTTTTATAATTTTATTGATTAAATGAACAACATATGTTAACATGTCTACAATATGATGCCGTGCCGGACCGGCAGGCATCGCGCCAATGTTCACAATATAAAAAGGAGGACTCATCATGTCACAAATGAAAGGTTCCAAAAACGTAAGCAAAATGGCGTTCTTTCTGCTGCCGCTGGGCATTGCGGTGAACTTCATCGGCGGGCAGGTGGCCACACTGCTGAACCTGCCCATCTACCTGGACGCCATTGGCACCATGGTGGTAGCCGCCCTGTGCGGGCCCGTCTACAGCGTGGCCACGGCGCTCGTCACGGGGCTGCTGATGTCCATCACTTCCCCCACAAACCTCGTTTACATTGGCAACTATTTGGCGGTGGGCCTGTTCTCCGGCCTGTTTGCCTACTGGGGCTTTTACAAAAACGTGTGGAAATCGTGCATCGCGGGCGCTGTGGTAGGCCTGTTCTGCGGTGTTGCCGGCTCCACCGTCACCGTGGCGGTTATGGGCGGCTACAGCGCCAGCATCCGCGGCATCATCACCGCCTTCCTTGCCCAGACTTTCTCGCTGTCCATCCCGGTGGCCAACATGCTTTCCGAAATTTCCACCGATATCCTGGACAAGATCCCCTCTGCCATCATCACCTATCTGCTTGTGTTCCGCATTCCCAACAAGTTCCTTCTGAAACTGCCCTATGGCAACAAATACATCTGGGGCGCCAAGAAAGAAGAAGCGAAAACCGAGCAGGCGAAATAAGAAAACCGTCAGCCTTATGGGGCCGGCCCTGCGCTTTCTTTGGCAGGCCGGCCCCATCGGGCGGCAACAGGGTGTGAACTATGAATACTGAATTTATCGATTCCTTTCGCAGGCCCAAACTGCACGGCAATTTTATTATGGACCTGAACCCCTTTTCCAAGCTGAACCTGTGCGCGCTGATTGCCGCCTTTGCAGGGGTTATCGGTGGGGTGGCTTCCTCTGTGGTTGCCATTCTGCTTTACATCGCCATCACGGCCGCGGCCGGGTGCCTGAAAAAGTTTTGGGGCCTGTTTTGGAAAGTGGGCGCGCTTTTGTTCTTCTTTATTTTCATGATTCGCTCTGCCTTCTGGCCCGGCACCACGCTGCTGTTTGAGTGGTGGATTGTGCACTGGACCGTAGAGGGCATGGAGAACGGCCTGTGGTTTGCTTTGCTGGTAATTCAAATTTGCGGCGCAGTGATGCTGTTTTACAACATCACCCCCATGAAAGATTTGATGTATGCCATCGAGATGCTGGGTGTTTCTCATTCGGCCTCGTTCGTGGTGCTTTCTGCCATGCAGACCATCACAGACCTTGGCAAAACAGCCAACGTCATTATGGATTCCCAAAGCGCGCGCGGCATTGAAACCACCGGCAACCTGAAAACACGTTTCAAGGCCTTCATCCCCATTTTGGGGCCGCTTGTGCTGGGGGCCATTGGTTCCACGGAAGAAAAGACCATTGCCATGGAGACGCGCGCCTTTTCTTCCCATAAGCATACCACGCATATCTACGAGCTGCGCAAAACGCCGCTCTGGGAAAAAGCAGGGTGCATCCTGTTGGACATTGCCTTTGTGGCAGCCCTGGTGTGGAGGATCGCAGCATGAACAGCATCGTATTATCGAATATCACCTACCGTTACCCGCTTACCGATTTTGACGCCCTGCACAATGTCAACTTCTGCTTTGAAGAGGGGAAATTTTACGGCGTCATCGGGCCGAACGGCGCGGGCAAAACCACGCTTTGCAGCCTTGTGAAAGGGCTGATTCCCGGGTTTTTCCAGGGCGAGCTGACCGGCGAAGTGCAGATATTGGGCAAGCGTATGGAAGATTGGGACGAAAGCGAGCTTACCTCGCGCGTAGGCTATATCTTCCAAAACCCCTTCACACAAATCAGCGGCGTAAAAGACACCGTGTTTGAAGAAATTGCCATTGGCCTGGAAAACCTGCGCATGCCCAAGGAAGAGATTATTTCGCGCGTGGTAGACATTGTGCGCCTGATTGGCATTGAAGACCTGATTGAGCTGAACCCGAACGAGCTTTCCGGCGGGCAGCGCCAGCGCGTGGCCTTTGCCTCGATTCTGGCCATGAACTGCGATATTTACGTCATTGATGAACCCACGTCCCAGCTGGATCCGGATGGCACAGAAAAGGTGTTCCAAATTATTTCCGCGCTGAAAGAACAGAAAAAAACCGTCATTTTGGTAGAACACAAAATAGACCTGCTGGCGCAATATGCCGACGAGATTCTGGTGATAGAAAAGGGCTCTATTTTGAAAAGCGGGCCCACCGCCGAGGTGCTGGCAGACCTTTCCCTGCTGGAACACGAGGTGGCGCTGCCGCAAACCGTGCTGTTCGCGCGCGACATGGCGGCGGCGGGCAAGCCGCTGCGCGAGGCACCCATTACTTTAGAGCAGGCCCGAAGCCTTGTGCTGGAAAGGGGGCAGTGAACATTGGATTGCATCGAATTTAAAAACGCTTCGTTCCGTTACCCGAACGGCACGCTTGCCAATGAAGAACTGAACCTGCGCATTGAGCAGGGCGAGCGCGTGGCCATTATTGGGCAAAACGGCGCGGGCAAAACCACGGCCGTCAAAATGATGAACGGCCTGCACAAGCCCACGCAGGGAGACGTAATTGTAAACGGAGTGAACACCAAAGAGCGCACCACGGCGCAAATTTCGCACATGGTGGGCTATGTGTTTCAAAACCCGGATGACCAGATCTTCAACACCACCGTGCGCGCAGAGCTGGAGTTCTGGCCCAAATATCAAAAGCTGCCGCAGGAGGATATGGATGCGCGCGTGGCGCGCGCAGTGGAGATGACGGGCATTCGCCAGTATATGGACCTGAACCCGTACGAGATTCCTTATTCCACCAAAAAATTCGTGTCCATCGCGGCCATTCTTGCAGTGCAGACGCCTTATCTTGTGCTGGACGAGCCCACTGCCGGGCAGGATATCCATGGCGTAAACTGCCTGGTGCACATCATGGACACCCTTCGCAGCGAGGGCAAAAGCGTCATTGTCATCACGCATGACATGGAATTTGTCGCCCGCAATTTCGAGCGCGTAATTGTAATGGCGCACAGGCATATCATTGCCGACGGGCCTGTGCACGAAGTGTTTCAGAATGACGAAGTGCTGCGTGCGGCGGCCATTCAAAAGCCGCAAATTGGCCAGCTTGCGGCCAGCCTGGGCCACCCGGATATTTTGTTTAGCGAAGACCTTGTGAAAGTGCTGCATTGAAAAAGACTTTGATAAGAAAGAAGCGTAGAGTTTATGAAACAACCGGATTTTTTGTCGTTGTTCCCCAGAAAAAAGCCCATTCTTGCCATGCTGCACCTGCGCGGGGAAAGCCGCCAGGAGAAATATGAGCACGCCCTGTTAGAGGCCGGGCAGCTGATTGGCGGCGGCGCAGACGCTGTGATTGTGGAAAATTACTTTGGCGATTACGAGGATATGGAAACGGTGCTGGAGGCATTTTCCCGGGAAAAAGTAGACTTTATCTATGGCGTAAACGCCCTGCACAACGACGCCCTGGGCTTTGAACTTGCCAAAAAGTACGGTGCAAGCTTCATTCAGCTGGATTCTGTTGCCGGGCATTTGACGCCGGAAGACGACGCTGTCTTTGGCGAATCCATTGCCAAATGGCGCGCAGGGTATGACGGCTTTGTCATTGGCGGTGTGCGCTTCAAATATCAGCCCTACCTCTCTGGCCGCACCCTAGAGGAAGATTTGCACATTGGCATGAGCCGCTGCGATGCCATTGCCGTCACCGGCGAGGGCACCGGCAAAAACACGCCCATGGATAAGGTGCGGGAATTCCGACGCATTGTGGGCGATTTTCCCCTTGTGATTGCAGCCGGTATGACACCGGAAAGCTGTGCGGAGCATTTGGCCATAGGAGATGCCGCCATTGTGGGCAGCTATTTCAAGAAAGAGTATCTGGACGACGGATATGTAGACCCGGCGCATGTGCGCACCTTTATGCAGGCGGTGGAGCGCTGCCGCTGAGCATCCTCCCTTTTCCCAAAAACGCAAAAAACGGCAGGGGCCTTGCATCCCCTGCCGTTTTATTATCTATATCATCAGCCCTCCACGGGTTGTGCCGTGGTGCCGGCTGTTTTCTCTTGCAGCGTCACATTCAGGCTGAGCACCTGTTTATCACGCACGACCTGCACCTCAATGACATCGCCCACCTGGTGTTCATCCAGCACGGCCGTCACATCACTGGTGGTAGACACCGCTGTGCCATCCACGCTCACGAACAAATCGCCCACTTGCAGGCCTGCCTGCTCTGCGGCCGAGCCCGGGTCTACGCTTTGCACATAGACGCCCAGCTGGGAAACGCCCGCCTGCATGGCTGTCTGCAAATCTGTAATGGCAATCACCTGAATGCCCATGGCCGGGCGCCCGCTGACATAGCCGTTTGCAATCAGCTGCTCTGCCACCTCCATGGCGGTGTTGATGGGCACGGCAAACCCGATGCCTTCTACATTATCACCGCCGGACTTTGCGTTCACAATGCCCACCAGTTCGCCCTTTTCGTTGAACAGGCCGCCGCCAGAGTTGCCCGGGCTTACGGCTGCCGAAGTTTGCAGAAGCGTCATGTTTTTGCCTTCCACCGTAACCTCGCGGTCCAGTGCCGAAATAATGCCGTCCGTCACAGTGCCGCCCAGCTCACCCAGCGGGTTGCCCACGGCCACGGCCGTCTCGCCCACCACAAGGCTGTCGGAATCGCCAATCACGGCGGGCGTCAGGCCGCTGGCCTCTATTTTCAGCACGGCAATGTCCGTTTTGTCATCGGTGCCCACAACGGTGGCATCGTATTCCTGCCCGTCGCTGGTGGTCACTTTGATGGAGCTTTGGCCCTCTATCACATGGTTATTGGTCAGAATATAGCCGTCTTCCGAGATAATCACGCCAGAACCCGCGCCCTCTGTGACATACTGTGCAAAAATGCCGTTGGTCTGCACAGAACTGGTGGTCACTTCCACCACGCTGGGCTTTACTTTTTCGGCAATTTGCGCAATGGTCAGCGCATCGCCGCTGGCAGCGGTTGTGCTGGCGCTGGTGCTGCCGTCGCTCTGCACGGCCTTATATACCACCGGCCCGGACGTGCTGCGCATCAGTGCAGCGCCCAGCACGCCGCCGCCAACGCCTGCCAGCGCGCACACCAGCACCAGTGCAACGGCCGCCAGCGTCTTTTTGGTGCCCGGGCGCTTTTTCTTCGGCTGCTGGTCTGACGGCTCGGGCCCTCCCATCGAGGGGGCGGGCGACGGTTGTGTATACTGCGGCTGTGCATAGCCGTTCGAATAATCATATTGCCAATTGTTATCCATAATCCATGCCTCCCTGGCAGATGAATCGGCCCGGCCCTCCGGCCGGCCCTGTTAACCTTTTGCTCTGGTATCATCATATCCAGCGAGTGTGAAAGAAATATCATAGCCAAGTGAAAAAAGCGTGAAAGCGGCGCGGGGGCGCTCAGGGCGCCGGCCGCATCTCTTTCAGAAGGCACACCGCTATGGGCGGCTGCCCGGCCTCGTGCCAGAACAGATGCACTGCCACCTTGCAGCCCTGCCCGCGCAGGGCACCCGCCCAGGCCAGCACCGCGTCGCGCTCGGCCGTGCCCTGCATGCCGCCGGAATACGCACACACGGTCAGCGCGCCGCCCGGCAAAAGGGCCCGCCATGCGGCATCCAATGCGGGCAGGCTGTGCTGCGGGGTGGTGAACACCGCGTGGCTGCCGCCCGGCAGATAGCCCAAATTAAACATCACCGCGCACGGCCGCCCCTCTTTTTCGAAAATATCTGCCAGCCCGGCATGGTCTGCCTTTATGGCCTGGCCAATTTGGGCAAGGCCCATCTTCTGCAGGCGCATGTTGGTGGCGTCTACTGCTTTCTGCTGAATATCCAGCGCCAGCACGCGCCCCTGCGGGCCCACCGCATGGCACAGAAACACCGTATCGTGCCCATTGCCCGCCGTGGCGTCCACGGCAAAGCCGCCCGGCACAAGATGGGCGCGCACAAAAGCGTGGGCACAGGCCACGGCGTTATCTGCCGCGGCGCGCACGCCGCGGCACAGCACCGGCCCGGCACCCTGAAACCCGCATTGGCGCAAAAACGCCTGTGCGGCGCCGTTTTCTGCGCGCGCCCAAAGCCCGCGCGGGCCTGCCCTGCACACACGGCGCAAAAGGAATGTGCCATAGCCCCGGCGGCGCCACTCCGGCACGATATAAAGCCTTTGCACCCACGCACCCTCCCGCAGGGCGGCGCCAATGGCAATGCCGTCCTTTTCCAGCACCAGCGCGTCAAAGCGGCCGGAAAGGCCGGCCGCACACAACAGCGGCCCGTCACCCGGCACCGCCTGCCGCACCTGCATCATCTGCCACCCCCTTTTGCCGCTTTGGCGGCCCGCCAAAACGGGCGCTGCCATTTTGAAAAAAGCCTGCGAAGGGCAGCAAGCCCCCGCAGGCCAGCCGGCACACCTGCGCCGGCGCACAATTTACTGCATGGTGCGCACAAAACCATACCGCTCTTTTAAAAAGCCCCGCTTTTCCAAAAAATCCTGGCTGGAGCCATCCACCTTCCGGCAGGATGCCGTAATGGCCGCACAGCCCGCGGCTTTCAGCTGCGTGGTAAGCGTCACTAAAAGCGCCGCGCCCACATTGCGGCGTCGGCGGTCTTCCCGCACAAAAAAATCCTGAATTACGCCCACCTTTTTGCCAAGCATCAGGCTGTCGCGCTGCTGTGCGTCTGCAAACCCCACCGCCTCGTCGCCTTCCCAGGCAATCAGCAAACGGCGGGTAGGGTCCTCCAAAGCCAGGGCATAATAGGCGTCAAACACCTCGCGCGGCGGCGCCGTGCGGCTGTAAAGGCAGACAAGGCCATACAGCGCATGGGCGTCCTCCAACCTTGCTTTTCGTGCCACCATACTGCCTCGCCTTCCTCTCTGTGCCGGCGGCAGCGGGGCTGCCGCACATGAAATATTTTTCCCGGCTGCGCCAGGGGGGTAAAAGCGCCCGGCTTAGAAAGCCGCCATGTGGCCGGTAAACCCGTAAATGGCCAGCGCCAGAATGCCAATGTACAAAAGCGTGATGGGCAGCCCGCGGAACATGGCGGGGATTTTTTCACTCTCCAGCCGCTTTTCGCCGCCCATCACCACCACAACAGCCAGCACATAGCCAATGCCGCTGCCCAGCGCAAAGCCAAGCGTCTGTGCAAAATTAAAATTTTGCACAGAGCTGATGAGCAATGTGCCCAAAAGACAGGTGTTGAACGTGGCCATGGGCAGCACTGCCACCGCGCGGCGGGCGCCGTCCACCCGGAAGATAACCACAGAAAACAGCAGCACCACAAAAAAGGCCACAGCCGCACAGCCAAGGAACACCAGCGGGCGAATATAGTCGCGGTATGGCAGCTGAGAAATCCACCCGCTGGCAAAATAGCCCAGCGGCGCGCTGATAAGCTGCACTGCGCACAAAAGCGAACCAAACATCACGGTGTCCACCGTGCCGTCGTCCACCAGTTTCACCACGCGCGAAACGCCCAGCGCGCGGGTAAACACGGCGTTTTGTGCAAACACAGCCACCACTGCATATACAAAGAACGAGGCCAGGGCCTGCAACACTTCTTCCATGTTCAGCCCTCCTCTACCCCAAGCTGGTGTTTGGCCGCCGTGACAAAGCCGCGCCACAGCGCCACAAGAACCGCCAGGAAAATGAAGCCGCCGCTGGGCAGCGTGGCAATGGGCAGAATAGGCTGCTGAAACACCACCACGCCATACAGCGTGCCCGCGCCAATCAGCTCACGCATCGCACCCACAATCAGCATCACCAGCACATAGCCAATGCTGGTAATGATGCCCTTGCGCAGGGCCGTGCCCACGCGCTCGCGCTGCGGGCGCTCGTACCGTTTCAAAATGATGGGGTCTGCCACCAAAAGCGGCAGGTACAGCCCCAGGGGTGCAATGTCGGTGGCGGGGAACAGCTGCCCCACACACCAGCGCACACCCACATAGATGAGCGCCGAGCTGAACGCATAGGTAAGCCCGCGAAAACGAAAATACGAAAACCGGCTCAGCATGGCTGCCAGAATGCGCGTGGGCGTAAGCAAAAGCAAAACGGCCACGCCCAGAATCACAGCGTTTTTCAGGCTGGTGGCCGCCACCACCAGGGGCGCCAGGCCAAGGCCCTGCATCACCACAGGGTTGTTCAGAAATACGCGGTCGCGCTTGATTTTTCTTCGCAGCTCTTCCGAGCGCCTGCGCTCTTCATTCGTCATCGCGCCACGCCCCCTTTCCTGTGCTGCCGTGAGGTAAACAGCTTGTCCAGAAAGCCGGTCAGGGCGTTCACGCCCAAAACAGCGAAACACACGCTGTTGTCATATGTGCCGAAATAGCGGAACATCATGGCCATAAAGCCCATCAGCAGCCCGTAGGCAAAGTGCGCCTTTGCCACCCGCGGGCGTGTGACAGGCTCGTTTACCAAAAACACGCCTGCAAACAGCAGTGTGCCGGTAAGCAGCTCATATTTCACAGACTGGTAGCGCATATACAGCTCCTGCCACGGCCAGGCAAGGCCCACGTCGCCAATGCGCGGGAAGAAAAACGCCACGCACACAATGGAGAGGAAGAAACCCGCCGGAATGGACACCGTAATATCGCGCCGCACCCACAAATACAGCGCGCAGGCAATAATCACCAGCACAGACGTTGTGCCAATGGCGCCCGCATAGTTGCCCAGCACCAAATCCAGCGCGCGAAGGTTGGGCGTGCCGCCCGCGCGCAGCGCCATGGCGGGCGATTCCACCAGCGTGGCATTCTGCGTGCTGGCAATGGTAAGCTGTGTGAAGGGCGCCGGGTAGCGGAACACCTGCTGCGGCCAGCTTACCGCAACCACCGCATAGCCCAGCGCAGAGGGATTGAAGGGGTATTCGCCCCAGCCGCCGAACGCCTCTTTGCCCAGCACCACGCCCACGGCCACAGCCACAATCACAATATAATAGCTTACCGACGCAGGCAGCATCATGGTGGTGACAAGCGCCATGGGAATGCTGGAATTTTCGGCAGAATCGTGCGTGCGGCCGCGCATCCATGCTGTGAGGTGGTCGCACACCACAGCCGTGGCCACGGCCACACAGCACATCACAGCGGGCCGCCCGCCGTATAAATAACAGGCCACCACCAAAAGCGGCAGCATCATAAAGATGATGTCACGGTTTGCCTCGCGCGCGGGCGGCGCACTGGGCAGGCTGTAAGTACCGTTCATCGTGTCGCCTCTTTCCGGTCAGATTTTTGCCGCTTCACAGGCGGCGCGCAAAGCCTTCACCGCAGCGGCAGGGTCTGGCGCGCCAAACACGGCGCTGCCCGCCACCAGCGCGTTCGCGCCCGCGGCGGCGCACTGGGCGCCGGTGGCCTCCTGAATGCCGCCGTCCACTTCCAAAATCAGGCCCTGCTTGCCGCGCGCTTCGGCCGCGCTGTGCAAAAAGCGCAGCTTGTCCAGCGCCTGCGGCATAAACTTCTGGCCGCCAAAGCCGGGCTCTACACTCATCACCAGCACAAGGTCCAGCTCGTCCAAATACGGCAGCACCGCTTCGGGCGAAGTGGCCGGCTTGATGGAAAGCCCCGCCAGCACGCCCTGCGCGCGGATGGCGCGCAGCGTCTGGCGCACGTCGCTTTTTGCCTCCAGATGAAAGGTGATGGCGTTCGCCCCCGCCTTTGCAAACTGGGGAACATACTCCAGCGGGCGCTCAATCATCAAATGCACATCATAAAAAGCGTCCAGGTCTTTGGCAAGCCCCGCCAGCACAGGGATGCCCAACGAGATGTTCGGCACAAAAATGCCGTCCATCACGTCCACATGCAGCATGTCGGCCCCTGCCTGCACCACGCGCCGGCAACTCTCGCCAAGCCTTGCAAAATCTGCCGACAAAATGGAAGGTGATATCCGTATCATACCTTGCGCCCCCGCTTCCCGTTGTTTCAAAGTTTCCGGCCGCCGTGCCATGCCGCGGCCAATATGGCCCACACCGCACACAGGGCACCGCAGGCCATTTTTGTATTGTACCGCATCTGCCCAAGAAAAGCAAACGCCTTAGCCCTCTTCCAGACTCTCTACCAGGGCGGCATCCACCTCTATGACGCTGCCGCTGCCATATTTCTGCACTTTCAGGTGCACAGTTTCGCCCAGCTTATGGCTCTGCACCACGGCGCTCAGGTCCGCCGCGGTCTCCATCACCTGGCCGTCCGCTTCCAGGATGATATCCCCCACCGTCACATCACTGCGCACAAGGTCGCTGTTGGCGGCAATTTCCGAGATGTAAAGCCCCTGTGCGGGCAAGCCATTGGGCGGGCCGTTCACGCCCGTGAGGGCGATGACGGTTACGCCAAGCACGCCGCGGTCCCGCACATAGCCGTATGCAATCAGGTTTTCCACCACAGGCTGCGCGGTGCGCGTGGGGATGGCAAAGCAGATGCCCTCAAAAAAGGCGCTGTTCATGCGGGCAGAGTTGATGCCCACCACCTGGCCAAAGCGGTTTACCAGCGCGCCGCCGGAGTTGCCGGGGTTGATGGCCGCATCCGTCTGAATCAGCGACATGGTGACGTCGCGGCCGCCAACAGTGACTGTAACCTCCCGGTCCAGCCCAGAGATGACCCCCTGGGTCACCGTCCCGTCAAATTGCCCGGCGGCATTGCCAATGGCCACAGCGCGCTCGCCCACGGCAAGGGCGCCGGAATCGCCGAATTCCGCGGGCACAAGGCCTTCCCCGGCCACTTTGATTACCGCAAGGTCTGTTTTTTCGTCCACGCCAATTATGCGCGCGTCCATCTCGGTGCCGTCGGCAAACAGCACATTGATGCCGGACGCCCCCTCCACCACATGGGCGTTGGTAATGATATACCCGTCTTGCGTCAGCACAACACCGCTGCCCATGGAAGAAGGCGCGAGGGAATCCTGCTCATAAATATGAACAGACACCACACTGGGCGCCACGCGCTGGGCAATTTCCGCCGTGGTGAGGCCGCCATCGGCCGTCTCTGGCAAATCGTCCAGCTGCATGGTCACAGGCTTTTCGCCGCCGGCGTCCGGCTGGCTGGCCGGCACCCCGGCGGCAAGCCGCCACACCAGGCCACCCAGGGCCACAATGGCCGCCAGGGCCAGGCACAGCAGCGTCACCGTCACGCTCAGCGCCCAGCGCGGCGTGTGCGTGTGGCGCGGCCGGGTGCCCTGTGCGCCGTGCACCGGCGCAGCCTCTTCACTGCCCGTCTGCCGGGTCTGCTCCTGCTCCATCTTCCAGCCCCCCTTTCAGCCTTTCCGGCCCTGTTTTCTCTTTTTCGCCCTTTTCTCGGCGCTTTTGCGGTTTCTGCCCCGCGGGAAGCGTGAACAGGAACTCTGTATACTCGCCCGCTTTGCTGTCGGCCCATATCTTCCCGCCGGACAAATTCACCAGCACCTTACAGATATGCAGGCCCAGCCCGGCGCCGGATGTGTTCAGCCCGCGGCTTTTGTCCTCTTTATAAAACCGGTCGAACACATGAGGCAGCGCCTCGGGCGCAATGCCCTCGCCCGTGTTGCGCACGGCCACGGTGACAGCGCCCTTGCTTTGCGTGACAGAAAAGCGGATTTCGCCGCCCACGCCGCAGAATTTGATAGCGTTATCCACCAGGTTGTACACCACCTGGTACACAAGGTCTTCATCGGCATACACCATCGTTTTGGAAGGCGCAAAGCCCGTAATTTGGATGCTGTTTGCCTCAATGCGCTGCTCGGCAGCGAACACCACGCCGGTGATGGTTTGCCAGATGTCATAGCTGTGGGCGTTCACTTTATATTCGCCCGCCTCCAGCTTTGTGATGTCCAGCATATTTTTGATAAGCCGCGTCAGGCGGCCCACTTCCTGCGAGACAATCTCCAGATAATGCTGGTGGTTCTCGGGCGGGATGGTTCCGTCCAGCATCCCGTCCACAAAGCCCTTCACAGTCGTCATGGGCGTGCGCAGCTCGTGCGCAATATTGCCCATAAAGCTGTAGCGCGAAGAATCGATTTTCTCCAAATTTTCCGCCATGCGGTTAAACGTGGCGGCCAGCTGCGCCACCTCATCGTCCCCCTCTACCGGCACCCGGGCGGCAAAATCGCCGTTGCCGAATTTCTGCGCCGCGTCCGAAATGCGGCGCAGCGGGGTTGTCATGTGCGAGGTAAGCACAATGGACAGCACGCTGGACACCAGCAGCATCAGCCCTGCCGACAGAATAAACATGGAAAACAGGTTTGCAATATATTCGTTCAGCCGCCGCGCATCTGAAGAGGCAAAGGCATAGCCGCTGGCGCCGTTTTCGCCAATGGGCTTGCAGGCCACATAGTGGCGTGTTCCAAACAGCCCGTCCAGGGTTCCAAGCTCGGTATAAGTGCCGCGGCTTGCCGCGCTGGCCAGCACGCGGGGCGAAATAGCCTGCCCCAGGTAGTTTTCCTCCTCGCCCTGGGTGCTGCACACCACAACCACGCCGTCTGCGTCCGTCAAAAAGATCTGGCCGCCGGACGCACGCGCCGTAATGAGAATCTCGCGCTTAATGGCCTCCACGGCCTCCTCGTCCCCCGGGGCGGCGCTGCCCCCTGCCTCCTGCAGGATGCGAATGGTGTTGTCTACAGTGGCCAGCAGGTTTTCATCGTTTTCCGTGCGGAAATAGCCCATGGCCAGGTACATCTGAATGAACCACATCAGCGCCACGCCGCACACCAGCAAGAACGCCGTGGAATAGAAATAGCGCGTGGTAATGCTTTTTCTCACCGGCCCGCGCCCCCTTCCCCGGCGCGCCGTGACGCCGGTTTTGCTTTGCTCAGTCTTTCACCTCAAATTTATAGCCCACGCCCCAAACGGTCTTCAGGCCCCATGCGTCCGAAGCGCCCTCCAGCTTTTCACGCAGGCGCTTCACATGTACGTCGATGGTGCGGGAATCGCCGTAATATTCAAACCCCCACACCTCGTCCAGCAGCTGGTCGCGCGTGAACACGCGGTTGGGGTGGCTGGCAAGGTAATACAGCAGCTCCAGCTCTTTGGGCGGGGCCTCTACCGTCTTGCCCTTCACTTTCAGCTCGTAGCGCGCCAGGTCCACCGAGAGGTTGTCGTATGTGATAAGCCCTTCGCGCGCCTGCTCTGCCGGCGCGCAGCGGCGCAGCACCGCCTTGATGCGCGCCACCACCTCTTTTGAATCAAACGGCTTTACCACATAGTCATCGGCGCCAAGTTCCAGCCCCAGCACCTTGTCAAACGTCTCGCCCTTTGCCGTAAGCATAATCACCGGCGTGTTGCCCTTTTCGCGTATTTTCCGGCACACTTCCCAGCCGTCCATTTTCGGCATCATCACGTCCAGCAGAACAAGGTTTGGCTTTTCGCGCTCGAACGCCTCGAACGCGGCCTCGCCGTCATATGCCTGCGTGACGGCATACCCCTCTTTTTCCAGATACAGCCGCAGCAGTTCACAGATATTCTTGTCGTCGTCCACAATCAGGATTTTTTCCCCTGCCATGCCGTCGCCTCCTTTTTTGCACGCCCCGCACACCCGGCGCAGGGCACAAAACACCATGTTATCAAAATACTTTTTCATTATACACGATAATTGTGTACAAAAAAAGTATTTCTGCCGTTTCGCACCGGAAACCGCAGTTGCGCGCGGGCCCCGCTTTGTTTATAATAAGAAAGAACATTACCGGAAAAGAGGAACAATGTTATGAAACTGGGCATTCTGGGGCTTCCCAACGTGGGCAAATCCACTTTGTTCAATGCCATCACCAACGCCGGGGCGGGGGCGGCAAATTACCCGTTCTGCACCATCGAACCCAATGTCGGCGTGGTGCCCGTGCCGGACGCACGGCTGGATAAGCTGGCCGAAATATGGCAGACCAACAAAAAAACGCCTGCCATTGTGGAATTTGTTGATATTGCCGGCCTTGTAAAAGGCGCCTCGAAAGGCGAGGGGCTTGGCAACAAGTTTTTGGGCAACATTCGCGAATGCGATGCCCTGGTGCATGTAGTGCGCTGTTTTGACGGCACAGATATTGTGCATGTGGAGGGCAGCGTAGACCCTGTGCGCGACATTGAGACCATTGACACCGAGCTGATTTTAAGCGATTTGGAAGTGGTGGAAAACCGCCTTGCCAAAATGGAGAAAGCCGGCAAAACGGGCGACAAAAAGGCCGCGGCGGCCGCCGCCTGGCTGGCCCCCCTGGCCCAGCACCTGGGCCAGGGCAAAAACGCCCGCACGTTTGCCTTTGACGAAGAGGATGACGAGCAGGCGGCTATGGTGCGCGAGATGGGCCTGCTGACCAAAAAGCCCATCATCTATGCCGCCAACATGAGCGAGGACGACCTTCTGGGCGGCATGCAGGAAAACCCGCACTATCAAACCGTGAAGCGGCTGGCCGAGGGCGAAGGGGCAAAGTGCATCCCCATCTGCGCCAAAACGGAAGAGGACATTGCCGATTATTCCCCCGAGGAAAAAAAGGCTTTTCTGGCAGAAATGGGCATTGAGGCCACCGGCCTCGACAACCTCATCCAGGCCAGTTACAGCCTGCTGGGGCTCATCAGCTTCCTGACGGATGGCAAAAAAGAGTGCCGCGCATGGACCATTCGCGCCGGCACCAAGGCCCCGCAGGCCGCAGGCAAAATCCATTCCGATTTCGAGCGCGGCTTCATCCGCGCGTCGGTGGTCGCCTATGACGATTTCGCTGCGTGCGGCTTCAGCATGGCCGCCGTAAAGGCCAAGGGCCTGCAGCGCACCGAGGGCAAGGAATATGTGGTAAAAGACGGCGACATCATTGAATTTCTGTTCAATGTATAATTGCCCGCCGCCGGAACCCGAAAAGGAGCATTGATTGTATGGATATCATTGGCCTGATGGGCGCCATGGAGGATGAAATTGCCCCTCTGGCAGCCTGCATGGTGGCAAAAGAAAGCACCTCCCTTGGCGGCATCCGCTTTACCAGCGGCCTGCTGGGCGGCAAAAAGGTGGTGCTGTGCTGTGCCGGCATGGGCAAGGCACAGGCTGCGGCTGCTACACAGCTGCTGTGCACCCATTTTGGGGCCACGGCCATTGTGTTTTCCGGCATTGCCGGCAACATGACAGACAAAATTGGCGTGGGCGATGTGTGCCTGGGCGGTACGCTGGTTTACCACGACGGCGAGCCGCGCATGTTTGCCGAGACATACCCCCACCAGCAGGAATTTCACTCGGACGCGCGCCTGCTGGCCGCAGCCGCCTCAGCCTGCGAAGTGGCCGGGGTAAAACATATCGTAGGCAAAATTGCCACCGGAGACCGGTTTGTGGGCGACAAGGCCACCAAAGAGGCCATTGCCGCAAAATGCGCGCCCGATTGCGTGGAGATGGAGGGGGCGGCCGTGGCGCACATTGCGGCAAAGAACAACGTGCCGTTCGTCATTCTGCGCGCCATGAGCGACAACGCCGACGAAAGCGCATATGAAACGCTGGTGGTAAAACAGTTTGATGTAGGCGAATATTGCCGCACCGCCGCCAAAATCAGCGCCGCCCTCATTGCAGCACTGTAACCGCAAAAAACAAACGGCACAGCCCCGCGGGGCTGTGCCGTTTTCCATTTTCAGGCGCAAAGGCCCGCCATGCCGGCTATGGAATGTCAAACGCGTAGCGGCTGGCGACAATGAAGTTATCTGACACGGTTACCGGCCTGCCGTTTTCCAGCGTAAGGCACGAGCGCATCTCAAACAGCGGCTCGCCCTCCGGCACGCCAAGCAGGCGGGCGTTTTCGGCGTCTGCCCGCACCATCTCCAAATGGCAGGTGCTTGTGCCCACGGGGCACAGGCCCTTGCGCTGCAAAAGCGGGTACAGCGGGGCGTTTAAATTTTCCTTTTGCAAAAACGCATACGGCTCGTAGGGGTATATGGCGTTCTCTACCATCACGGGTTCTGCGTCCGCCGTAAGCAGGCGCTGCGTCTGCAGCACCCGCGCCCCGGCAGCAAGGCCAAACTGCTGCTGTTCCTCCGGCGTGGCTCTGCGCGCCGCGCAGGCCAGCAGCCGGTGCGCCGCGCGCATACCGCACTTGTCACAGGCGTCCTGAAAACTCAACACGTTCACAATTTTGCGGTGAAGCTTCGGCTTCGAGACAAACGTCCCCTTGCCCTGTTTGCGCACCAGGCAGCCCTGGCCGCACAGCTCGTCCACAGCCGTGCGCACCGTGCGGCGGCTTACCTGGTAGTGCTCCATCAGTTCCTGCTCGCTGGGCAGCCTGTCGCCTGCCTTCAGCTCGCCCGCTTCTATTTTCTGCTTGATGCCTTCCAAAATCTGCCTGTATAACGGAATGGTAGATTGCCGCAAACGGCCTGCGCTTTGTTCCATGTTCTCGTCCCTTTTCCCAACAGGCGGCAATTCTGCACACAAACAAGGCGGCCCTGCCGCCTTTGCCTGCTGGCCGCACTATTTTGGGGATATCATAGCATACCCTGTATTGCTTTTCAAGAAAGGCGCCTGGCATTGTCAGCTTTTTTCATCCGTTTTGAGTTGTCTTTCCAGTTCTATTGGTAAGAGCGCACAAAACGTGCCGCAGATATTTGGTAAAATGCCTATTTCATTGCACATCGCTTGAAAAGAGGCATTTTGGCCTTTATACTTATAACGTAACATAACGTCCCGTATCATTCCGGCCGAGCAGCCGCCGGGGCGTATGAAACGGAAAGGAACGATGTGGTATGCAGGAATACCGTATTTCCCGGGAAGAGATGCTGCACTGGTGCAGCATCCCGAAAGAAGAGCTGGCGCACCACCCCGAGAGCAAAGTGCAGCATTTCATCATGAAAAAAGAGCGGCAGCAGGCCATGAATGTGGCCGCCGACATGATGTGTGAAGAACTTGTGCGCAACAATGCCGCGGGCAGGCCCACCAAGTGGGTGCTGGGCAGCGGCCCGGCAGACCATTACCCCCGTTTCATCGAGCGCGTGAACCGCGAGCGCATCAGCCTGAAAAACTTATATGTGTTCCAAATGGACGAATGCCTGGACTGGGAAGGGCGCAAATACCCTTTGGGCGTGCACAAAATGAGCTGCGAAGGCCGTATGCGCGCACAGTTTTACGACCAGATAGACCCCGAGCTGAATGTGCCGGAAAGCCAGCGCATCTGGCCCACACTGGAGGACCTGGACGGCCCGGACAGGCTGTGCGAGCAGCTGGGCGGCATTGACACCGTGTGGGCCGGCGTGGGCTACAAGGGCCTGGTGGCCAACAACGAAACCCCGCTGGACCCTTATCAGCGCGTGACGCTGGAGCAATACGCCAACTCGCGCACGCGCGTGGTGTACTGCACACCGGATAATATCATCCAGTACAGCGAGCGGGATTTTGGGGGCTGCTACGACCTGTGCAACCCCATGATGCTCACCATCGGCATGAAGGTGATGCTTTCGGCAAAGCGCGCCGTATATATGATTACCACCGGCTCGTGGAAAAAAACCGTGCTGCGCGTGGCCATGTTCAGCGAGCCCACGCTGGAATATCCGGTGACGCTGTTCCCCAAATATGTGCCGGACATTACGCTTTTGTGCGATGAATTCACGGCAGACCATCCGCTGAGCCACCCGAACAACCTTGTGTGCGAATGAAAGGAAGGCGCGTATGAAGCCTGTGGATGTGCTGGTGCTAAACAACATTGGCGGCGGGTTTGACATTCTGGTAAAGCGCCTGCCGAACCCGCATGAAACCATTATGATGAAGCAGATGCGCCTGACAGAAGACCTTGCCAAGGGCGGCAACGTGGCCGTGGCCCTTGCGCGCCTGGGTGTTTCGTGCGCCATCATTGGCAAAATTGGGGACGACGAGGCCGGAAAGCGAGACCTTGGCTGGATGCAGGCCGCCGGGGTGGACACCGGCGAAGTGCTTGTAAGCCCGGACGTGGCCACCGGCCAGGGCATTGGCATCATTGCCGAAAACGGCGATAATATCCTCATCACGGGCGAGAGCTCCAGCGAAAAGCTCACCTGGGAAGAGGTGCAGGCCGCCATGCTGCGCCGCAGGGGCGCAGGGTATTTCATCACCGGCCTTGAAGTGCGCATGCCGCTGGTGCTGCGCGCCATCCAGCTGGCCAAACAGCTGGGCATGCGGGTGATGTTCAACCCCAGCCCTGTGCCGGAGGGCGGCCTGCCCGCCCCGCTGCACGATGTGGACGACTTTTTCGTGAACGAGGTGGAAGCCCAGCTGCTTTTGGGCCTGCCCGCCGCCGAAATAGACAACACCTTTGACCCGCGCGGCGTGTGCGAGGCGCTGCGCGCGCGTTACCAGCCCGCCCGTGTGTTCCTCACGCTGGGCGCCAAAGGCAGCTACTGCCTGGACGGGCGGCAATTCTTTTTTACGCCGCCCGTGCCCGTCACTGCAGTGGACAGCTGCGGCGCAGGCGACGGTTACCTTGCCGCCGTGGCAGCAAACCTGGTGTGGGGCAAGCCGCTGCCGCAGGCCTGCCGCTGGGCTGCGGGTTATTCCGCCTATGCTGTTACGCAGCGCGAGTGCCTGCCCGGCTATGCCAGCCGGGCCACTGTGGAAGCATTTCTGGCCGCACATGGCGGCGCCTGAAGGCGTGTTTTGCCGCGGCCCCGGCCGCGCTTGCTTCACCTTTCTGATGCTTTGTCTCTATCCATGTTTCTTCATGCGGCAAGCTTTCTCTCCGCCTGACGCATGCCGGGGCACAGAAAAAGCCGCGCCCATTTTACAATGGGCGCGGCTTTTTTACAAAAGGCGTCACAAGAACTGGGCAAGCTGGCCTGCATAGGCATTTTCCGCATGCTGCAGGCGCTGGGCCAACGCCACGGCGCCGGGGTTGGCGTTCTCGGCCTCCTTGATGGCCATCGTGAGGTCTGTCACGCCCATATGGTTGCCCTCTATCATCATTTGGGCCAGGTTGCGCGAAGAGGCATCGCGCATTGTTTTCATGGCAATACCCATCTGGGCGCTCATCTTTGCCATGGCGCTTTCGGGCTTTACCTCACAGCCGTCCGCCGCCAGCATCGCGCGGGCGCGGTTCGATATATCCTCGTGGGTGGCAAGCTGCTCGTGTATCTTCTTTTTCAGCTCGGCGTCCTTGGTAATGCCAATCAGCTTGTTCAGCGTGGTTTGGCACATCTGTGTGTTTTTCACCACAGCGCCCAGCAGTTTCTGCGTCTGGCTGTCCATATCGCGTCTCTCCTTCTCTGCGGTTTGGCTTGGCTTTGGCGCGCCAGGCGTCTGCGGCCTTTGCGCGCCGTGGTTAGTATGCGCAGGTGCAGCCTGAAAATACCTGTTCGCAGAGAATGGGGCGGCGCCGCAGGCTTACGCCCTGCCGTACCTTTCGCACACAGTGCGGATGTGCCTTGCCAGCTTGGGCGTCAAAGCGTCCGCTTCACAGCGCCAGCGCCAGTTGCTGCCGCCTATGGTGCCCGGGGTGTTGATGCGCCCCGCTTTGCCAAGGCCCAGCCAATCAGCCATGGGCACCACAGCCAGCCGGGCCGGGCTTTGCAGCACCCCGCGCAGAAGGCCCGCGGTCTCGCCCTCTTCGGCAGAAAGGCCCAAATATGCCCGCGCGTGGCGCTTTTCCTTTGCGCGGGCGGTGCGCCACCAGTCCAGCAGGGTGGTGTTGTCGTGCGTGCCCGGGTATGCCACGCAGTTTTCCGTATAGTTGTGGGGCAAATGGTCGTTGCCAGGGCCCGCGCCGAAAGCAAACTGCAGCACCTTCATGCCGGGGAAGCCTGTCTCATTCCGCAGCGCGCGCACACTTTCAAATATCTCGCCCAAATCTTCCGCCACGATGTCGGCGCCCGGCACAGCGCGCAGCACCTCGCGCCACAGGCGCATGCCCGGCCCCTGCCGCCATTCGCCTTTCCGCGCGTTGGGCGCACCATAGGGGATGGCGTAATAGGTGTCAAACCCGCGGAAGTGGTCGATGCGCACAGCGTCGTACAATTCCAGCGCAAAGCGCACGCGCTTGATCCACCACGCATACTGTGTATGTTCGTGCCGGGCCCAGTTATACAGCGGGTTGCCCCACAGCTGGCCGTCGGCCGAAAAATAATCTGGCGGGCAGCCCGCCACCTCTTTGGGCAGGCCCGCCTCGTCCAGCCAGAACAGTTCGCGCCCGGCCCAGACATCGGCAGAATCGGGCGAGACATAAATGGGGATATCCCCCAAAATGCGCACGCCCTTTTCATTCGCATAAGCTTTCAGCGCACGCCACTGGGCAAAAAACTCGTACTGGCAGAATTTCCAAAAGTGCACCTCGGTTTCGTGCCGGGCATACAGCTCTTGAATGGCGCCTGCCTCATGCATGCGCAGCGCCTCGGGCCACTGCTGGTAATGCCTGCCCCCCTCAAGGCCCTTTGCCGTCATGAACAGGGCATAGTCTTCCAGCCACCAGCCCTGTTCGTAACAAAAGTGATAGTAATCGTCCGGGTACCATTTGGAAAACCGTGCAAATGCCTTGCGCAGCACAGAAAAATGCGTCTCGCGCACGGCGTCATAATCCACCGCAGCGGGCGTTTTTCCAAAGGGCAGGGCGGCATATTCTTCCCGCTTCAAAAGGCCCTTTTTGCGCAAAGGCTCAAAATCGATAAAATAAGGGCTGGCCGCAAAGGCCGAACAGCTTTGATACGGGCTGTTGCCAAACCCTGTGGGCGACAGCGGCAATATCTGCCACACGCGCTGGCCCGCGCGGGCCAGAAAATCTACAAAATCATAAGCACTCTTGCCCAGCGTGCCAATGCCAAACGGCCCCGGCAGGCTGGAAACCGGCATCAGAATGCCGCTCTCCCGCATAAAAGGTCCCTCCCGCCGCGCGCCGCCCGGGCAGCACGCCTTGCAATTATTTGCATTATAGTACAAAACCGGTGGTTTTGGTATACAAAAAATCGGCGCTTTATTTAGTGCTTTTGCCAAAAACGTATGATAAAATTGAAAAAAGACGACACGCGGCCGCCAGCGGCCCGAAAAGGAGGGCCTGCCATGGCCGGGACAAAAAAGCTGTACCATCAAGACGCATACCTGCGGGAATTCTGTGCCAAAGTGCTTTCCTGTACGCCCTGCCCGAACGGCCGCTTCGCCGTAGTGCTGGATGAAACGGCCTTTTACCCCGAGGGCGGCGGCCAGCCTGCCGACCACGGCGCACTGGGGCCCGCCCGCGTGGTGGACGTGCAGCTTCAGGGCGAAACCATTCTGCACTACACCACTGCGCCGCTGCACACGGGCGAGACGGTGCAGGGAAATATCGACTGGGCGCGCCGGTTCGACCATATGCAGCAGCACACGGGCGAGCACATCACCAGCGGCCTCATCAAAAGCCGCTTCGGCTTTGACAACCTGGGCTTTCACATGGGGCGCGAAAGCGTTGTGCTGGAATGTTCCGGCCAGCTGGACGCCGCCCAGCTGGAGGAGCTGGAGCTTGCCGTCAACGAGGTGATCTGCCGCGACGGTGAAGTGCGCGCCTGGTTCCCACGGCCGGATGAGCTGGCCGCACTTACTTACCGCAGCAAAAAAGAGATAACGGGTGATGTGCGCATTGTGGACGCCGCCGGGGCGGACGTTTGCGCCTGCTGCGGCACGCATGTGGCGCGCGCAGGCGAAGTGCAGCTTGCCAAATTTATTGACATCACGCGCCACAAGGGCCACACGGTGATTGAGGCCCTGTTTGGGGGGCGCGCTTTGGCCGATTACCGCAAAAAGCATGCGGCGCTTATGCAGCTTAGCGCTTTTTATTCCGCCCCGCCGCTGGAGGTGCCGCAGCGCGCGCAGGCCGAGCGCACTGCATGGGAGCAAGGCGCCCTTGCCGCGGCGCGCGTGCAACAGACCCTGTTTGAGGCCGAGGCAAAGCTGTGCCCGCCCGACAGGCCCGCCGTGCGCTTTTGCGAGGGTCTTTCACCGGACGGCGCGCGCCGCTATGCCTGCGCCCTGGCGGAAACCTGCCCTGCGGCGCTGGTGTTTGGCGGCAGCGAGGGCGCCTATGCCTGTGCCCTGGCCAGCCGCACGGCGGATATGCGCCCGCTGGGCACGGCGCTGGCCGCAGCGCTGGGCGGCAAGGGCGGCGGCAAGCCCGCGCTGTGGCAGGGGCGCGTTGCCTGTGCGCACAGCGACGCCGAGCGTGAAGCCGCGCGCATTTTCTCGGAGGCCAGGCTATGAGCCGGCTGCCTGCAAAAGGGCGCATTGCCCTGCTGGACTGGGTGAAAGCCGCGGCCATCGTGAACATGGTGTTATACCATGCGCTGTACGATGCGGCATTTCTGTTTGGGGCAAGCGGAGCGCAGGAATTCATGCGCTCTGCCTTTGCCCATTGGTGGGAGCGTGGCATCTGCGGCGCGTTCATTCTGGTGTCGGGCGCGCTGGCGCTGCACAGCCGCAGGCCCTACCGCCGGGCACTGGTGGTGTTCGGCGCCGGCATGCTTATCACCGCCGTGACGCTGGTGTTCACGCCGCAGTTTTCCATCTGGTTCGGCATCCTCCATTTTCTGGGGCTGGCGGGGCTTGTTACCGCGCTGGCCGCGCCCGTCCTGCGGCGTGTGCCGCCCTGGGCCGGCCTTGCCGTATGTGCGGCGCTGTTCTGGCTGACGCACACCATCCCCTATGGTCACTGGCCCTGGGGCACGCCGCTGCCGCAGGCGCTGTATGACGCAAAGTTCTTTCTGTTTCTGGGGTTTTGGCCCATGAACAGCGGCCTTACCTCCAGCGATTATTTCCCGCTGATGCCCTGGCTGTTTTTGTTCTGGGCAGGGCTATTTGCCCGGCGTGCCGCCAGCGGCACGCCCCTTGCAGCGGCATGCGCCCGCGTGCCGCGCGGCCGGGCCGCAGAATGGCTGGCACGCCACGCCCTTGTCATTTATGTGCTGCATCAGCCCCTTGCGGCGGCGCTTGTTTGGTCTATTCTGCGCTTTGCTTGAAAGGGCACGGAAAACCTGTTAAAATGAAAGTGTTAACGTACAAACGGCCGCCGGGCGCGCAAAAAGGCCAAAGGGCCGGCGCGGCTGCGCGGGGAATGTGAGGCGAGACGGTTTGAAGCTGGAAAAGGGTACGGTGCGCACGCTTGCGTTTGTTCTGTTCGGCGCCATTCTGTTCTACTGGGCGCTGGATCATTGGGAGTTGCTGTGGAATGCGGTGCGCCTGTGCGCCAGGCTGACGTTTCCGTTCTTTCTGGGTTTTTGCATTGCCTTTGTGCTGAATGTGCCCATGCGGGCGCTGGAAAAAAAATTCTGGCCGGAAACCGATAAAAAAGCACTGAACGCCCTGCGCCGGCCCATGTGTATTCTGGTTTCGCTGGTGCTTATTCTGGCCATTCTCACCGCAGTGGTGATGCTGGTGGTGCCCGAGCTGGTGAATGCATTTGGCGTGCTGGCAGACCAGATTCCCGTTTTTCTGAAAAATGCGCAGGCCTGGCTTCTGGCCAATGGGGACGCCTTCCCCGCTTTGCAAGATTGGCTGTCTGCCGCGCAAATCGACTGGAACAGCATTGGCCAAACCCTGCTTGGCTATGTAACCACCGGCGCGGGCAACCTGCTGGGCGGCACGGTGCATGTGGTAACCGGCATTGCCGGCGGCGCCACCAACACCATCATCGCTTTCATTTTTGCTTTGTATATCCTGCTTGGAAAAGAAAAGTTCAAACACCAGCTTATTGTGCTGGGGCAGGCATTTTTGCCGCAGCGCGCCTGCAACGCGCTGGCCCATGTGGGCAAGGTGGCGGCGCGCACATTTGCCAAATTTGTGTCGGGGCAGTGTATCGAGGCCTGTATTTTGGGCACGCTGTGTTGGCTTGGCATGCTGCTGTTCCGCTTTCCCTATGCGCCCATGGTGGGCGCGCTGGTGGGCATCTCGGCGCTGGTGCCCATTGTGGGCGCGCTGGTAGGCACCGTGGTGGGGGCCTTTATGATTATGATGGTAGACCCCATTTTGGCCGTATGGTTTGTGGTGTTCCTGCTGGTGCTGCAGCAAATTGAGGGCAACCTCATTTACCCGCGTGTGGTGGGCTCTTCGGTGGGGCTGCCGCCGGTATGGGTGCTGGTGGCCGTCACTGTGGGCGGCAGCCTGTACGGTGTTGCGGGCATGCTGTTTGGCGTGCCCACGGCCAGCGTGGCCTACACGCTGGTAAAAGAGGCCGCTGCCCGGCGCCTGGCCGCAAAGGCGGCGGGCAATGCGCCCGCAGGCGGCACTTTGCCGCAAAGCGCACAGCCCGGCGCGCCCGGTGCCAAAGAGGAAAAGCCCGTGCCTCAGCCTGCCGCAAAACGTGCGCGGCAGCCGAAGAAGAGCGGTACCGGGCCGCAGGAAGGCCGGTGAGCTTTGCGCCACGGCCGGAAAGGAATTTTCATGAGTTTATTGTCAGATGCGAAAAGCATGCTGAAAAAAGACCCCGCGGCCCGCAGCCTTGCGGAAGTGATGCTTTTGTACCCGGGGTTCCACGCGCTTATTTTTTACCGCATCTCTCACTGGCTGTTCGGCCACCGGCGCTTTTTTCTGGCGCGCACCGTCAGCCAGTGGGGCCGGGGCTTTACCGGCATTGAGATCCATCCCGGCGCCACCATAGGCGACGGGCTTTTCATCGACCACGGCGCGGGCGTTGTGGTGGGCGAAACGGCCGAAATTGGCAACAATGTCACAATTTACCACGGCGTTACGCTGGGCGGCACGGGCAAGGACGAGGGCAAACGCCACCCCACGGTGTGCGACAATGTGCTGATTGGCACGGGCTGCAAAGTGCTGGGGCCCATCACCATTGGGGAAAACAGCCGCATCGGCGCCAACAGCGTGGTGCTTACCGATATCCCCGCCAACGCCACCGCCATCGGCATCCCCGCCAGCGTAGTGCGCATCAACGGCAACAAGGTGGTGCACGAAAGCGAAGTGCTGAACCAGCGCGATTACCCGGACGTGGTGCATGCCGAACTTGCTGCCCTGAAGCAGCGCCTGGATGCACTGGAACAAAGGGATACGGAATAACGTCATACAAAAAGCCATGGGCGCGCCCATGGCTTTTCTGTTCTCTTTCTTTTCTGCAAAAGCTCCGGCCAGGCACCAGGGCAGCCCCTATCGCTCGCAGAGATGTTCCAGCGCCTTTTCCAGAATATCTTTCACATGGGCATCATTCAGAGAATAATACACATTCTTGCCCTCTTTGCGCGAGCGAATCAGTTTTGCCGTGCGCAGCGCGCGCAGCTGGTGCGACACAGCGCTGGTGGTCATGTTCAGCAGCGCGGCCAAATCACCCACGCACAGCTCGCCCTGCTCCAGCGCCCAAAGAAGCTGAATGCGCGTGCCGTCACCCATCACCTTGAAAAAATCGGATAAATCGTACAGCACAGACGTATCTGGCATGCTGGGGCGCACAGCTTCCAGCCTCTGCTGCTGCCCGCTGGCACGTTTTTCCTTGTTTTCCATATGCTTCGGCGCCCCCGTTTCGCTGTTCGTTCAAGTAAAAAATGGCACGGCCCTGTTGCCGCCGCACCCAAAACAGCACGTTTTTTCTTAGTATAAGCTTTTTTTGCGGGAAATGCAAAATTTTTTCTGAAATATATTGACATTTGAGCAACTGTTCAAGTATAATAGCAGCAGAACGAACCGCGGCCTGCCCGTGGTTAACCGATGGAGGGAACTGAGATGAAAAAGACATTCAAGCTGGACGAGATTGACTGCGCAAACTGCGCGCTGAAACTGGAAGAGGCACTGCGCAAAGTGGACGGTGTGCAGGACGTAAAAGTAAACTTCCTTTCCCAGAAGCTGACACTGGCCGCCGCGGACGATGCCTTTGACAGTGTGCTGAAGCAGGTGGTGAAAACCACCCGCAAGGTAGAGCCAGACTGCGAAATCATTCTGTAAAACAGGCATGCGGGGCTGTGCGGCAGCCAGTTTGCCGCCCGCGCCTGCGGCCGCATCTTATCAGAAGGAAAGGGGCTTTTTTCCATGAGCAAAAAGCAGAAGAAAGGCCTTGTGCGCATTGGCGCAGGCGCCGTTCTGCTGGTGGCCGCATACCTGCTGCCGGTGGAGGGCTGGGCCGCGCTGGTGGCATTCCTTGTGCCGTACGCTGTGGTTGGCTGGGACGTGCTGTGGAAAGCTGTGCGCAACATTCTGCACGGGCAGGTGTTTGACGAAAACTTTTTAATGGCCCTGGCCACCATAGGCGCCTTTGCCACAGGCGAATATTCCGAGGGCGTGGCCGTGATGCTGTTCTACCAGGTGGGCGAATGGTTCCAGCGCTATGCTGTGGGGCGCTCGCGCCGGTCTATCGCGGCGCTGATGGATATCCGGCCGGACCACGCCAACCTTGTGGGCCCGGACGGCACCGCCCGGCAGGTGGACCCGGATGAAGTTCAAGTGGGAGATGTCATTCTGGTGAAGCCGGGCGAACGCGTGCCGCTGGACGGCACTGTGCTGGAGGGCAACAGCATGATGGACACGGCGGCCCTCACCGGTGAAAGCGTGCCGCGCCGCACGGCGGAAGGCGACACCGTCATCAGCGGCTGCATCAACGGCAGCGGGCTTTTGCGCGTGCGTGTGGAGAAGCCGTACGGGGAATCTACGGTGGCCAAAATACTGGACCTTGTGGAAAACGCCGGTGAGAAAAAGGCCAAAGCGGAAAACTTCATTACAAAATTTGCCCGCTGGTATACCCCCGCCGTGGTGATTGCCGCGCTGGCATTGGCCGTATTGCCCCCGATGGTGCTGGGTGGCGGCTGGGCCGATTGGGTGCGCCGCGCGCTGATTTTCCTTGTCATCAGCTGCCCGTGTGCGCTGGTCATCAGTGTGCCGCTCTCGTTCTTTGGGGGAATTGGCGGCGCCTCGAAGCGCGGCATTCTGGTGAAGGGCGGCGCTTATATGGAGGTGCTGGCCAACGCCCGCACGGTGGTGTTTGACAAAACGGGCACGCTGACGAAGGGTGTGTTCAGCGTGACGGCCGTGCACCCGCACGAAATTGACAAAACCCATCTTGTGGAGTTGGCCGCGCTGGCCGAAAGCTATTCCACACACCCCATTGCCGTCTCGCTGCGCGCGGCATACGGCAAAACGCCGGACGCCGCCCGTGTGGCCGGCTATGAAGAGCTTTCCGGCCGGGGTGTGCGCGCCAGGGTGGACGGCCGCACCGTATGCGTGGGCAACGGCAGGCTGATGGACGAAGCCGGGGCCCAATGGCATGAATGCCATTTGACAGGCACGGTGGCGCATGTGTCGGTGGACGGCAGCTATGCCGGGCACATCGTCATTTCCGACGAAGTGAAGCCGGACGCCGCAGCGGCCATTGCCGCACTGAAAGAAGCGGGCGTGAAAAAAACGGTGATGCTGACGGGCGACGCCAGGGAAGTAGGCGAGGCTGTGGCAAAACAGCTTGGCATAGACGAAGCTTACACCCAGCTGCTTCCGGCCGATAAGGTAGAGCACATGGAGCGTTTGCTGGCCCGGCAGCCGAAAGGTGAGGCACTGGCCTTTGTGGGCGATGGCGTGAACGATGCCCCGGTGCTGGCCCGCGCCGATGTGGGCATTGCCATGGGCGGCATTGGCTCGGACGCGGCCATTGAGGCAGCGGACGTCGTGCTGATGGACGACAAGCCCTCCAAGCTGGCCGAGGCCGTGCGCATCTCGCGGCGCACACTGCGCATTGTGCACCAGAACATTGCGTTCGCGCTGGTGGTAAAAGCGCTGGTGCTGGCGCTGGGCGCGCTGGGCATGGCCACCATGTGGGAGGCCGTGTTTGCCGATGTGGGCGTGATGGTGCTTGCCATTTTGAACGCCATGCGCGCGCTGAAAGCGCCGCAGGAGCCATGAGCCTGCGGCATGACGGAACCATAAAAAGGGGCGGCCTGTGGGTTTCACAGGCCGCCCCTTTTTGCTGTTTTTTGCAACCGCGCCCTGGCTGCCCCCTGCGCAGGGCACGCTGAAAACACCCGCGCCCCACACGGCGGTTAGCCCAGCATGGGCTTTAAAAGGAAGAAATAAGCCAGCACGATGGCGCCCAGCACAATGCGGTACCAGCCGAACACTTTGAAATCGTGCCGCTTCACATAGTTCATCAGAAAACGAATGGACAGCATGCTTACCACAAAGGCCGTCAGCATGCCCACGCCCAGCACGGCCAGTTCGGCCGCCGAGAATGAAAAACCAAATTTCAACAGCTTGATAAGGCTGGCACCCGCCATGACGGGGATGGCAAGAAAGAACGTGAATTCCGCCGCCAGCGTGCGTGAACAGCCCAGCAGAATGCCCCCCAGAATGGTGGCGCCGGAGCGGGATGTGCCCGGCACCAGGCTAAGCACCTGAAACAGGCCAATGCCAAACGCCGTGGCCCAGCTGAGGCTTTCCACCGTGGCCATTTTCACCCGGCGCGGGCTCGATTCCACCACAATGAACAGCACGCCGTACAAAATAAGCATGGCGGCCACCACGGGCGGGTTATGCAGGTGTTCGGTCATCCAGTCGTCCAGCGGAAGGCCAACGAGCATGGCGGGCAAAACCGCCACCAGCACCTTGAACCACATCAGCCACACATCCTGCCTGCAATAGCGGCGCACAAGGTAATGGCCCGCCCCCTCGCCGTTATGGCGCACGGCCCTGCGGTTGCAGAAGGGCCACAGCTTGCCCCAGAACAGCACCACCACCGCCAGAATGGCCCCAAACTGGATAACCACATCGAACATCTCTTTAAATGCGTCCGACATGCCCAGCGAAATAAACTCATCCACCAGAATCAGATGGCCTGTGCTGGAAATGGGCAGCCATTCCGTAATGCCCTCTACAATGCCCAAAATGGCCGCTTTCAACAAATCTAGCATAATGAAAAAACCTCCGTTTTGGCGGCCGGGCAAAGGTGCGCTTCGGGCCCCGTACGGGGCGCGCCATTTGCCCGGCCAATGCTGTCAATCACGCAGAAGCACACCCACCGGGCAATGGTCCGAACCCAGCACATCCGAATAGATCATGGCGTCCTCTAGCTGCGGCACAAGCCGGTTGGAAATGACAAAATAGTCAATGCGCCAGCCGGCATTGGTGTCGCGCGCACGGCGGAAATAGCTCCACCAAGTATATGCGCCCGTTTTGTCCGGATATTTCTGGCGGAAGGTGTCGGCAAAGCCGCTTTCCAAAAGCTGGGTAAACTTGCCGCGCTCTTCATCGGAAAAGCCGGCCGACCCCCGGTTCGGCCCGGGGTTTTTCAAATCGATGGGCTGGTGTGCCACGTTCAAATCGCCGCAGTACACCACGGGTTTTTTGGCATCCAGCCCAAGCAGGTATTCGCGCAGCGCGTCTTCCCACTGCATGCGGTATGCAATGCGGCGCAGGCCGTCCTGACTGTTGGGCGTGTAGACGTTTACCAGGTAAAAGTTTTCAAATTCCAGCGTGATGGCCCGGCCTTCATGGCTGTGCTCTTCCGCACCGATGCCGTAGCAGACGGCCAGCGGGGCGCGCCTTGTAAACACCGCCGTGCCGGAGTAACCCTTCTTTTCCGCCGAATACCAGTATTGCTCATAGCCGGGCGCGTCAAACTGCGCCTGCCCGGGCTGCATTTTTGTCTCTTGAATACAGAATACGTCTGCATCCAGCTTGCGGAATGTCTCTTCAAAACCCTTGTTCAGCACGGCGCGAAAGCCATTTACATTCCAGGAGATAAGCTTCACTGTCCTTGCCACCTTTCCTGTCGTTCTGCGGCACATTGCGCACAGCATTTTTGCCTGTGCCATAAAAAGCCCCGCCATGCGGCCCAAAGCCTGGCTTGCGGGGCTGCTTACAGGCCTTGGCACCGCATTGGGGCCTGCCCTGCCGCCGCAAGGCGGGCGCACTTGTTTCAAAAAGCCTTGGCCTTTTGGGCCCGCCGGGCGCGGAAACATTATACCATAAAACCAAGCGGGAAAAAAGCCGCAGGCGGCCTGCCATTTGTAACTCTTTTGCAAACAGATTTTCGCAGGTCTGATACAAATTGTTCGCAGAATGTTCAAACATTCATTGTATGATACGTCATGTGCTGTGAGAGGGATTTGAACGCAGCACACCATTGGAGAAAAAGGAGTGTATTCAGATTATGAAAAAGATGTTAGCCGTTCTGGTGGCTGCCTGTGTTCTGGCGCTGGGCCTTGTTGCCTGCAGCTCTACTACAAGCAGCAGCACGCCTGCTTCCACGTCTTCCAGCGTGGCCAGCACCAGCGAACCTGCTTCCACCTCTACCAGTGAGCCCGCTTCTGCTTCCACCAGCGAGTCTGCTTCCACATCTGAGTCTGGCAGCAGCTCTCTGTCTGCTTCCACAGCCGAGTAAGCAGCAACACCGGCAAACAGCCAAAGCCCGCAGGGCACGCCAAATTCGGCGCGCCCTGCGGGCTTTTCATTTTGAGCCCCGGCCCTGCCCCAAAAAGGCAGGCGGCAGTGAAAAGCAGGCTTTGCCTTTCCGCTGTGCGCCGGGGTTCAGCCAAGGGCCACATCCATCACCATCATAATAACAAAGCCAGCCAGCACGCCCCATGTGCCGGTGTGAGAATGCTCGCCCAAATTTGCCTCGGGAATCAGCTCTTCCACCACCACATAAATCATGGCGCCCGCCGCAAAGCTTAAAAACCAGGGCATCAGCGGCTGCACACCACCTGCCACCAGCACGGCCAAAATGCCGCCCACAGGCTCTACAATGCCAGAGAGTGCGCCGTATGCAAAGCTGCGCGTGCGGGAAAGGCCCTCTCTTCGCAGCGGCAGGCTGATGGCCGCCCCCTCGGGGAAATTTTGCAGGCCGATGCCAAGCGCCAGCGCAAGGGCCGAGGCCATTGTCACTGCTCCGCCGGACACACTTTCCGCCGAGGCTGCCAGGGCGCATGCAAGGCCCACGGCCATACCCTCTGGAATATTATGCAGCGTCACAGCCAGCACCAGCAGCGTGGTGCGCTTCAGCGGTGTGTGCGGGCCCTCCGGCTCTCTGGCGCCGGGGTGCAGGTGCGGCATCACCGCATCCAGCATCAGCAGAAACGCCGCGCCCAGCAAAAAGCCGCCTGCCGCGGGCACCCAGCCGGGCAGGCCGCCGGCCTCTTCCGCCATTTCAATGGCCGGAATCAGAAGGCTCCATACACTGGCCGCCACCATCACCCCGGCGGCAAAGCCCAGAAATACCCGCTGAAAAGCGTGGCTGACCTCTTTGCGGAAAAAGAACACCACGCTGGCACCGGCCGCCGTCATCAAAAAGGTAAACCCTGTGCCCAGGGCCGTCATACTCAATGCATTCATATTATCTCTCCTCTTGCCCGGCAAGCGCCCGGCGCATGGGGCCGGCAGATGCCCGGCGCCCGCAGGCGGCTGCCTGGCAGTCCTCTGCTGTTATCATATCACATCTGCACGGTGCGTGTGAATCCTGCGCAAAAAAAGAAAAGCCGGGGGCACGCTGTGCCCCCGGAAAACGGTGTCAGGCCGCTTTTTCGTCATTCAAAATGCGCATGAACTCTTCGCCGGTGATGGTTTCTTTTTCCAGCAGGTACCGGGCCAGCTCGTGCAGTTTATCCATATTTTCTTTCAAAATCCCCACGGCCTTTTCGTGCGCTTTGCGAATGATGGCCGTCACCTCTTTGTCCACCTCGGCGGCCGTCTGTTCGCTGCAGGCCAGCGAGGCATCGCCGCCCAGATATTTGTTGTTCACCGTCTCAAGCGCGGTCATGTCAAATTTCTCGCTCATGCCAAGGCGTGTCACCATGCTGCGCGCCAGCTTGGTGGCCTGCTCGATATCGTTGGACGCGCCGGAGGTGACGCTGCCGAAAATAAGCTCTTCGGCGCTGCGCCCGCCGGTGAGGGTGGCAATTTTGGCCAGCGCCTCTTCCTTGGAAAGCAGCACCTGGTCTGTCTCCGGCGTCTGCATGGTATAGCCCAGCGCGCCGGAAGTGCGCGGCACAATGGTGATTTTGGTGACAGGCGCCGAATTGCTCTGTTTGGCCGCCACCAGGGCGTGGCCCACCTCGTGATACGCCACAATTTCTTTTTCATGCGGCGTGAGGATGGCGTTTTTCCGCTCGTAACCGGCCAGCACCACATCCACCGATTCGGTCAGGTCTTCCTGCGTAACAATGCGGCGGCTGTGCTTTACCGCGCGCAGCGCCGCCTCGTTGATCAGGTTGGCAAGGTCTGCGCCGGAAGAGCCCGCCGTGGCGCGCGCCACGGCAAGAAAATCCACGTTATCCGCCATCATCACGTTTTTGGCGTGCACCTTCAAAATGGCCTCGCGGCCCTTCAAATCCGGCAGTTCCACCGGGATGCGCCGGTCAAAGCGGCCCGGGCGCAGCAGCGCCGCGTCCAACGTTTCGGGGCGGTTTGTGGCCGCCAGAATGATGATGCCCGTGGTGCCGTCAAAGCCGTCCATCTCGCTCAAAAGCTGGTTCAGCGTCTGCTCCCGCTCGTCGTTGCCGCCAATGCCCGCGCCATCGCGTTTTTTGCCAATGGTGTCAATCTCGTCAATAAACACAATGCACGGGGCCTTTTCCTTGGCCTGCTTAAACAAATCGCGCACGCGCGCGGCGCCCTGCCCCACAAACATCTCCACAAACTCGCTGCCCGCAATGGAGAAAAACGGCACGCCGGCCTCGCCCGCCACCGCCTTTGCAAGCAGCGTTTTGCCTGTGCCCGGCGGGCCCACCAGCAGGGCGCCCTTGGGCATGGTTGCGCCAATGCTGTTATATTTGGCGGGCGAGTGCAGGAAATCCACAATTTCGCTCAGGGCTTCCTTGGCCTCGTCCTGCCCGGCCACGTCTGCAAAGCGCTTGCCCGTCTGGTTTTCCACATACAGTTTGGCGCTCGACTTGCCCATGCCGAACATTCCGCCGCCTCTTTTTTGCAGATAGCGCATCATCCAAACCATGGGCAGCATCAAAATCAGCGTGGGCAGCACCCAGCTAACCAGAAAATCCATCAGGAAACCATTTTCCTGCGGGGTTACTTTTGTGAATTTGATGTCTTCATTTGCGCTCAGCCTGTCCACCAGTTCGGCATCCGGAAAAGCACCGGTGGAGTAATAGGACACCTGCCCCGTGGAATCTTTGGCGCTGAAGATGATCTCTTGCCCATTTTCATCAATTTGGACGGTGTCTACTGTCACGCCCTCCACTTCGCCGTCCACCATGCGCAAAAAGGTGCCGTAATCCACCTCGGTGATATTGGCGCCATGCAGCATTGGCATTACAAAGGCGTTCAAAAGCATCATAATCAGCAGTGCAATGGCCGCGTATAGAAAGAAATTGCGCCGGTTCTGGTTCGGTGTCTGCGGGCCAAGGCCCGGTTGGTCGTTCATTTGCATATCTCCTTCCGGCGGCCCCTGCCGCCTTCTTAACACAAGGATACGGTAAAATTATGAAGGTTTCTGCCACGCTGTGTGAAAACACGGTGAAAGGCACCGTGCCGCCCGGCACAGCCTTAGAACACCCACTCTCCCCGGGCAAACAGCGGCACGGTGCGGCCGTCTTTCGTTTGCCCTGTAATGGTGGTGTCGGCCGCGCCAATCATCACGTCCTCATGCACCAGCGAATCGTTCACGCCAAGGGCCAGAAGCTGTTCCTTGCTCATGGCGTTGCCGCCCTTCACCGTGCCGGGGTACCCGGCGCCGAAAGCAATGTGGCAGGCGGCGTTTTCGTCAAACAGCGTGCTGTAGAACAAAATGCCGCTTTGGTTGATGGGGCTGGAGGCAGGCACCAGCGCAACCTCGCCAATGTGGCGCGCACCCTCGTCTGTATCCAGCAGATGGCCCAACAGCGCCTCGTTCTTTTCTGCGTGATATTCCACCACGCGGCCGTGCTCAAAGCGCACCCAGAAGCCGTCAATAATTTCGCCGTTGTACACATAGGGCTTTGTGCCGTGCACGATGCCGTCCACCTTGTCTTTGTGGGGGGCGGTGAACACCTCTTCTGTGGGGATATTGGGCAAAAACTCGTAGCCCTGGGGCGTGCGGCCGCCCGCGGCCTCCCAGGTGTGGTTCTCGGCCAGGCCCACGGTGAGGTTTGTGCCGTTGGCGCTTTCAAAGTGAACGCTTTCCAGCTGCAGCTCGTTCAGGCGGTTGCGGCGCGCCTCCAGCTTTGCCAGATGTTCATGCCAGGCGGCGGTGACGTCGGTGCCCTCCTGGACGCGGCACACCTGAAAAATGGCCTGCCACAGCTTTTCCTCTGCGTTTTCATCGCCGGGGAACACCTTTTTGGCCCAGGCCGGGCCGGGGATGGCCACGATGCTCCACTGCACCTTATCCTTCATGGTGTAATCGCGCCAGGCGGCCAGCGCCTCGCGGCGCGCCTTGTTGGCGCGTGCAATCTTCTGTGCGTCCAGCCCCTTGAACACCTCCGGGTCGGAATCGTGGATGTTCAGAATGCAGGCGCCGCCCTCGCTCTCGGCATAGTCCAGATAGCTGCGCAGTATATAGGGCTTCACGTCTTCCAGCGTCTCCACACTTGCATTTTCCATCCGGATGCGGGCAATCTGCTCGTCCGTATACTTCATCACCACATCGCGCGCGCCGGCCTCAAAGGCAGCTTGGGCGCACAGGCGGGCAAAGGGGGCGCTCTCTACCGAGCAGGAAATCAGCATTGTCTGCCCCTTCTGGGGGTTCACGCCCACCTTAACGGCAAATTCGGCATATTGTTTCAGCAGGTCTTCTCTCATGGTGTTGTTCTCCTTTTTCTGCCGCGCACGGCGGCGCGGTTTGCATGATATTGCACCCTTTGTTACAAGCTTTTCTCAAGGCGCGTGAAAAATTCCACCGTTTTCGCAACTTCTGCCACCGGGATGCGCTCGTCATCGTTGTGAATAAGCCCGCGCTGCTGCGCGGAAAGATGCATGGCGCTGAACTTGTATACATCCTCACAGAAGCCGGCATAGTGGCGGCTGTCGGAACAGGCAATCATCAAATAGGGCGAGACAAGGCAGCCCTGCCAGGTGTGGGCCACCGCCTTTGCCAGCTTGTTCCAATGCTCGCCCTCGGTGGACGCATAGGGGCTTGCCTGCTGGGCATCGCGCACCGTGACGGTGACGTTTTCGCCGCCAGCCACCTGCTGCATATACGCCTGCACGCTGTCGGGCGTATCCGCATTGATCAGGCGCACATTCACACCCGCCGTGGCCTCGTTGGGCATGACATTGATTTGCTTCGAGCCCTGGGCCATGGTAAAGGCAAAGGTGGTGCGCATCATGGCATTGATCTCGCCGCCCAGCTTTTCCGCCAGGGCGCACAGCAGGCCGCCAAAGCACCACAGGTTTGCCAGCACCAGCCGCAGGCCGAAGGGCGTGTGCGGCGCCACCACGCGCAGAAATTCCCGCACGGGCTTGGTGAGGTGCGCCTTCATGGGCTTTGCCTCCAGCTTGGCAACGGCCCTGGCCATGCTGCCCACAGCGCTGGGCCGCGTGGGGTGGCTGGCATGGCCGCCTTCGCTTTTGGCCGTAAGCGTCACGTCCATCATGCCCTTTTCCCCAATGCCAACCACTGCAAGCGGCCGCGTCAGGCCGGGGAACACGCCGTCCACCACAGCGCCGCCTTCGTCCAGCACAAAAGCGGGCTTCACGCCCTGCTGCTGCAGGTAGGCAATGATGTCCTTTGCCCCGTGGCCAAACACCTCTTCATCGCCGCCAAAGGCAAAGTAGATGTCCCGCTTCGGGACAAAACCCTGTTTGATCAGGCTTTCCGCCGCCTCCATCACGCCCAGCAGCGTAATCTTTGTGTCCAGCGTGCCGCGGCCCCACAGTTCCCCGTCAAACACTTCGCCGCAGAACGGCGGGTGCTTCCAGCGGGCCTCTTCCACCGGCACCACGTCATAATGTGCCATCAGCACCGTGGGCCCGGCACTGCTTTCCCCTTTCCAGCGGAACAAAAGGCCTGTGGTGCGCCCCTCGCCCTGGCACAGCACAGGCGGGCACGCCTCGTGCACGGCCGGGTAAAGTTCTTTCAGCGTTTCGCGGAACGTTTCGAACGGCGCTTCATCCACCTTTGCCTCGTCATAATTTGACACCGTGGGGATGCGCACCAGCAGCGCCAGGCGCCGCACAGCGCCTTCGCCGTCCACCGAAATTTCTTCGCGCTGCCCCCAGTCCTCTTCCACCGGCCTGCAGGCCGCGGCGCGCACGGCAAGCACGGCCACAAACACGGCAAGCGCAGCAAAGATCAGCCAGATCCACATCATTCCAGAACACCCCTTCTGCCTGTGCGCCCGCCGGCGCGGGCCAGGGCGGCCGCAGCGCAGCGTGCCGGCGGCGTCAAAAGGCCCCGGCAGCCGCGGCGCACAGAACATGTTTATTTTATCATAGCACAAACGCACTGGAATGGAAAGCGACAAAGTCACACACCGCGGGCACATGCCGCAAACTTTCCTCTGCTTCAAGTTCTGGCCGCTAAAATAGAACACGCCTCCATTGTGCGGCGCGGCACGCGGCCGTATAATAAAGCTGACCGGCCGGGACAACATCAAATTTAGGAGGCAGCCAGATGAAATTTCAGGATATTGTGCGCTGCAAGCGCCGCGAGTTGGGCCTGACGCAGGAGCAGGCGGCCCGCAGGCTGGGCGTTTCGCCTGCCGCCGTAAGCAAATGGGAAAGCGGGCAAAGCCTGCCGGACACACCCCTGTTCGCCCCGCTGGCAAGACTTCTGCACACGGACCTCAACACCCTGCTTTCCTTTGAAGAAGAGCCGGAGCCCGCGCGCGTGGCGCAGCTGCTAAACGAGGTTGCACGCCTGCTTCAGGCAGAGGGCTATGAGGCAGCCTTTGCCTATGCCATGGATGTGCTGCGGGAATACCCCTCCTGCGACATGCTGGCCTATGGGTTTGCAGCCTCGCTGTTGGGCGGGTTGGAACTGGCCCCGCCTGCGCAGGGGCGCGAAACCTTTGAAGCGGAGCTGGACAGCCTGCTGGAGCGCGCGGCCGGTGCCGGGGACGCCGGGGTGCGCGTGCCCGCCCAACAGCTGTTGATCAACCGCTGCATTCAAAAAAAGGACACGGCGCGCGCCGAGGCCCTGCTGGGCCAGCTGCCGCAGGCAACGTTTGAGCCGGCCCTCATCCGCGCTTCCATCCACCGCGCCAAAGGCGAGGACGGGCAGGCCGCCCGCCTGCTGGAGGGGTTTTTGGCGCAAAGTGCGGCCAACCTGCAGGGGGCGCTGATGCAGTTGAGCGAAATTGCCCTGAAAGAAGGTGACAGCCAGGCCGCCTGCACCATTGCGCATACGGCGCAGGAAGTATTCCGCTTGCTGGGGCTTTGGGGCCCCAGCCTGGTAACGCCCATGCTGCAGCTGAATGCACAGAAAAGGGATGTGCCCGGCACGCTGGCCTGCCTGGAAGAATTTCTGGCCGCGCTGCAGCAGCCCTGGCAGGCAAATGCCACGCCGCTATACCGCCATGTGCCTGCCAAAAATGCAGATTTTGGGCCCAATTTTGCCGCCATGATTGCACGCGCGCTGCGCACAGACAAAGATTTTGCCTTTCTGCACGGGGAGCCCGGCTTCGAGGCCATTCTGCAACAATTTGAGCAGGCGGCCGCCTGCGGGCAGCGGGCGGCAGAACCTGTTGAAATGTAAAACCGGGCAGGGGTGTTGCCCTGCCCGGCCTTTGCCAAAGCGCCTCGCTCTGCCGTTTACCCGGCAGGGCGAGGCGTTTTTCTGTTTAGCATAAAAGGCACGCAGCCCCAGCCCCATGGAAACAGAGGCCAGCTGCCTGGCCGCAAAGCGGCACGGCACCCGGCCGCTGCATTTAAGCAAAGCTGCCGGCCTCAGTTCAAAGCCGTCTTTTCTGCAAACAGGCGCTGTGCCGCCGCGCGCAGGGGCGCATTTTCTTCGCTTTGCAGGGCGGGGTCTTGTTCCAGAAGGGCCTGCGCCTCGCTTTGCGCGGCATACAGTGCGCGCGTATCCGTGGCCAGGTTCGCCACCCGCAGGCTGGGCAGGCCGTGCTGGCGGCTGCCAAAAAAGTCGCCTGGGCCACGCGTCTCCAAATCAAATTTGGCAACCTCAAACCCGTCCGTGGTGTGGCACAAAAATGACAGGCGCTTTTTAACACTGTCTGTCACATGGTCTGAAATCAGGATGCAGAAGGCCTCCCCGCCGCCGCGCCCCACACGGCCCCGCAGCTGGTGCAGGGCAGAAAGGCCATAGCGCTCGGCGTTTTCAATCACGATGCAGGTTGCATTGGGCACGTCCACCCCCACTTCAATCACCGTTGTGGATACAAGCACATCCAGCTCGTGCGCCTTAAAGCTCTGCATCACAGCCGCCTTTTCCGGGCCCTTCATGCGGCCGTGCAGCAGGCCGATGCGCCTGCCGGGCAGAAGGGGACGCGCCACTTCGTCAATATACGCCGAGGCGGCCTGCATGTCGCTTTCTCCCTCTTCAATCAGCGGGCACACAATATATGCCTGCCGCCCCGCGCCAAGCTGCCGGGCCAGAAAGCCGTACATATCGGCCCGCTTTCTGCCCGTGATGGCATATGTCTTTACCGGGGTGCGGCCGGGCGGCAGCTCGTCCAGCACCGAAATGTCCAAATCGCCAAACAAAAGCAGCCCCAGTGTGCGCGGAATGGGCGTGGCGCTCATCACCAGCAGGTGGGGGTTGTCGGCCTTATCGGCCAGCGCCGCGCGCTGGCGCACGCCAAAACGGTGCTGTTCGTCCGTCACGGCAAGCCCAAGGCGCGCAAACTGCACGCCCTCGCCCAGCACGGCGTGCGTGCCCACCACAAGCTGTGCCGCCCCCGTGCGGATGGCGTCCAGTGCGCTTTGGCGCGCGGCGCCCTTTACCCCGGCCGTCAGCAGAGCCACCGAAATGCCCATTGGCTCCAGCATATCCGCCAATGTGGCCGCATGTTGCGAGGCCAGAATTTCCGTGGGGGCCATCAGCACGCTTTGGTAGCCATTGCGCGCCGCCATATACACGGCCGCGGCGGCCACCAAGGTTTTGCCGCTGCCCACGTCGCCCTGCAGCAGGCGGTTCATGGGGCTTTGGCCTGTCATATCGCGGGCAATCTCCTGCACGGCGCGGCGCTGCGCCCCCGTGGGGGTAAAGGGCAGCGAGGCCCAAAAGGGCGCAAAATTCACCGCCTGCATCTGTGCGCCGGTGCGCACAGCCTCGCGCCCGCGCAAAAGCAGCAGCCCCAGCTGAAGCACCAGCAGCTCTTCGTAAATCAGTCGCCTGCGCGCCGCATGCACCTCGGCCATCGAGCGCGGAAAATGCATGCTGCGCACCGCCTGCTCTTTGCTGCACAGGCGGTATTTTTCCACCATCCAGGCGGGCAGAGGGTCTTCGATATGCGGAACCGCCTCAAACGCCGCACGCACGCATTTTTGAATTGACCGGCTGTTAAGCCCCTCGGTTTGCGGGTAGACAGGCACAAAAGGCGTGGCCGACGCCTCGGCAGGGGACACCACGGTGGGGTTTACCATCTCGCGCTGGGCAAACCCGCCCGCCACCCTGCCGAAGAACAAATAGCTGCGCCCAACCTCCAGTTTCTGAGTGGCGTAGCGGCTGTTGAAATAGGTGAGCACCAGGCCGGCCGTCTCATCGCCCGCCATTACGCGCGCCATCAGCTTGCCGCCCTTTACGCGCACGGGCGCATGCTTTTCATACACCTGCGCGCGCACCACACACTTGGTGTCAAACGGGGCGCTTGCCACCGGGTAGGGTTTGGAATAATCCACATAGTCGCGCGGGTAAAACTCCAGAAGGTCTTCCACACAGTGGATGCCCAGCTTTTGCAAAAGCGCGGCGCGCTTTTCTCCCACGCCTTTCAAATAGCGTATTTCCATCTGTACGGCCCTCCTTCCGCCTGTTTTCCCCGGCCGGGGCATTGCCCGGTTTTGGGGGTAAGAAAACATTGCCCGCAGCCTGCGGCCTTGCGCTATTACAGGCTCAAAGCGCTTTGACAGCCGCCTGTGGGCGCGCCTGCCGCACTTCCTGGTAATAACATCAAAACCGCCGGGCTGCGGGTGTTTTCAGGGCCTGGCCGCGGCGAACCGCGGCCAGGCCCAATCTGTTTTGCCCCAAGGCAGCCGTTCCGGGCACAGCCCTGGCCGCTCTCTTTTTTATTCCACGCTGATGATATAATAATACACCGGCTGGCCGCCAGCCAGCTGTGTCACTTCAATGCCGCTGGGGCATTTTGCCTGCACCAGCTGTGCAGTGCGGGCCGCATCCTCCTCGCTGACATCACAGCCGGAAATGACGGTGATAAAGCTGGTGTCTTTTTTGCACATGCTGCGCGCAAGGCGATAGGTGGTTTTGGTAATATCGGTGCCGGTGGCAACCAGCTTGCCGTTTTCAAGCGCCAAAATCTCGCCCTTTTTGATTTTTCTGCCGTCAAAATCGCTGTCGCGCGCGGCGAACGTCACAAGGCCGGTGGCAACCTTGTCGGCCGCCTGCTGCATGGCCACGGCGTTGGCGCCGGCATCGGCCTCCGGGTCGAAGTTCAGCATGGCGGTGATGCCCTGCGGAATGGTGCGCGTGGGCAGCACCACCACCGTGCGGTCTGCCAGCTTCTGGGCCTGCTCGGCCGCCATAATAATGTTTTTGTTATTGGGCAGCACAAACACCGTTTTGGCAGGCACGCTTTGCACGGCCGCCAGAATATCCGCTGTGGCGGGGTTCATCGTCTGCCCGCCGCTTACCACTGCGTCCGCCCCAAGGTCCATAAACACGGCCTTCAGGCCCTCGCCCGCCGCCACGGCCACAAAGCCATAGGTGCGCTCCGGGTCTACCGCGGCATAGGGAAATTCCGCGCTGGGGGCTTTTTCCTCGGCCTCGGCCTGCTTTTTCAGGCCCTCGCCCTGCTTCTGGCGCGCCAGGAACTGCTCGTGCATGTTCTCAATTTTAAAATTGGTCAAATATCCATATTCGATGGCGTGGCTGATGATTTTGCCTGGGTCTGCCGTGTGCACATGGCAGTTGATGACCTCGTCATCTTCAATCACCACCACCGAATCGCCATTCGATTCCAAAAATGCCCGCAGCTTTGCCGAAGAGGCCCCCTCGTTCTTATTCACTAAGAACTGTGTGCAGTAGCCGTTCTTGATGTCTTCCACCTTCATCAGGTCATCGGTGAACACGCCGCGGCCCGCCGCGTGGGAAGACACCTTGGCCTTTTTTTCCGCCGGCTCGTCGGCGGCAATCAACTTGCCATCGCGGAACACGGAAAGCATGCCGTCAAAAATGTACACAAGGCCCTGGCCGCCTGCGTCCACTACGCCGGCTTTTTTCAGCACGGGCAGCTGTTCGGGCGTGTGGGCCAGCGCGTCGCGCGCCGCTTCGCACACCAGCGCCCACAGGGCCACGGCGTCCTGCTCGGTGCTTTCGGCAGCCTTTTCCCCCGCCACGCGCGCCACGGTGAGCATGGTGCCCTCGGTGGGTTTCATCACGGCCTTGTAGGCGCCCTCCACACCCTTTTGCAGGGCAGCCGTCAGGTCGGCCGCCTCAGCGGTGCGCTTGCCCGCCAGCGCCTTGGAAAAGCCGCGGAACAAAAGGCTGGAAATCACGCCAGAGTTGCCCCTGGCCCCGCGCAGCATGGCGCTTGCCGTCACCTTGGCGGCAGCCTCCACCGTGCAGTCGTCGGGCAGGGCCTGCAGCTCGGCCACGGCGGCGCCGATGGTCATGCTCATGTTTGTGCCGGTGTCGCCGTCCGGCACGGGGAACACGTTCAGCTCGTCCACGCTTGCACGGCGGTTGGAAAGGTTATGGGCACCAGAGAGGATGCCGTCTCGTAAAATAGCACCAGTGATCATGTATATTCCACCTCAATGATAATTGTCGCGCGCCGCTTTGCAAAAGGCGCAGGAACGCCCGCGTGCGGGCGGAAAGAAAAGCTTGTTACACAATATCGTCCACGCACACGTCGATGCGCTGCACCTTCAGGCCGGTGGCATCCTCCACTGCATATTTCACCTTGTGGGTGATGCTGCGCACAATGGCCGCAATATTCAGCCCGAACGTCACCTTGATATGAAGCTCGATCACCAGGCGCCCGTCCTCTTCCGTGACGCGCACACCCTTATCGGGAAAATCTTTGCCAAGCACAAGCGTCTTAAAACTGTCGGACGTACCGCCTGTCGCCATGCCGGAAACGCCGTAGCAGCTTTTTGCCGCCTCGCCCACAAGGCCCGAAAAATATTCGCCTGTCATGGAAACCTTGCCCAAAGGGGTAAACATTTTGATCAAAACCGCTCCACTCCTTTTCAGAGCCGCAGCAAATGCGGCCGGAACAGATATTTCATCTTATTATACAACGCCGCGGCCGCATTGTCGAGAGAAACCCCCATTTTTTTGGCGCTTGCCTTTTCTCTGTGCGGCGCGTACAATAAAGGTAAAATGCGGGCCGCACGGCCGGCCGCGCATACAGCGGCGCTGTGCGCCGCATGGAAAAGGAAGTGAGAACTGGTATGAAACCAAAGAAAATATTCCTCGCCGCAGCCGCCTGCGCAGTGTGCGCCGCGCTGTGCGCCTGCAGCCTGAATTTCTGGGACAAGCCGGAGCCATACGGCACGCATCAGGATACCTCCGGCCAGCAGCCGCCCGTTTATGAAGACGTGACACCCTCGTCTGTGCCTGCCTCCGGCAGCCAGGCCGCAGTGCAGCACACGCTGGAGGGCACGGTGCAGGCCGCAGGCATGAGCGCCGTCACCATCCGGCAGGATTCCGGCGCCGACATCTCTTTTGCGCTGGAGGGCGCAGAAACGGAAGAGGGGGCCCTGGTGCAGGGCGCCCGTGTGCGCGCCACCTATGAGGGTGAGCTGGATATGGGCCTTGCCGGCGGCGTGACGCTTTTGAAGCTGGAACTGCTGGAGGCCGCGCCTGCGTCCTCTTCCAGCACAGGCACTGCCGCAACCCAAAGCGTCACCGGCGAAGTGGTAAGCGCCGCCACCTCCAGCCTGTCTCTTATGGCGGAGGGCGACATGGTGTACGATTTTGATTTTTCCGACACAGGCTGGCCCACCGCCAATGTGCCCGGCGGCGTAACCGTGGGCGCGCGGGTGACGGTGTATTACACCGGCACTCTGGGCGAAAGGGACTGTGTGGTTACACTGATTGACGCGGCCTGAACTTATGCCCCCAACAAAGTGCACAGGGGGCCCCGGCTGTTCCGGGGCCCCCTGTGTTAATTTTTTTAACCCTTACCCGGGCAGCCGCACCCGGGCGCCGCGGGCCCATGCATAGGGCCTACACCGTGCCGCGGCCGCCCTGCAAAGCCGTGCGGGCATTTTTCAGCATCTTGTGAAAAGCAGCTTTCAGCACGGCGCGCTCGGCCGGGGCAAGGCCCTTTTGCAGCGTGGCAAAAAAGCTTTGCTGGGCACGGCGTCCCTGTTCCACCACAGGGCCCGCCGCCGGGGTAAGGCGCAGATGCACCGTTTTGTGATTACCCGCAAGGAACACGCGCTGCAAATACCCCCGCGCCTGCAGTGTTTTCACACTGGCCGACACATGCGATTTTGTGAGGTGCCGCACCTCTACAATGTCGGTGGCCGTGTCGTGCACCGGGTTGTTGGCCAGAAACAGAAGGATATTCAGCTCCATGCGCGTCAGCGAGTATTCGCTGCACACGGGCTCCAGCTTTTCCTGATACAGCCGCTTGAAAAGCGGCAGGCTCTCCCAGTATTCCGCGAGCATCACGCGGCCCCCTTAGTTCTTTTTTGAACAATATCAAAAAAATTATAAGCCGCCCTGCGCGCTTTGTCAAGAAGCAGGGCGCCCGTGCCCCTTGGAAAAACGCCGGGTTTGTCGTATACTGAAAGAAAGGCCGCACGGCGTGGCCTTGCATGGCGAGAAGATATGGCGCGCAAAGCGCGCTTTGGACAGAAAAGGAGTTTTGGTATGGAACAACTTCGGCAGAGAAAAGGCTTTTTCATTGACATGGACGGCGTTATTTATCACGGCAACCGGCTTTTGCCCGGCGTAAAAGAATTTGTGCAGTGGCTGTACGACGAGGACAAGGCGTTTTTGTTTTTGACCAACTCCAGCCGGTATACGCCCAAAGAGCTGCAGCAAAAGCTGGCGCGCATGGGCCTTGAAGTGGACCACACGCACTTTTACACCAGTGCGCTGGCCACGGCGCGCTTTCTTTCCACCCAGGCGCCGGGTTCCAGCGCATATGTGGTGGGCGAGCACGGCCTGTTCAACGCCCTGTATGACGCGGGCATCACATTCAACGAAATAGACCCGGATTATGTGGTAATCAGCGAATCGGACAATTTCAACTACGACAGCATTGTAAAAGCCATGCGCTTTGTGAACAACGGCGCAAAGCTGATTGGCACAAACTACGACCTCACCGGCCCCGCCGAGGACGGCCTTGTGCCCGCCTGCCGCGCACTGATGGCGCCCATTGAGCTTACCACCGGCAAAAGCGCTTATTATGTGGGCAAACCCAACCCCCTGATGATGCGCACCGGCCTGCGCCTTTTAAACACCCACTCGGCCGAGACAGCCATGATAGGCGACCGCATGGACACCGACATTGTGGCGGGCATTGAAACCGGGTTGGACCCCATTCTGGTGCTGAGCGGCGTAACCACGCGCGCCATGATGGCCGAATACCCCTACCGTCCCCGCCTTGTGCTGAACGGGGTGGGCGATATTGTGCCGGGCACGCACTGATGCCCGGTAACAGCAGAAACAAACGCCCGCGGGCCAGGCAATGCCTGGCCCGCGGGCGTTTTATTTATGTGTGCGCACACAGCGCCGTGTGCCGGTTATTTCTTCGCGGGCGGGGCGCCTTTGCGCCGCCTGCCCCATGCCAGTGCACCGGCAAAGCCCGCAAGGCAGGCCGCCAGAAGCCCTGCGTACAAAAGCGGGTTGGCGCCGTCCCCTGTTTTTACGATGCCGCCGCCCGGCGGGTCTTTCCGGTTTGTGAACAGCGCCGCCGCCGTGCCGCCTGCGGGGATGGTGCCGCTTTCCCCTGTCTGGGTTGTGGCATAGCCGTCTGCGTTTGCCTCCTGCTCTGCCACGGTATAGCGCACGCCGCCGGGCAGGCCCTGTGCCTGCACGCTTTCGCCGTGTTTCAGCGCAAAACCGGCCACGCCGTTGTGGAAGGTCATGCCTCCATAAGTGCCGTTGACAGAGGTGTCGCTGAGGGTGACGGTGAAGTGGAACGCACGGCTTTTATCGCCCTGGGCGCCCTCCACCTTCTTTTCCACACGCAGCCCGCCCAGGGCCACGTTTTCCACCGTGAAGCCTGCCCCGGCGTTTCCGCCGTAAATCACCTCGCCATAGCCGTCCGGCAGGCCCACTTCCTCCACGGTATAGGTGATAAAGCCGCCGTTTGCATCATACTGCGGCAGGCCGGTGAAGGTGTAGCTCCAGGCGTCGTTTTGCCGTGTCATGCCGCGCACAAGGCGCTGCCACAGGCTGGGCGCGGCGGTTTCTTCTGCCTCGCCCGCCCCGGATGTCAGAAGCTGGCCGCCCTGCGGGGTAAGGCGCACGCGGGCCGCCTCTGCGCCGTTTGCATACAGCGCTATGTCAACGCTGGCCGGGCGTATGCCGGCGGCATTGCCGCTGTCTGTCCACAGTTTTTTCACCGGGATATCTATCACCAGCGTGTTCTTCAGCGCATAGCCCGTCTGCTGCACCTCATAGCCCGCCACAGGCTCTTCCTTCACCGCATAGGTATACAGGTTGCCCTGTTCGTCTGCAGCAGGCAGCTTGTAATAGGTGTAGCGCCAAACTTCCGTATCCGTGCCGGTCCACACGGGCTGGGCGTCTGTCACCTGTTCCGGCTGGCCGCCCGCGGCAGTGCGCCACAGGGTGAGCGAAATGGCATCCGGCCGCAGGCCGGCGGCGTTGCTGCCGTCGTTCCAGGTTTTTGTGCCGCTAAGCTCCTGCAGCCAGGTGTTCGTCACCGTAGTTTTGCCCTGTGCATCCTCGTAGTGCACGGCAAAGCAAAAATCCGGGTCCTTCACAGGGCGGCCGCCCACAGAGAGTTCGCGCGCATAATAAGTGTATGCCTGGCCTGCCGCGTCATATTTGGGCAGGTTTGCAAAGCTGCCCTGCCAGTGGTTTGCCCTGGTGAGCACAAGGGTTTTCTGCCCATCGGCGCCCGCCACCTCTTCCGAAGCGGCATCACCCGGCGTGCCGGTGGTGCGCCACAGGCTCACCACCACATCGCCCTGCTGGGCCTGCGGGGTTCCGTGCCACACCTTTTCCACCGCCAGGCGGGTGGCTTCCACATTGACATAGCGGAACAGGGGGTACTCTGTGCCGCCCGTTTCTATGGTTGCCTGCTCGCTTGCCTGCTGAAGGTACCCGCCGGGCAGTGTTTCTGTTACGCGGTACTGCGTCTTGCCGCCCTGGGCAAGGCTGCTGCCCGGCATGGCCTGCGGCAGGTTTTCCCAGACGGCTTTCCACGCCTCGTACTCATAATAGGGTGCCTGCGGCTGCGTGTCGGCTGTGCCGTCCACCGTCACCTGCGCCAGCTTCGTCCAGGTGCCCCCTTCGGCCAGATATTCCAGCGCAAAGGTGACAGGCACCGGCGCAGCCGAGGGGTTCCACTGCTTTTCGGCATAGATGCGGGTGGGCCGCAGCATGTTAGAGACGATTTGGGCGGCATCGTCATACGCCGCCGTATAGGCGGTGTTGTAAATGGTATTGGCGTCCAGAATGTCGGCCGCATTCACCCGGCCGGCCTGTTCCCGCTGCTGCCAGCCGGTTTGCAGCTCGCGCACGCGGTAGGCATACTGGCGGCCGCTCTCGTCCGCCTGGGGAAGGCCCGCAACGGCCGCGCTGGCATAGCTTTGCCGGTTTGTGCCATACAGCGTCAGGGTGAGGTCTTGCCCCGCCCCGTTTTGGTACACGGTCACGTTCTCCCAGCTGGCCCCGCCGTCTGCCGAGCGCTGGATGACAAAGCTTGCCTCCCAGTCAAAGCCGGTGCGCCCGGTTTCGGGCCGGGTGCCATAGGCGTTGCCGCCGTCGCCCACCCATTGCTTTGCCACCGAAAACTCTGTGGTTTCAAGCCGGTTATACAGCGCCTGCGTTTTGAACAGGTTGTATTCCGTTTCCGGCTGGTTTTTCCCGTTTGCCCAATAGGCCGGGCTGAACAAACCGGGGCTGAATTCGTACTGGTAAGTGCCCGCGGCCCCGTCTTCGTTTACCACCGTGACGGTTTGAGACGCCCCGTTGTATGCAATGCCGGCCTCTACCACACGGTAGCGCAGGTAGGTAAGCCCGCCCGTGCTGTTTGAAATGACGGACGGCAGGTTTGCGAAGGAATACGTTTTGCCCCACACCGTGCTGTCGTTGATGCGGCCCGTTTTGGTTTGGGTAAAGGAATAGCTGCCAAAAAGTGCCTGATAGGCCTGCGGAGAAAGCGCCTTTTCAAAATAGGCGCCCGCATCGGCCCACTTTGCCCCGCTGGCCGGTTGGCCGCCCTTGCCGTCGGCCTCTATCACTTGCAGCTGGAAGGTGACGGCCAAATCAAAGCCAAGGTAATCTTCGGTGATGATGCCGCCTGCGCTGTCCACCCAGCCTTTGCTGTAAGGTGCGCTGGTAAGGATGGTGTTTGTAAGCGGGCGCATGGTGACGGAAAGGGCGCCGCCCGCCTCGCTGCGGCTTTGTTCGCCCACCGTGCCGTTTGCCGGCGACATGGTGTATTCGCTGCCGGCAGGCAGGGCCTCTGTCACCTCATAGCGCCACGGCATGCCGTTGGGGGCATAGCGCTCCAGCTCACCGGCCTGTGCGCCTGTGACAGAATAGCGCCAGGTATCCCCTGCCTTGCTTGCTTCGTCCCACACCACTGTATAGCTGCCTGCAGGCATTTCCTCTTTGGCAATGGCGTTGCCCTGGCCGGGCTGGGCGTCGGCATAGCGGCTTACGGTAAGCGTGACGTCCCCGGGGCGCAGGCCGAACTGGTTGCTGTAATCGCGCCATTGTTTTGTGCCGGAAAGCGCCACGGTCTCGCGCGCCGGCTGCGGGGCGTTCAGGAAGGTGGCCCCCACATACACTTCGTCTGCCGTCTGCCCGCGGCCGTTGCCCTCATTCAGGGTAATGCGCACTTTTTCCACAGAAGTTTGCCCCGCATAGCCGGGCTGGCCGCGCAGAATCTCCGGCGTGCCGTCCCCGGGCATGCCCCATGTGTCATAGCCGCCCAGGGCCTGTTTGTCTTCCGAGATGGCGTATTGGTACGCTTCGCCGTTGGGCGCATAGATATCCAAATTTTCAAACCGCAGGGTCACTTCCAGCGGGGCCGTTTTATTTTGTGCCGCCTGGTAGGCCGCTTGCACCTCGGCCGAGCTCCACGTCAGGCGCTGCACGGTCTCTGACGCAGATGTGGTGCCGTCCTGCGCCCGGTAGGTGCGCGTCAGCACAAAGGTGATGGCTGGGAATGCCTCCGGCTGGCCGCTTGCGTCCATGGGCAGCTCCAGAAATTTCTTTACCGCCGTGGCGCCCTTCACGCTTTCATATTTGTTTTCCACAAGGTAGGTGTTGATGACGGGGTCGGCATAGACAAGGCCGCTTTCCGGCTGTGTGGTGCCGTTTGGCCAGGTGACGCTGTTTTCCTTCAGGGTATAGAGGTACAGCCTGCCTTCCGCGTCATATTTGGGCAGCCGGGCCGCACCCGGCTGTTCGGGCGAAATGGTGATGGCGCCGTTCTCTGCCGTCATAATATTTCCGCCTTCATATTCCATGCGGAACCGGTATGAGCCGTTCTGGTATACGCTGGCCCATTCCTCCACCTTCAGCGAGGCCACCTGCACGGCCTCGGCCTCGCTTTGCTGTGCCAAACGGCGGTACAGGCCAAACTCCACATTGGGAAGGTCTACGCGGGGGTAGCCCGCGGGCAGGGACGCCCACAATTTCTGGCCCTGTACGGTGACGGTTTGATAAATGGCATTGGTAAAGGTGCCCGTTTCACGCAAAGCATACTTCGCCGCGGCATCATTGCCTGCGCCGGAAACCAGGGCGAGGTCCAGCGTGTCGCCCTGCTGTACATCTTCGTTCAATTCCAGCGCTGTGCCAATGTCCCGCAGGCTGCCGCGCTCACCCATGCCGTATGCAACGGGCAGGTAATCAAAGCTCTGCGCGTCCACGGTGGTGTGCTCTACGGCATAATAGATAATCTCATACCCATATTCGTCATACTTGGGCAGGCCGCTCAATTCCGCCACCCAATATTCGGCCAGGCTGGTGCCCTCTTCGTCCAAATACGTCCATTTGTAATTTGCCTGGCGCAGCGACGCCTGCGGGTTTCCGTTTTCATCGTGCCGCACCTGATAAATGTCCAAATAGATGTCTGGCCGTTGGCCCGCCTCATATATGGCGTCATCTTTCCAAATTTTGTTCCAGACGGCCGTTTTTGTGCCGCTGAGGCTGTTTGTCACCTGCTGGAACTGTTTGTCTGCCTCGCGGTGCCCGCTAGCCTCATACTGCGGCTCTCCATAAGCGGTGCGGTAATCGGCCAAAAGGTTCTGCAGGCCTTCGGGAAGCTGAGACACCTCCACTTCTTCGCCGTCTGCATTCAGCCACACCTCGCGCACGGTGTACTGCACCGCGGCGCCGGTGCGGTCGTATTTGGGCAGTTCGAAAAATTCATAGGTGCTTTCTTTTTGGGTAAAGTCCAGCTTCTGGCGGGACGCCACAGGGGCCCCCGTGCTGTCTGCAATGGGCACCTGGTCTGCCGGGCTGCCAATTGCCACAGTGTCGCCGCCCGCCCGACCGCGGCTGATGGCATAATACGCCGGCACGTCCTGCCGGGCAAATTCCAGCTGCATTACAAGGGAATATCCGCTTTCTTCGGCCTGCTGTGCAATTTGCGCACGCAGCTCGCCCGTTCCGTCCTGCCATGTCTTGGTGGCTGTGAAATCGATATTGCCAAAGCGGCGGTTGGCCGCCGTATAAAAGGTGACGCCCTGTAGCACTTCATGGCTGTAGGTAACCTCATAACGGTGATAATCGGTTTCATAGGGGATGGCCGTATAAGTATCGTCTCCCGGGCCGTCATATTCCTCTGGCGCCTGCGGCTGTGTGAAATTTGCAGGGTCTTCCGTAAGCGGCACCGGTGTGCCGCCCACCTGAGTTTCCAGAATATAGACGTCCTCCGGTGCGCGCTGGCCAATGCCCACCCAGGCATACCACACACCGCCGCCCAGGGTAACCTCGTTCACCTTTTCGTTGGTGGCGCGGTCGTACACGGCCACGGTAACGGCCTCGCGGTGCGAGATATCGCTGTCGTCCACCCAGCCTTTCCGCACCATAATGCGGTTGCCCTCGCCCGGGCCGTTGTACACTGTGGTGTGGTAGCCCTGTTCGTCGCGCTCTGTTTTGTAAGTAGGAATGAAATTGGCCGTGCCGCCCTGTTCCAGCAGCAGATACTGATATTGGCCGCCGTTCTCGTCAAACTCGTCCAGCGGTGTCACCGTTGCCTGCCAGGGCGCTGTCTCCTGTGCCAAGATGCCCAGCGCCTTGTTCACCACCGTGGGCTCTGCGTCTGCCGTGCCGTCCACGGGAAAAACCGCCACCGGCTCGCCCAGTGCTTCGCCGTTTCGCATGCGGTAAATGGCAAATGTGGCCGTGGCCCCCTGCGGGGGCTGTGTTTCCCCGTTTTCATCCAGCCACACCTTTGCCACTTCGTATTGAATGGTGTTGGCAATGGTGTTTGTCACCGTGGTGGAATACCCCTTGCCCGCGCTGCCCGCCTGCCGGATGGCCGAGCGGTACTGCACGGTGCGGCCGCCCTGTGCAAGGGTAAATGTGCCCCCGCCGGTTCCGTCCGGGGTAAACAGGTTTTCTTCCGAGCCCGCGCCCTGGTATACGGCGCTTTCCACCCAGCGGTATTCCAGCTCTTGCCCGCTGGCGTCATACCGGGGCATGGTGCGGCGCACCGAGGCGGAAAGGTTCTCTGCAAAAAATTGCTCCATGCGCTGTGTCACGCCGGTGGCCTGCCACTGGGCCCCGGGCTGGCCTTTTACGCGGCTTTGCAGCGTCAGCTCTACCACCACGTCCTCAAATTCCGACTGGAAAGCGCTGGCCTTCCACACCTTGGTGGCTGCGGCTTCTACCGCGTCTGTGATGCGGTTGGATAAAGTGCCCCCATTGTACAAAAACGTGTTGCCGGCTGGGCGCACGTTCGGGGTGGTGATGTCCACCAGCTCGCCGTCCTGTTCAATTCTGTCGGTGATGCTGCCGGTTGCGGCGTCCACCTTGCCAAACACCTGTTCATAACTGCGGGCAGGCGCCCCGTCCAGCGTGGTGCTGTCCAGATATTCGCGCACCACATACAGGTATTCATAGCCCTCCGCGTCATATTTTTCCAGTGCGTCGAACAAAAGTTCCTGTTCGTCAACCCCGGTATCCAACGGCAGGGTGACAATAGCGCCGTCCGCCCTGCGCACCGGCGCAGCGGTGGTGCTGGGCTGGCCCTTGCGGTAACGCCACAGCTGAAACTCGCCCGTGGGGCGCTGGCTTTGCGCACCGGCAGCCACGCCTTCGTCCAGCCACACCTTGTGTGCGTCATACGTTTTGCGGCCTGTCAGCGTCAGATACAAGGTGCCGCCGCTGTACAGCCTGTCGGTGACAGAGCCGAAGTTTGGCGCCGAAGCGTTATCGTAAGAAATGGCGAAGTAATCCCCATTCTGCAGCGAGGGAATTGTCACCTGCCCCGTCTGCTGGCCCTCGGCCTCGCGGATGCTATAGGTAATTTGTGTGCCGTCCAGGTTATATTTCCAGGCGTTGCTGATTTTCATGGTGCCCGAAGTGGGGTTGTTTGGGTCTGACGAGGGGTCGCGTTCAATGACGACATCGTCGCCCAAATCTGCCAGCAGATACTTGCTGGATGCCTGCCCCGTCTGGACGGTGAGGGCAAAATGCCCGGCAATGGCCTGGCTGATGCCGGGCGCGCTGCCCAGCGTGCCCCAGCGCAGGCGAACACCGAAGGTAAGGTCTGTTTGCAGCACATAATACCAGCCCGCTTTGCCGCCGGCCGAGGGGAATTGAGGCAGCTCTTCCTGCTCCACCTTCTGAATGGCATAGCCCTCGCAGGCCGCGGGCTCTATCTGCCATTCCACGGTGTGCTGCGTTTCGTCTCCATAGGGGTCTATCTCGGTATACTTCACCGGCAGTGTATGGTCGCCCACCGTCACAAGATAACTGCCCACGCCGGCCTGCGAAACAGCTGCCTGCGGCATCTGCTGCAGGCCAAGCTGCGCCATGTTTTCCTGCGTAAGCTGCACAAACTCGCCCGTGCCGTCCAGCCGAAATTTCAGAACGGGCTGTGGGTACTGCGCCGTATCCGGGCGCAGGGCGGCCTCGTTGTGGTTGTCTACCCAGTACAGCGTGCGGTTGAAACTGCTCAGCCACTCATCCACTACAATGGAAGCTTCCTCCGGCCGGCCGGTGCCCAGGCCGCCCTGCCAGGTGGCAAGCACCTGTGCGCTGGCAGCGCCAAGCTGCTGCGGGGCCGGGGCCTGGCCCGCGGCAGGCGTGTTTTCCAGCGTGCCGCCCAGTGTGATGGCCGCGCCCGCAAAGCCGGGCGCCACGGCAAACGCCTCGCCTGTAAAGTCAAGCGTAAGGCCGCTGATGTCTTCCAGCTCTGCACTTTGCCCCTGCGGCGCCGTACGCCGAAGGGTGATGTGCAGCGCATTGCCCTGCACAGCTGCCGTTACCTCTGTATTCTGTGCCAGCCCCGCCAGCGTGGCGACGGGTGTGCCGCCAATGCGGATGACATTGTTTTCGCACAGGGCCTGGCCCTCGGGCAGGCTGATGCCCTGCGGCAGTTCCAGTGAAAGAGATGCGCTTTGGCTCTGCGTATACAGTGCGCCCGCCGCGGCCGTGTTTTCGGAAATGGCAGACAGTTGGAACGCAAAATCGGGCAGCACGCCATCTTCTGTGGGCTGCAGCTCTGCCTGCGGGCCTGTGATGGACGCCTGCCAGCCCTTATATTCTGCCGTCACCTCCATGTCCTGCGCCTGCGCGCTTAAAACCAGGTTGGGCTTTTCCCCGCTGGCGGCAGAAATGCTGTCTTTCACCGAGATGCAGAAGGGCGCAGAAACACCGTTCGGCACTTGAAACGTGAAATTCTGTTCCACTGCGGGGTGTGTTTCGTCCAGGGAAAAAGAGAGCACGGCCCCGTCCTCGGTCAGGGACAAAACCAGCGCCGTGCCGTTTGCATCCAGGGCAGCGCCGTCTGTCAGCTCGCCCTGTTCGTTGCGGAACTCGCGCAGGGCCGCAGCCTCCTGCGCATCCAGCGCAACAAAAACTTCCGCCTGCGAAACACCTTCGCCAAGCTGTGCACGCAGCGTCACTGTGCCCGCAGTGCCGCTGGCCACCGACGGCTGCTGCGGCAGCCACTCTACACGCACATCCGCCCCGGCAGGCGCATTGCCGGCGCCGCCCTCATCTTCAGAGGAGGGCGCAAAGCTTGTGCCGGTAGAACTGCCGGGGGCGCTTTCCCCCTCCGGCTGCCCTTCGGGCTGGCTGCCGGAAGAAGCGCTTGCGGAAGAGCTTGCCATCGAGCTGCCAAAAGAGCTGCCGGAGGAACTGCCGGGCGTGCTGCCGGGCGCCTGGCCTTCCTGTGCAAAGGCAAGTGCCTGCGCAGGCAGCATGGCCAGGCAGATAGCCGCAGCCAGCACAGCGCTGAGCAGGCGGTGTTTCCATCGGATGTGCTGATTCATGACGGGGGATCTCCTTTTCCTTTGGTTTATTGAGAAGTTTGCTCCAATATGCCAAGCAGGACGAACCTTGCATTTTCAAACTCATAGCTGCAGGTAGAAAGCGTCACCACCCGCTGCCCCGGCTGCGGCACAAGGCCGCTGTCAAAAGCCGAGCGCCGGGCCGCGGCCTCGCACCACTGCAAAAATTCCTGCTGGGAAGAAAATGCACGCCGCCAGGCGTCGCTGTCCGGCGCGGCCACATAGCCGGCAAACACACGGATGGTATACGCCGCCTGCGGGGTGAACAGGGCCAGTGTGGGGTGCTGTTCATAATAGCCCGGCTGCAGGTAGCCTGTAAGCGAGGAAAACATGGTGCCGTTTTTCATATGGTGGCCATATAGGATGGTGTGCATGTCGGAAAAATCGGGGCTGCACCCGGCATCCACAAAAATGGCGCCAGCGCTGTTTTTCTTTTTGCCAAACATGTGGGTCAGGTAATACTCGTTATCTGCCGCCTGCACCACCGGGTAATTCACCGGCGTTTCGGGGCCGTAAAGCCATGCCACCACGTTTTCGTCTATTTGCCGCAGGGCCTCAAAATCCGCCTGCAGCTGCCCGCCCGTTTCACCATCCGCCGCCTGCGCGCCGTTTTGGGCCTGAACGGGGGAATACTGCGCCAACACAGCGTATTCACGCCGCCCGGCACGGTATTCCAGCAGGGTGCCGCCCAGCTGAAAGGCGCAGAATGCCGCCGCACAGGCAAACAGGGCCGCCAGGCAGGCGGCCACCCTTTTTTTCATGCGCGCCACACCCCTTCCGCCGCCCTGCACGCCCCTCACAGTGCCATAATACTGCGCCCGGCAGGCCGAAAACGGGCGAAACCTCACAGGCATGCATTCACCTTATGTGGCATTTCTTTTCTTTGTGCAGGCTTTTGTAACAGTTTTCTTGTTATGTAAAATTATAAGTAAGAACAATTCTATCACTTTTTACCTTTACTATCAATAATATTCTTAATAAATAGTCAAAGTAACAAGAAAGCGTATACTTTTAATTGTCCAGAATGAGGTGATAAGAATGATCGGAGAGCGCCTGGCCGAGGTGCGTAAGGACCACGGCGATACCCAGGCGGCGCTGGCCAAGCGCCTGCGGGTGACGCTTTCTGCCGTTCGCAGTTGGGAGCAGGAAAAAAGTTCCCCCTCCCACGAAATGCTGGTGGCGATATGCCGGCTTTATCATATTTCTTCCGATTATTTGCTGGGGCTTTCCAATGTAGACCCGGCCTATGAACAACGGAAACGCATAAGCGCCTTTTCGCAAAAAGAACTGGATATGCTGCGCGATTATGAAAAATACCTGCTTTGGCGCCAGAGGGAAGCATACGGCGGAAAAGAAAAAAAGGGTGAATGACCATTTCAGGTCATTCACCCTTTTCTGTTTTTTGCGGCTTGCAAATGATACACTGCCGGCCGGGCCGGCGGCCAAAAAACGCACGCCCCGCAGGCCGGCCAGGCAGCCCCCCGCCCTGCCCGTGCGACACCGGACCCAAATGGCGCCCATGCACAGCCAGGGCCTTATGGATGCGCCGCGCCTTCCGGCTGCCGCGCGGGGCCGCCGCTGCGGAAAGCGCCCTCAAAAAAGCGGTAGTCCTGCCGCAGCTTATCTGCCAGGCGGTAACTGCCGCGGTTCAGCACCCAATCGATGACAACGCCGCGGAAATGGCGGAACACGAAATCTGCAATCCACTCTGGCGGCGGGGCGCCGTGCAGCAGCCCGGCGCGCCCGGCCTCGTCCAGGCACTGGCAGATGGCGCGGAGGGTAAAGCGCTGAGGGTCCAGTGTGCTGGCGGCACAGCTGCCAAGGCGCTGCTGGTAATAGCGGGCCGCCAGTTCCCAGCCAAGGCCCTCCATAAAATCGGCATAACTTGTAAGAATAATCACCAGGCGCTGTTCCGGCGGCTGGTTTTCGTGGCCGGCAAGCGCCTGTTTCACATAGCCGTCCAGCGAAGAAAACCCCTTGGCCAGCAGCGCCTCTTTCGACGGAAAATGATGGTAAAACGCCCCTGTGGTGATGCCGGCCAGGCTGCATATTTCGCGCACCGATACCTTATCAAACGCCTTCTGACGGCAAAGCCGCATGGCAGCCTGCAAAATGGCCTGTTCGGTTTGCGCCGCCTCGCGCTGGCGACGCTGTTTATAATCTTCCATCTGCAGCTCCTTCCTCATTGACACAGGGCAAAGGTTCTTTTATAATATATCACATAACAACGTTATGTTACAATTTCTGCCGTGCCGCCAACGGGCCTGCGGCACAAAGTTTCCCCGTTTTATTTGATGCTAAAGGAAGGTGAGCGTTTTGTCAACCGAGGCGGCGCGTTTTTCCCACAACCCGGAAAAAATCGCCTTTCTGACAGACTCTTGCGCAGATCTTTCCCCCAAGCTGCGCAAAAACAAGCCTGTTTTTGTGGTTCCGCTGCATGTGCGCTGCACAGACGGCGAGTTTCTGGACGGCGAAGATATTTTTGCGCAGGATATCTACCGGCGCCAACAGCTGGGTGAAATGCCCGGCACATCCCTGCCAAGCGGCGGCCGTGTAAGCGCCGTGCTGGACGAAATTGCCGCGTTGGGCTATGAGAAGGTTGCAGCCGTGCACCTTTCCTCCGGCCTTTCCGGCACATACAACCTGGTGCGCATTGAAGCTGCCGAGCACGCAGGGCTGGAGGTGCGCGTGTTCGACTCGCTCAGCGGCAGCCTGGGCCTTGGCGCCACTGTGCTGCAGGCGTGGGATGACGTGTGCGCCGGCATGCCCTGGCAAGAGCTTGTGGAGCAGCGCATTCCGCAGCTGATTCGAAACACATTCCCGTTCTTTTCGGTAGATACGCTGGAATATCTGCAAAAAGGCGGGCGCATTGGCAAAATTACCGCCATTGCGGGCACCATGCTGAACATTAAGCCCCTGCTGAGCTTTGCGCCGGACGGCCAGCTTGCCAGCGTGGCCAAGGTGCGCGGGCGGCAGGCTGTGCAGCCCAAATTTTTAGAGCTGCTGGCCGCGCGCACAGCCGGGCACACGCGCTATAACCTGGCCGTGGCCAACGGCGGCGCCCCCCAGGAGATGGAGGCGCTTGCCAAAAAGATGAAGGCGGCTTTTCCGAATTACGAGCATTTCTGGAAAGCGGAAATAGATGCCACGCTGTCGAGCTATATTGGCGCAGGCGTGCTGGGCGCAGGCATTCAGTTTTTGGATTGAGCCCGCCTTCCGGCACACCCGCTGCCCTGAAAACAAACATGAAAAAGCCCCGGCCTTACCAGGCCGGGGCTTTTCTGTGCGCCGCAGTTTGCGGCAACATGGTGAGCCGTTTTGTTTCGCACATGAACCTTCAATTTGAGATGCTTCATTGAAGTCGATGTTTGATATATCTACGGTAAATGGGGTTTCTTGGGTGTTAAAGTAGATGTCCACCCGTCCATCATCATACAGGTAAATGCGGTTTATAAAAATATTGATAAGCGCTTTTTTGTATCGCTTCTCAGAAATATTGCCGCTGGACAAGCGGGAAAGGAAAAATCGAATCTCTGTTTCAGAAACAGTAAGAATTTTTGACGTTTCTTTAGCCAACTGAATTTTTAAGTTTTCCTGAGAAGCGGCCAATTCACGCATTTCTGAAAAAATCATTTCCGTGACGACGTTATCTGCGCCATCCATTTTCAAGGCGCTCATTAAGTTCGACTTCTGTTTATCCAACTTTTTTAATTCAGTTTTCAGGCGTTGAACTTCCGAATTTCTTTGCGATTCTTCGCAAACTGCAAGAACCTCTTTGACGATTAAATCAATATTTTCCGGTGTTAATTGTTTGGCAGCAGCTTTGATCACGCTGTCCTCAATTAACGCCTTTTTTACATTCTTTTTTTGGCACTTTCTTGTCAGTCTTGCCGTATTACAAGAATAATAGTGATGTTTTGCACCGGTACGACTTGTGCCGCTCACACCGACCATCATTGCGCGGCAATGTCCGCAAAAGAGTTTAGTAGTCAGCAAAAACTCCTCTAAGGCACGCGTCCGGGAAGGAGCAGCTTTGTTGCTTGCAAGCCGCTCCTGCACTCGGGCAAAAAGAGCGTCATCAATAATCCGAGGAATTGCATTTGCTTTTTCAATCCCGTTGTAACAGTAAATACCGATGTATTTTTTGTTTCGTAAAATGCTGTGCAAGCTGTTTTTGTTGAATTTTGAACCACGGCTTGAACGGAAACCTCTATTGTTGAGTGAATTACAAATTTGGATTGCGGGTTCCCCATTGGCATAGCATTCGAAGATTTCCTTGACCAATGCGCTGGTTTTGGGATCAATCTGATACCTTTTTTCAGAATCCACATAAAAGCCCAAAGGAATGCTGCCGCCATTCGATAATCCTTTTTCGGCGTTGAGATTCATGCCGCGACGAACCTTCTGGGAAAGCTCAGCACTATAATATTCGGCAATGCTCTCTAAAACGCCTTCAACTAAAATACCGCTGGCGTCGTCTGTGATGTTTTCACGGGCAGAAATAACGCGAACATTATTTTTTTGAAGAGCCATTTTGTAGAGCGCACTATGAGTCCTGTTTCGAGAAAAACGGTCAAGCTGATATACGATTACGTATTGAAATGTTTTTTTAGCGCTGTCTGCAATCATGCGCTGAAAGGCCGGTCTGTGATCGCTTTTGCCGGTGAGGGCGCGGTCAATGTATTCGTCTATGACTACATAACCATTCTTTTTCGCAAAAGCATAACATTCCAACAACTGTCCCTCGATGCTCTGCTCATTCTGAGCGTGACTTGAAAAACGGGCATAGATTACAGCGTTCATTTTTTTATCCTTCTCTTCATGTTTAATTTCTTTATCTTTTCACATAGAGTTTCTAAGTCAAGTTTTTCCCAGATTTGGCCTAATTGGTAAATATCTTCTCCGAGCGAGTAATCAATCTTGTCCGTTGTTTTAGGCATTGGCCCTACGTCTGTAATTTCCTGAGAAAGACCTCGTTTTTTTCGGTCGGCTTTTAGATCAGCAACCAAATTGTCCCATTCGTATCTTTTTTTAAAAAATTGTTCTCTGAGAGTAGCTTCTGATTGGGTTTCAGTACTTGCAGATGTAAGATATGTGGCTGCATTGGCTAAGCGGTTGTTATAGTTACGAACCATTTTATAGAAGCTATCTTTAAGGCGAACTTTTGCATAGTGCTTCTGAGAGCATTGTGTCGAACAAGTGCGCCGTCCTTTGCAAACAAACATTCTATTGCATACTGGGCAGATGTCAATGATTCTTTTTTTTTCGTACGTTTGAATCAGTTCTGACAGCAAGAGCATTACAACATGAAAACTGTCTGCCTCATAAATTTTCATTAAACGGTTTTGAATATATTTTAAGGAGTATTCTACAGGCTCGATGAAGGAAAGGATCGTATTATAGTATTTATCGCTTGCTGTCTGATCAAGTCCCGTATTACTATCAATTTGATAGGAGTACAATTCAGAAACTATATAAGAGCGATATGCTATTTTTTCCAACAGATTAAGATTAAATAGCAGGATGGCCTTTTCAACAACACAAAACAAATTATCCCATTGTTCTGTGGGCGTTATCTCAAAGACTTTTTCCCAGAAAGAAGGTGGATCCCAAAAGAAATGTTCAATATCGAGATTATTTTCTGCGTGTAGCAAATCCCTTAGCGCAATTAAATTTGAATAGGAGACAGGTGTTACTTCTTTAACATAGTCTATGGCATCCGAGTAGGATGCTTTTTTTATTTTTGCTATCTTTTTTATGCCGTCGTTGAAGTAATCGGCAAGTGCTTCTTCTATGGTTTTTCCAGTACTTTCAATGGTGTATTCATCCGTTTGAGCCTGATGATTATTTTGGGTAATCTTAAAGACTTCACCATTTATGATGCCGATAAGCATATTGTCTACCCCTTGAATAGTGATTTGTTTATAAGTATACCACTTCATAAAGTATTTTTCAAATGTCAATGATACGAAATTATTGTTTTATTTTTTAGAATCATTAGTATCATTGGTTCCTCCCTTGCCCTAATGTAAAATTAAGACAAGGGAACGATAAAAACCATATCCGAAGCCCTTGAAAGGGACGCAGTCAAATGAACATTACAAAAGAACAAGCGCGTGCAATGGCTTGTGCAATATATGCGGATATCCACATGTATGTGGTTAATCATCAGCATGAATATCAAGCTTGGTTGCGCGAACACGGCTACTGCAATGAGCAGAGCGAGGCGGCAGACAGCCGCCCCTACATATTTGTAATACTGGCTGCGGCAGCGAGAATGTGCCGCCAATACATAGTGCGGAACGATCAGCGGGAGCTGATCTCCGCACCATGAATATAAGAAGAAGGGGGTGCAAGCAATGCGTATTATCGGCTACCGCAAAGCGGACTTTACCACGAAAGATGGGGTAGACATCAAAGGCTGGAACGTGTATGTCGCAACAGAGATTGACCCGCGGTATGGCAACGGCGTTGCAGTGGAGCGCTTGTATTTGAGTGAGCGCAAGCTGGAACGCGAAGGTATTGACCTCGAAAAGATTATGAATTGCGAACTGCGTGTTTTTTACAACCGCTATGGCAAGGTTGACAGCATTACCGTGCAGGATTAACGCGGAAACCGTGGCTACCGCGCCACAGACCCCATAAAGGGGCTGTGGTGTGGTAAGGCCACAGGGGTCGCTGTAAATCGGATTGACACACCGGAAAAAGGCCGAAATAAGGCCATTGACATCAATCGGGGGGCTTGTCACGATTGATGTCAATGGCCAGGTTGTGGCAGAACTGTGGTAAGTAAACGAAAGGGGGTGAGTCATGTCAATATCTGTCAGGAAATGCGAGATAGTACAACAGATTGAGTACTTGCCGGGATATCCTGACTGGAAAAGCAAACTGGAAGAAAATCTTGAAAGCGAACCCAATATAAAAAAATGGGCCTACGCCTTGCATGGTAAGGACCACCATGACGATGGAACGTTAAAAGCTCCACATGTGCATATCGTGCTTGAATTAGATGAGTCTGTTAAAGTCAGCACGGTCGGCGGTTACGTGGGTGTGCCTGCTCAATATGTCAGTCGCATTAAGCAGCAGTACAAGGCAGGCCGCAGGTGGTACGCAGATATCGGTGGAGCGTTATCCTATTTGACGCATAGAAATGCCAAAGACCGATACCAGTACGACGACAGCGAGGTTGTGGCGAAACCGGGCTATGACTGGAAAGCCGAACGGCAAAAGAGCGAAGCTCGGCAGGCAGAACACAAAACAATGAGAGCGATTCTCGAAGGCATCGAAAATGGAAGCATTCATCGGTACGATTTATTCGATAATATATCCCAGCAGTTGTATATAGCGAACAAGGGAGATATTGAGAAAGCGTTCGAACATCGAGAAGGCCGTATAAAAAATAGTCTCAATGACCGGGATGTTACCGTGATCTACATCAGCGGTACACCCGGCAGCGGAAAGACCAGTTTGGCTAAGCTCTACTGCTCGAAAAACAATCTTTCGTATTGTATTTCGGCATCGAGCCGCGATCCGGCTCAGGATTACAATGGTCAAGATGCACTCATTCTGGACGATTTAAGGCCGGAAACCTTTGCCTTGCCGGATTTGTTGAAGCTCTTAGACAATCATACAAGTTCCTCTGTGAACGCGCGCTACCACGATAGATGGCTTGAAGCGAAAGCCATTATCATCACGACGGTTTTGCCGATTGAAGATTTTTATCGCCGCATTGGTGGCCGTGATGAACCGATACAGCAGTTGTATCGGCGGTGCCGCATCATGGTGCGTCTGACTTTCGACAAAATGGATTTATTTTCCTATCGCGAATCGACAGGAGACTATATGCTCATTGGCAGCGGAGAAAATCCTATCGCGCAAAAATACACGCTCGACCAGAGGGATGCTTCTGAGGAAGAGCTGCGCCAGATTTGTTCAGAATTTGGCGTGAAGTATAGTCCGGAAGGTTTACCTTCTGACTATGTGATAGAGGATATCCCGTTTTGACAAAAAAGCTGTGCTATCGGCTATACGGGCGTTGATATATGCAAAGGAAGTGATTTTTTTTGAAAAGCATTATTACCGACAATAGCAACTGTTGTTATTTGTGCGGATGCAGCCGGAATCTGGAATGCCATCATATTTTTGGTGGGCCCAACCGCTCTAAATCTGAGCGCTTGGGAATTGTAGTCCCGTTGTGCCACGATTGCCATAATGAGCCGCCTTTTGGGGTACATCACAATGCACAGGTGATGAACCGCCTTAAACAGATTGGACAGGAAAAAGCCATGAAAAAGTATGGGTGGACGGCAGACAAGTTCCGCGAAATTTTTGGAAAGAACTACTTGGATAAAAAGGAGAAAAATTAACCATGAATAACGAAAAGTTCGCATTGCGTCAGAAGACGCGTAGAAATTATATTCTGCGCGTGGCGCTGAACGGGTTGAGCAAGCTGTGGAAGGCAAAATGGCCGATGTTCTTGATCGCGCTGGCAGCTATGGCCGTTGTCAGCATGATCTTGACCGCGCATACTCTGCATGATTGGTCGGTGGCATTCACCGCAGTATTGATGTTTTTCGTCGGCGTGCCGGGGGCAGCCTATGCGGTAGGTTGCGTGCCCGGTGCATGGAAAATCTATGAGGATATGGTGCGGATTGGCATGGTAAATGCAGCGGGCGAAGCACCTGTATTGCTTGAAAGGTGGCACAAAGAAGGGAATCTCTATGCTATGCGGTTTATGGCAAAAGGTTTTCCGTTGAGCGTGTGGGAAGATATGAAAGAAAAAATTGAAACAGCAGCCAATATCACCATTGCTCGTTTCGATGAAGGAAATTCAAGGCGCGAGATTATCATGGAGTATGTGTCGGGAAACATTGTGCTGCCGCACCTTGTGCGTTGGAATTGGGACTATCTCTCCCCGGATGATTTCAAAATTGCTTTGGGCGAAAGCATTATGGGCCCTGTATACATTGATTTGGCGCAGAATCCACACGTGCTGGTAGGTGGCACAACAGCCAGCGGCAAGACGAAATTGCTTGAATTGATTGGTACCCAGGTCATAGAAAAGTGCGCCAGCTTGATGATTGCAGATTACAAGGGCGTGGATTTCAGCCAGTTTGTAGGACGCGCCCGGATTGCTCGTAACAACGAAGAATTGTGGGCTGTATTGGAGTATCTCAACGAAGAACTGGAGAGACGCAAATCCACCTTTGTGAAGCACGGTTGCCGCAATATTGCAGAATACAGTAAAAACGAAAAATGGATGCCGCGTATTGTGCTGATTGTGGATGAGGCCAGTTTGGTATTTGATACAAGTGGTATCAATGATAAAGCAGAAAAAGAAACGGTCGCAAGGATTTTGGGTGCGCTCATCAATCTGGCTCGTGTTGGGCGTTTTGCCGGAATCCACGTTATTGTGGCTACACAGCGCCCGGATACATTGTCTGTCCCCGGCGCACTCAAGGCCAACCTTGATACGCGTATTTGCGCGCGCATGCCGGACGACGCCACGTCGACCGTAATTCTGGATGACGGTTCAGCAACAAACCTCCCGTCCATTAAGGGGCGTTTTCTCCTGCGGGACGGCAGCGGAACAGATACGATTTTTCAGGCATATTTGCCTGATGAGAATAACGATACAAACGTGGTCTGAGCAGATCTTCTGCGCAGATCTTGAAAGGAGAAAATAATGGCAAACGAAGTAAGAAATTTTTTTAGTCTTCACGGGCCGGAAAAAAGCGTGGATGATTTTTTAGAGTGGTATAAAGCAGCGCTGGAAGGTGACAAGTCTGCGCGGCTTTACCCCGGAACGCTTGAGCTTGAAATGTTGGATACGATTGACGGCCATGAATTTGTAGAGTTGTGTTTCATGACGGCTTCGACTGTTCCGGAAAATTGGCTGTGGGCGATTACAGAGAAATTTCCCGATTTGTCGTTTTCGGATTATGTGATTGACATTCTGGGCGGTTTTGCCGGGACGTTTTATGGCGCAGACGGTAATTTGGAATATCGCCCGGTAGAAAAAGAGAAACTGGAAAAAATGTTCTCTTTTCGCAACGAATCCGCTTATGTAGACGAAAAAGAGTAAAGGAGAGAAAAATGAAAAACAAAAATATGAATCATAATGTCAACGGCGTCACGATGATAGATAAACTTTTGGAAGTGCTCAATGCTGTGGAATTCAATCATCTCATGGTGATGGAACAGCCTCTTATGCTTGCCGTATTGGGATTTTTTTATGGTCGCGCATCGGCATTGAATGACGTTGCCTCGGGGAAACTCCTTGAAGTTTTTGCCAAGGGTGAAGAGGGTTTGCATAACCCCAGAAATGTGCAGTTCGCATTGGCGATTTGTGATGCGCTGAAAAAAGCAGAATGGAATGCCGACCCTGAATATTTGGCAGCATTTTATTACGGCAGCGAGGACGCAGAAGAGGTGCTTGCAAAGTTTGAACAGGAGCAGCATTAAAATGACAAATGATTGCATCAATAAAGGGCCGCCTTTGAGGCCCTATCAACAAGAAGCACTTGAAAAAATGAAGCAGTATGAAGGGCGTTCTGCTTTACTGGTTTTGGGAACCGGATTGGGAAAAACCAGAATTTTTACCGAGTTTATTCGCAGCGAGGTTCAGGAAAGCGATCGCACTTGTGTGATCGTATCGCACAGAGAAGAACTGGTGAAACAGCCGTTATCATATATGGGTGACCTTCCTTGCGGGGTGGAGTGTGGCAAGAGATGCGCACATCTGGGGCGCGATAAAGTGATTAGCGCGTCGGTGCAGAGCCTTGTGAATCGGCTGCACAAGTTTAATCCTCGCGAGGTGGATACGATTATTATAGATGAAGCGCATCATGCGGCAGCGCCGACCTACCGCAAAATCATTGAGTATTTTGTAGGCGCAAGGGTATTCGGTTTCACAGCCACAGCACACCGTGGAGACGATATAGGGCTGGGCTGCGTGTTCGATGATCTGATTTTTGAGAAAACCATTCTTTGGGGCATCGAACATGACTATCTGACTCCGATTGAGGCTATACAGGCAAAATTGTCGTATGACATGGGTGCTGTTCGCATCATGCCGGAAACAGGCGATTTCAATGAGCAGGATTTGGCCGAAGCCTTGTCCGGGACAGCGGTAGGCGTTGCCGAGGCATTTGAACAGTATGCCGCCGGACAGACCATCATTTTTGCAGTTTCCGTAAAAGAGGCACGCGATATTGCTAATACCATCAACAAACGAGCGGGTAAGCGCATTGCCGAGTGCATCACCGCAACCACCAAAAAACGTCCGGAAATTTTGAATGCGTACATTCAAAATCAGCTCCGCGTTTTGGTGAATTACAATGTGCTTACAGAAGGTGTGGATTTGCCTATGACGCAGACAATTTTGATTGCACGCCCGGTGGCTCACACCAATGTGGGAGTATACGCGCAAATGGTTGGACGTGGACTTAGGCTCCATTCAGGAAAAACCGTATGCCGTATCATTGACTGCGTGGGGATATCGGATTATCCAATCTGTACAGCAGCGACGTTGATTGGAAAGGATATTCCGGTTTCCGATAAAACGGCGGCTTCTCCAAAAGAAAACGGTATGCCGCCGGAACAGCCCGCTGTATTGACGGGCAATGAGATACCCGCGACATGGATTCAGTACACAAAGGATGTCAATGTAATGGAAAAGGAAATTGGAGTGGACGCACATGATGTAGCGTGGACGACATTGAACAGCGGTGGGATGGTATTGCCTGTTCCGGGGATGGTGTATCGCGTATCTGCTCCGCTTGCAGACGGAACCGTCTATTTGTGGAAAAACAAAAAGTGCTCAAAGAGTCCCATGCCCAAACAGTTTATTTTCGATTTTGTTTATACCGATTTGTGTAAAAGGCACGCAGCGGCACGCCACATTTGGGATAAAAGCAAACGGAAATTTTGGGACAGAGAAAAAGCGACAAAAGCACAGCTTTCTTTGATCTCAAAACTTGCGCCCGGATATAGAATCGACACACAGTATTTGACGCGGGGGGATGCCTCTGCGCTCATTCAATATTTTATTTATGAAAAAGACAGGAAGGTGAATTAGGATGGCGAGAAAACCGCGCGAACTCTCTGCATCTGGCGTGTATCACGTGATGTGGCGCGGCATCGACCGTCAGCAGATTTTTCTTGATGATGCAGACAGTATCAAATTCCTTGCGCTTTGTGCAGCAGTACTCAACGAGTGGTTTCAGGTTTTGGCGTTTTGCTTGATGGGAAATCATTTGCACCTGCTTATTAAAACAAAAAAAGATACGCCGGAAGCAATGGAAACCGCAATGAAAAAGTTGGGCATCCGTTATGCTCAGTATTTTAATCGCCGCTATTTACGGGTTGGCCCCGCATTTCAGGGGCGCTACAAAAGCGTTCCCGTTCAGACGCGAAACTACTTCCTCCGGGTGATGCGGTACATCCATCAGAACCCCGTGAAAGCCGGTTTGTGTGAATTGCCCGAAGAATACCCGTGGAGCAGTTACATTGATTATTTTGGACAGCGGGATGTGGTGCTTTGCCCTGTAAATAAAACGTATGCTTTTCAGCTTGCGGATTTTGATTTCCTGAAAACATTCCACGCACAGGAAGAAGCAAATCCCGCGACGATGACGGATGAACCTGTTCGACTGCCTGATCACAGAATCATGGAGTTGGGGGCAGCAATGGCGGGATGTCCGTTGGCTTCGCTCAACACGTTGTCCGAAAGTAAACAGGCAGCCATCTTGCGCCGCTTGGTGCTGGAAGAGGGTGCGTTTGTTCCGCAGCTTGCGCGGATCACAGGCATTCCGCGTGGCGTGATTTCACGTTATGCAATGTAATTTGAAGTGTACACATCAAAAAATGACCCGGGCTTCCCGGGTCATTCTTCATAGTCAAGGTTATTGAAAACTTTGCTTTTCCAAAAAGAGGAAAATGAGATATTGAAGCCCTGACAAAGGCGCTTAATCGTGGTAACGCCGGTGTTTTTGATGGTGGAGTCTGGGGCAAGCATTGCATCTAATGTGCTGTGGTGAACGCCGGACAATTCAGCCAGTCGGTTTACCGTCATTTTCTTTTGTTCCAATAATTCCTTGACACGCAGTACGACTGCCTGTTGAGCTGTCATAATTGCCTCCATTGCGGAAATATCCGCAATTTTAGCGTAGCCTAATTTTATAAAAATTATCGCGGATATACCCGCGAACAATCCTTGAAAGAAAAAACGCAATATGATAAAATGAAGCAAAGTATTTCTGACATGGGGGCTTTGGTGTGCAAAAGAAGTTGTTTGCAGTATTGGCGTTGACAGCAATGATGTTTTGCCTGACCGCCTGCGGTGTGCAGATCACAGGCATTTCGCTGCCGGAGAGCTTAGAGCTGGAAGCGGGTGAAAGTGAAGCGTTGACGGTCGAATACACCGCCGGGGAAGAGGTCGATGAAGAAGAATTGGCCGAAGCTGCCGGAAAGCTGACGCTGGTCTGGACGAGCAGCGACGAGGCGGTTGCGACAGTAGACGCAGAGGGTACGGTGACCGCCGTTGCTGCGGGCGAGGCGGACATCACCGCCGCTGCCAAGAATGGCAAGCTCTCGACGAGCTGCCATGTGGCCGTGGGCGTTGGTGTCACGGGCGTGGACGCGCCCGAAACGCTGGAATTGCAGTTTGGCGGAACGGAGACTGCCGAGCTGGGCGCGTCGGTTCTTCCCGAAGCTGCCACCGGCGTGGCGCTCACTTATGAATCCAGCGACGAGCAGGTCGCCACGGTCGGAGAAGATGGCACGGTGACGGCAGTTGCCGAGGGCGAGTGCACCATTAAAATCAAGGCGGCGGGCTTCGGCGCAACCGCCGCACAAACCGAGACAAAAATAATTGTAACTACGGCGGCCACTGGCATCACTCTCTCCAGCGAGAGCGGCAAGGTGACGGTTGGCTACAGCGCCAGCGTGAGTGTGTACACTTCCCCTGAAGAGGCTGCTTCTGCGGTTGCGAGCGAGGTGAAGTACACGGTGGCTGATGAGAGCATCGCTACCGTTACCGGCACCACTGAAGGCGACGCCGGATTCACTGTGAAGGGCGTTGCGGCCGGCACGACTACTGTTACTGTCGAGTATCATGGTCTGAAAGCAGAGTACACCATTACTGTTGCCAAGGCGGCTTCCCGTCCTACGTCCAATACTGGTAATACCGGCACCGCTGGTGGCACCAGTGGTGGTTCGACAGGTGGTTCCGTTTCCACTGGAGGCGGTACTACAGGCGGTGGTAATGCCGGCGGTTCGACCGGTGGTTCGACTGGCGGTTCTACAGGTGGCTCGACCTCTACTGGAGGCGGGACCACAGGCGGCGGTAGCAATGTTGGTACTGGCAACAACCCCAATGAGGGTGGCGCCGCTGGTGGAGATATGAATGGCGTTGTTCCTGGCGATGGCAGCTGGGCTGAAAACGGTGGAGACGCAACCCCTGATGATGAGGTTATTCCTCCTCCTCCGACATTCTGAGCATAATTAGATGATTTGGGGACGGATACAAAATGGTTTGGGGACAGATGTGAGGGGTGAGGGGTGTCTCATGCTCTGCATCAGTTGGGTATACTTGAAATAAATACAAATTCGCCTGTCGGTGTGATCGACAGGCGAATTTTTTTTGCTCGGCGTGGATGGGATTTGTGTCAATCATATCGCTTTCATGTATAGGGTAGCTTTGAAAAATTTTTTGATATGTGCACATCAAAAACGCCCGCCGAACGAATCGACAGGCGGTTTTGTTACGCTTGCATCATAGGGGCGTTGCAATCCATGCAAAGGATGTGAACCTCTTTGGTGGCTCTCACGCTGTTGCCGCAGCAGGGGCAGACGTATTTGCGGGTGTGGCTCGGCTTCGGCGGTGGTGTGGTTCCGGTGGCGTTTCCGTTTCCCGTGCCGCGCGGCGTGCAGCTCCATTCAATCCGGTTCATAGAAATATCCGTCCAGCCTTGTTCAATGATGAAATCGCAAAGGGCCTCGGTCGGCTCCGTGATACTCCACCCGATGCGCGGGTCGTAGCTGATGGACAGGTCGCGTGCGGTGGCTGCATCCCGAAATTTTTTATTGTGGTACGCCCCGCCACGGCTGCAATCCTGAATGCCGTTTTGCAGATTCCAGAGGTGTACCATTTCATGCAGCAAAGTCGCCGTCGTGTTCTCGATAGGCCGGTCGAGTGTTCCCGCTCCGATGTTCAGCTCATGGCGGTGTTCCTGCCCTTTGCGCCATGACTTCCCAACTGTAACGTGGCCGTATGCGCGGGGCGTGCTCTGGATGGTTATGATAGGCTCTTCCAACTGTCCGTCGAAGTATTTTGCATTCAATGCCCGGAACATTTTTTCGAGATAGCCAGCGGTGCGGGAAGTTTTCACAGTCTCTTTCATGTTGTCGCCCTCACTTTCAAAATTCAAATCTAATCCGGGGGGATTAAATTTTTCGTTTCGTCCGTGATTTGCCAACGATTTATGAAAAGCTGATTGTCAATAGCACCGTGGAATACCGCAGCGTAGCGAGGATATGCCGCGAAAGGCTATTGACGGTCAGATTTTTATGAATCATACTTCACGCAAGGACAAACGGAAAAGGGAAGGACGCTGATCTTTCGATCAACGTCCTTCCCCAATCCATATTCGTATTGCAAAACCGCCCGGAAAGAACAGGTGGTTCTTACAATACCTTATTGGTGAGCCGCCGGGGATTCGAACCCCGTAAGAATGGCTTAACTGTGCGGAAAACCCGGCACACTGTGCTTTTACTGTGCATGGCGCAGGGTATGGCGGTCTATCTCGCAGGCCCACACAGTGCGCCCCGCCCGCCGGGTGCGTTCCTCATCCACATGCGCCAAGCCGTGCGCCCGGCAAAAGCTTTCCCAGCGGCGGTAAAGCGCAGATTTCGTGATGGGAGCCGCACCGCCAATGACGTACTCCTCCGGCCGGTGAGGCCCCCGCTGCGCAAGCAGCTTCACCAGAGGGCGCAGCAAGGGCACGGTGCGCACGCCCTTCTGCGTTTTTGTGGGCGATATTACAGGCTGGTTTGAGTGGTACACCACCGCCTTGTTGATGGAAACCCGGCTTGCATGAAAATCAATGTCGCCCCATTGCAGCGCCAAGGCTTCCCCGCAGCGCGCGCCCGTGTACAGTATCAATGCGGGCAATAAAAAATCTTCCGGCCCCGTTGCTTTAATGGCTTCTATGGCTGCATCCGGGGCCAACTGGCGCGCGTGATGCGAAAGCCCGGCGGGGACGCTGACGCCATCCGTCGGCAGCGAGCGGATATGCCGCGCCATGAGGGCATGCAGGAAAATCTGGCGCAGGACGGTGAGTTGATTTTTTACGGTTTTATGCGCATACCCCCGCTTTGCCAAGTAGAGCAGAAAGGCGTGGATGTCCGCCGCCTCAATACTTCGCACTGCGTCCTGCCCGAAATACTCTACCGCGCGCCGCATGGCCGCCTGATAGCCGTGCACGGTGCCATAGCGGATTTTCTGTTCACATTCTACCCACCAGGCAGCTGCCTCTTCTTCAAAGCTGGGGCCGCGCTCTTCCCTTTCCTGAAAGGCCGCGATTTTCTGCATCACTTCCCGCTCTGATGCAGCGCGGAACACATGCCGCTTGCCGTTGATGGTGATTTTCTTTTCATACAGGCCATCCGTCCGCTGGTACATCTTCCTTCGGGCCATAATAAAAAACCTCCTTGTGATGCACTTTGACAAGCCCACACAGGAGGTGTTATAATCTGCATGTCGGGGCAGATTTTTCACGAAAGGGGGGCTGCCCAATTGAGTACATCCGAAGTTTTTCAACTTTGCCTCGTAATCATTGGCATTTGCGGCCTGTTCGTTCAGGCAAAAAAGAAGTGACCGCCGGCACCCTGACAAGTACGGCGGTCACGCTTGTAACTTTTAAGGGCTGACCGTTTCCGGCAGCGCCCTCTCTGTACTTTTAGTATAGCCGTATTATTTCAGAATGTCAAATGTTATTTTCGCGTGCACCGCGCCTTCTATAGCGTTCTTTCGAATACTTAGTGTATATTGCGCCCTGGGCTTCGGCCCGGGGCGTTTTTCGTTTCAAAGCGGGCCTTACGCGCGCGGGGTTCAGGTTTCTTCAGGTTTTGCGCCCCTGTGTGGGCCTCTGCGTGGCGATTTCAGGGCCTTTCCTGCGGGGGGGGGAATACTTTCCCCGCTTTGCCTGTGAAAGAGGGCTTCCCCGCCCTCTGAGGGGTTATGCCTCGCGCTATGCTTTCTACGGCGTAAATAATATCATTCAATTTTTTCAAATACCATTGTAGCCTGAATACGGTCACCACCGCCAAAACCTTTGCTTCCGCCATTTGTGGTATCAATTGTGTGCAGCCGGTACCCTTTGGCGGCTTGATTATTGATAACCGTTTCTAATTCTGTGAGATTTCCAGAGCCGGTACCGAAAAATTTTTCTTTTAGTGTAACTTGTAACACAACATAGCGGAAATTCTGACCGGATGCCGCAGAGTAAGTAGATTCCCTTTTCCAGTTTTCAAATGCCATAATGATGCCTCCTTTATATTTTCACGCCTGATGGCGTGATTTTTCAAGATATCAGGCTAGTGCCGAAAAAGATATGCCGAGGTTATCCCGGTATATCGTATAGGCCCGCCAAATAAACTCCGGCGTCACATTGAAGTGCTCGGCAATTTCCCAGACGGAAAAACCGCGGCGCATTTCTTCCACCAAATCACAAAGCGGGATGTATTGCAGCGTTGCCGCTTTGTCTGCCCTGTACTCTGCCTGCGCCTTGACCTGATACGGGCTGTAAGGCGTATAGAACGCGCCGGACAGGAAGTGCCCCGCTTCATGGATGAGTGCCGTTGCCTGTTCCTGCTGGCTTTCAAAGCGGGCGCTGTCTATAGCTACCAGCGCCCCATCCGCAAGGCACATGCAGGCATTTTCCTTTAACGGGCACTCTACAACAGCCACACCAGCACCCGCCAAGTCGGCGCACACTGCCGCAGCGCTGTGGTACATAAGCATTCACTTCCCTTTTTGCCGATTCAGTTCGGCGCGTATCTTCATAAGCGTTTTTATGTCCTCAATGTCGCCGGGGGTCAATTCCTTTTTCACATCGCCATAGAATCCCACAAGCTCATCTTTCACAAGCTCGTCCAGCTCGCTGTCCTTCGGGGCGGCGGGCTTTTCTTCGTTCCCCAGCAGGTAATCCACGGACACGCCGAAATAGGCGGCGATTTTGGATAGGGTTGCGGAAGATAGGATTTTTGAACGACCCATTTTCAAGTCAGAAAGTGGCGCGCGACTTATCCCGGCATTTTTGCACATTGTTGTGATGCTTATACCCTGTTCACCGCACAAAGCTTCTATTTTGTCATACAAATTGCCCAAATTACGGCACTCCTTTTGGATAAAACGCCGAAATACGGCAAAAAGTAATATAAGCGCTTGCATTTTACGGCAGAACGTAATATACTTAATGCGTGGTTACGGCGAAACGTAAATTTACTTAACTTTGACACTTTAAGTATATTACTGTTTGCCGTAAAAATCAATAGCTAGAAAGGGGGTTTTTACGGTATGACAAAAATTTGTGACTTCGGCAAAGAAATCAAAAAGCGCCTTGTGGATATTAACCAAACACAAGAATGGCTTATTTCCGAAGTATCACAGGACACCGGCAAATATTTTGACAGCGGATACCTGCACCGCATCTTGCGCGGCGAGTTATCCACGCCGGGCATTGTGGCGAGTATCAGGAAAATTCTGGACTTACCCAATGATACCGCGCAATAAGTCCAATAAAAGGGACTTAAAACAGAGGCGCCCGAACCAGCAAAAAATAGGCCGCCTGAAGGCGGCAGGAAGGAGACGTAAAGGATGGCAAGAGAAAAACCTGCTTTCCGCGCCCAGCTGGAAAGCATCATCACGGCATATCCAGACCATGAATGCCTGAACGTGCGCGAGGTGGCACGCTATTGCGGGATAGCTGAAAAGACAGCTGCAAAGCGGTTTGCTTTCGTTGGGCACGGCCTTGGGCGATTCATCACGCGGACAAGCCTTGCCCGCGCGCTGGTGGCCGGCAATGAGTAAGACAAAAAGAAAAGCCGTCCCGGTGCTGTAACACCGAAGCGGCAAGAGTGGAAACAGTTTGGACAACCTGTTTTCACCTGCATTTTAACACGGAAATGGAGGTTTCGCAAGATGCATACATATTTTGCCTGTATGGCACTGGGCTTTGCCCTGGGCGTGCTGTTCGCGGCGGCGGGCATTTGGAGCGACCAACGGAAAGGGGGCGGCGGCAGATGAACGAATATATCTCGGTGCTGCGCCGCCAGCCGGAGGACATCCGCGCAGGCGCCGCGCCTTTCGCGGTGTATGTGGACGGGGAGCTTTGGTGCGAATGCGAGGATTATTTCAGCGTGGCGGAAAAGCTGACCGCCCTGCTGCCGGAAAGGGGGCGCCGCGGATGAAAGCCATTGTGGTAGACCCCGGCACGGAACCGGTGGTGAAAACGGTGCCGGAAACACTGCAGGCGCTGGGCGCCATGTGCGGCGGGGCGCTGACGCTGCTGCGCTTTCCGCTGGACGCGGCGGGCCTGCTGTACATGGAGGGCGCGCACAGCCGCGGGCTGGAGCAGAACCGGCAGTTCCGCGGACAGTGGTATTACGGCCGCCTGCTGATTGTGGGTGTGGCGCCATATGGCGCGCGCTTCCGCAGCCTGACGCCGGAACAGATTGCCATGTATATGGCGAAGTGGCGCGAGACCGTTGTGCCATATGAGAAAGTGAGGTGGCCGGGGTGACAAAACAGAATGGCCGTTGCCCACTCCAACAGGAATGTGAACGTGTCTGCAAGGTAGTTGGGCATGAGCGGCATTGCGATTATTATGTCAACAACCGCCATGGAACATCGGGTATTCCTGATCAAGACCAAATACTGGACGAAGAAGATGCCGGAAAAACACGGGAATGGGAAGAAAAATATTTCGCTGTGCTTGATGAGGATGAAGAGACGGACGGCACAGAGCCAACGGGTGACAGTGAGAGAATGGAACCCGCCGCAGCCGTCTGCGAGGCGGAGACGAGTGGCGGCGGCATCAAAGCTGCTTTACCTGCACCCTTTGACTACTCCGGGCTGGACGTGCAGACGGTGGCAGACCTGCATTTGGCTGAACGAGAGTATTCATCGGGTAGAAAACTGGCCGAGATGGGCCTGCGGCGCATGGCGGATGGGGTGGCTATTGCCCATGATGCGCTGTGCGGGAGTTGCGACAAATTGTCGCAACTCAAGCATGGCAACCGAGGGGAAAACACCTTCAGGGCGTGGTGTGAAAGCATGGGGCTGAACCGCAAAGCGGCGGAGCGCCTTTTACAGGTTGCCAAGCTGATGGACGAAAGCAGCCCGCGGGAACAAAAGGTATTGGAAGAGCTTTCACCCTCCCTTTTATACGCCGCCGCCAAGCCCTCGGCACCTGCCGAGCTGGTGCAGGGCGTAAAGGCTGGCGATATCACCACACACAAGCAATATCAGGAGCTGCTGGCCGAAATTCGTAACCGCGACGCCAAAATCAGCGAGCTGACCGAGGCCGGCGAGGCCTCCAGCCGGCGCGCCGACGCAGCGGCGAAACGGGCCCGGGAGGCAGAGACGCAGCGCGCCGCCGTGCTGGACAAGCAGGGCGAATATATTACGCGCATCCATGCCCTGGAAAGCCGCCCGGTGGAGGTGGCCGTGCAGGAGCCGGACCCCGCAGAGGTGGAGCGCATGGCAGAGGAAAAGGCCAGGGCCATGACGGCCGAGCTTCGCGGGCAGCTGAAAACAGCGGAAGGCAATATCCAGAGAATGAAAAACATCCGCGACAGCCTGCAGAGCCAGTTGGAGGACTGGCGGCGGGCTGCTTCCCGCCAGGCCACCGCCTTGACAGCAGAAAACGTGCTGCCCATGGCGCAGGACCTTGCAGGAAACATCAAGGCGCTATACAACACGTTTTTGCTGGCGGCACATGGCCTGCACGGCGAGGACTACCGCCGCTGTGCCGCGCCGCTGGCACAGGCACTGGAGGAGGCGCTGGGCGGCCTGCGCGCAAACACAGCGCAGTATACGGCAAACCGATATGAGGAGGATGAGGACTTTGAATGAAAAGATATTGGCGGCCCTGATGAAAGCGGCTTACAAAGGCGGCGGCCTGAAAGTGTGGAGGCTGGAATGGCATGTGACGGATTGCCTGATGCTTTCTTCCGGCTTTTGGGCCGTTTTGATGGCTATGGACGACATGCCCGGCAAGGCGCTGGGCCTTCTAGTGGAATGGATGCGGCATCTGCCGCTGATGAATGAAGCATATCTGCTGCAGCACAAGCAGGAGCCGGAGGAACTGAACGTGCAGCACGAGGGCATGCGCACGCTGCTGGAAAAGGAGGAGGACGGCGCATTTTGCGTGGATGTGAAGCTGACGCCCTTCTGGGTGGGCGAGAAGCGCGCGGCCCAGCGGCGCGATGACCGCCGGATGGTGTTCTTCACAAGCGAGCTGATAGAGCTGGCCAGCGCTTTTCCACAAACGGGCGCCGTGCAGCAGGACGGCGGGCTGGCCCGGTGGTACCAGCCCGGGAAGGATACGCTGGTATGGATTGCCGCCCGCCGGGATGTGGAGCCGGAACGCGCCGCCGTGCTGGAGAGGTACGACTGCTGGGGAGGTGGCGCCCATGGTGGCACAGTGGCAGGCAGAGCTTGACCGGCTGGCGGACAGGGACGAGTTGGAGCAAAAGCTGGCCGCGGCCATACAGGCAGGCACGCCGCAGCGGCTGGAGGCACGCGTGCTGTGGAATGCGGCGGCGTTGGAAGAAAAGCTGGGCGCGCTGCAGAAGCACATTGCCCGCCTGCTGTTGGACGGACATACATCTGAGGATGCAATGCGCGCGGAATACGGCCATGTGCTGACGGCCCTGCCGGTTTTTCTGGCGGACCTGTGCATTCTGGCAAAGCTGACGGACTGGGCAAGGCCCGGCGACATTCTTACACAGTGCGCCCACACCTTCGAATTCAGCATTGACCTTCTTTTGAAACAGGGAAAGGAGAATGGAGCATGAGCAATTTATTCGCGCCAGTACAGCGCCAGAAAATGAAGCTGCGCATGGCGCTGACAGGCGTATCGGGCGGCGGGAAGACGCTGGGGGCCCTGTACCTTGCCTACGGCCTGACGGACGACTGGGGCAAGGTGGCGCTCATCGACACAGAGCGCGAGCGCGGCCGCGCGTATGCCAGCCGCAGCGACCTGCCCACCCCCACGGGTGAATATCTGTATGCCGGGCTGTATGCGCCGTACAGCCCGGAACGGTACAAGGAATATGTGCGGCAGGCCGCCGAGGCCGTGGGGCCGGACGGCGTGGTGATTGTGGACAGCCTGAGCCACGCGTGGAACAACGAGGGCGGCGTGCTGGAAATAAAGGACCGCATTGCGGCACAGGCCGGAAAAAACAACTACACCGCGTGGAACGAGGCCGGGCGGGAGCAAAACGGCCTCATCAACTACATTCTGGGCGTGGACTGCCACACCATCGTCACCATGCGAAGCAAGATGGAATACGCCATGGAGCTGAACGAGCGCGGCAAGCAGCAGCCTGTGAAGATAGGCCTGGCGCCGGTGCAGCGCGACGATACCGAATACGAGTTCGACATTGTGATGAACATCGGGCGGGACCATATAGCGACTACCAGCAAGGATGTCACCTTTCTGGATGGCTTTGGGGCGGTGATTACGCCGGAGCTTGGCAGGCAGCTGCGCGCATGGCTGGCCGACGGGAAGGAGCCGGAGCGCTACTTCTGCGCCGATTGCGGCGCGCGCATCCGGGACAGCGCCAAGGGCACCGCACGTGCCCGCGCCGCGGCCACGCAGGAACACTTTGGCCGCGCGCTGTGCGAGGCCTGCACCAAGCAGGCCCTGCGCGAGGAACGAGCCGCGCAGGCCCGGAAGGAGGCGAACGGCAATGATACCGGCCAGCCGCCGCAGGATTAAAAAAAACCGCTTGCAGCAGGCGCGGCAGCGCCGCGGACTGGATTGGGAAAAGGCGCTGGCCGCGGACCTGAATGAAGAGGGCTGGGCCCGGTGCTGGCCCGCGGGCTGGGGCGGGCAGCCGTGGGATATCTCCGCCGTGCTGGAGGGGTACGCCTATGCCATCGAGTGCAAGCACATCGCCCGAGGAAATCTGGGATATTCGGCATTCACCGTAAACGAGATAGAAAACCTGTCCAGACATGAGGACGCCGGAGGCATCAGCGTGGTGGCCGTGCTGCGGGATGAACCGGAAACCATGCGCTTTGTGCCATGGTTTGCCATTCGGGACGCCGTGCTGGGCGGAGGCCGAGGAAGCGTGAAGCTGGAGGAATACCCCGAAACGCTGAACGGCACATGGGAGGTGCCGCACCCATGATGATGACACTGGACGGCGAGTGCCGGCTGGCAGATGTGCCGCGTGAGCTGTACGAGCGCCTGACGCGGGAACTGACGGTGCCGAACCCGGCATGGCAGACGGCGCTGCGCCTGGGCCGCCCTACCTACGGCATCAAGAAGCACCTGCTGCTGTACCGAGTGGAAAACAGCGAGCTCATCCTGCCCCGCGGCATGGCCATGCAGGTGTGGGCCCGCAAGCCGCGCGGCGCCGTGAGCAGAGACTGCACCCACACCTGCGTGCCGGTGGAGTTTGCGCATTGCGCTATCCGCCTGCGGGACTATCAGGCGCAGGTGGCGCAGGAGGTGCTGGGTAGCCGGGTGCCGCAGGGAGTGATTTGCATGCCCTGCGGCGCAGGCAAGACGGAAACAGGCTTGTACATTCTAGCGCAGCTGCGCCAGCCCGCGTTGTGGATTACCCACACGAAAGACCTGCTGGATCAGACTGTGCAGCGCGCCCGGGCGCGCCTGGGCCTTGAAGGACCGGAGCTGGGGGTATTGAGCGGCGATGAACGCCGCCCGGGCACGCACCTTACGGTGGCCACGGTGCAAACGCTGTACCGCATGGAAATGGACGGCCTCGCTCACCTGTTCGGCGCCGTTATTGTGGATGAGTGCCACCGCGTGGTAAATAACCCGGAAAAGGCCAGCATGTTTGCCGCTGTTTTGGCCCACCTGCCCGCAAAATACCGCTATGGCCTGACGGCATCCGAGCACCGGGCCGACGGGCTGGAGGCAACCATCTATCAGGTGCTGGGGCAGCGCATCAGCGGCGTAGAGCAGGCGGCGCTGGAGGCCGCAGGCAATGTCGTGACACCCGCTGTGCAGCCCGTACAAACCGCGTTTTGTTACACGCCCGCCCCGCGGGAAGAGCGTATAGATATCCAGCGGCTGCTTCGGCACATGGCGGCAGATGACAGCCGCGCACTGCTGATATACAGCTATCTGGAGCATGAGCTGCTGGACGGGCACACCTGCCTTGTGTTGGCACAGAGCCTGGCCATACTGGAAAGGCTGTTTGCGCTGGCGCAGCGCGCAGGGCACCCCGCGGCCTATATCAGTGGGGCGAGCAAAAAAGCAGACCGCGCCGCGGCCATCGCGGGCATGCGCGCGGGCACGCTGCGCTGCCTGTTCGCCACCTATCAGCTGGCAAAGGAAGGGCTGGACATCCCCCGCGCGGACAGGCTGTTTCTGGCCAGTCCCGTGCGGGACAGCGTTATCGTACAGCAAAGCGCCGGACGTATCATGCGCCCGGCGCCGGACAAGGCCGATGCCCTGATATACGATTTTGTGGACAGGGCCGTGCCCGTCTGCCGCAGCCAGTACACCGCGCGGCGCAGAGTGTACCGCGCACTTAAATGCAGTATTCGCCCGGATTTTAACATGAAAGAAAAGGAGTAAGAGCAATGAGTATTTTTGACACGCTGAAAGCAATGAACGAACAGTACAAGGCCACCCAGGCGGCGCCGGACAATGCACGCATCCCGGACGGCAAGTATCGCGCCATCTGTAAGGAGGCTCGCCTGATAGAGCCGTCAGAGACAAAACCCATGCTGCTTTCCTGCAGCTTCATCATCATGGAGGGCGATTATGCGGGCCGCATGCTGTTCATCAGCCAGCGCATTGTGGCCGAGCAGACGGCCTTTTCATACCTGAAACGCTTCATCGCACAGATGCAGATACCCGTTACTGACTTGTATCAGCTGGAAGCGGCCCTGCCGGAATTTACCGGCCGCATCATTACTGCCAGCGTGGTGACGAGCAAGACCGACGCCCGTTACCAGAACGTCTATGTGGATGAGTACATCGGGAAGGGCGACATCGCGCCCTATCTGAAGCGAGATGCGCAGCCAAAGCCCTTTGGGCCGGCCGCAATAAACGGGTTCCAGCCGGTAGACATTGACAACGACGACCTGCCGTTCAATTAAAAAACTAAGGAGCGCACCCTATGCTGAAACCGGAAAATATTCCAGACGAGTTGAAAACGCTGCCGCGCTGGGTGTGCTACCGACTGCCCGATAAAACACCCTTGAACCCACGCACTGGCGGAAATGCGGGAAGCACGCTGCCGGGCACCTGGGCCGATTACGAAACAGCAGCCGAGGCGGTGACACGCCTCGGCTGCACGGGCATCGGGTTCGTGCTGGGCGGTGGCATCGTAGGCATTGACGTGGACCATTGCATAGACAGCACCACCGGCGAGCTGAACGAGATGGCGGCGGCCGTGCTTGCGACCACAAAAAGCTATGCGGAGCTTTCGCCGTCCGGCACCGGCCTGCATATTCTGTGCAGGGGCAATAAGCCCGGCGCCGCGTGCAAAAACACAGCGGCGGGGTTTGAAATGTATGCGGAGGGCCGGTATTTTACCGTGACGGGAAATGTGCCCGGCGAGGCGAGGCCCTTCTGCGAGGACCAGGCTGCGCTGGACGCTTTGTACAGGAAATATCTGAAGAAGGAGACCGGGGCGCCGTCTGCACAGCGCAGCCTGCCAGCGCCGTCGGCGCTGGAGGACGCCGAGCTCGTGCGCCGCGCTGCGGCAGGCAGGGACGGCGCGCGCTTTGAGGCCCTGATGGCGGGCAGCTGGCAGGGCTACTACAAGAGCCAGAGCGAGGCTGACCTCGGCCTGTGCAACCTGCTGGCCTTCTGGTTCGGAGCTGACGCCGCCCGCATGGACAGAGTGTTCCGCACCTCCGGCCTGATGCGCAAAAAGTGGGACGAAAAGCACGGGAAAGAGACCTATGGGCAAATGACCATCGGCAAGGCGGTGGCAGACTGCCGCGAGGTATATTCCCCACCGCAGCCGGACGCCGCGGGGATGGACGCCTTTTTCGCGCCGGGAGGCGCCGCACCGGCGGGGAGGCACAAGCGTTATACACAGGACGACACAGGCAACGCACTGCGGTTTGCCGACGCTTACGGCGAGCGGGTGCGCTACAGCCACACGGACAAATGCTGGTTTGTATGGAATGGCGCGTGCTGGCAGAGGGATGAAACCGATATTGTCAAGCGGTTGGCGGACGCCCTGCTGGACGGCATGGAAAAGGAGCTGTTCGGCCTGCATGACGAGGATACCGTCAAGGCCTTCAAGGCGCATCTGCGCCGCAGCCGGTCCAGCCGGGGCAAGGAGGCCATGCTGAAGGAGGCTCAGCATCTGGACGGCATCCCCGTGACGCCGAACATGTTCGACCGCCACAAGGGCCTTTTGAACGTGGCAAACGGCACGGTGCGGCTGCGCACCGGCGAGGTGCAGGAGCACCGCCGCGAGGATTACCTGACGCGCATCGCCCCGGTGGAATACAGCTCTGAAGCCGCCTGCCCGATGTGGGAAAAGTTTATTGGAGAAATCACCGGCGGCGACGCCCAGCTTGCGCATTATTTGCAGGTGATGGTGGGCTATATGCTGTCGGGTTCGACGCAGGAGCAGTGCGTCTTCTTCCTCTATGGGGACGGGGCCAACGGCAAAAGCACCTTTCTGGACACGCTGGCCGCCATGCTGGGCGATTATGCCATGAACGCCCAGGCAGAGACGCTGATGGAGAAAAACCGCAGCCAGGGCGGGGCACGCAGCGACATCGCCCGCCTGAAGGGCGCGCGTCTGGTGACCACCAGCGAGACGGACGAGGGCGTGTTCCTGAACGAAAGCCTTATCAAACAGCTGACAGGCGGCGACGCCATCACGGCGCGCTTTTTATACGGCAAGGAGTTCGAATTTCGCCCGGAGTTCAAAATCGTGATGGCAACGAACCATAAGCCGCGCATCCGCGGCACAGATACCGGCATCTGGCGGCGCATCCGGCTGGTGCCCTTTACGCAGGCCATCCCGGAGGAGAAGCAGGATAAACGCCTGCCGGAGAAGCTGCTGGCCGAGCTGCCGGGCATCCTGAACTGGGCGCTGGAGGGGTGCCGCCAGTGGGTGGAGGCGTCTAAAAGCAGCCGCAGCGGGCTGCCGGAATGTGAGGCTGTGCGCACGGCGACGCAGGAATACCGCACGGAGCAGGACAGGCTGACGGTGTTTCTGGACGACTGCACCTACCCCAGCGCCGGCCAGACGCTGCAGGCGGCCGTGTTCTATCGCATATACCGCGCCTGGGCGCAGGACAACGGCGAGAGGTTCCCTGTGAGCAGCCAGCGCTTCGGGCGGGAGATGAAAAAGCATTTCGCGGCCCGGACGACGCGTGCCAATACAGAATATCTGGACATCGGCCTGACGCACAGCGGGCACAAATATCTCAACTGGACGCTGCAGCCCGCGCAAAACCGTCGCGAGCAGGCAAAAGGGCCGCTTTGGCAGCAGGAAAAGCTGCCGGAAAGCTGATGTGTGGTGGATTGTGGTGGTTTTCGGCCTTTTTGCAAAACTTTTCTCCTGAGCAGATTTTTTTCTTCTCATCTAGGGACTTTTTTATTTTCTGTAAAATCCACCACATTCCACCACAGAGAGGATAATGGATTTATTGCAGTCAATGATAAATTTTTTTGGGACATGCTCAAATACTCGCAAATAAGTGTTGATTATTACACAAGGAGTGATTTTGTTGGATGACATCAAGCGCGCCCTTCTGGGCGATAAAGAGGCAGCCAAGCGGCTGACGGATGTGGGAGTGCTGCTGATGCAGGGCGACTGCCTGGAACTGCTGAAAGACATCCCAGACGGTAGTGTGGATATGGTGCTGACTGACCCGCCGTATTCCAGCGGCGGAATGTATCGTTCTGACAGAGCAAGCGGGTCAAGCAAAAAATATCAAAGTACAGACACAAAAGACATCAAGCCTGATTTTGCGGGAGACAATCGAGACCAGCGTAGTTTTACGCTTTGGGAAACGTTTTGGGTTTCTGCCGCAAAAAGAAAAATGCGACCTGGCGGCATCGCAGTCATATTTACCGATTGGCGGCAGTTGGCAGCGACTATTGACGCCGTGCAGTGCGGTGGACTTGTGTACCGAGGTGTTGTTCCGTGGATTAAAACTGCTACAAGGCCACAAAAAGGGCGGTTTACACAAAACGCAGAATATTGCGTTTGGGCATCAAATGGGCATATCCCAAATGAGGGCGGAAACTACAAGGGATATTTTGTCGGGAACCTGCCAGCAACATCTAAACGGGTACACGCAACTGAAAAGCCTATCGAGTTGCTGGAGCATTTAATGTCTATTTCTCCTGACGGAGGAACTGTTATGGATATGTTTATGGGCAGCGGCTCCACAGGCGTTGCCTGCATCAATACAGGCCGAAAGTTCATCGGAATGGAGTTAGACCCTGGATATTTTGAATCGGCAAAGCGGCGCATTGAGGAGGCACAGGCGCAAGCCCGCCTCGCCTGGAACACCCGCGCACCGATTCTGAGCGCGGGGGAGAGGGTGGTGGACAAGCTGGTCAGGGACAGGATGATTGAGCTAAGGGAGGCTGTAAAGCATGGATAGAGATATTAGGCTTGCGCTGCTGGGCGACCACGAGGCGGCGAAGCGGCTGACGGAGCGATACGAACTGCTCCCCTGCCCGTGCTGTGGCGGACAAGCAAGGTGCTTTGGGGGCCCAAGCATTGCCTATGTGCGTTGCAAGTCATGCGGATTGGAGATTTGTCGAATGGACGCAGACGGGGAAGATATCATTTCGCAGATTTGTGCTGTGGCACCTAAATACGAAGCCCGCCTCGCCTGGAACACCCGCGCACCGATTCTAAGCGAAAGTGAGATGGAGATGCTGGAGGGGATGGAATGAGCTTCGGATTCGACTACACCCATTCCGCCGTCGATGGGAATGGAGCAGAATACATTACCTTTATGCTGGAACCTGAGCGACTTGACGGAAACGGGTTGCGATGCGGAAAGGCTGTACATATCGACATAGACAATCGGAGGCAGAAAACCACGGTTTATACCTTCGACTGGATTCGCGGAGGCCCGGCGAACTTCAAAAAGATTATCGAGCTTAAAGACGATATTGTAGGAGCCGTGGAGGTTCCTAGTCTGATGGAACGGCTCGGCATAAAAATAAAGGAGGCCCAGCAATGAGCATGACGCGGGGAAATGCGCATCAATATCTAAAAAAAGTGTATTTGACCACAAAGAACGATAGCTACAGAGAGGCGCTATCTGTTGCCCTCACCGCCCTCCGCCCCGTCAGCCGGGAGCAGGTGGAGAAGGTGTGGACGGCAGAGTGGACAGTAGACGAGTTTGGGCATAAATGTTCAAAGTGCGGAGAGTATTTGCCGGACGGAGAAGATGTAAGAAAGCCGCAATTTTGCCCAGAGTGCGGAAGGGCCATGACGGATGAAGCCATGCAGATGGTGATGAAGAGATTGGAGGCCGTCTATGAACAAGACAACGATTAACCGAATTTGGCCTGGGTGCGATTTCTGCAAAAAAGAATTGAATGATTACCCTTTCATTACCGCAATAGGGGAATACGGTGATAGCGTCAACAGCCACACACCCCAATATTGCCCTTTGTGTGGCCGCCCCCTCACCCCGGAGGCGTGGGAAGCAATGAAAAAGAAATTGGAGGCGATGAAAGATAATGACTAAGGAAATCTGCGAGGACTGTGGCAAATTATTTATGGCTGGAAAGGATGCGTATTTGTGCCCGAAATGCCGGAAAAATCGGTTGAGCGAGTATGCCAAACACAGAAAGTTAAGCGAATTAGGTACAGCGGCCAGATGGGGAAAGAAAAAGGAGGCGATGAAAGATGGCAGTACGACCGATTGATGGAAACGAGCTGTATCGAATTGAAAAGCTGCTTGATACAGATATTGTAAGGCAAGACAAAGTAGCGCTCAATTTGTTGGAACAAGTGCTCTATGACATCCAACATGTGCCCACCCTCACCCCGCCGAACGATCCGCTGACGGTGGAGCAGCTGCGGGGGATGGACGGGCGGCCCGCATATTGGCCTGACGATGAAAGTTGGGGAATTATCTCTGTTGATGATGCCGGTAGATGGGCCGGTATCCCGTTCTTTCGCGGGCACAAAAATGGCGTGAATTTTGAGTATGACATTGTATCCAGAGGAATGGAGGTTTACGCCTACCCGCCCGCCCACATTGACCGGGAGAAGTGGGGGCCGTGCATGTGGTGCGTGCTGAACGGACAATTCGGGCTAAATAACTACTGCTCTGCATGTGGCCGACCGCTCACCGACGAAGCCTGGGCGGAGCTGGAAAGGAGAATTGAATCATGCCAATAAAGAACTACACCACCACGGTGCCGGCGCCCCAAAGTGTTGCCGAAATCGTGGGCGCGCTGGCTGCCCACGGCGCAACGCGCATCCAGCAGGACTATGCTGCTGGCAGGCCTGTTTCCATCGCTTTTGTGATTGACACTCCTGCGGGGCCGCGGGGGTTCCGGCTGCCCAGCAGCGCGGATCGGGTTAAGGCTGTGCTTTTGCGACAGAAGGTCAAAACTGACGACGCCCAGGCTGAACGGGTCGCCTGGCGGATTCTGCGGGACTGGGTGATGGCGCAAATGGCCATTTTGGAGACCGAAATGGTCGCAATCGACCAGATTATGCTGCCCTACATGGTGGACGATATGGGGCGCACGGTGTATGAGCTATACCAGAGCCGCCAGCTTTTGATCGGAGAGGTGGCATCGGGATGACCAGGAAACGCTTTATCAAGTTGTGCATGGCAAAAGGCTGGAGCCGGAACAAGGCAACAGCTCTTGCGCGTGCGGTGCATACCAACGTGAGCTACGAAAAGGCCATGCACTTGGTCGACTTCGTGCAATTCATAATGGACACAGGGTGCATTTTGGCTGAAACAATCAGTACGTTTTCCCGTGACGTTTCGGATGTGCTGCGACAAGTGCTGAAGGAGAGCGGAGGAGGCGATGAAGCATGAATGATTTAGAGCGCCGCGCCCTGCTGGGTGATGCCGAAGCTCAGCGGGAGTGTAGCGAGCGCAAAATTACACTACCTTGTCCGCTCTGCGGAGGACAAGCGGACATAGTTGTGTCAAAAGATGCCGGCATGATAATCTGCAAAAGATGCAAGCTCTACAAGCCGTTTACCATTGTGCTGGACGGAGTAAACAAGGCAAGGCGCGTCTGGAACACCCGCCCGGCCCCGCCGATTGGGCGGTGTGAGGAGTGCGCCTACTGGGACAAAAACACCGGCGAGTGCGCGGATGCTGCCGATATTGAGGTGGCATATCACAGGTACACCGAGCCGGACTTTTTCTGCGGAGATTACAAGCCGAAAGGCGGTGAAGAAAATGGCCGAACAACGGTTGATTGATGCAAACAAGATTTTGTACCATCAAGCATGGGAAAGCGGTTCCATGGAGCCAGCAAACGAGGGTGTGGCGCTAATGAGCGAGGTGCAGGCGATGCCCACTATCGACCCCGAAGCTCTGCCCATCGTGCGCCAACTGCGGGAAGAGCTGGAGCGAGTGACAGCGGAGAGGGATGCGGCAATCAAAGAACTGGATGAAGTTACAAGCGAAGTTGACGACCTTGCAGATTTTGTAGACAGAGAAATTCATCCTGTCATTGACTACAACCTGTATCTTGATTTAAGAGAAAATGTGGATGCCGTTTCTATGTTCCAGCACGAGGACGAATGGCGCGGCCTGCACAAGGAGGAATGAGTGTGAGTGATACCAAAAAGCCGGTGTTTAACGCGGACGCGGCAGAAGAGTACTTTTCGGATTTACTGGTATTCTATCGCAACACCGCAAACGATATTTTCAGAAAAGACAACGAGGGGCGGCACGCCTCTAATCAGACCTATTCTGCGGAGTACCAGAAGTATGTAGGCATGCAGATGGCAATGCGTGAAGTACTGGAATATTTCAGCAAATTCGAACTGTAACAGGAGGAATGAGCGTGGAAATGAGCAAAACCGAACTATACCGCCTTGCGCTTTCCACCTATGGTGCACAGGCGCAGACCATGATGGTGATGGAGGAAATGGCCGAGCTGCAAAAGGAATTGTGCAAGCATGCGAGGGGCAAGGAAAACCGCGCACAGATTGCCGAAGAGATAGCAGATGTGCAGATTATGCTGGAGCAGATGGAACTGCTGCATGATTGCGCGGGGCTTGTTGCAGGGTTCAAGGCGCAAAAGCTGGATAGGCTGGAAAAGAGACTGCGGGGAGTAGATGGAAATGACTAACCAAGACAAAAAGCGCTGGTTATCTCAATATAGAGAGGTTGTAGCGGAAACCGAGCGCCTTGTGCTTGAAAAAGAAGAATGGCGCAGTATAGCCGAAAAAGTGACGCCAACTTATTCTTTTGCGCCAAAAGCTTCAGGGGAATCATCCAGAATAGCAACAGCGGCAGAGCACATTGCGGAGATAGACAAAGACCTTGAAAAGCAGATATGTAAACGGGTAGAGCTGAGGTTTGCAATTGCATCCGCAATACGCAGCGTCCAATCCGAAAAGATGCGATATCTCTTAGAACGGCGTTACATAGATGGGCTTACATGGGAAAAGATTGCTGTGGAAATGGGGTATAGCATAGTCCAAATATGGAGATTACACGGGGAGGCCCTTGAAGCCCTAAAGATGTAATAGAATGTAATGCTCAAAGTCTGCTATGATTAAACTACCGAGATAAGCAAGCATGAAGACCTAAAAGGCTCCAAAGCGGGGCCTTTTTTATTTTCTTGAAAACGTGAGAAAGCATATGGCAGTATTTAACTATAACAGTGCAAAGTGGAGAAAAAAACAAAAAGCAATTTTGAGAAGAGACGGGTATATGTGCCAGTGGTGCAAGAGATATGGAAAAAGAGTGGAAAAAAAGAGGAAGTTTTTTTCAAAAATCTGTGGTATGATGATAAAAAGAGAAGCCAGGGAACTACTTTTCCCTGGCTTTTTTTGCTCAAATTGAGGCGTTTATCATGCCTGTGTCTGTGGACGCGGGCTTTTGTTTTGCCTGGAGGAGAGGATGTTTCTGAAAAACCCTCGTTATGCGAATGGGGCCCTGCGGAGAAAATACCGCGCCAGACTTAAGGCGATGGGTGGAGAATGCGGCATATGTAAGGGACGTCTTGGGCCTATCCATTACGAAGAACCTTCAGACGCAGCGCATCCATTTTCCTTTGTAATTGATGAGATAAAGCCTGTTTCTAAATGGAGAGAATTCGGGTATTCATCACCGCGTGAGGCTGCCGAGGATTGGACAAACCTCCAGCCTGCCCACTATTTTTGCAATGCACAGAAGGGTAACAAAGTACATGGAGATAGTGAGCAAAAAAGAAGATATTTCCCTCACATCAGTGATGGAGAATGGTAGTAGGGGGAGGTCCCCCGCCCCCCCCCAGCGCGGCGACCCCGCGGCCGTCAGCGCCGATTTACACACAGGGGATTTTTTGAAAGGGGGAACGCGGGATGGCGAGGATGAAGGCGGCGACGGCCAGGGGAAACCGATTGGAGGAGTTGAAGGCGCTGGCGCGGGTGCTGGCGGAGAATATCGACGTATGCGAGGACGCCCGCGCGTTGCCGCCGCTGGCCAAACAATACCGTGAGACCATATATGAAATTGAAGAGATAGAGGGGAAGGAAGGCAATGGCGACGAGATCGGCGAGCTGCTCTCGGCAAGGCAGGCTGACGGGAAGCCAGGAGCCGTGCGAAAGGCGCGCGCCGGCTTACCGAAGCAGTGACGGGATGGACGCCGCCCGGCTGCTGCATATAGGCGGCACGCTTTTGGACCCATGGCAAAGCGACATTTTGGCCGACTGGATGGGAAGGAATGCGGCGGGCAAGTGGGCCGCCCCTACCTGCGGCGGGAGTGTACCGCGGCAGAATGGAAAGAGCCTGCTATTACAGGGGCGCGCAGAGGCGGGCATGCTGATGTTCAACGAAAGCGTCATTTATACAGCGCACCTGCAAAAGACGGCCACCGAAACCTTTGAGGAAATGCGAGATTTTTTTGAGGGCCCTAAATTGCGCGGGCATGTGGCAGAGATAAAAACAGCCCTGGGCCGTGAACAAATTATTTTGAAAAGTGGTGCGCGCATCAAGTTTCTGGCCCGCACCCGGAACGGTGGGCGCGGGCAGCACGGCGACCTGCTGATTTTTGATGAGGCACAGGAGCTGGACGAAACGCAGCAGGGCTCGTTTTTGCCGGCCATCTCTGCCAGCCTGAACCCACAGACCATTTATGCAGGCACGCCGCCGGGGCCGGACTGCACGGGGATGGTTTTCCGCAACCTTCGCCAGCGCGCGCTGGAGGGCGGATCGAAACGGACGGCGTGGTTTGAATTTTCGGTGAAGGATATTGGAGATGTGAAAGATAAAAGGCGCTGGGCGGCAACGAACCCTGCGCTGGGCCGGCGCATTCAGCTTTCCACAATAGAGGGCGAGGCGGAGCAGCTGGACGCAGACACGTTTGCGCGCGAACGATTGGGCTGGTGGAGCCCGGCGGGCGCTGAACGCCTTGACTATGCCATAGACCGTGCGGCGTGGGAAAGCTGCGCCAGCGATGCGCCGAAGCCGGAGGGCAAAACGGCCTACGGCGTGAAGTTTGCGGCGGACGGCAGCGCGGTGTGCCTGTGTGGCGCGGTGTTGCCGAAGGAAGGGCCCGCACGAGTATCATTGATAGAGATGCGGCCAGCGGGACATGGATTGACATGGTTGGCTGAATGGCTGAATGAGCGGTATAACAAAGCAAGTTGTGTGGTGATAGACGGGCGAGGTGGCGCGGAAGTGCTGGTGGAGCGCATCCACACTGTATGGAAAGCAAAAAACTCGGTGATGCGCCCGGCGGCGCGCGATGTGGTTGCTGCAGCGGGCGTTTTTATTACTGCCGTGAACGAGGGTGGGCTGACATGGTATCGCCCGCAGCAGGGGCTGAACGAAAGCGCCGTGAACGCAGTGAAGCGCCCGCTTGCCGGGGGCTTTGCCTTCGGCGGTGCGGACAGCATGCCGGTGGAAGCGTGTTCCCTTGCGTTGTGGGGCGCAAAAACAGGCAAACGCGACCCGACGCGGAAAATGAGGATAGGATAAAGGAGAAACCCATGGTGACTTTACATTTTGGGCATGTGCAGGGGCTTGAGGCTGAAGAACAGCGAAAGCTGCAGGATCTGGCCGATGTGTACCAGTACCATCAGAGCCGGAATGCCACAAAGGAAAAATATTATGAGGGCCGCGTGACGCTGCATGACGTGAACATTGGCATTGCCCTGCCCCGCGAGTTTAGCCGGTTTGATGTTGGCTGCAACTGGGGGCAGAAGGCGGTGGACGCACTTGCTGCCCGCAGCATGTTTGACGGTTTTGTTGGAGGCGGGCAGGCGGCAGAGGATGTTGCCCGCATTGTTGCAGAAAACCGCATGATTGCGGAATATGCCAAGGCGTGCCGGGAAGAGCTGAAGTATGGCTGTGTGTTTGCAACCCTTTCCGCGGACCCGAAGATGTTGTGCCGTATCCGGTTCCACTCCCCTGCCACCTCGGCAGCTTTGTGGAGCGGAGAAAAAGGGCGCATTGACTGCGGTATGGCCATTATTGACACTGTGCCGGATGAGAAATACAAGGACATGTGGCGGCCGCATATTGTGAACCTGTACACGGATGACGCCGTGCTTGTGCTGACCTGGGACGGAAGCGTATGGCGTGCACAGCGGCATGTACACCGGATGGGGCGGCCATTGATGGAGCCGCTGATATGGAACGCGACCAGTGCAAAGCCGTTTGGACGCAGCCGATTGAAACGAGCGATTCGTTCTTTGATTGACGATTATATCCGCACAGTAGCGAACGCTACGATTGCACTGGAGTTCGACACCACGCCGCAGAAATATTTGCTGGGCGTAACGGACGAGCAATATGACGCTATTATGTCTGACAAGTTCCGGCAATATGTGGGGAATATCCTTACTGCGACTACGAACCCGGAGACCGGGGAAAACCCGGAGTTTGGGCAGCTGGTGCAGGGCAGCCTGACGCCGCATGTGGAAAAGATGAGGATGACGGCAACGCAGTTTTCTGCGGCAACGGGGCTGACCATCACCGATGTGGGAATTGTCAATGATGCAAACCCCACAAGCAGTGACGCGATTCTGGCCCAGAGCCAGACGTTGGTTTTGATGGCACAGCAACTGAACACGGGAAACGGGGATGCGCTGCAGACCATTATGCTGATGGCCCTGGCCATTGCCCGAAATGTGCCGCTGGATGAACTGACCGATGAGGAGTGCAGCGTTATGGCGCACTTCAAGAACCCGGCCATGCCCAGCGTGGCGGTGACGGCGGACGCGGCCATTAAAATAGCCTCGGCCCGGCAGGAATTTGCCAGCACCGACACATTTCTGGAAATGATAGGCTTTGACCAGGCCGACATCCGCCGCATCAAAGAGCAGGAGCAGCGGGTGCGCGGGCAGCGCCTGCTGCTTGAGGTGGAGAATGGAAATAACGGAGAAAGCATGGGCTGAGTACGTTGACCGCCTGGCCCGCCTGAACGAGACCGCCGGCGCGAAAATGGCCGAGTACATAGAAAAGCACGGGACCAAGGACACGGGCGAGCTCACCGCGTATGCCCACGCCCTCGTGCAGAAATACGGCGAGGGCAGCGCCGAGCTGGCCTGCCAGATGTACGACGCTGTGGCCGAGGCCTCCGGCGCGGACGTTCCCCCCGCGCAGCCCGCCGCCCCGGCCAGCTATGAAGAGACGGCCAAAATGGTCAACGCGACCAAAGAGAGCCCGCCCGTTCTGCAAAACGGCGTCAGCCGGCTGGTAAAGCAGGCCGGGGCGGACACCACCCTGAAAAACGCCGTCAGGGACCGCGCGGAATGGGCCTGGGTACCGCGCGGCGACACCTGCCCGTTCTGCATCGCCCTGGCAAGCCGGGGCTGGCAGAGGGCAAGCCGGAAAGCCCTCAAAGGGGACCACGCCCAGCACATCCACGCGAACTGCAACTGCGAGTACGCCATCCGCTTTACCAGCGACACCACGGTGGCCGGGTATGACCCGGACAGGTACCTGAAGCAGTACAACGCCTGCGGCGGCGACATCAACGCCATGCGCCGGGCGCAGTACGCCGAAAACAAGGACTTCATCAACGCCCAGAAGCGCGCGGCGTATGCGGCGCGGAAAGCCCGCGGCGGCCCGGCAGACGTACTGGAGGAGTATCTGCGAACCGCGACACCGGGGCAGGGGGCCATCACATACGGCGACGGCTACGACCGCGCGCGCCATACCGCAGAAATCAAAACAGCCCAATGGCTGCACGATCATCTCGGCGGAGACATTGAGCTGTTAACCGAGGTCAAGGGATATAAAGTTATGACCCCGGACTATAGGTGGCGCGGAACATTCTGGGATTTGAAAACGGTAACGACCGAAAAATCGGCCAACAGCGCTGTGCGCCACGGATTGAAGCAGACGCAAGAAAATCCTGGCGGAATCATTCTGGACTACGGAAACAACGAGCTTTCTTTAAAAATATTGCAAGAAGTGTTGAAAAAGCGATTGACTGCAAGCGCACAGGCAAATGTAGATATACTCGTTCTTCAAAAGGGGGAATGTGTGGCTGCTCTGAGATATAAAAAATAGAGGCGTCGAACCCCCACCATATAGCGGAGGCGCACCTCTATTTTATTTATATCATAGACACGTCGTTCTGTCAATCCAAGACCACCCCTGCAGGATGGAAAACTCATTGTATTGTCAAAAGAGAAACTGATATCGGCCAAACGATACTAATAAGCGAGACGCCCCCCCACCAAATAGCGGAGGTTCGTCTCGCTTTGGATACTCCTTGCGGAGATATCTTGTTTATTTTATACCACACCTACGGAAAAAAGTCAAACGAGCAAGCGCCTTTTGCATTCAACTGCAAGGGCGCTTTTGTATGCCTGGCCCGGCCGCAGGAGGCAGGGGCGGGCTTTTATTTTGCCCGGCGGCGGGGCTTACCAGCCGCACAGACGGGCGGCGGCGACCGCCTGAACAAGCCTATCTGAAGGACCGAAAGGAGAAAAATGATGAAAACAGAGGAACTTAAGGCCCTGGGCCTGAACGACGATCAGGTGCAGAAAGTGTTTGCCATGCACGGTGAGGACGTCAACCGGGAAAAGCAGGCAACCACGGAAGCAAAGGCACAGCTGACAGCGGCGCAGAACCAGCTGCAGGAGGCGAACAGGAAGCTGGAGGGCTATGACCCTGAGTGGAAGCAGAAGGCCGCCCAGGCACAGCAGGAGGCCCAGCAGCAGCTGGACGAGATGAAGGCGCAGTATGCTGCGGGCAGTGCGGCGGCAGGGCTGAAATTTACCAGCGAGAGCGCGAAGAAAGCGTTTTTGGCAGACCTGGCCGCGAAGAAGCTGCCGCTGCAGGAGGACGGGACATTGCTTGGCCTTGAGGACTTTGTGAAAGCATACCAAAAGGCAGACCCCGGGGCATTTGCCAAGGACAGCGGATACCCCAGCGTGAAGGACGGCGGCGACCCGAACAACAAGCCGGGCGGCGCGACACGAGACCAGTTTGCCGCATGGTTCAACGAACAATTCAAGTAAAGGAGTAAGAAAATATGGCAACTTCGATTGACATTAACCGCACAACCACCATTACCCTGCCGGGCGCTGTTTCCAGCGAGATTTTGCAGAAGACGCAGGAGGCGTCCGCCGTGATGAGCCTGGCGCGCCAGATTGCGCTGCCGGGCCTTGGCGTAACTATCCCTGTAATTACCGGAGACCCCGAAGCCGGCTGGGTGGGCGAGACAGAGAAAAAGCCGGTGAAGCGCGGCACGCTGACAACCAAGCAGATGACGCCTTACACGCTGGCCGTTATTGTGCCGTTTTCCAACCAGTTCCGCCGCGATGTGCCTGCGCTGTATGACGCAATTGTGCAGCGCCTGCCGGGCGCACTGGCGAAGAAGTTTGACGCCACCGTGTTTGGCAGCACCGCGCCGGGTTCTAATTTTGACGTTCTAGGCGGCTGCACGGCGCAGAGCATCCTGACCAATGCCTACGGTGGGCTTGTGGCTGCCGATGCGGACATTGCCGCGCACGACGGCATTTTGAACGGCTGGGCGCTGGCGCCGCAGGGGAAAGCCATTCTTCTTTCTGCGGTGGACGGTAACGACCGCCCGCTGTTCATCAACAGTGTGGCAGAGGGCGCTGTGCCGATGATATTGGGCGCGCCGGTGCGCCAGAGCAAAGGCGCATACACCGCCGAGACGGCCGCTGCCGACGCAGTGGTGGGCTTTGCAGGCGACTGGACGCAGGCCATATATGGCACGGTGGAGGGCGTAAAAATCGCCATTTCCGACCAGGCCACCCTGACGGACGGCGAGAGCACCATCAACCTGTTTGAGCAGAACATGTTTGCCGTGCGCGCCGAGATTGAAGTGGGCTTCCGCTGCGACACCACCGTGTTCAACAAGTTGACCGGCAAGGCGAAAACGGGGGCCTGATCATGGCGGAGTTTATCAACAGCCTGACGGGGACGCGCATGTGGGTGGCGCCGGAGCGCGAGGCGGAATACCGCCTGGCGGGGCACCGGCCTGTTGACGATAGCGGTGCGGGGGCAAAACCGACCCCCGCACCTGCACGGAAAGCACCGCGCGCCGCCGCGAAAACGCGCACAACCCCGAAGAAATGAGGAACAGCAATGAAATACGCTGAAACGGCAGACGTAGAGGCCGGGTTTCGCCCGCTGAGCGCAGAAGAACGGGAAAAGTGCGATGCATTACTGGAAGAGGCCGCCTTTATCATCGACACCTGCGGCGCACAGGCAGAGGCCGAAGCCAAAAAGCTGGTATCGTGCCGGATGGTGCGCAGGGTGCTGGGCGATGGTGAGGGTGGCGCCGCGTTGTTCCCCACGGGGGCGACGCAGGGCAGCGCATCGGCGCTGGGCTACAGCCAGAGCTGGACGATGAACAGCGGCACAGTTGGGGAACTGTACCTTTCGAAACTGGAAAAAAGGCTGCTGGGCGTCGGGAATAAAATCGGCGCGCACAGCCCGGTGGAGGAGCTGGTAGTATGATTCACGGCATCACAGTGCGCCTGCACGAAAAAACGAAGATCGGAACGGACGCGTTCAACGCGCCCGTCTACACCGAAACGCCGGTGGACGTTGAGAACGTCCTGGTCGGTGAGCCATCCTCCGACGATATCGTGAACGATATGCAGCTGTATGGAAAACGCGTCGCCTACACCCTCGCCATCCCGAAGGGCGACGCCCACAGCTGGGACAATGTGACGGTGGAGTTTTTTGGGCAAAAATTCCGCACCTACGGCGGCGTGACGCAGGGTATTGAAGCCATGGTGCCGCTTGCCTGGAACAAGAAAGTGAAGGTGGAACGGCATGAGTAAGCTGCGCGTAGAGTTGAATCGTGCGGGCGTGCGAGAACTGATGCGCAGCCCGGAAATGCGTGCCATTGTAGAGCAGCACGCCAGGGCCGAGCAGAAAAAGGCAGGCGGGGACTATGACGTATATATTGCACAGACACGTGCAGTTGCCATGGTGTTCCCTGCCACCGCAGAGGCCGAAGCTGACAACTTGAAGAACAACACACTTTTGAAGGCGCTGAGGTGACCGGAATGATAGAGGAAACAGTGAGAAAGTACCTGGCCGGAGAGCTGGATGTGCCCGTGTATATGGAGCTGCCGGAGAAGCCGCCGGCAGCTTTTGTTTTGGTGGAAAAAACGGGCAGCGAGCGCAGCAACCATATCGAATCTTCCATGATGGCCGTGCAGGCATACGCAGGCACGATGCTGGAAGCAGCACAGCTGAACGAGGCGGTGAAACAGGCTATGGACAGCCTTGCCCTGCTTTCTGAAGTGTGCGCCGCGAGGCTGAACAGCGATTACAATTTTACGGACACAGCAAGCAAACTGTACCGATACCAGGCGGTATATGACATTACGCATTACTGAGAAGGGAGCGACAGAAATGGATTCGAACAAGGTTACGGTGAGCAAGCCGAAAACGGGCGGCGCTATTTACCGTGCCCCGCTGGGCACACAGCTGCCCACAGATGCATCTTCGGAACTGAATGAGGCATTCAAGGAACTGGGCTATGCCAGTGAGGACGGGCTTGTAAATAAAAACAGCCCGGAAAGCGACAATATCAAGGCGTGGGGCGGGGACATTGTTTACACATACCAGAGCGCAAAGAAGGACACGTTCACCTTCACGCTGATAGAGGCGCTGAATGAGGAGGCGCTGAAGGCGGTGTACGGCGATGCCAATGTAACGGGGACACTGGCCACCGGCATTACCGTAAAGGCCAACAGCACCGAGCAGCCGGCCTGCGCGTGGGTGGTAGATATGATTCTGCGTGGGAATGTGGCAAAGCGCATTGTGATCCCGAACGGCAAGGTGAGCGAGGTAGGCGAAATTACCTATGCGGATGAAGAGGCCGTTGGGTATGAGACCACTATAACGGCGGCCGCAGACGAAAGCGGTAACACGCACTATGAGTACATCAAGGGGGCGGCTGGAGCATGATAAAGGGGGAAACCAAAACCGGCTTTGCGTTTGAACTGGAGGAAGCCGTGCTGGACAACATGGAACTGGTGGATGCGCTGGCCGAGATGCAGGAGGATGACCCCCTGGCGCTTTCGGCCGTGGTACGCATGGTGCTGGGGCCGAAACGCAAGGCACTATATGAGCACCTGCGCACGGAGGACGGACGCGTGCCGGTGAGCGCCATCAGCCAGGAAATCATGGATATTTTTGAGGCATTGGGCAAACCGGGAAAAAACTGATAGCCCTCGCCGGCATGATGGCCGCGGATGAGGACGCGCTGACGTGTGACTTTGCGGAGACGTATGGGATATGGGATATGCGAGCGTTGCCAGCCAGGAGGCTGGCAACGCTCGCGGCCGGTTTGAGGGAAAATTCCCGCATTAGAATGTTAATTGCCGGGGCAAGAGCCCCAATAGATACCTTGCTTTTGGCAGCGGCCGTGGATAGGCTTTCTTTTCTGGTTTGGGCACAGACAAAAGACGGACAGAAAGGGCGGCGGAAGCCAAGCTCCATTTTACAGGCTGTGCTTGGAAAAAGTGCGGAAAAACAGGCTGTGCGGTCATTTCGCGGCGGGGACGATTTCAAGGCCGCGTGGGCACACATTACAGGAGGTGATGGATAGTGGCCACAGAACTGGCAAAGGCATATGTACAGATAGTGCCATCTGCCCGGGGCATTCAAGGAAGCATTACAAAGACGCTGGGCGGCGAGGCAAACGCGGCGGGGATATCTGCCGGACAAGGATTTGGGCAAAACCTGGTTGGAAAGCTGAAAGGAATTATTGCTGCAGCAGGGATTGGAAAGGCGCTTTCGATGGCTGTTTCGGAAGGTGCAGAGCTGCAGCAGAACCTTGGCGGCACGGAAGCGGTATTTGGCCAGTTTGCGGCAAATATCCAGAGCGCAGCCACAGACGCCTATAAGAACATGGGGCTTTCTGCAAGCGATTACATGGCGACGGCAAACAAGATGGGAAGCCTGTTTCAGGGCAGTGGCCTGGAACAGCAGCGCGCGCTGGACCTGACGAGCCAGGCCATGCAAAGGGCGGCCGATGTGGCCAGCGTGATGGGCATTGATATGGAAATGGCGATGGAATCGATTGCCGGAGCGGCCAAAGGAAATTTTACCATGATGGACAACCTGGGCGTTGCCATGAATGCCACTACGCTGGAGGCCTATGCGCTGGAGAAGGGCGTGAATTTCAAGTGGAACACGGCTACGAATGCAGAAAAGGCTGAGCTTGCCATGCAGATGTTTTTTGACCGAACAAGCCAGTATGCGGGGAACTTTGCCCGTGAGAGCGAGGACACGCTTTCTGGCTCGATGGGAGCGGTGAAAGCAGCATTTTCCAACGTGCTCGGGAACCTGACACTGGGGAAAGACATTGGGCCCTCTTTACAGGCACTGGCGCAGACTGTGACAACATTTCTTGTGGGGAACCTTATCCCCGCGGTGTGGAATATTCTGAAAGCCCTGCCGGGGGCTGCTGTGACGTTTATTCAGACTGCAGTGCCGCAATTGGTGACGGCCTTTCTGCAATTTCTCCCGCAGCTGCAGGCAGGGCTGACTGCCGGGGGGCCGCAGTTGATGCAAAAGGGAACGGAGTTGCTGAACCAGCTTGTAAGCGGGATTTTTGCGGCGCTGCCGAATATTTTTCAGGCGGGATATTCTGCCATAGCGGAATTTGGGAACAGCATTTTTGCAAACCTGCCCCAGGTGCTGGAGGCGGGTAAGAATATCCTGCTGAACATTGTTTCGGGCATAGCGCAGATGCTGCCGCAGCTGTGGCAGAGTGCGGCGAGCATGATAGCCTCGCTGCTTACTGGCCTTGTGCAAAACCTGCCTCAAATTCTGGCGGCGGGCTTTGATTTGGTGGTGAGCCTGATATCCGGTATTGGGAACGCACTGCCAAGCCTTGGCACTGCGGCAGGGCAGGCAGCCCGCAAAATATGGGACGCTGTTAAAAATATCGACTGGCTGCAGCTTGGAAAGGATATTATCAGCGGGCTTATCAACGGCATCGGCGCGATGGCGGGGGCGCTGTGGGATGCGGCCGTCAACATTGCAAAATCGGCCCTGAACGCAATTAAGAGCTTTTTTGGCATTGCGTCTCCTTCAAAGGTGATGCGTGACGAGGTGGGCCGGTGGATACCGGCGGGCGTTGCGGAAGGCATTGAGAAAAACACAAGGCCCATTACTTCGGCCATGAGCAGGCTGGCCGGCCTAACTGCCATGCCCCCGCAGGGCAGGCTGACGGATATGCTGGACGGAAGCAATGTGTTAAGCGGCGCGCCGGGTATGGCACTGCAGCCTGCCGGAGGTGCACCTGTGCTGCAGCAGACCATTTATACGCACGACAGCCTGAGCCCCGCAGAACTGACGCGAGAAGCGGAGAACTTTTTGGCAAGAGCGAGGTGGAAAAACCCGTGAATAAGGACACGGTGGTGACCTATGAGAGCGGCGGGCACCGCATTGTGCTGCACAGTGCGTACGGCAGTGCGCTGTGGGTGACGGAGATTACAGGTGCATCCAGCAACAGCATCTCTATCAGCGAGACACAGGGGGCCGCGCAGGTGGGCTCTACCATCAGCAGCCAGTCTGTGCAGCCAAAGGATATCACAGTGAACGGGGCTGTGCTGAAGGAGCTGGAGAAGAACCGCCGCGCCATACTGGCGTGCATAACGCCGGGAAGCACCGGGCGGCTGACTATCCGGCAGGGCGGCGTGGGATGGTATATAGAAGGGGCGCCTAAGACCACGCCTGTATTTTCGGACGGTGATAAGGTGCAGAGCTTTCAATTTGTACTGCACTGCCCATACCCATATTTCAAAAGCACGGATAGCGGCAATTCACAGATAGCGGGGCTGACCAGGCTTTTCCGCTTTCCCTGCCTTTTGACGGGGCGGTGGTATATCTCCAGGTATACCGAGAGCTTTTTTACACCTGTGGAGAATACAGGCACAGTGCCGCTTGAATTTGAAGTAACGTTTGCGGCTGTTACCGCGGTGACAAACCCGGAGATATACCATGTGGAAAAGCGCACGTTTATCCGTATTCGTAAGGTGTTGGAAGCAGGCGAAAGCATCACCGTTTCTACCATATACGGGCGCAAAGGAGCCACGCTGCGGCAGGCGGATGGCACGGAGAGTAATGCTTTCCGTTTTTTGGATATTGACAGCGATTTGAATATGCAGATGGATCCAGGGAGGAATACGATTCGTTCCGATGCAGAGCATAACCGGGAGGGCCTGCGGGTGCAGGTAGTATTGCCGAAGGGAGGCCTGCCGGGGATATGAACTTATATGTATATGATAAAAATTTGCAACGGGCAGGCATCATAGAGAACATCCGCAGCCTGCAGTGGCTGGAGGAGTTCCAGGATGCAGGCGAGGTGAAACTGGTGTGCAGTGCAACGGGAAAAAACCGTACTTTATTGGCGGATGGTAACCGGCTGTACTGTACGGAACATAAGGAAAGCGCTATTGTGCGGCAGGCGGAAATAACAGACGATGGAAAGGACGCCGAGCTTACTGTGCGGGCTGTGTTTTCGGCGGCGCGCTGGGGGGACCGTGTGGTGATGGCAACAGAGCAGATAGAGGAAGCGGAAGCCGGGATGCTGGCCCTTGCGGAAAAGCACCGCCGGGGGCTGCCCGGCACGACCGCGGCCGCAAAGGGGCTGGCTGTGCCCATGGACACGCAGGTGACATGGGGCAGTGTGCTTGAGGCGGATATTACCCTTGCCAAAGCCGCAGGGCTTGGCTTCCGTGAGGTGTTTGACCCCAGCACAGGCATGGAAACCTTTGAGGTATATGCCGGTGTGGACCGCACACAGGGCGCCAGCTACAACGGCTATTTTGGAGACGATATAGACAACCTTTCCAGCCTTAAAATAGTGTGCGGCTCTGACGGATGGAAGAACTGCGCTATAGTGGGCGGAGAAGGCGAAGGTGCGGCGCGAAAAATTGTGACTGTGAATTTGGGCACATACACAGGGGACGATCTACGCGAGTTGTGGATAGACGCCAAGGACATCGGCAGGAAATATCAGATTGCCGCGCCGGACGGCAGCGGCGGATACACGTATACCGACGCCACCTATACCGAGGAGGAATATGCTGCAGTGCTGCAGGCGCGCGGGTTAGAAAAGCTGGCGGAATGCTTGCAGACGCTGGAGGTTGATGCGACCATCGGCCAGGGTCTGATGCAATACGGACGGGATTATGCGCTGGGGGATATTATCCCATTGAAGCTTACCCGGTACGGCCTGCGGCTTTCGGCCCGTGTTTCATCTGTGCGCACTATTTATGAGAGTACAGGCAAGAAAGTAACAGCTGTGCTTTCTGATTTTGAGCTGACAAAGGAGGTTTCGGGATGATCTGTTTTCCCCTCGACAATACGGAATATGAAGCGAAGGACATGGGGGCATACCTTGGTACGCGCACGCGCGGCGTGTTTTCTGCGGAAGGGAACTTTGCCGTTACGCCGGCAGAAAATGGACTTGCCGTGAAGGTGTCCCCGGGGCTTGCGTGGCTTAAGCGTGACCTCTACTGGGGCGTTGCCGTCCTACTGGAGAGCGAGATCACGCTGCCGCTGGAGATAGCAGACGGTGAGCTGGAGCGCATCGATGTCATCGTGTGCCGCCTAGACAAGGTAGCCAACAAACCTGAGGTTGTTGTGAAAAAGGGCGAGTTCAGCGGTTCCCCGGTTTTTGCACAGCCGCAGCGCGATGACAACTATGACGAAATCTATCTTGCAAGCGTGATGATTCAGGCCGGTGCCACCGGGATTACTAAGGCAGATATATCAAGCCTTCTCCTTAACGAAGACTACTGCGGCTTGATGCGAGACGGCGTGACGGGCATTCCGACAAAAGCTATTCAGGAACAAGCTACCGCCCTGTTTAACGGTTTATATGAGCAGCTGCAGGGCCGGGCAGATGAATTGGAGCAGGTGATAGAAGGCATTGTACAAGGCAGCGAGGTAATGCTGCGCGCGGTATACGACAAGGACGCTGACGGCGTGGTGGATGAGGCCGCGGCTGTGCAGGCGTATACGCCCCCTGCCGCCTCGGAGGCCGGCACGGACGAAGCCGGTGCGCAGGCCGCCGGTCAAACCTTTGGCGGGCCTGTGCGCCTTTCGGTGGACGAGGCCACCGGCGCCGTAACGCTGCACGCGGTGAAGCAGGGCC
>PPYF01219189.1_pt1 | contig 114277 bp, 117 predicted proteins | sample 1559871 | NCBI WGS metagenome assembly PPYF01 (sample SAMN08240021, study PRJNA423297) | Human gut metagenome, whole genome shotgun sequencing project.
TTTTCTTGTGCCATTAGAGAACGAGCAGCCTGCGCAGCAGGCGATAAAGCGCGTCAGCGCGGGCTCGTGATATAATGAGCACAAGAGAGCGGGAACAGGCGAAGCCTGCTCATCGCGAACGGCGAAATTATTGAGTGAGCTGTGCTCACGATATAATGTGATAAGTTACAAAAGGAGACGGACAGGAGAGTTATACGGAGGGTGAAATACAATGGAGCACTTGAATAAAAAAGAAGAAATCTGCCGGAAAGTGGCGGAGAGCTTTCGGTTTGCAGGGAAAATTACAAAGATGAGTCCCTATGGCAGCGGTCATATCAACGATACGTTCATGCTGACCTGTGAGCTTGAGGACGGCAGCAACAAGCATTATATTTTGCAGCGCATGAATGACGATATTTTCCGGAATCCGAAGGAACTGATGGAAAATGTTGTAAATGTTACAACGTTCTTACGGAAAAAAATTATTGCAGCCGGCGGCGATCCGGAGCGTGAGACACTTAACATTATCCTGACAAAGGATGGCGCGAGCTATTTACAGGATGAAGCAGGTGATTATTGGAGAAGCTATGTATTCATTGATGATGCGACCTGCTTTGATCTGGTAGAGAAGCCGGAGGATTTTTACAACAGCGCGGTTGCATTCGGACATTTCCAGCAGCTGCTGGCAGATTATCCGGCAGCAACCCTGCATGAGACGATCAAAAACTTCCACAATACGGTAGACCGTTTTCACAACTTCTTAAAAGCAGTAGAGGAAGACGTGGTCGGACGTGCAAAGGACGTGCAGGCAGAGATCGAATTTGTCAAAGCGAGAGAGGCAGACTGCCATATCATCTGCGATGCGCTGGCAAAGGGAGAGATCCCGCTGCGTGTTACCCACAATGATACCAAGTTAAACAATGTTATGATTGACAATAAGACCGGCAAAGGTCTTTGTGTCATCGATCTGGATACTGTTATGCCGGGAAGTGCGCTGTACGATTACGGCGATTCGATCCGTTTCGGCGCAAGCACTGCTGCAGAGGACGAGCAGAACCTGGATCTGGTATCTTGTGATATGAACTTATTTGAAATTTATACAAAAGGCTACACGGAAGGCTGTGCAGGCAGCCTGACGGAGAAAGAAATCCGCCTGATGCCGATGGGGGCGAAGCTGATGACGCTGGAATGCGGTATGCGTTTCCTGGCGGATCATCTGCAGAACGATATTTATTTCAAGATCCACCGCGAGAACCATAACCTCGACCGTGCAAGAACACAGTTCAAGCTCGTTGCGGATATGGAAGCAAAATGGGATCAGATGAATACGATTGTGGAGAAATATCTCTGATGCCTGCGATTCATGTGATGATGAAGCCCGCATCCGGTCTGTGCAACATGCGTTGTCAATATTGTTTTTATGCGGATGAAATGGAAAAGCGCAGCCAGGCCTCTTATGGTATTATGAGCTTTGCCACGCTGGAAAACGTGATCAGACGGACACTGGAATTTGCAGAAGGCTCCTGTACGATCGCGTTCCAGGGCGGGGAACCGACGCTGGCAGGGCTGGATTTTTTCCGGGAATGTATTCGTCTGGAACAAAAATATAATACCAAAAATGTTACGATTTCCCACGCATTGCAGACGAACGGCTATGCGCTGAATGAGGAATGGTGTCAGTTTTTTGCAAAAAATCATTTCCTGATCGGTCTTTCTGTGGATGGAATTAAGGCGACGCATGATCTGTACCGGAAGGATGCTGTAGGAAAAGACACCTATTTCCGCGTTTTGGAATCAGCGAAGCTTTTGGAAGCTGCCGGTGTGGAATTTAACGTGCTGATGGTGGTAAACGGCAAGACAGCGCCGAAGATCCGCCGGATTTATGAAAATTTCCGGAAGCTGGGATTTTCGTGGCAGCAGTATATCGCCTGTCTCGACCCCATCAGCGAGCGGCAGGGGCAGGAGGAATATTCTCTTTCCCCGGAGATGTACGGAAGGTTTCTGATCGAGCTGTTCGAACTGTGGGATCTGGATTTACGGCAGGGAAAACAGCCCTATATCCGCCAGTTTGAAAATTATGTCGGGATTTTACTGGGACAGTTCCCGGAATCGTGCGAGCAGCGGGGCGTCTGCAGCTTCCAGAATATCGTGGAGGCGGACGGCAGCGTGTATCCGTGTGACTTTTATGTGCTCGACGAGTATCGGATCGGAAATTTAAACGAGGATTCGTTTGAAACGATTCATGAGAGACGATTAAAGCAGGGATTTGTGGAAGCTTCCTGCAATCATACAGAAGAGTGCCGCGCCTGTCCTTATTTCATGATCTGCCGGGGCGGCTGCAGGCGGCACCGGGAGCAGCCGGGAAGCAAACCGGGAGAAAATTACTTCTGCCAGTCCTATCGGATGTTTTTTGATGCATGCCTGCCGAGACTGCAGGAGATCGCGGCAGCGATCCGCTCGCAGGGGCGTGTGTAAGTGACGCTCCCTTCGTAGCTTCCGGTGCACAGATTGTTGCAGTTCACACGCGCCATTCGCAAAACCGCGTCTTCGACGCTCTCCGCTGCTTCGCAGCTCATTTTTGCTCATAAAGTGGCGCTCCCTTCGTACCTTTTTGTAAGCAGATTTTCATGCGAGCATGAAATCTGCTTACAAAAAGGTACGAGTGAACTGGAAACATAAAAGGCTTGCAAGTGCAGCCTTTTTTCGTTATACTACTTTAGTATAGCAAAGTGAAAAAGGAGGTTCCTATGGTTACATTGGCAAACGGCGGCGCCTGGCTGGTAAACGGCGCTGAAATCATAGCGGACGGTCCCAAGGCGCAGGCAGAGCTTGCGGCAAAGACCGGACGGACAGTATCCAAAGAAGAAGCAAAGAAGCAGACCATTGCGTACGGAATTTTAGAGAATCACAATACTTCCGGCAACATGGAAAAGCTGAAAATTAAATTTGATAAGCTGACAAGCCATGATATTACCTTTGTCGGAATTATTCAGACCGCGCGCGCATCGGGGTTGACGAAGTTCCCGATTCCTTATGTTCTGACCAACTGCCACAACTCCCTGTGTGCGGTGGGCGGAACGATCAATGAGGATGATCATTTATTCGGATTGACTTGTGCAAAAAAATACGGTGGCGTTTATGTACCTCCTCATCAGGCGGTTATCCACCAGTTCGCAAGAGAAATGCTCGCAGGCGGCGGCAAGATGATCCTTGGCTCTGATTCTCACACCCGCTATGGTGCGCTGGGAACGATGGCGATGGGCGAGGGCGGTCCGGAGCTGGTAAAGCAGCTGTTGAACCAGACCTATGATATCCGTATGCCGGAGGTTGTCGGCGTTTATCTGACCGGCAAGCCGGAAAAAGGCGTTGGTCCGCAGGACGTTGCGCTGGCGATTATCGGCGCTGTTTTTGCAAACGGTTATGTAAAAAATAAAGTGATGGAGTTCGTTGGCCCCGGCGTTGCAAATTTAAGTGCGGATTTCAGAATCGGCATCGACGTTATGACGACAGAGACAACATGCCTTTCTTCTATCTGGCAGACAGATGACCAGATCCGCGAATTTTATGAAATTCACGGAAGAGAGGCAGAGTATAAAGAGCTGGCACCCGGACAGACGGCGTACTATGACGGCCTGATTGAGGTTGATTTATCAAAGGTAAAGCCGATGATCGCAATGCCGTTCCATCCGAGCAATACCTATACGATTGAAGAGCTGAATGCGAACCTGACGGATATCCTTGCAGATGTAGAGAAAAAGGCTGCAGTCAGTCTGGATAATGCGGTACCTTACAGCTTGAAGGATAAAGTGCGTGACGGCAGATTTTATGTGGATCAGGGAATCATTGCAGGCTGCGCAGGCGGCGGCTTTGAAAATATCTGTGCGGCCGCGGACATTTTAAAGGGCAGCTATATCGGAAATCAGGAGTTTACATTGAGTGTGTATCCGGCTTCCATGCCGATTTATATGGAACTGATTAAAAATGGCTGTGCGGCGACGATTCTGGAAACGGGAGCTGTTATGAAGACTGCGTTCTGCGGTCCTTGCTTCGGTGCCGGCGATACGCCTGCAAACAATGCGTTCTCGATCCGTCATTCTACAAGAAACTTCCCGAACCGCGAAGGCTCCAAGCTGCAGAACGGCCAGATTGCTTCGGTAGCTCTGATGGATGCCCGTTCGATTGCGGCGACTGCGGCAAATCAGGGACGCCTGACAGCGGCGACTGAATTCGACGGACCCATCGGCAAATATCAGTATCATTTTGATTCGAAGATTTATCAGAATCGCGTATTTGATTCCCATGGTGTGGCAGATCCCTCTGTGGAAATCCATTTCGGTCCTAATATCAAAGACTGGCCGACGATGTGCGCGCTTCCGGAAAATCTGGTACTGAAGGTCGTTTCCGAGATTCACGATCCGGTTACGACGACAGACGAGCTGATTCCGTCCGGAGAGACAAGCTCTTACCGCTCCAATCCTCTTGGACTGGCAGAGTTTACCCTGTCCCGCAAGGATCCTGCCTATGTCGGACTGGCAAAGGAAATCCACAAGGCGCAGGAAGCTTTGATGGATGGCAAAGATCCAGTGACTGTAAAACCGGAGCTGGCAGAAATTATGGATGAAATCCATGTGCAGTTCCCGCAGGCTGCAAACGACAACATCGGGTTTGGTTCCACGATTTTCGCAGTAAAGCCCGGAGATGGTTCTGCGAGAGAGCAGGCTGCAAGCTGCCAGAAGGTGCTGGGCGGTTGGGCAAATATTGCAAACGAATATGCGACCAAACGGTATCGTTCCAATCTGATCAACTGGGGCATGCTTCCGTTCGTCATTCCGGACGGAGATCTTCCGTTTACCAACCATGATTACCTCTTCTTCCCCGGCATCCGCAAGGCGGTAGAGGAAAAGGCTGCAGAAATTACAGGATATGTGGTAGGTGCAAACGGCTTGAAGCCGTTTACCGTAACCCTCGGTGAGCTGACCGATGAAGAGCGCCAGATCATCCTGAAAGGATGTCTGATTAACTATAACCGCGTGGAGAAATAATACGCGGGAAGCTTTCTGCATAGAAGCGTGCGTCTTTGCATAGACTGCCGTATAGGAAAATACCGGCAGCAGCGGAGGGTTCATGATGCAGGAAACAATGGAAAAAAGAGCAAACAGAACCGTAGGAAAGAGCCGTCAAAAGGACTTTTTTGCGGTTCTTCTTTTTTTCTTTCTGCTGCCGTATACCTGCAGCAGTGTAGTGCGGGCAGGGCAGGAAAAAACGGTGGAAACCATTGTGCCCGTATCCGGCAGGACAGTCCGGATGCAAAGTGGAAGCGACGTCCGAACGATGACCGAGGAAGCGTTTCTGATCGGCGCCCTGGCGGCGGTGATTCCTGCAGAATATGAACCGGAAGCGCTCAAAGCCCAGGCGGTGATTCTGCGCAGCAGCTGTGTCGCGGGAGGGCATCTGGAGGGGAACGTGTTGGAGAATGGTATGACCGGAGCAGCGCAGGAGAGCATCTCTCAAAGTAGTGTGAGCGCCGTTGAGCCGCGGATTATCGACAGCGATAGCGGTTTTTCGTACCTGGACAAGGCGCAGCGCAAGCGCCTGTGGGGCGAGCAGGCAGACGTGTTGGAGGAGCGCTGCAGGGAGGCGGTGCGCGCTTCTTCGGTCTATGTTCTCGAATGGCAGGGAGCGGCTGTCAGCGCACCGTTTTTTCGCCTGAGCGCAGGGCGGACAAGGAGCGGGACAGAGCTTTTTGGACAGGAGTCGGACTGGTGCAAAAGCATTGCCTGTCCGGTAGATGAGGATGCAGAAGATTTTTTGCAGGAAAAAAGCATGAAAACCGAGCGGTTTTTCGGGATGCTGGAGGCAGAAGGCGTATCAGTGGAAAAGGATGCCCCAAAGCTTGTACTGACGCGGGACAGCGCCGGATACGTATTAAATGTCCGGGCGGGACGATCATCCATAGAGGGAGAACGGTTTCGGCAGCTGTTTGAGCTTCCGTCGTCGTGTTTTTTCCTGGAAGAGCAGGGCGGGAAAATGGTGATTACGACAAAGGGAATCGGGCACGGGATCGGATTGGATCAATATTATGCCAATGAGCTTGCGAAGCAGGGAGCTTCCGCAGAAGAAATTTTGGAGCTGTTTTTCCCGGGACTTTTGAAAAAAACGGAATAAAACGGTTGAATTGCGCTCAAACTAAGCCTGAACACAGGAAACAGGAAAGGATGAGCGTGATGAGAAGAAAAAGAACAGGCGGAAAAAGCAGCGCATACCGCAGAGAAAAAGCGATCATGACAGCTTCGGTCGTTCTGGTACTGGCGGCGATGACAGTGACGGGCATTTCTGTGTACCGCAATCATCAGAAAAGCCAGGAAGAAGAACAGCATATTGTAGATTTCTCCAAATTGGAGAAAGAGACCCAAAGTCCGGTGTCACAGGCACAGAATCCGTCTGCGCAGAATGTGACCGGCAGCGATAAAGACAGTGGAGAGCTGGATTATGACCCCTATTATGCGCAGAAGGATAAAGATCTGAGTGCGCCTGCAAAAACAGGCGGGGAATCGAACACAGGAGCAGCCGGAGAACAGGAAACGGGAAGTCAGCCGACGGAGGAGCCCCAAAATCGCAACATCGGCTATGCAGAGTATCGAAACGAAGCGTACAACAGCGACGGAAGTTCGAGCGAACTGGCATCCGGCGGCGGTCAGGCGAATGCGGCAGACGCTGACAAAAAAGCGAACGGGACAACCGCGAGTCAGGATGCAGCCGACAATCAGGACGAGGCGCTTGCAGCGTCTGCGAATATCGCAGTGCAGGAGAGCCAGCTGTCCTTTGGCGAAAGCAGTAAGCTGGCATGGCCGATTGCAGGCAACGTTCTGTTAAATTACAGCATGGACAAGACAATTTATTTTCCGACGCTGCAGCAGTACAAATATAATCCGTCGATTGTAATCAGCGCAGCAGAAGGAACAGGCGTGGCATGCGCAGCAGATGGAATTGTGGAATCTGTGTATGAGGATGCGCAGACCGGACAGACTGTTGTGATGCGTCTTGGAGGTGGATACGAGCTGACCTATGGACAGCTGCAGGAAGTGACTGTGGAAGAGGGAGATTATGTGGAAACCGGCGCGGTGATCGGACATGTGGCGGAGCCGACAAAATATTACTCGGTAGAGGGCTCCAATGTTTATTTTAAACTGACAAAGGACGGGGAAGCGGTCAATCCGCTGGATTATCTGGGATAAAAATTCCCGGCAGCCCGGTTCCAAAAAGGAGCCTGACTGCCGGGAATTGTATTACATAGTTTTGTCGAACTTTTTACGTACTTCGATATAGGAAAGTATCGCCTCTACTGTGCCATCAAAGCCGAGACGGGAGCTGTCCAGAGACAGGTCGTAATTCTGGGCGTTTTTCCATTCCTGGCCGGTGTAATACTTGTAGTAGTGGGCACGGTATTCGTCGGTCTGAGCGATGAGCTTCTGAACCTCAGAAACAGAAAGACTGTTGACCTTCATTGCTTCCTGCAGACAAAAATCTTCGGGTGCGTGGACAAAGACACGGACAACGCCTGGAACATCTGCAAGGATATGGTCGGCGCAGCGTCCGATGATAATGCAGGAGCTTTCCTCTGCGAGCTGGCGGATGATTTTTGCCTGATAGCGAAAAAGGTTGTCATCCTTTGTAAAACCTGCGCTTTCCGGGGAAAGTGGGGAGGCATTTTTGAAGCCGCCGGTAAGGAACGCACGCAGAGAGCCGTGCTTTTTTTTCTCATCCTGGAACAGAGTGGGATGAATGCCGCTTTCTTCGGAAGCGAGCGAAATAATCTCCCTGTCGTAGCAGGGAATGTCCAGACGCTTTGCCAGCATTTTGCCGACGGTACGTCCGCCGCTGCCGTACTGACGGGCGATGGTAATTACTGTGTTTGACATAATCGTTTCCCCCTTATTCGCCGAGATAAGCTTTCTTGATCGCTTCATCATGTAAAAGAGCCTGTGCATCATCTTCCTTTACGATGCGTCCTGTTTCGAGGACATAGGCGCGGTTTGCGATGGAAAGCGCTTTTTTTGCGTTCTGTTCTACCAAAAGGATGGTAACGCCCTGTTTGTTGATCTCCTGAATGATATCAAAAATTTCAGAAACCAGAAGCGGGGACAGACCCATGGAGGGCTCGTCCAACAGCAGGATGCGGGGATTTGCCATCAGCGCGCGTCCCATTGCAAGCATCTGCTGTTCACCGCCGGAAAGAGTTCCTGCCAGCTGGCGGGTACGTTCCTTTAAGCGGGGAAACCGCTCATAAACCATTTCCAGGGAATTATTGATTTCCTGCTTGTCTTTTCTGGTGTAAGCGCCCATTTTCAGGTTTTCCAAAACCGTCAGATTGGAGAACATCCGGCGTCCTTCGGGGACGTGGGAAATTCCCTGCTTCACGATTTTGTGCTCCGGCATTCTGGAAATCTCCTGATCCTGAAATCGGATCGAACCGGACTTTGCGCTCAGCATGCCGCTGACAGTCTGCAGGGTGGTGGTTTTGCCGGCACCGTTTGCGCCGATCAGTGCGACGATCTCGCCTTCGTTTACCTGAAAGGAGATGTCTTTAAGGGCGTGGATCACGCCGTAATATACATTGATATTTTCTACAGTGAGCATTGCCATAAAAGAAGCCTCCTTTAATCGCCCAGATATGCCTTGACAACGGCAGGATCGTTTAAAACCTTATCAGGAGTGCCTTCTGCCAGCAGACGACCGAAATTCAGGACATAGAGGTATTCACAGATACCCTGTACCAGCTTCATGTCATGCTCGATCAAAAGGATAGTGACCTGATACTCCTTGCGCACCAGACGGATCGTATCCATCAGCTCTCCGGTTTCGTTGGGGTTCATGCCGGCGGCAGGCTCATCCAGAAGCAGAAGCTCCGGTTTGGTTGCAAGCGCACGGGCAATTTCCAGTTTACGCTGTTTGCCATAGGGCAGGTTGGATGCCAGCGTCTGGGCAGAACCTTCCAGCCCGAAGACTCGCAGGATCTCCATGGAACGCTCGGTCATTTCTTTTTCCTTTTTGTGGTAGCTTCCCACATGCAAAAGACTTTCTGCAAGGGAATACTGCACCTGATTGTTTAAGCCGGTCATAACGTTGTCCAGAACACTCTGCTGCGGGAACAGTCGGATGTTCTGGAAGGTGCGGGCAACGCCCATGCGGTTGATTTCGTAAGGCTTTTTGCCGATCAGATTTTCACCGTTTAAGCGAATGCCGCCGTCTGTGGGGCGGTAAACGCCGGTCAGCATGTTGAATACGGTGGTTTTGCCGGCACCGTTGGGTCCGATCAGGCCCACCAGGCCGCCTTTTTCGATGGACATGGTAAGATCATCAACGGCCCGCAGACCGCCGAAGGAAATACCGAGTCCGGTTACTTCGAGAGTTGCCATATCAGTTTACCCCCTTTCCGGCTGCCTTTTTCGCAGTCCGTTTTTCCTTCTGTGCGCTGAAATATTCTGTCAGACGCTTCTTTGCACCGGAATTGTTGAAGATCATCATAACGATCAGCAGGATCGCATAGATGAGCATCCGGTAGTCGTTCATGGAGCGCAGAAGCTCAGGAAGCACGGTTAAAAGTGCAGCGGCGATGATCGAGCCCCAGATATTTCCAAGACCGCCCAGAACGACGAATACCAGAATGAGGATCGAGGTATTAAAGTCGAATTTGGATGCGGTGACGGTAGAGAAATTCATGGCGTAAAGGGTGCCTGCCATACCTGCAAAAACGGCGGAGATCACGAATGCCAGCAGCTTATAGCGGGTTACAGAAAGACCGATGCTCTCTGCGGCAATCTTGTTGTCGCGGACAGCCATGATGGCACGGCCGGTACGGCTGTGAATCAGGTTCAGGACTAAAAACAGCGTGATCAGGATCAGGACAACGCCGGAAGAAAAGGTGGAAAGCTTCTGGACACCTCCGACACCCATGGGGCCGTTGATGATCATGGAACCGCCCTCTGCAAGGGTAAAATGCTGTTCCAGAAGGCTGAAGTGCAGTCCTTTTTCATCCAGACCGATATAGAGCACGTTGATAATATTCTTGATAATTTCACCGAATGCAAGGGTAACGATGGCAAGATAGTCACCTTTTAAACGAAGTACGGGGATGCCGACGATGAGTCCTGCAATTCCGGCAAAAAGGCCGCCGACGATCATGGAAATGGCAAGGCGCAGAGGGCCGTTCGGAATTGCAGCGGCAAGGGAGGTGGAAACCACGATGCCGGTAAAAGCGCCGACCGACATAAAGCCGGCATGCCCTAAAGAAAGCTCGCCTAAAATGCCGACGGTAAGATTTAAGGAGATCGCCATGACGATGTAGGCACAGATCGGAACCAGCTGTCCCTTTAAGGAAGAGGTGATGTTTCCGGTTGCGATCATGGTCTGGATCAGGATAAAGGCGAGAATGACGATCGTATAGGAAATTGTGCAGTCTTTTCTGGCTGACAGAATAGGTTTGAGTTTGTTCATGCTGCTACCTCATACTTTCTCGCTGACGTGTTTGCCCAGCAGACCATCCGGCTTTACGATCAGGACCACGATCAGAACCGCAAATACGATCGCATCGGACAGCTGTGTGGAAATGTACGCTTTGGAAAAGATCTCAATAATGCCGAGCAGGATACCGCCGATCATTGCGCCGGGAATGGAGCCGATGCCGCCAAATACAGCTGCAGTAAATGCCTTGATGCCGGGCATGGAGCCTGTGGTGGGCATCAGGGTCGGATAGGCGGAGCAGAGCAATACACCTGCGATGGCCGCCAGACCGGAGCCGATGGCAAAGGTCAGGGAAATGGTTGTATTGACATTGATACCCATCAGACCTGCAGCAGCCTTGTCTTCAGAAACTGCGCGCATCGCCGTTCCCATTTTTGTCTTGTTGGTGAAAAGAGTCAGACAGATCATGATCAGGATGCAGGCAAGGATCGTAACGATCGTGACGCCGGAAACGATCAGCTGTCCGTCAAAAAACTTTAAGGTCCAGCTTCCGGTTACGGAAGAAAAGGTTTTCGGGCTGGAGCCCCAGATCAGCAGGGCGGCATTCTGCAGAAAATAGGAAACGCCGATGGCGGTGATCAGAACTGCGAGGGAAGGAGCCTGACGCAGGGGCTTGTATGCCAGACGTTCTACAACGATGCCGAGAACCGTGCAGACGATGATGGAAAAAAGGACAGATACCAGCGGAGAAAGTCCGAGATAACTGGTGGTACAGAAGGAAATATATGCGCCCACCATGATGACGTCGCCGTGGGCAAAGTTCAGCATCTTGGCGATACCGTATACCATTGTGTATCCCAGTGCGATGATCGCGTATACGCTTCCGAGACTGATGCCGTTGATCAGGTGTGATAAAAAGGTCATAAGCTACCTCATTTCTCTGTATGACGCAAGGGAGCGCCGTATCAAAAACGATAACGGTGCTCCCTGCGCATTGATAAAATCAAAATTAAAGGGTAAGTATTACTCCATGCCGACGTAAGCGCCGTTTTTGATCACCATACCCTTAGGAGTCTTGGATACGGCACCGGTGGAATCCCAGGTGATGCCTGTACCGGTCAGACCGTCATAGGTCAGAGTCGGGAAGGCTTCGATCATCTTGTCGCAAAGCTCCTCTGCAGACATATCTGCGGTAGCGCCGGATGCCTCCAGAGCTGCTTTATAAGCATAGACACAGTCATAAGCATCTGCTGCGAACTGGTTCGGAACATCGCCGTAGAGTTCTTTGTATTTGGTTACAAAGCTCTGGGTCTTTTCGTCTGTCGCATCAGCGTTGAAGGGAGTCAGCAGCATAACGCCTTCTGCCAGAGAGGTGTCAAAACCTTCCAGGGTCAGGATACCATCCATACCGTCTACGCCAAAGAAGGTGGGTTCATAGCCCATATCCTTTGCCTGCTTTAAGATCAGGGAAGCGGGCTGATAATAGATAGGAAGGAAGAGCAGGTCAGCACCTGCGTTCTTTGCTTCGGTCAGCTGTACGGAGAAGTCATTGGAGCTTGCATCGGTAAAGGTGGTTGCGGAAACGATTTCCAGACCCTTTACATCTGCTTCTGTTTTGAATTTCTCGTAGACGCCGCTGGAGTATACATCGTCATTTCTGTAGATGACAGCGACTTTTGTGCCGAGCTTCTGATCTGCAATATAATCAGCGGATGCAAGACCCTGGTTGGGGTCAGCAAAACACATCTGGAATACATTGTCTTTGCCCTCTGTGATGGCGGTAGAGGAAGCGGAAGGAGTCAGACCAAAGATACGGTCAGCAAAGTGCTCTGTACTGGTTGCTTCACAGGGCTTTGTGGTAACGGAAGCCAGGGAAATCTGCATGCCCCAGTCCTTTAATGCGTTGTAAGCGGAAACTGCTTTTTCCGGGTCGTTCTCGTCGTCTTCATATTTCAGTTCGAATTGTACGGAACCGCCTGCTTCGTTGATCTCGTCAACGGCGATCTGTGCGCCGTTCTTTACAGCGTTGCCGTAGATTGCTGCCGCGCCGGTCAGGGGAGCGGTACCGCCGATTTTAAATACATTTACGCCTTCTGCAGAAGCAGAAGAATCTGCTGCTTCGGTAGCAGCGGCAGCAGTGGTTTCAGCGGAAGCGTCTGCTGCAGTGTCAGCTGCTGTAGAGCCACAGCCTGCAAGCATAGCGCTGCACATGGCGGCTGCCAGTAAAACACTCATGGATCTTTTCATAATAGTTCCTCCTTTTCAAAAGAAAAATGCCCTTCCTGGAAAAAATGTCTTTTGTGGAAAGACATCTGTCTTTGTAACGTGCTTGTATTATACACCTATTTGCAGGAAGGTGTGTAAAAATTTTACAAAAAATTAATATTTCAGCGCTTTAACTGGATAACACGGTAAATTGTATCGGTATTTTAGGCAAACTGACTGCGGATTTTCCTTTACGGGGCAGTGGATTGAGCGTATACTATGGCATGAAGTAATTTTGGAAAACAGTAGAAGAGGAGAAAGACATGAAGGTTGTAGTATTAGCAGGCGGAATCAGCACGGAACGTGACGTATCCCTGATTTCCGGCAAGATGATTTATCAGGCGATGAAGAGACTGGGACATCAGGCTGTCCTGCTGGACGTTTTTCTTGGAATGGAACGGGACGACATTGATCATATTTTTGAAAGTGATGAGGATTTTTCTGCAGGAATCGAAGCGATTCATGAGATCAATCCCGATATCAGTGCGGTAAAGGCACTGCGGAAGGACGGCGGCAAATGTTACTTTGGCCCCAACGTGATCAAGATCTGTCAGATGGCGGACGTTGTCTTTTTAGGACTGCACGGTGCAGACGGAGAAGGTGGAAAGGTGCAGGCGGCATTTGATCTGCTGGGAATCCGTTACACCGGCACAGACTTTGTCAGCGGCGCGCTGGCGATGGATAAGTGCCTTGCAAAAGAACTGTTTATGCAAAACGGGATTCCGACCCCAGCAGGTTTCCGTCTGAAAAAAGGTCAGGAGCCGGGAGAAGGCCAGCAGCCGAAGTTCCCCTGCGTGGTAAAGGTAAGCTCCGGTGGTTCGAGCATCGGCGTTTCCATCGTGCAGAAAGAAGAGGACTATCAGGCAGCACTCGATGATGCATTTTTATATGGAGACGAGGTCGTTGTAGAAGAATATATCAAGGGCAGGGAGTTAACCTGCTGCGTGCTGGACGGCAAAGCACTTCCGATCGTGGAAATCGCGCCGAAGGAAGGCTTTTACGATTACAAAAACAAATATCAGGCGGGCAGCACCATTGAGATTTGCCCTGCGCCGATCGGCGAAGAGAGCACCAGAAAGATCCAGAAGATTTCAGAGCGTGTATTCGATGCCCTGCGCCTGCATAAATATGCCCGGATGGATTTTATGATGGATGAGGCCGGAAACGCCTACTGTCTGGAGGCGAATACGCTCCCCGGCATGACTCCCACCTCCCTGATTCCCCAGGAAGCTGCGGCGGTCGGCATCAGCTATGACGAGCTTTGCCAGAAGATTCTGGATATGGCGTTTGAGGATTGAAAAGGATGCAGCTTTTCAACTGCAAAATGGAGACCAAAAGTGATATGAAAAACATGACGATATGGAATATTGCAAGAGCCTGTAAGGGGCATCTGGCTGTGCCGGCGGGAAAGCATACCGGAACCTGTCCGGCGGCGGGAATGGCTGTAATCCGCGGCTATTCCGGCAAAGAAGCGGCAGGAATCGTAATCGATTCCCGCAAAGTGGAACCGGGCGATATTTTTGTGGCAATCCGCGGAGAACGGGTGGATGGGCATCAGTTTATCCGGGAAGTTTTTGACAAGGGCGCGATTGCGGTTGTGTGTGAAGAAGAACCGGAAGAACTGCCGGGTCCCTGCATCCGTGTGGAGGACAGTCTGGCTGCGCTTCGGCAGATCGCTGCGTTTTACAGAGAGCAGATGCCAATTCCGATCGTTGGGATCACCGGAAGCGTCGGCAAGACCAGTACGAAAGAATTTGTTGCGTCAGTGCTTGCACAGAAATACAAGACACACAAGACGCAGGGCAATTTCAACAACGAAATCGGCGTGCCGTTGACACTGCTTGCCATGCCGGAGGATACGGAGGCTGCCGTTGTGGAGATGGGCATCAATCATTTCGGGGAGATGCACCGTTTAAGCGAGATGGTAAAGCCGGATATTTGCGTGATGACAAATATCGGTCAGTGCCATCTGGAATTCCTCGGAAGCCGGGACGGTATTTTGAAGGCAAAATCCGAGATTTTTGACTTTATGAATCCGGAAGGAACGGTCTGTGTCAACGGAAACGATGACAAGCTCGTGACGATTGAGGAAGTACACGGCAAAAAGCCGGTTCACTTTGGACTTTCTCCCGAAAACGATATTTACGCAGATAGCATCGTAAGCCGTGGACTACTGGGCAGTACAGCGACAATCCACACGCCGGATGCTGCGTTTGATGTACAGATTCCGCTGCCGGGGGCGCATATGGTGTTAAATGCCCTGGCGGCGACTGCAGTTGGTTTACAGCTCGGACTGACGACAGAGCAGATCGCAGCCGGAATCGCCGCCGTGCAGGCAGTAAGCGGCAGAAGCCGTGTTGTGCAGGCGGGGGATCTGGTGCTGATCGACGACTGCTACAATGCAAACCCGGTTTCGACCAAGGCTGCGCTGGATCTGTTAAGTCTGGCAGACGGACGCAAAGTTGCGGTGCTCGGCGATATGTTTGAGCTTGGAGAAAAGGAAAGGGAGATGCACGGGCAGGTTGGCGCATATGCCGCAGAACAAGGCATAGACTGTCTGTATTGTGCAGGAAGCCTTTCGGAAGAGATGTACCGGGCAGCGAAGGAGGCTGGAATTTCTCAGGCGGAACATTTCGCAGATACCGACGCACTGCTTGCAGCATTGCCTGGACTTCTGCATCCTGGGGATTCGGTACTGATCAAGGCTTCCCACGGCATGGGGTATGCAAAAATCGTAGAAGCATTAGAAAAATAGGAGGTCAGATATGGGGTGTACAACAATACTGGTCGGGAAAAAAGCGACCTATGACGGATCAACGATGATCGCGAGAAATGATGATTCCGGTGCCGGACATTTTACGGCGAAGAAGTTTGCTGTGGTTTCTCCGGAGCAGCAGCCGAAAACCTATCATTCCGTACTCTCTCATGTGACCATCGAACTGCCGGAGAATCCGATGCGCTATACAGCGATGCCGAATGCGGTGGAAGGAAAAGGCGTCTGGGCTGCCAGCGGCGTCAATGAGGCACATGTTGCGATGACTGCTACTGAGACGATCACCTCGAATCCGCGCGTGCTGGGAGCGGATCCGTTGGTCGTTTATCAGCCTGCAGCGGATGGAAAGGAAGAGATTGCCGGAGGAATCGGGGAAGAGGATCTGGTTTGTCTGGTGCTTCCTTATATCAGAAGCGCCAGAGAGGGCGTTTTACGTCTTGGCAGCCTGTTGGAGCAATACGGGACATATGAGATGAACGGAATCGCTTTTCAGGATAAAGACGAGATCTGGTGGCTGGAAACCATCGGAGGACATCACTGGATGGCAAGAAGAGTGCCGGATGAGGTTTATGTCGTGATGCCAAACCAGCTCGGAATCGACAGCTTTGATCTGGAAGATGCTTACGGAGAACAGAAAAATTTCCTCTGCTCTGCAGATTTGAAAGAATTTATCGAAACCTACCATCTGAACCTTTCGATGGACGGTTCGCTGAATCCGCGGGATGTCTTCGGCAGTCATGACGATGCAGATCATGTATACAACACACCCCGGGCATGGTTTATGGAGCGGTATCTGAATCCGAATACCTATCGCTGGGACGGTGCGCTTGCTGATTTTACACCGGTTTCCGACGATCTGCCGTGGTGCATGGTTCCCGAAAAAAAGATCACAGTCGAGGATGTGAAATATGTCCTGTCCGGTCACTATCAGGGGACGCCGTATGATCCCTATGGATCCTATGGCGATAAATCCATGCGTGGTGCATACCGTTCCATCGGCATCAACCGAAATGATTTCATGGCGTTGATCCAGATCAGACCGGATATGGAAGCGGACTGCAGGCCGGTGGAATGGATTGCCTACGGGTCCAATGCATTTAACGCCCTTGTTCCATTTTATGCAGATGTGGAGGAAACACCGGAGTATTTAAACAACACGACCGGGCGGGTTTCGACAGAGAACTTTTACTGGTCGAGCCGTCTGATCGCAGCGATGGCGGACGCTTCCTATAATAAATCTCTGTTCCATGTGGAGCGTTATCAGGAAAGAGTTGCAGCAAAGGGACACGAGCTGATCAACCGCTATGATGCACGTTTGGCAGCAGAACAGGATCCGGCGGTAAGAAAAGCGCTGCGGCAGCAGGCAAATGCGGAGATTGCTGCGATGCTGCAGAAGGAAACAGACGATACGCTTGATAAGGTGCTGTTTGAGCTGAGCAGCCAGATGAAAAACGCATATTCCAGATCGGATGCATGAAAAAGAATCCTGCGAAGCAGGATTCTCCGCCTGCAGCGGGTCGCGCAAGCGACATTCTTCCGTTCCGCTGCAGTGCGATCCTCGCGGAGCGTTTTTATCGTATGGAAACGAAGTTTCCTATACGATAAAAAACGCGCCGTCAGGCGCGTTTTTCTTTCTTGTTCAGGTAGAGATAAAATCCAACGTTCAACAGGATGCCGACAGTTGTGGAAACCGGTGCGGCAAGTCCGATCCTTGTCAGGCTGGCGTTTGGCTGGATACTCATGAAGTAAGCGAAGGGGAGACGGACGCAGAGGGTCTGGATCAGACCCTGGAGCATAACCCAGAGGGTTTTGTTGTTACCGTTGAAGTAGCCGATCATGCTGAACAAAACAGCGGTGACGATGGTTTCGGGCGCAAAGCCCTTTAAGTACGCGAAGCCGTTTTGGATAACGGCAGCGTCTGTGGAAAAGAAAGATGCGAGCAGGTCACCCTTAAACCAGATGAGGGTAAAGACAAGGCAGCCGAAGATCAGACCAATGCCGATTCCGGTGAACATGGATTTTTTGGCCCGTTTCAGATTGCCTGCACCGACATTCTGGGAAACGAAGGACGCCATGGACTGCATCAGGGAGCTGGGGATCAGCATTGCAAAGTTGACAATTTTGCAGGCGACACCATAGCCGGAGGAGGCTTCCAGGCCGAGGCGGTTGACAAAGGCGCAGAGGGCGAGGAACGAAACCTGGGTCAGAAATTCCTGCAGGGCGAGAGGAAGTCCGATGCTTAAAAATTTGCTGCACTGGGAATTGAAGCCAAGATCACTTTTGCAAATGTGGAAGGGCAGCTGCTTTTTGAAAAGAATAACCACCGCAAAGACAACGCTGACCGCCTGTGCAAATACGGTTGCAAATGCTGCGCCCGCTGCGTCCATGTGCAGACCGGCAACCAAAACGAGGTCGCCGACGATGTTGACGATACATGCGACGAGGACGAACAGGAGCGGAGACTTGCTGTCGCCAAGTCCACGGAAAATCGCCGACAGAAGGTTGTAGGCGACGATGAAGAAAATACCGCTGCCGCAGATACGAACATAACTTGTCGTCAGAGTGACTGCTTCAGCAGGAGCCTGCATGAGTACAGAGATGGGGCGGGCAAAGAAAACCATCGCTGCGAACAGGCAGACAGAAAGCAGTGTGAATACAACCGCCGCGCCGCCGATGACGGAGCCGATCTGTTCCGGGTTCTTTTCCCCGAGATAACGGGCGATCAGGACAGTGACGCCCATTGCGAGCTGTGTCACAACAAAGGTGACGAGGTTTAACACCTGGCTGCCGGTGGAAACCGCAGAAAGCCCGGAGGTGGAGCCAAATCTGCCGACGACGAGCAGATCGACCGCGCCGTAGGCGGCCTGGAGTACCAGCGCGCCCAGAATCGGAATCATAAAAGGTACCAGTTTCTTTAAAATATTTCCCTGTGTAAAATCTGTCTTATCACTTGTCAAGGTCGTTTCTCCTTTCGCACATTACCTGATAAAATCTTTCAATGGTACGAATGGTACATTCCGCATCTTCACCGGAGATGGTCTCCAGATCGGGCAGCAGGGCGTTAAAAACCTGTTCGTTGTACTTGGCAGAGAGCTTTTTGCCTTCGTCTGTAATGAAAAGGTACATGATGCGTGCATCCTCTTCGGACGGCTTTTTGGTCAGATAGCCTTTTTTCTCCATCTCCTTTACCGTTCTCGTCACGCCGGGACGCGGAAGGTTCAGCGCATCGCTGATGTCGGATACTTTTACGGAAGTTCCGTTTTTTTCCATCTGTTCGATGACATCCAGAAAATGGATATAGGATGGTGTCACGCCGTCCGGCAGCGGCGGGAGCATATCGCGGATGCGCTTTGCCTCATAGCAGGCGTCCAGCAGCCGTTTGATGAGTTCGATTGTCATAAAATCCTCCATTCCGCAGGCGCTTTGCGCCGAAGGAATCGCGAGGCGAACGTCCAGTTCGGCTCTGCGATCATAGCTACTTTGTTTGATAATTACCATTGATAATAATATAGAGGGATTTGAAATTTGTCAAGAAAAAATTTTGTGAGAAAATCCAGTGCAGTGCGTTAGGAGCGGCGACCGACAGTGGTTTTACGCTGTGTTGCCGTTGCGCTTTCGCATACCATTGGGGCGCACGGACTGCGATTGGTGCATAGCGGATTGTTTTTTCAACGAGGTCTGCTAAGATGAAAAGGTAGTAGCAGAACATCTGTGGGATGGAGGATAAAATGCCGCTTGTTGGATTGTGCGGAGAGCCGAAGGAAGCCCTGGAAAAAATTGAATACATGATGCAGGCGCTTTCCCTGCAGGGGCAGTTTTCGGAAGAAGAGCCAGTCCGGGCGGAAAAAAACAGACAGACAGAGTTTGTGCGGATCACGGAAAAATCTGCGGAAGCGTTGGAAGCTCTGGATTGTCTGATCTGGTCGGGCAGCTGTGAAAATGTCCTGTCGGAGGAAGTAGACAGCCTGTTGGAAGAATATCCCCGCCTTGCGGTGATTTTTGTGGCGGACAGCCCGGAAGCGGTGTTTGATGCACTGACAAAGCCTTTTTTTCATGTGGTGCGGGGATACGCGCTGGAACAGGATTTGAAGGCGGCGCTTGCGAAATTGAAAAAACAGAGGCGCACGGGCAGCGGTTACCGGAGCTTTCCGTATCGGGAAAGCCCTTCGTCCGACGGCAGAATCCGGGTACGGGAAAAGGAAATCCTGTATCTGGAAAGTATGCGGCACGAGATCTGGGTGCACTGCGAAAAGAAGGTGTTCCTGACGTCGGAAACGCTCGGATACTGGGAGGAAAAGCTGCGCGTCAGGTCGTTTTTACGCGTCCACAAAAGTTTTCTGGTCAATCCCGGGCAGATCAGCCGGATTGGAAGGGAAATGATAGAGCTGGAGGATGGCAGCAGGCTCCCGGTTAGCCGCTACCGCTATCCGGAAGTCATGGCGCGCTACGAGGCGTGGATCCGGCATGCGGAATTTCTGGAGTGAGACAGCGAGTGAACCAAAATAGAGAAGAGAGGGAAAACAATGGAAGAGATGATTTCGGTCAATAATCTGCGGAAGGAATTTTCCTATTATAAAAAGGGCGTAGGGCTGCAGGGATCGTTAAATAACCTGTTCCACCGGCAGATGCTGACAAAGAAAGCGGTAAAGGACGTTTCTTTTTCCGTGGGAAAAGGGGAAATGATGGCGCTGCTGGGACCAAACGGCGCAGGAAAGACGACAACATTAAAGCTTCTGTCCGGTATTTTGTATCCGACATCCGGGGAGGTTCTGGTGAATGGCTTTGTGCCCTGGGAACGGAAAAATGAGTTCAAGCGAAGCTTTGCCATCGTCATGGGTCAGAAAAATCAGCTGTGGTGGGATCTGCCTGCCAGCGACAGCCTGTATCTGAATAAATGCATTTACGATGTGGATGACAGGGAATACAAAAAGACCGTGGACGAGCTGTCGGAGCTTCTTGGCGTGCGGGAGCTGATGAATATTCAGGTACGCAGACTTTCTCTCGGAGAACGGATGAAGATGGAAATCCTGGCGGCGCTGATTCACCGTCCCGGCATTCTGTTTTTAGATGAGCCGACGATCGGTCTGGATATCGTGTCCCAGCAGAAAATCCGTGACTTTTTACACTATTACAACGAACAGACGAAAACAACGGTCATTTTAACGAGCCATTATATGCGGGATATCGAAGCACTTTGCAGCCGGGCAGTCATTATTAACAGCGGTACGCTGGTCTACGACGGCGCGCTTTCTGATATCAACCACAGAATGGGGGATAAACGCCTGCTGACCCTTTCTTTTTCCAGCCCGGTAGAAAACGGGAAGCTGTCCGTATTCGGGCGGGTACGGGAAAATAAAGATCTGACGGCAGTTCTGGAAATCCCGAAGGAGCGGATCAAGGAAACGGCATCGCAGATGCTTTCTCTGTTTCCGGTGGATGATTTTACTGTGACGGAGGTTCCGCTGGAAGAGAGCATTGCCAGAATTTTCACCGGGGAGGTGGCAGGATGAAGCTGTATCGATGCGTGTATCAGATGGGAGTGGAAACCGCTCTGGAATACCGGGCAAATATGGTGCTGACATTGTTGAGTACGATTTTTCCAATTATCATTCAGACCTTTTTGTGGAATTATCTGTACGGCAACGGGGATGCGGGAGAGATGACGGGCTATAGCTATACGGAAATTATCGTGTATACGCTGCTCGCCGGGCTGGTGTCGAAGCTGGTTATTACCGGGTTCGAATATCAGATCAACGAGGACATCAAGGACGGCGGGCTGAATAAATATCTGATCCGCCCGGTCAACTACTGCGGCTACCGGTTCTGCAGCTATCTCGGGGAAAAGATGCCGCAGCTGATTTTACTGCTGATCTGTACGTCTGTACTGGTTGCATTTTCAAGCATATTTCTCGGACTGAAGCTGTCTTTGGTTCGAATCGTGCTGTTTTTGGTGGGGCTGGTTCTGGCAGTGATCCTGAATTTCTTTATCTTTTACTGCGTGGCGTTGTTGAGCTTCTGGCTGACGGATGTGCATCTGCTGTTCGGAACAGTCAGCGTGGTGCTGGTTGTTGTCAGCGGCGGCGTGTTCCCCATGGATATTTTCGGAAAAACGGCGGCGCTTCTGATCTCTCTGCTTCCGTTCGGGTATACGACGCAGTTTCCGGTCAACATTATCAATGGAAAGCTTTCGATGGGAGCAATTGGCACCGGAATGCTGTGCCAGCTTGTGTGGATCGTATTTTTCTGGGGATTGGGGCAGATGATGTGGAAAAAAGGACTGCAGCGCTTTGCTGCGGTAGGAGGCTGACGGATGGAGAAGAAAACTGGTATTTTTAATACATTTATAAGGTATGGAAAGCTGCTGTTTGTATTTCTGAAAATGTCCCTGATGGCGCAGCTGGAATACCGGATCAACTTTGCAGCAGGCGTTTTGGTGGAGACTGGTTGGCTGTTGATCAAGCTTTTGTATGTGGCGGTGGTTTACCGGGCAGGCATCAAAATCGGAGTCCTGACGCCGGATCACATTTTGTTGTTCATTGGGGTGTACATTCTGCTGACCGGCGTTTACATGCTATATTACCCGAACTTTACGTCATTGACGACGATGATTCGGGATGGAAAACTCGACATGTATCTGGTAAAACCGGTTGCGGCGCAGTTTCTGGTGACAATGCAGCGACTGGACCTGTCGCTGCTTGTGCCGGATGCGGCTGCGGGAATCGTCATGATCGGGATCGGCTGGCATCGGGCAGGACTTCCCGTGACGGTTGCCTCGATCGCAGGCTTTCTTTTTTTCCTGATCTGCGGCGCGCTTTTGACCTACAGCCTGTTTTTGCTGCCGCATCTTCTGGTGTTCTGGACGACGGCAACGAACGGCATCGCGGATCTGACGGCGGCGGTGTGGGACTTCAACAACATGCCGCAGCTCATTTACGGCAAGTGGATGCAGCGTATCGGAACGTTTCTGCTGCCGGTGTTTGTCATCACGAACTTTCCGGGGCTGTTTTTGATGGGCGAGTTGTCTGCTCCGATGGCAGTCTGGGGCGTCGCTGCACCGATCGTATTCTTTTTGATCGCACGGGCGGTGTGGAATCAGGCAGTGAAGAATTATACATCGGCAAGCACGTAAGAAGTCGGGCGGTGGAATATGCCGGTGAGTGCGTAAGGCACTTGGCGGTAGAAAGCGATGAGTCGGCGAGCAGATCAAAAAGCAGACGCCGGGCGACGGAAAGCGATACATCGACGGAATATGTGAAAAGTCAAAAAACAGGCGCAGTCAGTTCGTGGATTCGGTCTGACTGCACTGTTTGGTCCATGACAAAATAAAAGCTACACAAAAAATGTACTAAAATTTGCATTGACATATATCTTATGCAAATTAAACGATAACTATTGAAATTTTCAGAATTCTCATATACAATAAGTACATAAATAATGAACTTGACATAAAAGATAGCGCTATCAATTCGTCAAAAAGATTATTTTAGCTGAAAAAAGCAAACATCTGTCTAGCAAATTAAAAAGAGATAAAACAGCAGCATTACAGTGAATTTGTTTGCTAATACAGAAAAACTGTAACGATATGGTGAAAAGGGGAACAGGCAGAAGGTATACAAAGAGTATTTGGATTCATAGCTCTGAAGGAGGACTTTCGTATGAGTATGAAGAAACTTGGGAGTATTTTATTATCAACAGCAATGGTAATGTCGCTGGCAGCCTGCGGAAGCCAGAACACAAGTGCACCGGCAGCAACAACCGATGACTCTGCAACTAAAGAAGAAGCTGCAGTGCCTGCGGAAAGCGCAGTAGCAGCGGATACAGATGTCAGCGGATCGACTCTTGAAGTTGCAGTTACCTATACTGGCGATCAGGCGACGACGTTTCAGGGACTGGTTGATAAATTTGAAGAAGAATATGGTGTTACGGTAAATATCGCAGAATACGGCGACGACTATGAGAATACGTTAAAGACCCGTATGGCATCCAACGAGCTTCCTGACGTTTTCCAGACACACGGATGGTCGCTCTTACGTTACAAAGAATATCTGATGAACTTACAGGATCAGCCGTGGGTTTCCGATTATGATGAATCCGCACTCGGCGTTATTCAGGACGACGACGGTGCAATTTACGTCCTGATGATTTCTGAACTGATCAACGGCACGCTGGTAAATCTGGATGCCTGTGATGCGGCTGGTGTAGATCCGTATGCGATCCACACTTGGGATGATTTTACAGAAGCATGTGCCAAGATCAAAGCAAGCGGACTTACACCGCTCAACGTAGTATCTAACCCCGGTTTGTTGGCAAACTTCGCCGGTACGTTCGTAAGCTATGAGGGCGAAATGTTTGAGGATTCCGCAGCGATGCTGGACGGCTCCTTCGACTGGCAGGATTACAAGGATTCTCTTGTAAAATACATGGCAAACTGGATTGACTCCGGATATTACTATGACGACATCCTGACCATGGCGGACACAGACATGACAGAGCGTTTTGCAGCTGGTAAGGGCGCATTCAGCCTTGGCAATGACCCGTCCGTTATGCTGACCTGCTTAAGCTTGAATCCTGATGCCCGCTTCGCATTCATGCCCTCTTTCGCATCCAAAGAAGGCGGCAAAGAGCATGTCGGCATCGGTGAGGGCGATACGTTCGGTATCTGGAAAGACACCGGGAATGCAGATGCTGCAAAGCTGTTCCTTGAATACATGGCACGTCCGGAAGTTGCACAGGAAATGAACGCTGCAACCGGTAAGATCAGTTGCTTAAAGTCCACGATGGAAATCGACGACAGCTATGGCCTGCAGGTATTCCAGGAAATGAAAGAAAAATGCGCAGATTGCGATATCTTCTATGAGAACCTTTGGGACAGACAGTATATGCCGTCCGGCATGTGGTCTATTTTCGGCAATGCAAGCGACATGCTCTTTGATGATGACAGCGAAGCCGGACAGGACGAAGTGATCGAGTATCTGCTTGAGAACTATCAGGATCTTTACGATGCTGCACAGGAAGGCTGAGAAGAACCGAAATAACTGAACGGATTTTATAAAGATGGTGAGGTGGCAATGCCATCTCACCTCTTTTGGCTAAAGGGGGTTCTGAATTGAAAAAGAGGAAATGGATGTACCTCGCTTTGACGATCCCGGCGCTGGTGTTGATGATTCTGTTTATCGCTGCGCCGTTGGTCAATGCTGTCCGTATTTCGTTTTTTAAATGGAACGGATATTCTCAGAAAATGCGCTGGTACGGACTCAAAAATTTTGAAAACATTTTTACCGACAAACTGTTCTGGTTGGCTACGCTCAACACGTTTATTTACGGCTTTGGATCTACCATTTTGCAGAATATTCTCGGTCTTGCGGCCGCTTTGTTTTTGAACAATAAATTTAAAGGAAGAAATGCGGTTCGCGTGATTTTGTATATGCCGATCATGATTTCCGCATTTATTATGGGTCAGATCCTGTACTATTTCGTGCAGGTGGAAGGCGGCGTATTCAACGAGCTGCTCGGGCTGCTCGGACTTTCCGGTGTGTACTGGATGAAGACCGGTCTGTCGTCCACGATCATGATTACGCTTGCAAACTCCTGGCAGTACATGGGACTTTGTATGATTATTTATCTTGCCGGCCTGCAGAATATTCCGTCGATGTATAAAGAGGCGGCGCGGCTGGACGGCGCAAACCGTGTGAAGGAATTTTTCTATGTGACGCTTCCGCTTCTGATTCCGTCGATTACGACGGCAGTTGTGACGAACCTGATCGGCGGCTTCAAGCTGTTCGATGCGATCGTTGCGATGTCGGGCGGCGGTCCGAACCGGAAATCCATGTCCCTTTCGTTCTACATTTCGCAGCTGTATTTCAATGATGAAAAAGCGGGCTATGCGTCTGCAGTCGGTATCATGACGTTTTTCATCATTCTGATCGTTGCGCTTCCGGTCAATATGTACCTTCGGAAGAAGGAGGTGGAATATTAAATGAAAGCCAGACTCAAAAAAGCAAAAGGCCCGAATACCCATTCCACATGGTGGTGTTATATCGTGGCGGTTCTGCTGATCCTGATTTATCTGCTGCCGATTTACATCATGCTGAACCTGTCGTTTCGGACGATTCAGGACGTCGGCTCGAAATTATCCCTTCCTGCGATGTGGAATTTCCAGAATTATATCGATGTATTCAAAAGCGGCGACCTCTGGATGGGCTTTAAGAATTCCATTGTCCTCGTTGTGGAAACTGTCGTTCTGGAAATCGTTTTTTCCGCGCTTGCAGCTTACGGTCTTGCGAGAAGCAACGGTAAAATTGCAGAATCCATCCGAAATGTCAACATGGGCATCATGATGATTCCCGGCGTTGCACTGTTGGTCGGTACTTACGGTTTAATGGTAAAATTTCATATGACAAATACGCTCTACGGACTGGCGCTGCTGTCCGCGGCAGGCGGAATCCCCGGAACGATGTTCATGTACGTCAACTTTGTCGTTTCGATTCCGGTTGCACTGGATGAAGCGGCGGCGATTGACGGCGCGGGCGTCCTTCGAACGTTTGCACAGATCATCATGCCGCAGTTAAAAGCCGTTACGGTAACGAGAATTATCATGTCTGCGACTGGCTGCTGGAACAACTACCTGATGCCGATGTATTTGCTGCAGGATAAGTCGAAGTTTACGATTATCCTCGTCATCAAATCCGCGTTCAACCGTACTAACGGCGTTGGAAACCTGCCGAAAGCGTGTGCAACCTGTGCGCTCGGACTGCTGCCTGTTATTGTGCTGTACCTGTTCCTGCAAAAATATATCATCGAAGGTCAGATCGACAGCTCTGTAAAATAAGGGCGAAATCCTGACAGATGTGGAGGGAAATGTGAAATTATATCAGAGAAAAGCAAATGACCTGGCGCCTCTGGGGCAGGCTGATCCCTATATGATCAAAGCCGGGGACGGAAGATATTATCTGTACGCGAGCGGCGGAGAAGGTCCACAGCTGTATTCCAGCGACCATTTAAAAGAGAGCTGGAAATATGAGGGGCGCTGTCTGGACATGACCGGGCAGAAGGAATGCTGGGCACCGAGTGTGATCGAACTGGACGGAAAATATTACATGTACTATTCCTGTCTCGATGCAGACTGCGAGGATGAGCACGGACAGACGATGCGGGTTGCGGTTTCCGATTCGCCGTCCGGGATGTTCAAACAGGTAAAAAAGCTCCTGCCGCCGTTTTCCATTGACGCGCATGCGGTCAAAACACCGTCGGGGCTGTATCTGTTTTACTGCAACAACGATTATGAGGCGGAGCGCGCGGGAACGTTTATCCAGTGCGATAAGCTGACAGATCCATATACCCTGGAGAGAAAGCCGGTTGCCGTCGTGCGTCCGACGATCGATGAAGAGATTTATCAGAAAGACCGTTTCAAAAAAGGACAGCACTGGCATACGATCGAGGGCGCGTTCTATTTTTACAAAGAAGGCACGCACTATCTGATGTATTCCGGCGCATGCTATCAGAATCCGACATATTTTATCGGCTACAGCATCGCACATGGACCGGAGGATGCAGACCTGCGCACACTTCCGTGGACGAAATATCCGGACGATCATACGTATGCGCCGCTTTTGTTCAAAACAAAAGAGATCGAGGGTATGGGGCATAACAGTGTGATTTTCGATGATGGAAAAGCGTATATCGTATATCATGGACGCGATAACGTAGAGCACGATCCTGCGGTCACAGAGGATCTGCGGTGTGCGAGAATTGATGAATTAAAAATTGATGGAGATGTGCTGTCGGTGACACCGACGGTATAAAAAAGCGAGGGGCTGTCGCACTGTGCGGCAGTCCCTCTTGTTAAGGAAAACTCCGGGCTTTTGAGTTATGGGCAGCCCGGTGCTTTTGGGTCGATGATTTCTGCAATCGCCTCAAGTGTCCCCTGTCTAAATGGTTTCATCTGTGACAGTTTCCTCTTCTTTGCAGTTTTCCACTCCACTCAGATTCTCTGTCGTAGGGCAGTTTTCCACTCCACTCAGATTCTCTGTCGTAGGGCAGTTTTCATCTTCGCTCGGATTCTCAGCTTCCTTACAGAGTTCCTCTTCGTCCTGATACCGGATGTACTTCGGGAACAGCCGCTCCTGAATGAGAGAGTTTAAATAACAGGCTGCAGCCGGGACGATGAACAGCGTCGGCGGATAGGAGACGGCGAGCTCTGCCGCAAAAATCAGAATACACAGTAGCAAAAAGTTGGACAGCAGCTGCCGGAATGTGAGCCGGACTGTAAGCGTCTGCCGCTCTTTTTTAGAAAGGTTGAATCGTCCGAGCAGCGCGAAATAATGAAGCTGTGCAAAGATCAGAAGCAGGATCGAAAGCATGCTGAATACGACGTACACGCCAGCGATCAGATTATCTGGCTGATGATAGCAGAAATAGCAGGTCGCACCGAACATCACATAGGCGAGCAGGAACAAAAGCGTAGCGGGAACGGATTGCCGGAAGTTTTCTTTGAAAGAATCCCGAAACGTCGCAAAGGCATAGCCCTGATTGTGCCGGAGCACTTTGACGACTGTGTGGTAGAGCGCTGCGTCTGCTGCGCCGATCGTAAAGACCGGCAGGCAGCAGAGGCAGAAAAGGACGCTCAAAATGACCATATCGGCCAGCTTATTCAAAAATACGATAAATGCGTTGTCCTGTTGAAACATATCTGCTCCCTTCTCAGTCATTTTCATATTCTACTTTCATGACAATATCCTGCGCGTAATCCCCGAAATGCTTACCGAAAAGGTTCATACCGCCGACGTTTGTGCTGTCCGGGTCAACTTTTAGGGTAAAAGAGAAGGAATAGCCGTCGAGAAGTCCGAGGCTTTTGATCGTTTCATCCGATGTTTTCTGGTTGTCCGCATAACAGCCCTGATGGGTGATGTAAATCTTTTTGTATTCGCCGTACTGCGTGTTGGATTCGCTCCACCAGCTCGGATTGTAGATGCCTTTTCTGCCGCCGTAATCCCCTTTGATATGGAAGGTTGTGATCTTTTTGCCATTTAGTTCGACGGTGATGTCGGAGGGCCAGTTGTTGTTATAGCCGGGTGCTTCTGAGCAGATTTCAAAGGAAAATTCGATCTGCGTCACCTTATCCTGCTGTAACGGATAGTTGGAAAACTGATATTCCAGAAAGCCGGACGTCAGCCAGATCAGGGCAGCATCGGTGCGGTCGGGGGAATAAAAGCCGTAGGGGCTGTCCTCATAATATACATAGGAAGCTGCAGAGGCGATTCCGCAGGGAGGGAGGATGTGACAGTCGCTGTAGTGACCGATCGGCATATTGACATAGACGGGTGGCTTGCGCGTCAGCTTGTTTAAATGGGCAAAAATATCCAGCGTTACGTTGGCAGTCTTGATGCCGCAGAGCTTCTGGGAACCGCGCAGTCCGGGCTTTGGAACGACCGTGATCAGGTTCGCTTCGCTGAGCGTCTTAATATGCAGGCACATCGAGGACATCGGCAGATAAAAAGCCTCCGCCAGCTCGCTAATGGTCATGGATTTGTCCACCAGACATTTGAGGATTTCCAGCCGGGTTTCCGAGGAAAGCGCCTTGCAGATTTTGGCGGTTGCTTCCGTATCGGAAAGATCCAGGACGATATCTTTTTTGTTTTTAATCGCTTCGTCTTCGTACATAATTTCCTCATTTCCGTGCAGCAGACACATCGTAATGACCGTTTATACAGTTTGTCAGATTAGTTTCAGTATAGGTTCAAAAAGAATGGAATGCAAGCAATAATTACATAAAAAATGTACTAAAAATATATTTCACAGGAGAAGTGACTAAAATATGAGATAAATCTTGTAAAAATACAGACAAATCATATAATAAAAATAACAGCCGCTACAATAAAACTGAACATTGGGGAGGACAAAAAAGAGAATGAACGTTTTATGGATCTGTACCGACCAGCAGCGTTTCGACACCCTTGGATGTATGGGAAATCCGTGGGTGCATACGCCGAATCTGGACAGGCTGGCAGCAGAAGGAGTGCTGTTTGAAAACACTTATGCGCAGAGTCCGGTCTGTGCGCCGAGCCGGGGCTGTTTTTTATCCGGTCGATATCCGCGTACCTGCGGACCGCGTCAGAACGGGCAGGATATCGGTAAGGACGAAAAGCTCGTGCCGAAGATGTTTGCCGATCACGGTTATTACTGCGGGCTGTCCGGCAAGCTGCATCTGTCCGCGTGTCATCCGGACACTGGGCGGATGATCGAGCCGAGAATTGACGACGGCTATCATGAATTTCACTGGTCACATCATCCGCAGTCGTGGAAGGATGTCAACAACTGGCCTGCGAACGAATATTCACAGTTTCTGATGGAAAACTGCGTGGATTATGTGACGCCGAACCGCGAGGACTGCAAATACGTTCAGGTCGGTGTGGATGAAAAATGGCATCAGACGACATGGTGTGCCGATCAGGCGATCGCTTTTATGGAAAAATGCAAAACGAGGAAGAAGAACTGGCTGTTTTCGTTCAACTGCTTCGACCCACATCATGCATTCGACCCGCCCACAGAGTATCTGGAACGGTATTTAAAGATTCTCGACCAGATTCCGCTGCCGAACTATGAGCCGGGCGAACTGGAAAACAAGACAGTATTCCAACAAAAAGATCACGTCGGAGCGTATAATACGCCGGGGCAGATGCCGTATGATGAAATGACCGATTACGATCACCGGATGATTACGGCGGCGTACTGGGCAATGGTCGATCTGATTGACAAGCAGGTTGGACGGATGTTGGATTATCTGGAACAGTCCGGGCAGAAGGAGGACACGCTCGTGATTTTCCATTCCGATCACGGCGAAAATCTGGGCGACCACGGCATGTACTTAAAAGGACCTTACTTTTATGAAAATAACGTGCACGTTCCGCTGATTATCAGCTGGCCGGGAAAGATTCCGGGCGGACGCAAAAGTAAAGCACTAATCGAGCTTGCCGACCTCGCGCCGACGATCTGCGAGGCAGCAGGACTGCCGCTTTATGAAGGATTTCAGGGGAAATCGTTCTGGAAGATACTGACCGGGGAAAGCGACTTAAATACGCACCGCGACAGTGTATACAGCGAGTTTTATAACAGCAATATCAACCACCGCAATCCGCTTGCCTTTACGACGATGGTATGCGACGGACGTTATAAGCTGACGAAGGTGCATGGCTGCACGCAGGGCGCAGAGGGAGAATTATACGATCTGCAGGAAAAGCCGTTGGAGCGCTACAATTATTATAATAATCCGGCGTTTACGGAGATTAAAGTGAGGATGCTGGAGCTTCTGGCAGACCGGATGGCGCAAACCTGCGATCCGCTGCCGACGCGGAAAGCGTGCTGGTGAGGATGTGAACATATCGGAGCCGGGCACTGCGCATTCCCAGACGTGTACGAAACAAAAAGGAGGGGCATATGACAGACAGCGGATTACTGACAGGGCTGACACATCTTGTAGAGGGCAGGACACGTTCGATCAGCCCAGAAAATTTTCATGGGGAAAAAGGAAAGGGCGGTATGGCGACCGAGGGAACCGGCAAAAACTGTGCCAGAGAGCTGGGACAGGGCTGGAAAATCTCGCCGTCCGTAGATATTCCGGGAAAGGGAAGGCTGACGCTGGCAGAAATAGAAGGGAGCGGAATTATTCAGCATATCTGGCTGACCTGTCCGCACGAAGACTGGCGCTCGTTTATCCTGCGGATGTACTGGGATGGCGAAGAAGTGCCGTCGATCGAAGTGCCGTTGGGCGATTTTTTCTGTATGGGCTGGTGTGAGCCGGGGCTGATGCAGTCGATTCCGATCTGCGTAAATCCCAAGGGCGGCATGAACAGCTACTGGCAGATGCCGTTTCGTAAGTCTGCGAAAATCACGCTGGAAAATCTGACCGATAAAAAGAGCGTGATCTATTATCAGATTACCTACAGCGAAACTGCCGTTGCAGAGGATACGCCGTATTTCCACGCGCAGTTTCATCGGGACAACCCGCTGGAATACAAAAAGAATTATGTGATTTTGGACAAGGCAACAGGAAAAGGACAGTATGTCGGAACCTACCTCGCATGGGGCGTCAACAGCAACCGCTGGTGGGGAGAGGGCGAGATTAAATTTTTCATGGACGGAGATCAGGAGTTCCCGACGATCTGCGGAACCGGAACAGAAGACTACATCGGCGGCGCGTGGAATTTTGAATATCCGCAGGGAGAATATTGTCGGTTTTCGACGCCGTATTCCGGACTGCATCAGATTTTGAAGCCGGATGGACTTTATCAGTCCCAGCAGCGCTTCGGGATGTACCGGTTCCATCTGACCGACCCGATCCGCTTTGACGAGGATCTGCATGTGGAGATCCAGGCGCTCGGCTGGCGCAGCGAAGGGCGTTACCTGCCGTTGCAGGACGACATCGCTTCGGTCGCATACTGGTATCAGACCGAACCGCATTGCCTGTTTCCTGCACTGCCGGAAATTGAAAAACTGGAAGTGAATTAGACGGCGAGAAGCCGAAAAAACAGGCGTTGCAATTACGCCTGTTTTTTTCGACATTATTTCTTTTCAAACCCATGAATCCAGTCCGCCTTGCGGTAATAAAGGAAAAACAGAATCGAGCTTAGGGTCCATGTCAGGGGATAAGCCCAGAAGATTATATTGATGACAGGGAAAATGCGGACAGCGATCGTGATGTAGGTCACACGGATAATGCACCAGCAGCAGAGCATGACGAACATCGGTACAGTTGCCTTGCCTGCGCCCCGCATGATGCCTGCGATGCAGTGGGAAAATGCCAGCAGGAAATAAAACAGTGTAATCGTATGCGCCTGCAGCGTTCCGTAAGCGACGACCTCAGGGTCGCTGTTGAATGCGGCGATCAGGTAGGGGGACAGGAAATAGACGCAGATACCGACGATTTCCGCAAGGGTGATGGAGCAGAGGATGCCGAAGCGTGCGCCTCTTTTGGCACGGTCATACTGCTTTGCACCGAGGTTCTGGCTGATAAAGGTCGTCAGTGCCAGAGAAAAACAAGTGATCGGTAAAAAGCCGAAGCCCTCGACCTTGGAATAGGCACCGCAGCCAGCCACTGCCATTTTTCCAAAGCTGTTGATGTTAGACTGAACAACAACATTTGCCAGGGCGATAATGGAGTTTTGCAGACCTGCGGGCAGACCGTTTGAAATGATCTGCTTTAACATGATCGGATCGAAGCGGATGCGGGACGGAACCAGACGATATTCCTCCGGACTTCTCAGCAGGCGGCGCAGGCACAGCAGGGCACTGATAAACTGGGAAATGATCGTGGCGAGTGCAGCACTTCCAACGCCGAGCTTGAGTACGCCGACAAACAAAAGATCGAGCACGATATTGACGATAGATGAAAGGATCAGGTAGTTGAGGGGATGTCTGCTGTCCCCGATGGACTGCAGGATGCCAACAAAAACGTTATAGAGGACGAACGCCAGCGAGCCCATAAAATAAATCCGGAAATATAACAGGGAATTGGGCAGGACGTCTGCCGGTGTGCCCATCCAGACCAGCATCTGCGGCGCGAGGATCAGACCGATGATCGTCAGCAAAATACCGGCGACAATCCCGAAGGCAACATCCGTATGGATTGCACGCTGCAGACGGTCGATCTGTCGTGCTCCATAATAGCGGGCGACTACAACACCTGCGCCCATTGCGATACCGTTGAAAAATCCGACCATCAAAAAAATCAGACTTCCGGACGAACTGACGGCAGCGAGTGCGTCGCTGCCGAGAAAGTTGCCGACGATCAGGGAGTCGGCGGTATTATAAAGCTGCTGAAACAGATTCCCGAGAAAAAGCGGAAATGCGAAGGTGACGATCTTTTTCCAGATCGATCCTTCTGTCATCAAGGTAGAAGATGCAGTACGGTTCATTTATTTTCTCCAGAAAGTAATTTCATGTTCTTTTCATAGGTTTCAGAAATACGTGCAACAACCTGGGAGGTCAGAGCCTTCTGCTGTGTGCGGTCGAGATTCTTTGTTTCGATGGGTTCTCCATATTCGATGATAACCTTTGTCTTGCGGATGCAGGGAGAATGGGCTTCGAAGATCTGTTCTGCGTTGGCGATCGTCATCGGAACGATCGGGCATTGAGCCTTTTCTGCGATTTTTAAGCTGCCGGCATGGAACTCAAGCAGAGGAGCATCGGTGCGATTGCGGGTTCCTTCCGGGAAAATGCAGATGGACACGCCGTTTTTTATCTCCTCGATTGCTGCAAGAATCGTCTTCATACCAGCCTTGAGATCGCTGCGGTCAAGGAACAGGCAGTGCAGGTTTTTCATCCAATTGGAAAGCAGAGGAATCTTCAAAAATTCGACCTTGGAAATATAACCGGTGGTGCGGGGTACACGGACATAGGTCATAACGATATCGAAATAGCTGCGGTGATTACCGACATAGAGAACCGGGGTATCCTTCGGAATGCGATCCTCTCCGATGTAGGTGACGGAAACGCCGGACAGGCGCAGCACCATGCGGAACGCCCAGTTGACAATTGCAAGGCTGGAACGATCCTTTAACGGCGGATTGAATTTGCCGATGATCCATTCTGCGATCAGGAGCGGGATGCTGAGGATCAGAAACAGAATGACAAATAACGCGGTAATAATAAAGCGAATCATAAAACTCTCCATTCTGCAGGCGCAGATGCGCCGGCTACCTTCTTTATTTTCAGTATACCTGTGCCGCTGCAAAAAAGCAAGACGCGCGTACAGGTGTTCTGCGAGGGAGCCACAGTTCACTCGCGCCATTCGCAAAACGCATCTTCGATGCTTCCCGCTGCTTCGCAGCTCATTTTTGCTCATGAAATGGCGCTCTCTTCGTGCCTTCCTGGCAGCAGATTTTCCTGCAAGCACGAAATCTGCTGCGAGGGAGGCACAGTTCACCCGCGCCATTCAACAGGAAAAGCCGGAGAAAATAAACCTTGCATTCACAGTCGTGGACGAGGCGCGGCTGCCGGAGGAGCTGTTAAAGCTTGTGGCGGAAAAGAAAGAAGCATCGTTTAAAATGACGTATGCGGACAGTGGTTATCTGTACCTGTGCGTGGGCTACGGAAAGCAGGACAGCGGCGGCTACAGTATTACAGTGGACGATTTGTATGCAAGCGGAGAGATGATTTATCTGGATACGAGCCTGATCGGTCCGAAGCAGGCAAAGGAGCTGAGCAAAACGCCATCCTATCCATATATTGTAATAAAAACGCCGTTTGAGGACAAAACAGTGGTGTTTGACTGAAGAACATGGTAAAATGCAGAGGATACAACAGACATTTGGCAGCTGTCGGACGCGGCTGCTTTGCAACAGCGGAGGCTGACATGATTTTAGTTCAAAATTGCCGCATGATCGATCCGGCTTCGCAGACGGATGGCTTGCGGGATATCCTGATCGGTGAGGACAGGATTACAAAAATCGCAGAGGCAGGAACGATCAACCCTGCACAGATTACAAAAGAAAAAGAGGACGAGCTTCGCATCCTGAATGCGGATGGCCTGATTGCAGCGCCGGGGCTGGTGGATACCCATGTGCATTTCCGTGATCCGGGTGCAGAATATAAGGAAGATATCCTGACCGGCGCGGTGTCGGCGGCGGCTGGCGGTGTGACGAGTGTTGTGCTGATGGCGAATACGAATCCCCATGTCGATCAGGAGGAAACGCTTTCCTATGTTCTGGAAAAAGGCGCAAAGACCGGCATCCATGTCTATACCTGCGCGAACGTGACGATGGACATGGAGGGGGACGAGCTGACGGATATGGAAGCGCTGGTAAAGGCTGGCGCGGTCGGCTTTACGGATGACGGCAAGCCCCTGTTGGATGCCAAAATTGCGAGAAAAGCGATGCAGGAAGCGGCAAGGGTGCACAAACCCATCAGCTTCCATGAGGAAAACCCGGCATATATTCAAAATAATGGGGTCAATGCCGGAAAGGCGAGCGAATATTTCGGCATCGGCGGTTCGGACAGGCAGGCGGAGATCGACATGGTGCGCCGCGATCTGTCGATTGCGCTGGAAACGGGTGCGGAGATCGTGATTCAGCACATCAGCGCGGCGGAGGCGGTCGAACTTGTCCGCCAGGCGAAGAAAAAGAGCACGAAAATCCACGCAGAGGCGACACCCCATCATTTCACGCTGACGGAGGACGCCGTGATGGAACACGGTACGATGGCGAAGATGAACCCGCCACTTCGCACGGAAGCTGACAGGCAGGCGATTATCCGCGGTTTACAGGACGGAACGATCGACCTGATTGCGACAGACCATGCGCCGCATGCGGATTATGAAAAAGCGAAGCCCCTGACGGAAGCGCCCAGCGGAATCATCGGATTGGAAACGTCCCTGGCGCTCGGCAATGAGGTGCTCGTCGATACAGGGGAACTTACGATGATGCAGCTGCTGACCTGCATGACCATGAACCCCGCAAAGCTTTACCGCCTGGACGCTGGCTATCTGGCAGAGAATGGACCGGCAGATCTGGTTTTGTTCGATCCTGCAAAAGAGTGGGTTCCGGAACGTTTTTATTCGAAATCCCAAAACTCGCCGTTTTTGGGCCAGAAGCTCAAAGGAAAAGTGGAATACACGATCTGTAAGGGCAAAGTGATTTTTGAGGCGTAAAAACCGGTTGCGCCGGCACGTAAAAGCACTATGGGCATAAAAGCTGGCAGCTTTTGTGCAGCAGGCGCCCGTAAACCGAGTGAAAATGGAGAAAATTATGGCACAGAAGAAAAAGACAAAGGCAATGGTAGTCAGTCAGAAAAAGCTGGCGGACGGAATTTATGATTTGAGACTGGAAACAGAGCTTGCGCAGGATGCTGCGTGCGGACAGTTCGTAGGCGTTTACCCCAAGGATAAAAGCACGCTCCTGCCCAGACCGATCAGCATCTGCGAAATCGATAAAGAAAAAAATCAGCTTCGTCTGGTTTATCGCGTGGCAGGCAAGGGAACGGCAGAATTTTCGAATCTGAAGACAGGCGACAGTGTGTATCTGCTTGGCGTTTTGGGAAATGGTTTCCCGGTGGACAAGGCAAAGCCGGGCACGAAGGCGATGCTGTTTGGCGGCGGAATCGGCGTTCCTCCGATTTTACAGCTGTCTAAAGAGCTTTCCTGTGAAAAACAGATCGTTGTGGGTTATCGCAACGCACAATGCTTTTTGAAAGAAGATTTTGAACAAAACGGCGCTGTCTATGTGGCAACCGAGGACGGAAGCGTTGGCACAAAGGGAAACGTCATGGATGCGGTAGCTGCAAATGGACTGGAAGCGGATATTATTTATGCCTGCGGACCGATGCCGATGCTGCGCGCGATTCGGCAGTATGCGATCGAACATGATATTCCGGCATATATTTCCCTGGAAGAACGGATGGCATGCGGTGTGGGCGCCTGTCTCGGCTGCGTTTGTAAAACGACCCACAAGGACGCGCATTCCCATGTAAACAACGCAAGAATCTGTACCGACGGACCGGTATTTGAAGCACGGGAGGTGGAAATCTGATGAATACAGCGGTAACAATTGCAGGAGTAACCTTTCAGAACCCGGTCATGACCGGCTCGGGGACTTTTGGCTCCGGAATGGAATACAGTGAATTTGTAGATTTGAACCGTCTGGGTGCGGTGGTGACAAAGGGCGTTGCAAACGTGCCGTGGCCGGGCAACCCGACACCGCGTGTCGCAGAGGTTTACGGAGGCATGTTGAATGCAATCGGTCTGCAGAATCCCGGCATTGACGTGTTTATCGAGCGCGATCTCGCGTTTTTAAAGCAGTTTGATACAAAGGTCATCGTCAATGTCTGCGGCAAATCTGTCGAGGATTATCTGGAAGTCGTAGAGCGCTTGGCGGACACGGACATAGCGATGATGGAAATCAACGTTTCCTGCCCGAATGTCAAGGAAGGAGCCATTGCGTTCGGACAGAAAGCGGATGCATTATTCGACATCACGTCCAGAATTAAAAAGGCTGCAAAGCAGCCCGTTATGATGAAGTTGAGCCCGAATGTAACAGACATCACGGAAATGGCAAAAGCCGCAGAGGCAGGCGGCGCGGACGCAATTTCCCTGATTAACACGCTGACCGGTATGAAAATCGACATCCGGCGCAGAAGCTTTGCCCTTGCCAACAAGACCGGCGGCATGTCCGGCCCTGCAATCAAGCCGGTTGCGGTGCGGATGGTATGGCAGTGTGCAAACGCGGTCAAAATCCCCATTGTCGGCATGGGCGGCATCCTGACCGCAGAGGACGCGATTGAATTTCTGATGGCAGGCGCAACGGCAGTTTCCGTCGGCGCGGCAAACTTTATCAATCCTTATGCGACGGCAGAAATCGCAGACGGAATTGAAGCATTCATGAAAGAACAGGGCATCGAGGATATCAACGAAATAATCGGCTGCGTACGGTAAGATCGATATCAGGGTTCAAAGCACGGAGCAATCCGCGGATATCATTTGAAAAAAGAATCTCCCTCCCGGGTGCATACCGTCTTTGACGGCAGCATACTGTTAGATAGAACAGCATGTTGTCTGGAAAAGGCGAAGGTGCCCGGGAGGTATTTTTATGGAATTTCTCAAAAAAAGCATACATATGGATCAGATCGGATGTGAGGAACAGACGCAGATTACGCTCGAGGACGACGTCAATATCGCGGACGCAAAGCCGGATGTTTATCAGGTTGTGACGCAGCAGGGGCACGTCGAGCTGGAAGAGGTGCGCGCCTCGGATGGGCATGTGCATGTAAAGGGTGTGCTGCATTTCAAAGTGCTTTATCTCGCAGATGAGGAAACGCACCATCCGGCATGCATGGAGGGGGAGCTGGCGTTTGAGGAACAGATTCTGATGGGCAGCGTGTCGGGGACGGATCAGGTACAGGCGCAGGCGATTTTGGAGGATTTAAGTATCGGAATGATCAATTCCCGGAAGCTTTCGGTGCAGGCACTTTTGCAGATCCGCCTGTTTACGGAGCGGATGAAGCAGCTGGATGTAGCGGTAGGTCTGGACGGCACAGAGCAGATCGAAGTAAAGAAAAAAGACCTGCAGGCGCTGGATCTGATCGTTGCAAAAAAAGATATCCTGAGGGTAAAAAAAGACCTTCTGTTGCCGGGCGGCATGCCGAACATTTTTGCGCTGCTGTGGAAATCCTGCCAGATTCGGGAAATGGCGTTCCGGGTGCTGGACGGAAAGCTGCAGGCGACAGGTGAACTTTCGCTGTTTTTCTTTTATGAAGAGGAAAGCGAGACTAAAAAGACGGTCTGGTATGAAACCACCGTGCCGGTGAGCACTGCCATCGAGTGTCAGGGCGTCCGCGAGGGGATGCTGGAGCAGATCGGTTGCAGCATCGGGCATCTGGAAATCGAAGCGAAGGCGGACGAGGACGGGGAAGAGCGCGTGATTTTGCTCGACCTGGTACTGGATCTGGATATTCGGATTTACGAGGAAACGAATCTTTCGATGATTGAGGATCTCTACGGCGTTACGAAGCAGGCGGACGTCGTGAGGGGAAAAGGGCAGTACCGGAGGCTTCTGGTCAAAAATACCGCAAAAACGAGGGTGAGCGACCAGTTTTCGATTTCGCCGGGCATGCCGCAGATTCAGCAGATCTGCGGAAGCTTTGGAGAAGTGTTCGTGCAGGAGATAAAAAAGCAGTCCGACGGCGTGCTCATAAAAGGGACGGTAAACGTGCAGATTCTGTATGAATCTGCGGAGGAAGAGGTCCCGTGCGGCTGTCTAAAGGGCGAGCTTGTGTTTGAAGAGCTTCTGGAAACCGCAGAGCCGGTAAAAAATACATGCAGCTGCAGGATCGAAGCGTCGCTGGAACAGCTTTCCGTGCAGGCGCAAAACGAGCAGGAAGCAGAAGTTCGCGCAGTTGTGTGCGTCAAAGGGCTGATCTGCGCCGACTGCGAGGAAGAGATCGTGACGGATGCCCTGCTGCGTGCTCCCGACCCGGAAAAGCAGGCGAACCAGCCGGGGATCGTAGTGTATCTGGCGGGCGAGGGCGAGACGCTTTGGGATATCTGTAAAAAGTACGACGTCCCGATGGATGGAATGCGCGAAATGAACAATCTGACGCAGGATGAAATCCATCCTGGCGATCAGCTCCTGATTGTGAAGGGATATGCAGTTGACAAAGAGATGCAGATTGTATAAAATTAAATACAATCAGTGTATACAAAATGCAGAGGCAGACGGCTTTTCGGATCGCCTGCCTTTTCAACGGAAATGAGGATTGAATTGAAAATGAATACCTTTCGGATAAAGGCATATGCCAAAATCAATCTCGGGCTGGATGTGCTGCGGCGCAGACCGGACGGATACCATGAAGTCAAGATGATCATGCAGACCGTCGATTTATATGACGATTTGGAATTTACAAAGCTGGCAGAGGATGAGATTCGGATTTTTACCGATAAAGAAGAGCTTCCGGCGGATCAGGGCAATCTGATCTGGCGGGCGGCAGCGCGGATGAAGGAGCTGTATCAGATCTCAGAGGGCGTGAGCGTGAAGCTGACGAAGCGGATTCCGATTGCGGCTGGCATGGCAGGCGGCAGCGCAGATGCAGCGGCGACCATTCATGCGATGGATGCGTTGTTTTCTCTCGGACTTTCCCTGGAAGAAAAACAGAAAATCGGTGTAAAGCTCGGCGCGGATATCCCGTATTGCCTGATGGGCGGCACGGCGCTTTCGGAGGGTATCGGAGAAATCCTGACAAAGCTGCCGGACGTCCCGAAGGCGAAGCTTGTGATCGCAAAGCCCGATCTGGATGTTTCGACAAAATTTGTCTATGAAAATCTGCACGCAGACAGCCTGCAATATCATCCCGACATCGACGGAATGGTTGCGAGCATCGAAAAAGGCGACCTTTGCGGCATCACAGACCGGATGGGAAATGTGCTTGAGACGGTTACCTGCAAGCACTATCCGGTGATCGAGCAGATGAAGGGGATTTTAAAGGAGCACGGTGCGGTCAATGCGCTGATGAGCGGCAGCGGCCCTACCGTATTTGGTATTTTTACAGACGATCAGAACGCAAAAGAGGCGTATGAGGCGATGCAGGAGGCAGGTCTTGCCAGACAGCTGTTCCTGACAGGATTTGCCGACGGCAGAGGGAGAGAAGATTGAAAAATAAAATTTTTCAATCTCGAGATTTGTGTCTGCGCGCACTTGACACAAACTCGGTATGCGCAAAAAGCCATCTGGCGGATAAGCTCGGAGTGTCCCGGACACCGATCCGCGAGGCGATCCGCAAGCTGGAGCTGGAGGGGCTCGTTACGATGATTCCAAGACGCGGCGCAGAGGTGGCGCAGATCACGGAAAAGAACCTGCGGGACGTTTTGGAGGTGCGCCGGGCGCTGGACGCGCTGGCGGTAGAGCTGGCATGCGAGCGCATCACGGAAGATGAGCTTGCAGAACTGAAAAAAGCGTGCGAGAACTTCGAACTGGAAACAAGGCGCGGCAACGCCAACCAGGTTGCTCAGGCGGACGTGGAGCTGCATGATATTATTTTAAAGGCCAGCGGAAATGAGCGGCTGATGCAGATGATCAGCAAGCTTTCTCAGCAGATGTACCGCTACCGCCTGGAATATGTCAAGGACGAGGCAAACTACAAACGCCTGATCGCAGAGCACCGCGTGATCTACGAGGCGATCCGCAACCGCGACAGACAGACTGGAGCAGAGGCGATCAAAAACCATATTGACAATCAGGAAAAGGCTGTGATCCGGATGATTACATCGGCGTCCGGGAAGATAAAACGCTGACCGGATGTATAACCGGCGCACGGATGGGTATGCTCTTTCGAAACAGAGAAGGGAGAAAGAGTATGCAGAAGAAACCGCGCGCCGGTATTTTATTTTTGACAATTATGATGTTATGGGGGATAATATACCCACAGTATGCTTTTACGGAAGAAATGTATGAGACAGTGCAAAGCGCTGACGCGGTGGATGACAACCACCGAACTGCTGTAGCTGCGGGCGGGAACTGTCTGCGGGATTACCGGCGGATTCTGACTGCGGCGCCTGGGGAGGTGTCGGTGCGCTTTGCAATCGTCGATCAGATAGAAGAGTGGTTTGGAGAAAAAGATGAAAACAGTACAGGATAAAAATCTGCTGGAAATGCCCATCGGCGTATTTGATTCCGGCATGGGCGGTCTGACTGTGATGCGTGAGATCATGCGTCAGATCCCCAATGAAAAGGTGATCTATTTTGGAGATACGGCGAGAGTTCCCTATGGAAGCAAGTCAAAGGAGACGGTGACACGCTTTTCCAGGCAGATTGTCCGTTTTTTACAGAGCAAACAGGTCAAGGCAATTGTTGTCGCCTGCAACACAGCGAGCGCCTATGCGCTGGATGATCTGGAAAAGGAAATCGATATTCCAATCATCGGCGTGGTAAAGCCGGGCGCAAAGGTTGCAGCGGAGGCGACCCGCAACGGACAGGTCGGCGTCATTGCGACGGAAGGGACCATCAGCAGCAATATTTATACGACTTACATTCGCCAGCTTCGGCCGGAGGTACAGGTAACCGGCAAGGCGTGCCCACTGTTTGTGCCGCTGGTGGAAGAAGGACTCTGGCAGGATCCGGTGACGGACGAGATTGCAAAACGTTACTTAAGCAGCTTAATCGATACCGGAATCGACACTCTGATTCTTGGCTGCACCCATTATCCGCTGATCCGTTCAACGGTCGCAAAGGTGATGGGCGACCATGTGACACTGGTAAACCCGGCGTATGAGACGGCTCGGGAATTAAAAGAGCTTTTGATGGAAAAAGGGTTATTCAATCCGGTTCCGCCGCAGCTTGGGACAAATAAATACGAGTTTTTTGTCAGTGACGGCGCGGAGAAATTTGTCCATTTTGCCAATTCGATTATCAAATACGGCATTTTGGGCGCGAAAGTAATACAGATAGAGGATTATTGAGCATGACAAAGGATGTAGTGATATCCGTCCGCGGTCTGCAGGTGATGGACAACGAATCTGCAGAGGATATCGAGACGGTACAGCAGGGCGAATATTTTGAACGAAACGGCAGCATTTTTTTATTGTATGACGAATATTATGAGGGCTTTGACGAGCCGGTCAAAAATGTCATGAAAATCAGGGGAAACGAAATGACTCTGACCAAACGCGGCATCATCAACGTCCAGATGAACTTTGAGGCGGGCAAAAAGAACCTGACCCGTTACCAGACGCCCTACGGCGTAATGATGATCGGACTGGACACCAGCCGTGTCGTCTGCCTGCAGGAAGAAAAAAGCCTTGCGATAGAAATTGATTATACGCTGGAAGCAAACTACCAGTACGTTTCGGATTCCAAAATCCGGATCATGGTACGGGAGAGAAAACAGCAGGCATAAAAGGGGCCCCTGCGTCGGCGCGCATTCAACAGCGTGCTGTGCAGGGGCTTTTATTCATGACAATAGAATGCTCGCAGAGCGTGCATTCTATTGTTGAAAGAAAACCAATTGACAATCTGAAATGATGCGCCTACAATATTTGCATATGCAAATATTGTAGGCGCATTTTTTGCACACGCAAAAATTCGTCTGACCACGGAGGAAAGCAATCATGCTGAAGGAACTGTTTTCTTATATGAAGCAATACAAAAAATATGCCTGGATCAGTCTGGCCTGCATTGCGGTGGAATGTATCTTCGAGCTGGTTATTCCGCTGATTATGGCGGACATGGTGGATGTCGGAATCGCAAACGGGGATCAGGATTATATTCTGCATAAGGGACTGGTGATGATAGGCTGTGCAGGACTGGCACTGGTGCTGGGAATCTGCAGCGCACGGTTCTGCGCACTGTGTGGTCAGGGCTTTGGGGCGAATCTGCGGGAAGCAGAATACCGCAAGCTGCAGAGCTATTCCTTTTCCAATATCGACCATTTTCAGGTGTCATCGCTGGTAACCCGCCTGACCAGTGACGTGACGGTGATCCAGAATTCGGTTTCAACGGGCATCCGTCCGCTGTGTCGTGCGCCGGTTATGCTGTTTATGGCTACAGGCTCGGCGTTTGTGATCAACGCGCGTCTGGCACTTGTTTTTTTGGTGGCACTGCCGGTGTTAGGATTTTTGCTGTTTGAGATCGTCAGCCACGTCGGACCTTTGTATACAAAGATGCAGACCGGAATTGACAGGGTCAACCGTATTGTGCAGGAAAATCTGACGGCGGTGCGTGTCGTCCGTTCCTATGTCAGAGAGAATTACGAGCAGGCGAAGTTCGATGACGCAAATCTTGCCCTTCGTACAGAATCCGAAAAAGCCTTCGGTTTATCTTCTATGAATATGGCAGCAATGCAGTTTGTCATGTATGGGACGATCCTGGCGATCCTGTGGTTTGGCGGCAGCTCTATCCGTACCGGGACTATGCAGGTTGGTGAGCTGACCGGATTTTTGAGCTATGTGCTGCAGATCCTAAACTCCCTGATGATGCTGTCGAATGTCTTTATGATGCTGACCCGTTCGATGGCGAGCGGAGCCCGAATTCTCGAGGTTTTGAACGAAAAGGTGGAGATCACGGAGGAAAAGGCACGTCCGGTCAGCGTGAAAAAGGGCGCGATCCGTTTCGACCATGTATTTTTTCAGTACAGCAAAAACGCGGAGGAATATGTGCTTTCGGACATTTGTCTGAATCTGGAAGCCGGACAGACGATTGGAATTATCGGGCAGACTGGTGCAGCAAAATCGACGCTCGTGCAGCTGATCCCGCGCCTGTACGAGGCGACAAAGGGCTGTGTGTATGTAGACGACGTGCCGGTGCAGGAATATCCGCTGGAGCATCTGCGGGATGCGATCGCCATGGTACTACAGAAAAATACGCTGTTTTCCGGGACGGTACGGGACAATCTCCGCTGGGGCAAAGAGGACGCGACGCAGGAGGAAATCGACGAGGCGTGCCGGATCGCCTGTGTGGATGAATTTATCGACCGGCTGGATAACGGCTATGATACAGAGCTTGGACAGGGCGGTGTGAACGTGTCCGGAGGACAGAAGCAGCGGCTCTGCATTGCGCGCGCGATCTTAAAGCAACCGAAGGTACTGATTTTGGACGATTCGACGAGCGCAGTGGACACGGCAACGGAAGCAAAGATCCGGGAAGGCTTAAAAGCAAAGCTTCCGGAGATGACGAAAATTATTATCGCACAAAGGATTTCTTCTGTACGTAGCGCCGATCAAATTGTTATTTTGGACGATGGAAAAATAAACGCGGTCGGTACTCATGAGCAGTTGCTTGCAGAGAACCGGATTTATCAGGAAATTTATCATTCCCAACAGGAAGGAGGTGCTCTGTAATGGCAAAATATGTCGGCTATAAGCGCCCGAAAAATACGAAAAAAGCCATGAAAAATCTGCTGAGATATCTTGGATATCACAAGTGGCTGCTGCTTTTAGTTGCAGTTTTGGTTGCGATCAGCAGCGGTGTGAGCATTGCAGGCACTTATCTTATTCGCCCGGTCATCAATGATTACGCGATCCCGGGGGATATTCCGGGGCTGATCCGGATGATGATTGCGATGGGGATCCTGTATCTGTGCGGTGTGTGCGCGACCTTTGCCTATAACCGGCTGATGGTGCATACATCCCAGCAGGTAGTGACGGAAATCCGGAGAGATCTGTTTGCCCATATTCAGAAGCTGCCGCTGTCCTATTTTGATGCGCACACCCACGGGGAGCTGATGAGCCGTTTTACAAACGATGTCGATACGGTACAGGAAGCATTAAACGGCACGTTTTCCATGCTGATCCAGAGCTTTTTGATACTGATAGGAACCCTCAGCATGCTGTTTGTTTTGAGCGCGCGTCTGACGCTGATTGTATTGCTGTTTTTAGTAGCAAGCGGATTTTTTATCTGGTACAATGGAAAATGCAGTAAAAAATATTTCAACGCACAGCAGGAGGCGCTGGCTGCAGTCAACGGCTTTGTGGAGGAAATGACTGCGGGGCAGAAGGTGGAGAAGGTATTCAACCATGAAAAGCAGGATCTTGAAGAATTTTTAATGCGAAACGAAAGGCTGCGTAAGGCCTCTACCAACGCCCTGACCTGGTCCGGTATGCTGGTTCCGGTCAATGTCAGCATGTCCTACTTAAACTATGGGGTTTCTGCGGCAGCAGGCGGTATATTTGCACTGACCGGACACATGGATCTTGGAACCCTTGCCTCTTATCTGGTTTATGTGCGTCAGAGCGCGATGCCCTTAAATCAGTTTACAAACCAGTTCAACTTTCTTCTGGCAGCTCTCTCCGGTGCAGAGCGGATTTTTGACCTGATGGAGCAGGAGCCGGAAATCGACGAGGGAACGGTAACCCTTTGCCCGGTTGAGGTCAGGATGGATGGTTCCCTGAAAGAGGCAGAAGGCTATACCGGAAGCTTTGCCTGGAAGGATGCAGACAGCCTGACTTTATTGCAGGGTGATGTGCGGTTTCATCAGGTTGTATTCGGATATACGGAAGAACATAAAATATTAGATGGCATCAGTCTGTTTGCAAAGCCGGGACAGAAGATCGCCTTTGTGGGCTCGACGGGCGCAGGAAAGACGACGATCATCAACCTGATCAACCGGTTTTACGAAATTCAGAGCGGGACGATCACTTACGACGGTATCGATATTCGCAGAATCAAAAAGGATGACTTGAGGAAATCGCTGTCGATGGTGATTCAGGATACCCATTTGTTTACCGGAACGATCGCAGATAATATCCGTTACGGACGGCTTAATGCAACAGAGGATGAGGTCAGGGCGGCTGCGAAAATCGCGAATGCTGACTCCTTTATCCGTCGTCTGCCCAAGGGGTATGACACGATACTGCACAGCGACGGCAGCAATCTGTCCCAGGGACAGAGACAGCTGCTTGCGATTGCCCGGGCAGCAATTTCCCGGCCGCCGGTGCTGATTCTGGATGAAGCCACCAGCTCCATCGACACGAGAACGGAGCGGCTGATCGAAAAAGGCATGGATCGCCTGATGGAAAACCGTACCGTTTTTGTCATCGCACATCGGCTTTCAACGGTGCGAAACTCAAAGGCAATTCTTGTGCTGGAAAAGGGCACGATCATCGAGCGCGGAGACCATGAGGAGCTGCTGGGGCAAAAGGGCCGCTACTATCAGCTGTATACCGGACAGTTTGAACTGGAGTAATGCCTACGGTGCTGGTTGCACGTGTTGCAGTTTCTCTGCGCGCACTTGACACAAACTCGACATGTGCAAAAAACGTGCGCAGAAATGAGGGAATATATGGAAAAAGATATCAGACAGAGTCTGCAGGAGCATATTTTCAGACTGGAAAACCGGCGCAGGGAACTGATGCGTCCGGAATATTTACGGCTGGGGCTGACGATCGGGCAGGGACAGCCGCGGATTTTGATGTACCTTTTGACAGAAGACGGCTGCAGTCAGCGGGAAATTGCAGAGAACTGTCACCTCGATGTGACGACGCTCTCGCGCACGCTGGACCGGCTGGCGGAAAAAGGGCTTCTGGAGCGGCGCATCAATCCACAGTCGCGTCGGGAGTGCCAGATCTTTTTGACAGAGGAGGGAAGGGAGACGGCAGCAGAGGTCTGCAGCTGCTTTCGCGAAACGGAAAAAAAGATGTGCAGCGGGCTGACTGAAAAAGAACTGAAAGCGCTGGATGCCGGAATCTGCCGGATGCTGGAAAATTTGACCGAAGCCTGAAGCAAACTGGAATCTTAATAAAAAGTTTATACACATATCCGCCGCCAATGTTTTACAAGGCGGCGGATTTATGATATCCTGAGAGCAGATGCGAATTTAGGGCAATCGGAATGGATTGGAGCAGGATATGAGCGACAAACAGGATTTTTCGGAAATTGGAGACAGAATCAAGGATGCAGTACAGGATGCGGTAAATTCAGGTGACTTCGGACAACTAAACCATGTCATCAATGATTCCGTAAACGGAGCGCTGGATGAGGTGCGCTGGCAGGTCAATCAGGCGCACGAACGGGTTTATAAGCGAACGGACAAAACCGTGGAATACAAATCCGGCAAGCGCAGTATCGCTTCTTCCTACAGCACATCGCAGTCGCCCTACAGACGACAGATGGAGCAGAAGCAGCGTTATACGACGGCAAAGCAGTATCAGCGCCCGGACGGCACGATCGTTTATAAGAACACGATCAACGTGCCGCAGATTTTTGTAAAAAAGGGTAAAGTCAGTGGTGTTTTACTGAGCGTATTTGGAGGGATCGGGCTTGGAACCTTCGGACTGACCGCACTGATCATGGCGATCATTTGGGCAGCAACCTCCAGCGCGTCTCTGGGTGGGATGACCATATTGTTCGGTCTTATGGCAGCAGCCTGCGGAGGTGTATTAAAACGCGGCGGAGGACTCTGCAAACGGCTTGGAAGAGCAGAACGATATCTGAAGCTTGCAGGGGAGGAAATGTATATCCGAATTTCTGAGCTTTCTGAAAAAACCGGATGGACTCCAAAGAAGCTGGGACGGGATATTCGGACGATGATCGAGAGTGGCATGTTCCCGGAAGGACACATGGATGAGAAAAACGATATTTTTGTCATCGATGACGAGACATGGGAGCAGTATCTCGAGGAAAAAGAAGAATATGAACAGCAAATTGCGGAGAAAAAACGCAAAGAGCTGACAGCGGACGTCGGGCAAAGTGCTGGCGGAGCAAACCGTGCAGATGGCAAGGCTGCCGGACAGAACCAGACAGCTGATGGTGCAGCGACGCACAGCGAGGAAGCGCTGACAAAAGAGGCGCAGATCGAAAAAGACGGCCAGGCCTACATGGAGCGGCTTCGGGAGTTAAACATCCAGATCCCGGGAGAGGTGATTTCCAACAAGCTTTACAAGCTGGATTACCTGCTGAAAAGAATTTTTCAGACGCTTCGGGAGCATCCGGAGAAGAGCGACCAGATGCGGCGATTTATGGAGTATTATCTTCCTACGACGGTCAAGCTTGTGGAATCCTATGCAGAATTTGACAGCGCCGGGGTTGAGGGCGAGAACATCCGCACCGCTAAGGAAGAGATCGAAAAGACGATGGATACGATTAACGAAGCGTTTGAAAAGCTTCTGGATGATCTGTATCAGAACGCGGCATTTGAAGCGTCCGCAGATGCAAGGGTGCTGAAAACAGTGCTGGCGCAGGACGGGTATATGAAGAGTGATTTTGAAAAACAGGAGGAGTAACCGATGAACGAAGATATGGAAAAGATGCTGCAGGAAGCGCCTGCGCCGACCCTGACTCTGGAGCCTTTTGCAGAGGAAAAGGAAGAACCGGCAGTTGTGGAAAAAGAAGAAGCGGTGCAGCCGGTTGATGAAAAAGAAAAAATAAAGGCGATTTTAACTCCCCAGGAACAGAAGCAGGTTGATGCGTTTGTCAAGCAGATCGACATCACGAATTCCCAGATGGTGCTGCAGTATGGCGCAAGCTCCCAGAAGAAGATCGCAGATTTTTCAGAATCAGCTCTGGGCAACGTCCGGACAAAGGATCTTGGCGAGATCGGCAACGAGCTGACCGCCGTTGTGAACGAATTAAAGAGCATCGAGGACGGTGACGAGGAAAAGGGCTTCCTCGGACTGTTCAAAAAAGGCGGCAATAAGATCGCAAATATGAAAGCAAAATATGCCAAAGCAGAAGTTAATGTGGATAAAATTTGTAAGGTGCTGGAAGGACACCAGATTCAGCTGCTGAAGGATGCGGCAATGCTGGATCAGATGTATCAGCTGAATCTCACCTATTATAAAGAGCTTTCCATGTACATCCTTGCCGGAAAAGAAAAGATCCAGCAGGTAAAGGAGCAGGAGCTTCCGGAACTGATCAAACGCGCAGAAGAAAGCGGACTGCCGGAGGACACGCAGAAGGCGAAGGATCTGGCAGAGCTGTGCAATCGTTTTGAGAAAAAGATTTACGACCTGGAGCTGACGCGGACAATTTCCATGCAGATGGCGCCCCAGATCAGACTGATCCAGAGCAACGATACTGCAATGTCTGAAAAGATCCAGTCCACGCTGGTCAATACGATTCCGCTCTGGAAGAGCCAGATGGTGCTGACGATTGGTGTCGAGCACTCTGCGCAGGCAGCCAAGGCACAGCGTGAAGTGACGGATATGACCAATACCCTGCTGAAAAAGAATGCGGAAACCTTAAAGCTTGCAACCGTTGAGACGGCAAAAGAGTCTGAACGTGGTATCGTAGATATTGAAACGTTAAAGCAGACGAATGAAACCCTGATCTCCACGCTGGATGAAGTGCTGCAGATTCAGGAAGATGGCAGAAACAAACGCCGCGAAGCGGAAGCAGAGCTGACACAGATCGAAACAACCATGCGCAACAAACTGATGGAGATGAGCAGAACGAAACAATAGAATGCACGCTCTAGGAGCATTCCATTGTCATGAATAAAATAGAATGCGCGCTCTGTGAACATTCCATTGCCCGAAATAAAGGAAAGGTCAGGTGGCTGTTTGGGAATCCGAAAAAAACTGAAAGAAAAGCTGAAGGAGGCGCTGCAGGCAGTGCTGCCCATCATCGGGCTGGTGCTGCTGCTATCCTTTACGATTGCGCCGATTTCTCCGAGTATTTTGCTGTGTTTTCTGATCGGAGGGATATTGCTGATCGCCGGAATCGTATTTTTCACGCTCGGCGCGGAGCTTGCAATGTCCCCGATGGGAGAACGGGTCGGCACGGCGATGACACAGTCCAAAAAGCTGTGGGTCGTTGTGGCGCTGTCTTTTTTGCTGGGCTTTATTATTACAATATCTGAACCGGATCTGCAGGTGCTTGCACAGCAGGTTCCGGCTGTTCCGAATCTGACATTGATTCTCGCAGTTGCTTGCGGAGTCGGTGTGTTTCTTGTGGTGGCGCTTCTCCGTATGCTGTTCAGCATCGCGCTGCCCCCTTTGCTTGTCTGCTTCTATGCGGTGATTTTTATTCTCGCGTTTTTTGTTCCCAAAGAATTTTTGAGCGTAGCGTTCGATTCCGGCGGTGTGACCACGGGACCGATGACGGTGCCGTTTATTATGGCGCTGGGCGTTGGTATTTCTGCAACGCGAAGCGACCGCCATGCAGCGGATGACAGCTTCGGTCTGGTTGCGCTGTGTTCGATCGGTCCGATCCTGGCAGTCATGATGTTGGGGTTGATTTACAATCCGGACAGCGCGGCGTATACGCCTCCTGTAATCCCGGAAATCGCAGATTCAAAGCAGTTGTGGAACCTGTTTGCGGTAGAGCTTCCCACATATATGAAAGAAATCGCACTGTCCCTGCTTCCGATCGTGCTGTTTTTTGCAGTGTTCCAGGCATTGATCCTGAAGCTTTCGGGCAGAAACCTGACGAGAATCCTGATCGGTCTGGTTTATACCTATATCGGTCTGGTACTGTTTTTGACCGGCGTAAACGTCGGCTTTATGCCGGCAGGCAACTATCTGGGACAGGTGCTGGCGGGGCTTTCCCATCCGTGGGTAATTGTGCCGATTGCGATGGTGATGGGTTACTTCATCGTAAAAGCAGAGCCTGCCGTTTATGTCCTGAACAAACAGGTTGAAGAAATCACGGACGGCGCGATCTCGGCGCGTGCAATGGGTACGGCGCTTTCCGCAGGTGTGGCGATCTCCCTCGGAATTGCGATGGTCCGCGTGCTGACCGGCATTTCAATTCTCTGGATTCTAATTCCGGGCTATACGATCGCCCTTGTGATCTCGTTTTTTGTACCGAAAATCTATACGGCGATCGCATTTGACTCCGGCGGTGTTGCTTCCGGCCCCATGACGGCGGCATTTCTGTTACCACTGGCACAGGGGGCGTGCGTGGCGCTCGGCGGTAACATCGTAACGGATGCGTTTGGCGTAGTTGCGATGGTTGCGATGACGCCGCTTATCACGATTCAGGTGATGGGGCTGTATTCCAAACTGGCAGAAAAGAAAAAGACAGCAGCGGTTCCTGCGCCTGCCTATGCCTTCGACCTGCTGGATGACGATGCAATCATTGAGCTGTAATATGCGCGGGGAGCGCGTATTACAGCGATGGCAGCACGGAGAGGCAGGAAGGAAGCAGAGGATATAGGAGAGCCGTGCTGCAGAGAATATACGCAGCGCAACGCTGCGGAATGTGAGGATAAATGAGCGAATTATATTTAATGGTTACGATCAGTGACCGGAATTTTCACCGTCGCCTTCTGGCGTTTTATAAAGAATACGGCGTGACTGTGACGATGGTGACGCTGGGCAGGGGAACGGCGACGAGCGAGGTGCTGGATTCTTTCGGTCTGGAAGCGGCGGAAAAAGCAATCCAGTTTGCGTTCGTGACAGGCAGGGAATGGAAGGAAATCCGCAGCGGGCTGGAAAAGCGGCTGAAAATTGATATTCCCGGAACCGGAATCGCCTTTGTGATTCCCGTCAGCAGCATCGGCGGAAAGAAGCAGCTGCAGTTTCTGACGGAAGGACGTGGATTTGAAAAAGGAGAGGAAAGCACATTGAAGGACACAAAGTATGAACTTCTGGTAGTGGTGGCGAATCAGGGCTACACGGAATATATCATGGAAGCGGCGCGCAGCGCGAACGCGGCGGGCGGAACGGTCATTCATGCAAAGGGAACCGGCATGCAGAAAGCGGAGCAGTTCCTCGGCTTTTCCCTTGCAACCGAAAAAGAGATGATCCTGATTGTCGTCAAGAACTGTGACAAAAATGCAATTATGAAAGCGATCATGGAAAAGGCGGGGCTGGAAAGCAAGGCAAAGTCCATCGTCTTTTCGCTTCCAGTGACGGAAACCGCCGGAATGCGGCTGGTGGAAGACGAATAAAAGAAACTTTAAACCTGCCCTGGATAGTAAGTTTGCACAGAAAAATGGTCTGGGTTTTGTATGATATATTTACAAAAGAAAATTGACAAAGCGAAGAAATTACAGTAAAATATCGATTAGTTGTAGGACGGAATAAGAGGAGGGAACTCTCTTTCTCTAAGAATGAATTTACAATTTTGAGAAGAGAGTGTTGCAACATGCGGTGCCGTTGTGTACAATAAAACGGCGAGCCCATAAGTCAATTCATGACAAGATGATTTACGAAACAACAATGGAGGGAAAGAAATGACGAAGGCACAAATTCTAAAGAAGGAAATTTTAAGCCAGTACAGAAGCGTAAGACAGTTTGCAATTGATATGCAGATTCCTTACAGTACACTGGTAACAGCGCTGGAGAGAGGCATCGACGGCATGGCATATGGCACCGTAATCAAAATGTGCAACAAACTGAACTTAAATCCGGTGGACTTCAGTTCTTTGGAAAGAGACACCACCATCAGCGAGCAGCTGCTGGAGAACCGTGTCATGCAGGCATATGTAAAGCTGAACCAGGAAGGACGTGACAAGGTCATGGATCTGATGGAAGACTTTGGGCAGATTAAAAAATACAAAGCGAAATAATCGCTGACAAAGCAGGAGACAAAGTATGCACTATGATTATCTGATTGCAGGAGCTGGGCTCTTCGGCGCTGTATTTGCACATGAGATGCACAAACAGGGACGTAAGGTTCTGGTAGTGGAGAAGAGAGATCATATTGCCGGGAATATTTATACGGAAAAGGTTATGGGCATCAACGTACATCGGTATGGTGCCCATATTTTTCATACTTCTGATGAAGAAGTTTGGAATTATGTAAACCAGTATGCCCGGTTCAACCACTATGTCAATTCTCCGGTTGCAGTTTATCGGGATGAACTCTATAACCTTCCTTTTAATATGAACACATTCAGCCGGATGTGGAATATTAAGACGCCGAAAGAGGCGAAGGAAATCATCGCAAAGCAGACCGGAGAGTTTGCCGGGATTACGCCGCAGAACCTGGAAGAGCAGGCACTGCAGCTTGCGGGACGCGACGTTTATGAAAAGCTCGTCAAGGGCTATACGGAGAAGCAGTGGGGACGTGACTGCAAAGACCTTCCGGCGTTTATTATCCGCCGCCTGCCACTTCGGTTTACCTATGATAACAACTATTTTAATGACCGTTTTCAGGGAATCCCCGAGGGTGGTTATACGCAGATTGTTGAGAAACTGTTGGAAGACATTCCGGTTTTGACCGGTGTTTCCCTTCAGGAATACCAGACAGCCAATGCGGCCAGGACTGCAGACGAACAGGACAGCTGGGACAGACTGCTCTATACCGGTATGATCGACGAGTATTATCATTATCGCCTCGGGACGCTCGAATACCGTTCCCTGCGGTTTGAAACCGAAGAGCTTCCGGAAGAGGATAACTATCAGGGCAACGCAGTTGTCAACTACACGGAACGCGAGGTTCCTTACACCCGCATCATCGAGCACAAGCATTTCGAGTTCCAGACCGGAGAAGGAACCGTCATCACGAGAGAGTATCCCGCGACCTGGAAAAAGGGTGACGAACCGTACTATCCGATCAACGATGAGAAAAACGGCGCACTCTATGCACAGTATGCAGAGCTTGCGAAAAAGGAAGCAAATGTCCTGTTCGGCGGACGCCTGGGACAGTACAAATATTATGATATGGATAAAGTTATCCGGAGTGCACTGGACATGGTAAAAGAGGAGCTGGCACGATAAGTCCTTCCTGTGTTTAACGCGCTGGCTGCGCCATCGCTTCTTTTGCTCATAGAGAGGCGCTTCCTTCGTGGCCTGCGTCAGACGAATTTTCATGCAAGCATGAAATTCGCTTGCAGGTGCGTTCCGGGAGGTTACGAAACAGTTTACCGCGCCATTCGCAAAACGCATCTTCGATGCTCGCCGCGCTGGCTGCGCCATCGCTTCTTTTGCTCATAGAGTGGCGCTTCCTTCGTGTCTTTCTGCAAGCAGATTTTCATGCGAGCATGAAATCTGCTTGCAGAAAGACACGAGTAAACTGTGTAAAAATGTATTGACGAAAGACCCCAGTCTATGGTATAGTCGAAAGGCAAGATAGATCTGAGGTCTTTTTTTTGTGCGCAAATTTTGAAAGTTTTCAGAAGGCGCGGGCAAGAAGGAGTGACCCAGGCAGACGACCTCATACCGCCGTTTGACGGGATTTTGAGGGAGTGCACGAGAGACGCGCAGAGCGACGGACGGATGTAAAAAGTCGCTGACAGAGCGATCTGGCGGAAGTTTTTTACAGCAGGACGTAAGAAGGCGCGCGAAGAATAAGAGCACGCACGGAGGTGGAAAAATGCGTACAAGAATCACACTGGCATGTACAGAATGCAAACAGCGCAACTATAACACAACCAAGGATAAGAAGGCGCATCCTGACAGAATGGAAACCAAGAAATACTGCAGATTCTGCAAGAAGCACACAACGCACAAAGAGACAAAATAATTGCCGTGATGTGTCCTGAGGGACCGCTGTCGGCGGCGCGTTGCTTTTGAAAGGAGTTTGCAGAGTATGTCAAACGAACAAAAAGTGTCCAAGACGCCTAAGGCACCCAAAGTAAAATTCTTTGACGGTGTCAAAGCCGAGTTCAAGAAGATCATCTGGCCGGATAAGGATACCCTGTTAAAACAGTCCGTTGCTGTCGTATTTGTTTCCATTGTTATGGGCATTATTATTTCGCTCATCGATGTAGCAGCGCAGTACGGTGTCAATTTCTTGACAATGTAAGTGAGGAGATTCTTATGGCAGAAGCAAAATGGTATGTAGCTCATACCTATTCCGGATATGAGAACAAGGTCAAAGCTGACCTGGAAAAAACCATCGAGAACCGGCATTTAGAAGATGAGATCCTGGAAGTTCGCGTCCCCATGCAGGAAGTTGTGGAGATGAAAAACGGTGCGAAAAAGACCGTTCAAAAGAAGCTGTTTCCGGGATACGTTCTTGTAAATATGATTATGAATGATGACACATGGTATGTTGTCCGCAACACCAGAGGTGTGACCGGATTCGTTGGACCGGGGAGCAAGCCTGTTCCGCTGTCTGAAGCCGAGATGAAGCCGCTGGGCATCAAATCGGACAATGTCTCCATCGATTTTACAGAAGGAGATACCATCGTAGTCGTTGCCGGCGCATGGAAAGATACTGTCGGCGCTGTTTACAAGATCGACTATAACAAGCAGACCGTAACCATTAACGTAGAACTGTTCGGCAGGGATACCCCTGTAGAGATCAGCTTCTCGGAGGTTCGGAAATTAGATTAAGCGTTTTAGAACGCGGTCACAGAGACGTTCAGTGGAGCGATCCGTTGAGCAGTGGAAGCAGTGTCCTGCCGCTGGAGCAGGAGAAAACGCTGCGCCATACCACAATATATTTAGGAGGTGCCTGACATGGCAAAGAAAGTTACCGGTTACATTAAGTTACAGATCCCTGCTGGCAAGGCAACACCGGCTCCCCCGGTAGGTCCTGCACTGGGTCAGCATGGTGTAAACATTGTAGAGTTTACAAAGCAGTTCAATGCAAGAACAGCTGACAAGGGCGATGTTATCATCCCTGTTGTAATTACCGTTTATGCGGACAGAAGCTTCAGCTTCATTACCAAGACTCCGCCCGCTGCTGTATTGCTGAAGAAGGCATGCAATCTGAAGTCTGCTTCTGCAGTTCCGAACAAGACAAAGGTTGCTACGATTTCCAAGGACAAGGTTCGTGAAATCGCAGAGCTGAAGATGCCTGATCTGAATGCTGCAAGCATCGAATCTGCTATGAGCATGATCGCCGGCACAGCAAGAAGCATGGGTATTGTTGTAGAGGACTGAGTAAATAGAACTGGGAGTAATGCAGAGTAGAAAGCATTACGTTAACAACCAATGGAGGTAATGAACATGAAACATGGAAAGAAATACGGCGAAGCCGCTAAACTGGTGGATCGCGCAACACAGTACGATCCTGCAGAAGCGATTGGCCTTGTAAAGAAAACCGCAACAGCTAAATTCGATGAGACTGTAGAAGTGCATATCAGAACAGGCTGCGACGGCCGTCACGCTGAGCAGCAGATCCGTGGTGCAGTTGTACTGCCCAACGGAACTGGTAAAACCGTTAAGGTTCTGGTATTCGCTAAGGGCGCTAAGCTCGATGAGGCTCAGGCAGCAGGCGCTGACTTTGTTGGCGGCGATGAGCTGATCCCCAAGATCCAGAACGAAGGCTGGCTGGATTTCGATGTTGTAGTTGCAACTCCTGACATGATGGGCGTTGTAGGTCGTCTGGGTAAAGTCCTTGGACCGAAAGGTCTGATGCCTAACCCGAAGGCTGGCACAGTTACCATGGATGTAACCAAAGCGATCAACGATATCAAAGCAGGTAAGATCGAATACAGACTGGACAAGTCCAACATCATCCACGTTCCGGTTGGTAAGGCTTCCTTCTCTGAAGAAGCTCTGGCTGAGAACTACAAAGCGCTGATGGATGCTATCATGAAAGCAAAACCGAGCGCACTGAAGGGTCAGTATTTAAAGAGCATCACCCTGGCTACCACTATGGGCCCTGGCGTGAAGGTTTCTACCGCTAAATACTGCTAATTCAAAGCAAATAAATGTGAGTATTGCGTGTAACGTGAGCTTGCGTATAAAAAGACAGGTTCTGCAGAGCTTCGGCTCGCAGACCTGTCTTTTTTTCGCAGTGCGCCGGGCGGTACAGTTGTTGCTGCAGTCAGCGCTTTTGCAGGTACCCGCATGAAAATAGAAAAGTCCCATGTCTGTTCCTTTTCGGGTTCAGACATGGGACTTTTTCATTTCATAGGAAAATGCGTCCTATGAATTTTATCAGCCATCAGACCACTCACACATTCTCCAGGGGCTCTACGCAAGGGCAGATGATTTCGGGCTTTTTGGTAGCAGGTGCTGCCCAGCGAACTGCGTTGGTGATGACCTTCTGAATGTTTTCGTTATGGAAGGTCGGGTTGGCTTCGTGTCCGGGCTGGAAGTAAAATACATTACCAAGACCTCTCCGGAAGGTTACACCGCTTCTGAATACTTCGCCGCCGTTGAACCAGCCGATGAATACGGTTTCGAGAGGTTCGGGAATATCGAAGAATTCGCCATACATTTCCTCCACGTCCAGTTCAAAGTGCTCCGGAAGGCCCTGTGCGATGGGATGACCGGGATTTGCGCACCAGAGACGTTCTCTTGCGCCGTCACGCCATTTTAAACTGCAGCTGGTTCCCATCAGTCTTCTGAAGATCTTGGAAAAATGACCGGAATGCAGGACGATCAGACCCATGCCGCGCAGTACGTGATCCTGTACCTTATCCACAACTGCATCGGATACCTGATCGTGAGCCATATGACCCCACCAGATCAGAACGTCGGTGTTGTCCAGAACGTCGTCGGTCAGACCGTGTTCGGGATCATCCAGACATGCCAGACGGCATTCGATGTCTTCGTTTTTGCCCAGAAACTCGGCAATTGTTGCATGCAGGCCGTTGGGGTAAATGGCTGCAACCTCTTTGGAGGATTTTTCATGGCGGAACTCATTCCATACAGTTACTCTGATCATGTGATTTCTCCTTTTCTACTTTTTTATGAAAAAAGAATCGTGCTCTTTTTTTCTTCATCATACCTGAAAACAGGAAAAACAGCTAGCCTGCTTTTGCTGTTTTTTTCATATGAAATTGCTGTTTTCCGGCAAAGGACTTCTGGAACTTTTTCAGTCCGTATCTGCACCTTCGGAAAACAGAATGTGGAAAAACAAGTAGCAATGTTGTATTATGTGGATATATGTGTTATTCTGTGTAAAGATCCGGTAAAAGAGATGAAACATGGGGAGTTTTCAGGAGGAAAAAGGGATGCTTGCAATCGAACGACAGGAACAGATCGTAAGCCAGATCAGGAGGAACGGAGCAGTTCGGATTCACGAACTCACAAAGCAGTTCAGCGTGTCAGTTGAGACGATCCGCAGAGATCTTCTGGAATTGGAACGGCAGGATTGTCTGCATCGGGTACACGGCGGTGCAGTCGGCATAGCTGTGGCAAAGCAATATCACCGGCTGGAAGAAAGGACAGAAGAAAATCCGCAGAAGAAGGAAGAACTTTCCGGATATGCGGCAGGCCTGATCCGGGAAGGCGATGTGCTGATGGTGGATTCCGGAAGCACTGCGATAGCGTTTGCAAAAATGCTTGCAGAAGAGTTTGAACGGCTGACAGTGATTACCTATTCCTTGCATGTGTTTGAGATACTGAAGAAAAAAGAAGGATTTACCCTCTATCTGTGTGCAGGGGCATACCTTCGGGATGAAAATGCATTCTGCGGGCAGTGGGCATTGCAAATGCTGGAACAGTTTCATGCAAAGACAGCATTTTTGATTCCATCCGCTATTTCTCTGCAGAACGGCATAATGGACTATGATCAGGAACTGTACCATTTACAGCGGGCGATGATGAAGCATGCGGATCGGAGTGTTTTTCTGGCGGACAGTGACAAGTTTGAAAAGAGCGCGCTGCTAAAGCTTGCGGATGTCAACGAAGCCGTAACATTTGTCACGGACAGCGGCCTGCGGAAAGAAATCCTGGAGCTCTATCAGGAAAACGGAATAGAAATGATCAGAGGAGAACAGAAGCAGTGAAACAAAAGGATCATCAGGCGGAAAGAATATTAATCGGATTTTGTGTTGCTGCATATTTTGTCAGCTACATTACACGGATCAACTACGGCACAGTGCTTCTGGAAATTGTCAATTCAGAAGGAATCACGAAAATGTCAGCATCCATGGCGGTAACCGGAAGCTTCGTGACCTATGGTATCGGACAATTGATCAGTGGATGGCTCGGAGATCGGATCAAGCCGCGCTATCTGATGTTTATCGGACTGATGGTCTCTGCAGGTATGAATGTCTGTGTTCCACTGTTTTCAAGACCGGCCGCGATGCTTGTTTTCTGGTGTATCAACGGTTTTGCCCAGGCACTGATGTGGCCTCCGATGGTCCGGCTTTTGTCAGATTATCTTGACCGGGATACCTATAAGAAAAGCTGCGTCTGGGTCAGCTGGGGATCTTCTGCCGGCACGATCTTCCTTTATCTGTTTGCACCTGTCTGCATTGTGTGGAAAGGCTGGAGAAGCCTGTTTTTCTTCTGTGCAGGCTGTGCGGTCCTCTTTGCATTTGCGTGGATAAAAGCCATCGGTTCTGCGGAAAAAAGAATGCAGAAGGGTTCTGCAGGGAGCTTTACGAAGGCAACTGCAGGTGCCTCCCGTGGCGATACGGGCACGGAAAATGGCACAAGCCTGGAAGAAAATACATCTGCTTTGCAAAAAACAATTCTCTTACCGGAAAAAACCGCGCCGATGCTTGCGATTATCATGCTTGCAATTATGATGCAGGGCATTTTGCGTGACGGTATTACGACCTGGATGCCAAGCTATATTTCCGAAACCTTTCATTTGGCAAGCTCCGTTTCGATCCTGACCGGTATTGCTTTGCCTTTGTTTGGTATTGTGTGTTCACAGATCGCATCCCTGATCAATCGGAAGCTGATCCACAATGAATTGCGCTGTGGGATGGCGATCTTTGCTCCCGGCTTTGTTGCGGCGTTTCTGTTATGGCTGATGCCAAACGGCAATGCAGCATTGTCCGTTTTTTTGTCTGCGCTGATTACCGGCTGCATGCACGGTGTCAACATGATTCTGGTCAGTATGATTCCGCCGTTCTTCAAAAAGTTCAATCGTGTCGGTTTTATCTCCGGACTGGTAAACTCCTGCACCTATGTGGGCAGCGCAATTTCCAGCTATGGTATTGCGTGGATTGCGGATAAGAATGGCTGGAACCTTGTTATCCTGTTCTGGACAATCGCGGCACTGTGCGGTACGCTTCTGTGCCTGATGGGTATCAAGCCCTGGAAAAAATTTGTGAGAAAATGTGTGTAGATTCTAAAAGCACAACGTGTGAAAACTGCAGAACTCTCCTTCCTGCGGGAGGAAAAATCCAGAAATATTTTCAAAATATAGAAGAAAGCCAGGCGGTATGCTGTCCGGATCAGGAGCATGCCGCCTGGTTTTGGCTTCCGCCCACTGCGGTTGACAAACCGCCCAAAAGAGGTCACAATGTTAAATACAAGAAAATAACTGTAAAGAAAAGTTCGGGAGATGCCCGGAGGGAATTATGGAAAAAGAAATCAGAAGACACTTTTCAAAAATTGGTTTTGCTTATCTGGCAGGATCAATTGTAATATACGCCGTACAGTATCTGGCGGCGATGGCCGGTAAAAAATTCGTGCCGGGGGTAATGGCGGATGCAAACGGCTCCTTTATCTTACTGATGCTGACGATGTATGGGATTTCCATGCCGTTTATGGGCTGGCTGGTCAGCAGGATTCCGGCCCAGAAGATTGAAGGAAGGAAAATGACCGCAGGACAGTGGATCATAGCATTTCTCATGTGCTACGGTCTGATGTATGCAGGAAACCTGATCGGGACGGCGTTGACCTTTGGAATCGGAATGGTAAAAGGAACCGGCGTTGATAATCCAATGTTATCGACGGTGATGCAGCTGAATCCGTGGGTGACGTTTGTTATTGCAGTTTTGATCGCGCCGACGGCAGAAGAACTGCTGTTTCGGAAGCTTTTGACGGAGCGGATTGTAAAATATGGAGAGCTTGCGGCGGTGCTTGCCTCCGGACTGTTTTTTGGACTGTTCCATGGAAATTTGAATCAGTTTTCCTATGCGTTCCTGCTCGGTCTGTTTTTGGGATTTATTTATGTAAAAACCGGAAAACTGGGATATACCATCGGACTCCATATGGCGATAAATTTTATCGGCTCTTCCCTCGGCACGTGGATGCTTCGGGTGACGGGCTATATGGATACGATGGAAACACTGACGGAATTTTTAAATACAAGGAATCTGACGGTTCTGGGGGATCTGGGGAACGGAATGGTCGGAATGTTCATTTTCGGCTCTTATGCGTCCCTGATTCTGATGATGGCAGGAGCCGGACTGATTCTGATGTGGCTGAACCGCAAAAAGTTTGTATGCTGCGCACCGGCAGAGAAAGTTGCTTCCTTAGGCAAAAAGAAAGTGGCGGTCATGATTGGAAATCCCGGAATCTTACTGTATGGCGCGTTTTGGATTGGAATCATGATCTGGCAGTTGCTGCAGTAAAATGTTTACAGGAAAAGTGAGGAGCTATGATCGAAAAAAGACGAAGAAAAAGACATGGAAGTCATATTTTTCTGATTACGCTGATTTTGACGATTGCGCTCGGAAGCGTGGTTTTGGGCTGCAGCATGATCTGGTCTGTGGGAAGCCCGCAACTTGTCGGGGTGAAGCTGGAAAGCCAGCTGGCGAACCTTGTGGAAGATGTCCAGGCGGCGGAAAGCGTTTTGGCGGGTGCACAGTCGGCAAAGCCCGTAGGGAAATACGACGCGCTGCTTGCGGATGAGGCGTTGTGTCGACAGCAGAATATTTACGCAAAAACGGCGGCAAGCCCGAATGAAACCACGATTGTGTTCGCAGGGGACATTCTGTTTGACGACCATTATGCGGTCAAAGTAAAAATGAACCAGCGCGGCAGGGGCATTGAGGGCAGTATTTCGCAGGAAATGCTGGATGTGATGCGCAGCGCGGACATTTTTATGGTCAATAACGAATTTCCCTACAGCGACCGTGGAACTCCGACGGAAAACAAGAAATTCACGTTCCGTGCCAAGCCGGAATATGCATCCTATCTGCTGGATATGGGCGCGGATATTGTGTCTCTGGCAAACAACCATGCCTATGATTATGGAAAAACCGCCCTGTTGGATACGCTGGATACCTTAAATGGAATCGGAATGCCTTATGTCGGCGCGGGGCGCAATCTGGAAGAAGCCATCCAGCCGGTTTATTTTATTGTAAATGACCAGAAGATTGCATTTGTTGCTGCAACGCAGATCGAGCGGACAGAGAATCCGGATACAAAGGAAGCGACGCAGAACAGTCCGGGTGTATTTCGCTGCTGGAATGTGGACAAACTGTTAGAGGTAGTCGCAAACGCAAAACAGGTCAGCGACTATGTGATCGTTTATATTCATTGGGGAACGGAAGCTACGGATCAGCTGGATTGGGCACAGAAGGATCAGGCGGTCAAAATTTCGAAAGCCGGTGCAGATCTGATCATTGGAGATCATCCGCATGTACTGCAGCAGTTCGGCTACTGTGAGGATACACCGGTGATGTACAGTCTTGGAAACTTTCTGTTTAACTCCAAAGCACAGGATACCTGTCTGGTAAAGCTGACGCTGGATGCAAATGGCTTTAAGAGCCTGCAGTTTATTCCGGGCAGACAGCAGGACTGCAGCGTAACGATGCTGCACGGGACGGAAAAGGAGCGCGTGCTTTCCTATATGAGAAAGATTTCTCCGGGTGTAACGATCGATGAGGACGGATTTGTGACAAAGAAAGGATGACGAAATTATGTGTACAGCAGCAACGTATCAGACAAAAGACTTTTATTTCGGCAGGACGCTGGATTATGAATTTTCTTATGGAGACGAGATTGTGGTAACACCACGCAGATTTCCGTTGGATTTTTGCCATATGGGAAAATGCGATGCGCATTATGGGATGATCGGTATGGCACATGTGGCGGATGGATATCCGCTGTACTATGATGCGGTCAATGAAAAGGGTGTCGGCATGGCAGGATTGAATTTTGTCGGCAACGCAGTGTATCAGAAAGTAGAAGAAGGACGAGAAAATGTGGCGCAGTACGAGCTGATTCCATGGGTGCTTGGACAGTGTGCCAATCTGCAGGAGGTCAGAAAACTGCTTGCAAAGATGAACCTGGTCGGAACGCCCTTTGGGGATTTTCCTGCTGCACAGCTGCACTGGATCATTGCGGATGCAAGTGGGGCGATAACGCTGGAATGCACGAAGGACGGGCTGCAGGTCTATGACAATCCGGCAGGAGTTTTGACGAATAACCCGCCCTTTCCGATGCAGATGTTCCAGTTAAATAACTATGCAGGATTATCTCCGAAGCAGCCGGAGCACAAATTTTCCGGTCAGATTCCGTTTACAAGCTACAGCAGGGGTATGGGTGCGATGGGGCTTCCGGGAGATCTCTCTTCGGAGTCGAGATTTGCGCGCGTGGCGTTTGTGAAATGCAATTCCGTTTCCGGGGATTCTGAAAAAGAAAGCGTCAGCCAGTTTTTTCACATCCTTGGTTCGGTTGATCAGCAGAGAGGCTGCTGCGAGGTGGCGGAGGGAAAGTATGAGATCACGATTTACACGTCCTGCTGTAACGCTTCCAAAGGGATTTATTATTATACAACCTATGACAACCACCAGATCAGCGCAGTAGACATGCATAGAACTGATTTGGACAGCAAGACACTGAGCTGCTACAAGCCGGTTACGGAGGAGCAGATTTTCTGTCAGAACTGACGCAGGAGGCAGGGCTATGTCAGAGGAAAGGGAAAAAATCGTTGGCGTAAATCTTGGCAATTGGCTTGTTCTGGAAAAATGGATGCAGCCGTTTTTGTTCGAGGAAAACTGCGCGGAGGACGAGGTTTGGCTAAACCGCAAGGTTCCGGCAAAAAAGCTTCGTCCGCTGATGAAAAAACACAGGGATACCTATATCGAAGAAACGGATTTTGCTAAAATTGCTGCGCACGGCATTAACGCGGTGCGCCTGCCGGTTCCATATTTCGTGTTCGGGGACAGAAAACCATATTCCGGCTGCATCGAATATGTCGATCAGGCGATGGACTATGCGGAAAAGTATGGGTTAAAGGTGCTGATCGATCTGCATACCGTGCCGGGCGGGCAGAACAGCTATGACAACGGCGGCATCACCGGTGTCTGCAAATGGCACCGGAATCCGAAAGAGGTCGCTTATGTATTATATGTGTTAGAACGGCTGGGGAAGCGTTACGGGCATCGGAAAGGGTTGCTTGGCATCGAAGTGCTTAACGAGCCCATCAGCTTTCGGGTCTATCTGTTTGCGCCGAGTCGGAAGCAGGCGCTCGATCAGGGAGAAGCAATCGGCAGCAGCCATGTGCCCATGCGTTTCCTGAAAACCTTCTATAAAGAAGCCTATGAAACACTTCGGGCGGTCATGGATCCGGAGAAGCTGATCGTGTTTCATGACGGGTTCCGGCTGAGCCGCTGGAAAGATTTTTTTGTAAAAAACGGTATGAAAAATGTCATGTTGGATGTTCACGTTTATCTGTGGGTGCTGGACAGCTTTCTGCATTTACATAATCTGCTGCCGTATCAGCTTCTTTTACGCTTTTACGAACGCCAGATCCAGCGGGCGGGATGCTATACGCCGGTGCTGGTGGGGGAATGGTGCCTGTGCAACCGCGTGGCGGATCGCTATGGGAAATCTTCCTATGAAAAAGACGAAGCATGGCGTAAAAAGGTCTACCGGAGGGTTGCGCGGATGCAGTTAAAAACCTGGGACGACTGCAACGCAGCAGGATCGTTTTACTGGAATTACCAGCTCTACCGCGACAGACAGGAACCGATGTACACAACGAGCCTGGACAGCTGGGATCTGTGCCGCTGCTGGAGCCACGGGTGGATGCCGAAGAACATGCGGTGAAACAGTAGTTTACCGCGGGAAGCTTCCGGGAGGTTACAGTTCACCCGCGCCATTCGCAAAAGCGCGTCTTCGACGCTCTCCGCTGCTTCGCAGCTCATTTTTGCTCATCTGCCGAGGAGTGAAAGAAATGCGATGAATTTCCCTCTCTGTCTTTGGATAGAGAGGTTTTTTGTACGAACAACTTCTTTTATTCGGCAGAAGAATCTAAAAGGAGGTAAGAAAATGGCAAAAGTTGAACTGAAAGCACCTGTAGTAGCAGAGATCGCTGAAGCAGTGAAAGATGCGCAGTCTGTTGTTCTGGTAGACTACCGTGGTCTGACCGTTGAGCAGGATACCGCACTTCGTAAGCAGCTTCGTGCAGCTGGTGTTACTTACAAGGTGTACAAAAACACAATGATGAACTTTGCGTTCAAGGGAACAGATTTCGAGGCACTGGCTCCGTATCTGGAAGGCCCCAGCGCAATCGCAATCTCTACTACCGACGCAACCGCTCCTGCAAGAGAGCTGGCTAATTTCGCTAAGACAGCTGAAAAGCTGGAGATCAAGGGCGGCGTTGTAGAAGGCAATGCATACGATGCAGCAGGAATCATGGAGATCGCTAAGATCCCTGGAAGAGAAGCTCTTATTTCCAGATTGCTGGGCAGCATGCAGTCCCCTATCACCAACATGGCTCGCGTTCTGAATCAGATCGCAGAGAAAGGCGGCGCAGCAAACTGCGAAGCAGCACCTGCAGAAGAAGCACCCGCTGCAGAATAATCTTTTTTCCGAAAAAGAAACTGAGCCGCAGATGCGGCTGACAAAACAATAATTTAAAACGGAGGTAAATTAAAATGGCAAAATTATCCGCTCAGGAATTTATTGAAGCAATCAAAGAGATGACCGTATTAGAGTTAAACGATCTGGTAAAGGCTTGCGAAGAGGAGTTCGGCGTATCCGCAGCAGCAGGCGTTGTTGTAGCAGCAGCAGGCGGCGAAGCAGCAGCAGCTGAAGAGAAGACCGAGTTCGACGTAGAACTGACCGAGGTTGGTCCTAACAAGGTTAAGGTTATCAAGGTTGTTCGTGAAGTTACCGGTCTGGGCCTGAAGGAAGCTAAGGAAGTTGTAGACGGCGCTCCTAAGGTTCTGAAGGAAGGCGTTTCCAAGGAAGAAGCTGAAGATATCCAGAAGAAGCTGGATGCTGAAGGCGCTAAGGTTACTCTGAAATAATTGAGACCATATCTTACCACAAAGGCGTTCGCGAATGCGGACGCCTTTCCTTTTTATTTCATAGGAAAATGCGTCCTATGAAATAAAAACGCTCTACGAGGATGCGCACTCGGCGCAGGGGTAGATGGTTGCCGAAGCAACCGCGCCTCGGCGCGAGAATGTGCCAAGGCACGGTGAAGTGTCAATGGAAAAAAACAGAATACGTCCAATTGCCACCGGCAAGAACATGCGTATGAGTTATGCACGACGGAAAGAAGTATTGGAAATGCCCAACCTTATAGAAATTCAGAAGAATTCCTATAAGTGGTTCCTTGATGAAGGTTTAAAAGAGGTGTTTGACGATATTTCTCCGATTTCCGATTACAGCGGACATCTGAGTCTGGAATTTGTAGACTTCGAGCTGTGTGAAGAAGACGTGAAGTATTCTATTGAGAAGTGCAAGGAAAGAGATGCGACATATGCAGCTCCTCTCAAGGTGAAGGTACGTCTGTATAATAAGGAAAAAGAAGAAATCAGTGAACACGAGATCTTTATGGGCGATTTACCGTTGATGACCGAGACCGGCACGTTCGTTATCAACGGCGCGGAGCGTGTAATTGTCAGCCAGTTGGTGCGTTCCCCCGGCATCTATTACGGCATCGGTCATGATAAGATTGGTAAAAAGCTGTATTCCTGTACAGTAATCCCGAACCGTGGTGCGTGGCTGGAGTATGAGACTGATTCCAACGACGTATTTTACGTTCGTGTGGATCGTACCCGTAAGGTACCGATCACTGTACTGCTGCGTGCCCTGGGTCTTGGCACCAATGACGAGATCCGTGAGGTGTTCGGCGATGAACCCAAGATTGAAGCCAGCTTTGCAAAAGACACTTCTGAGAACTATCAGGAGGGTCTGTTAGAGTTATACAAGAAAATCCGTCCGGGTGAGCCTCTGAGCGTAGAGAGCGCAGAAAGCCTGATTAACGCGATGTTCTTCGATCCCAGAAGATATGATCTGGCGAAAGTAGGACGTTATAAATTCAATAAGAAGCTGCTGCTGCGCAACCGTATCCGCGGCCACGAACTGGCTGAGGATGTTGTGGATACCACAACCGGTGAAATTCTGGCAACAGCAGGCACCAAGGTAACAGCAGAACTGGCTGACCTGATTCAGAACAGCGCAGTTCCCTATGTATATATCCAGACTGAGGAAAGAAAAGTCAAAGTGCTTTCCAGCATGATGGTTGAGCTGACTCACTATGTAGACTGTGATCCCAAGGAGCTGGGCGTGACAGAGCTGGTATACTATCCGGTACTGGCACAGATTCTGGAAGAGTATTCTCAGGATCCCGAAGCGCTTGCAGAAGCAATCCGCAAGAATGTGCACGAGCTGATTCCGAAGCATATCACCAAGGAAGATATTTTGGCTTCCATTAACTATAACATGCATCTGGAGTACGGCATCGGTAACGAAGACGACATCGACCATCTGGGCAACCGCCGTATCCGTGCGGTCGGCGAACTGCTGCAGAACCAGTACAGAATCGGTCTTTCCAGACTGGAAAGAGTTGTTCGTGAGCGTATGACCACTCATGATGCAGAGGAGATTTCCCCACAGGTTCTGATCAACATCAAGCCCGTACAGGCTGCAGTTAAGGAATTCTTCGGATCTTCCCAGCTGTCTCAGTTCATGGATCAGAACAACCCGCTGGGCGAGCTGACGCACAAGCGTCGTCTGTCCGCACTGGGACCTGGCGGTCTGTCCCGTGACCGTGCCGGATTCGAGGTTCGAGACGTACACTACTCCCATTACGGAAGAATGTGCCATTGGACGAGGAAGGACATTTCGTTAATGCCAACGTATCCGGTCGTTATCTGGATGAAACATCCGAATATCCGAAGACAGTTTTCGAGTACATGGACGTATCCCCTCAGATGGTATTCTCCGTTGCGACTGCACTGATTCCGTTCCTGCAGAACGACGATGCGAACCGTGCGCTGATGGGTTCCAACATGCAGCGTCAGGCAGTGCCGCTTCTGACAACCGAGGCTCCTGTAGTCGGAACCGGTATCGAAGTAAAGGCAGCCGTTGACTCCGGTGTCTGCGTTGTTGCAAAGAAGTCCGGTACCATCGACTATGTATGCTCCAATCTGATCCGTATGACGGCAGATGACGGCGAGAAGATCGAATACCACCTGACCAAGTTCTCCAGAAGTAACCAGTCCAACTGCTACAACCAGAGACCGATCGTATTTAAAGGCAACCACGTTGAAGCAGGACAGGTAATTGCAGATGGTCCTTCGACATCCGAAGGCGAACTTGCACTCGGTAAGAACCCTCTGATCGGGTTCATGACCTGGGAAGGTTATAACTACGAGGACGCTGTACTGCTGAGTGAACGTCTGGTTATGGATGATGTTTATACCTCCATCCATATTGAAGAATATGAAGCAGAAGCCCGTGATACGAAGCTCGGACCGGAAGAAATCACAAGAGATGTTCCCGGTGTCGGCGACGAAGCGCTCAAGGATCTGGATGACAGAGGTATTATCCGTGTCGGCGCTGAGGTTCGTGCCGGAGATATTCTGGTCGGCAAGGTAACTCCCAAGGGAGAAACCGAGCTGACAGCTGAGGAGCGCCTGCTGCGTGCGATCTTCGGTGAAAAAGCGCGTGAGGTGCGTGATACCTCTCTGAAGGTACCTCACGGTGAATATGGTATTATTGTAGATGCCAAAGTATTTACAAGAGAGAATGGCGATGAGTTGTCTCCCGGTGTAAATCAGGCGGTTCGTATCTATATCGCACAGAAGAGAAAGATCTCTGTCGGCGATAAGATGGCAGGCCGTCATGGTAATAAGGGTGTCGTTTCCCGTGTACTGCCTGTAGAAGATATGCCGTACCTGCCCAACGGTCGTCCGCTGGACATCGTACTGAATCCTCTGGGCGTACCTTCCCGTATGAATATCGGTCAGGTCCTTGAGATTCACCTCTCTCTGGCTGCAAAAGCCCTCGGCTTTAACGTAGCAACCCCGATTTTCAACGGCGCAAACGAAAAAGATATTCAGGATACCCTGGAACTGGCAAACGATTATGTAAACCTGGAATGGGATGAATTTAAAGAGAAGCATGGCGAAGAGCTGCTTCCTGAGGTTCTGGATTATCTGTATGAAAACCGCGATCACAGAAAGCTCTGGAAGGGCGTTCCGATCTCCAAGGAAGGTAAGGTAAGACTGCGCGATGGCCGTACCGGCGAAGAATTCGACAGCATGGTAACCATCGGTCACATGCATTACCTGAAGCTGCACCATCTGGTAGACGATAAGATCCATGCACGTTCTACCGGTCCTTACTCTCTGGTAACACAGCAGCCTCTGGGTGGTAAAGCTCAGTTCGGTGGCCAGCGTTTCGGTGAGATGGAGGTTTGGGCACTGGAAGCATACGGTGCATCCTACACCCTGCAGGAGATCCTGACTGTGAAGTCTGATGACGTAGTAGGACGTGTCAAGACCTACGAAGCGATCATCAAGGGCGACAACATCCCTGAACCCGGTATTCCGGAATCCTTCAAGGTACTGCTCAAAGAGCTGCAGTCCCTCGGCCTGGATGTCAGAGTGCTGCGGGAGGATAATACAGAAGTTGAGATCATGGAAACTGTCGATTACAGCGATACGGATTACCGCTATGAGATGGAAGGAGATTCCAAGGGCTACAACTACAACGAAGAAGAAAATCTGGGCAAGATGGGTTATCAGAAGCAGGAATTCGACTCCGAGAAACAGGAGCTGGTGAACGCAGATGATGATTACACCGAAGATGCTGCAGAGGACGGATTTGAGGAATCTTTTGACGAAGAGTAAGCCGAATCGAAGATATGTAAAGGAGTGCCAAGATGTCTGAAACAAAAAACGAAGTTTATCAGCCGATGACGTTTGATGCGATCAAGATCGGACTTGCGTCCCCGGAGAAGATTCGTGAGTGGTCCAGAGGCGAGGTAACAAAGCCTGAGACGATTAACTACAGAACACTCAAGCCCGAACGGGACGGTCTGTTCTGTGAGCGGATTTTCGGACCCAGCAAGGACTGGGAGTGCCACTGCGGCAAATATAAAAAGATCAGATATAAAGGCGTTGTCTGCGACCGCTGTGGTGTTGAAGTAACCAAGTCCAGCGTCCGCAGAGAGCGTATGGGACATATTGAACTGGCAGCGCCGGTTTCCCATATCTGGTATTTCAAGGGAATTCCGAGCCGGATGGGACTGATCCTGGATCTGTCCCCCCGTGTTCTGGAGAAGGTGCTTTACTTTGCTTCCTATATCGTACTGGACAAGGGCGACACCAATCTGGAATACAAGCAGGTTCTTTCCGAGAAAGAATACCAGGATGCAAGAGAAACCTGGGGCAACCGTTTCCGTGTCGGCATGGGTGCAGAATCCATTAAGGAGCTGCTGCAGGCCATCGATCTGGAAACCGAAGCGGTTGACCTGAAAAATGAACTGGTGGATGCAAGCGGACAGAAGCGTGCGAGAATCATCAAGCGTCTGGAAGTTGTAGAAGCGTTCCGTGAGTCCGGCAACCGCCCTGAATGGATGATTCTGGATGCCGTACCGGTAATCCCTCCGGATCTGCGCCCGATGGTACAGCTGGACGGCGGACGTTTTGCAACGTCTGACTTAAATGACCTGTACAGAAGAATCATCAACCGTAACAACCGTCTGAAGAGACTGCTGGAGCTGGGTGCTCCGGATATCATCGTTCGCAACGAGAAGAGAATGCTGCAGGAAGCGGTAGACGCTCTGATCGATAACGGCAGAAGAGGCCGTCCGGTAACCGGCCCCGGTAACCGTGCACTGAAATCACTGTCTGACATGCTGAAGGGTAAATCCGGTCGTTTCCGTCAGAACCTGTTAGGAAAGCGTGTTGACTATTCCGGACGTTCCGTTATCGTCGTTGGTCCCGAACTGAAAATTTATCAGTGCGGTCTTCCGAAGGAAATGGCAATCGAGCTGTTCAAGCCCTTTGTAATGAAGGAGTTGGTAAGCAGAGGCATTTCCCAGAACATCAAAAATGCGAAGAAGTTGGTAGAACGGCTGGATACGCAGGTTTGGGACGTTCTGGAAGATGTCATCAAAGAGCATCCGGTTATGCTGAACCGTGCACCTACACTGCACAGACTGGGTATCCAGGCATTTGAGCCGATCCTTGTAGAAGGTAAGGCAATCAAGCTGCATCCCCTTGTTTGTACCGCGTTCAACGCCGACTTCGATGGTGACCAGATGGCTGTACACCTTCCGCTTTCTCAGGAAGCACAGGCAGAGTGCCGTTTCATGCTGCTGTCTCCCAACAACCTGTTGAAGCCTTCCGATGGCGGACCGGTAGCCGTACCTTCCCAGGATATGGTCCTTGGTATTTATTACCTGACCCAGGAGCGTCCCGGTTCTGTCGGCGAAGGAAAATACTTCAAGAGCGTAAACGAAGCCATTCTGGCTTATGAAAATAAAGCCTGCACCCTGCATTCCCGCATCCATGTCCGCATGAGCAAGGTCAATGCAGAGGGCGAGACCGTAACAGGATTCGTAGAATCCACACTGGGCAGATTTATCTTCAACGAGATCCTGCCTCAGGATCTGGGCTATGTAGACCGTACCCAGCCGGAAAACTTCTTAAAGCTGGAGGTTGACTTCCATGTTGGTAAGAAGCAGTTAAAGCAGATTCTGGAAAAAGTAATCAACACCCACGGCGCTTCCAAGACCGCAGAGGTTCTGGATGACGTTAAGGCAATCGGTTACAAGTATTCCACCAGAGCTGCCATGACCGTATCCATTTCCGATATGACTGTGCCTGCACAGAAGGCAGAGATGCTGGCTGAGGCTCAGAAGACTGTAGATAAGATCGGCAGAAACTTCCGCCGTGGTCTGATCACAGAAGAAGAGCGTTACCGTGCCGTTGTCGAGACCTGGCAGGAAACCGATAAAGAGCTGACCGACGTACTGTTAAAGGGTCTGGATAAATACAACAACATCTTCATGATGGCGGACTCCGGTGCCCGTGGTTCCAACCAGCAGATCAAGCAGCTGGCAGGTATGCGTGGTCTGATGGCGGATACAACCGGTCGTACGATCGAGCTGCCCATCAAGTCCAACTTCCGTGAAGGTCTGGACGTACTGGAATACTTCATGTCTGCCCATGGCGCACGAAAAGGTATGTCCGATACCGCTCTGCGTACTGCGGACTCCGGTTATCTGACCCGTCGAATGGTAGACGTATCCCAGGAGCTGATCATCCGTGAGATCGATTGTGCAGAAGGCAAGGATAAGATTCCGGGCATGTCTGTAAAAGCGTTCATGGACGGCAAGGAAACCATCGAAGGCTTAAAAGACAGAATTACAGGACGCTATTCCTGTGAAGACATTTATGATAAGGACGGCGAGCTGATCGTCGGTGCAAACCACATGATCACACCCGGCCGTGCAAAACGGATTATGGAAACAGGTGTCAATAAGAAGGGCGAGCCTGTGGAGGAAGTGAAGATCCGTACCATCCTGACCTGTCGTTCCAAGAGCGGTATCTGTGCAAAGTGCTACGGCGCGAACATGGCGACCGGCGAAGCGGTACAGGTTGGTGAAGCAGTTGGTATTATTGCAGCGCAGTCTATCGGTGAGCCCGGTACACAGCTGACGATGCGTACCTTCCATTCCGGCGGTGTCGCTGGTGACGATATCACACAGGGTCTTCCCCGTGTCGAGGAGCTTTTCGAAGCAAGAAAGCCGAAGGGCCTTGCGATTATCGCAGAGTTCGGCGGAACTGCTGTCATCAAGGATACCAAGAAGAAGCGGGAAATTATCATTACCAATAAGGAAACCGGCGAGAGCAAGACTTACCTGATCCCTTACGGTTCCCGTATCAAGGTTGTTGACGGTCAGGAATTAGAGGCCGGCGATGAGCTGACAGAGGGTTCTGTAAACCCGCACGATCTGTTAAAGATCAAGGGCATCCGCGCCGTTCAGGATTACATGCTTCGTGAAGTACAGCGTGTATACCGTCTGCAGGGTGTAGATATCTGTGATAAGCATATCGAGGTTATCGTTCGCCAGATGCTGAAGAAGATCCGCATCGAGGAAAGCGGCGATACCGAATATCTGCCCGGCACAATGGTTGACGTTCTGGATTACGAGGACTTAAACGAAGAGCTGATCGCAGCCGGCAAGAAGCCTGCTGAGGGCAAACAGGTAATGCTCGGTATTACCAAGGCTGCTCTGGCAACCAACTCCTTCCTGTCTGCTGCATCCTTCCAGGAAACCACGAAGGTTCTGACGGAAGCAGCGATCAAGGGTAAGGCTGATCCACTGATCGGTCTGAAGGAAAACGTTATTATCGGTAAGCTGATTCCTGCTGGTACCGGTATGAAACGTTACCGCGATGTCAAGTTAAATACGGATGCGATGATTGCCGCTGAGGAAGCAGAGCGCGCAGCCAGAGCAGAAGAGGAAGCGAGACTTGCTGCAGAAGCTACAGCAGCGGAAAAGAAATCCAAAGAGGATGACGAGCTGCTGGAAGAAACCGCTGACGAAGATGTAACCGATGAAGAACTGCCCGAAGACGAAGCAATTCTGGACGAGGACATCGATGAGGAACTGGACGAGGAAGCCGAAGAAGAAGAAAACGGCGAGGAGTAATCTGACCCGGGCGTTTCCTTCAACAATAAAAAGTACACCTTGCAAAAATGCCGGTGTCGTACACAATAGAATGCACGCTCCGCGAACCTTCTATTGTTACAAATGAAGAAACAGAGCAGGCGGATGTTCCTCAAAATGAGCATCCGCCTGTTTTCTTATCGTATAGGAAACTTCGTTTCCATACGATAAGAAACGCTCCGCGCGGATCGCACTGCAGCGGAATGGAAGAATGTCGCTTGCGCGACCCGCCGCAGGCGGAGAATCCTGCTGATTTTATTTTGATGCGCGAAAATTGCTGTAAAACAGCGGTTTTATCCTGATAGAACCGCAGGTTGAGTGCAGCTTGTCCCTGGACATAGTTGCGCATAGCTACGCATGAAAGAAAACCTTTGCTATGTATGAATAAGACCGGAGAACCGGTCAAGAATAGAGCAAGAGAGAAAAATCGCAGGAGGTGAAACAGAATGCCAACATTTAACCAGTTAGTAAGAAAAGGACGTCAGACATCTGTAAAGAAGTCTACAGCACCGGCTCTGCAGAGAGGTTACAACTCCCTTCACAAGAAGGCAACCGATACCTCTTCCCCGCAGAAGAGAGGCGTGTGCACAGCTGTTAAGACAGCGACTCCTAAAAAGCCTAACTCCGCTCTTAGAAAGATCGCCAGAGTACGTCTTTCCAACGGAATCGAAGTAACCAGCTACATTCCCGGTGAAGGCCACAATCTGCAGGAGCACTCCGTTGTTCTGATCAGAGGCGGACGTGTTAAGGACTTACCTGGTACCAGATACCACATCATCAGAGGTACCCTGGATACCGCAGGCGTTGCAAACAGACGTCAGGCAAGATCCAAATACGGCGCTAAGAGACCTAAAGCCGCTAAGAAATAATCCGCGGTAGCTGGAAGTACCACAAACGGAAACTAATTTTAAGTGTTGGAATTCTTATGCAGAGAAATCTGCAGTTCGCTTACGCGATGAGATAGACCGCACGAACACATTAGATGACACATGTGAGTACCGATGAATTAATTGAGATGATTAAGGAGGGAAGAAACGTGCCACGTAAAGGACATATTCAGAAAAGAGACGTATTAGCAGATCCTTTATACAACGACAAGGTTGTAACCAAGCTGATCAATAACATCATGCTGGATGGTAAGAGAGGCGTTGCACAGAAGATTGTATACGGCGCATTTGCAAGAGTAGAAGAAAAAGCCGGCAAACCGGCTCTGGAAGTATTTGAAGAGGCAATGAACAACATCATGCCTGTTCTGGAAGTCAAAGCAAGACGTATCGGCGGCGCAACCTATCAGGTGCCGATCGAAGTCAGAGCTGACAGACGTCAGGCTCTCGGTCTTCGCTGGCTGACCATGTTCTCCCGCAAAAGAGGCGAGAAGACCATGGAAGAGAGACTGGCTAACGAGATCCTGGATGCATCGAACAATACCGGTGCTTCCGTGAAGAGAAAAGAAGACGTTCATAAGATGGCTGAAGCGAACAAGGCATTCTCTCATTACAGATTCTAATCGAATCTGTAATGCAGAAGAGCGTTGCAGTTGCTTCTGGCTGATTCAATTAGGAGGAAAAACCTTTGGCTGGAAGAGAATATCCCTTAGAGAGAACCAGAAATATCGGTATTATGGCTCACATCGATGCTGGTAAAACTACCACCACCGAGCGTATCCTGTATTATACCGGTGTTAACTATAAAATTGGTGATACTCATGAAGGTACTGCAACCATGGACTGGATGGCTCAGGAGCAGGAGAGAGGTATTACAATTACTTCTGCTGCTACCACCTGTCACTGGACCTTGCAGGAAAATTGCAAAGCAAAGCCCGGCGCAGAAGAGTGTCGTATCAATATCATTGATACCCCTGGACACGTTGACTTCACAGTAGAAGTTGAGCGTTCCCTGCGTGTACTGGACGGCGCTGTCGGCGTGTTCTGTGCAAAGGGCGGTGTAGAACCTCAGTCTGAGAACGTATGGCGTCAGGCTGATACCTACAATGTACCCCGTATGGCATTCATCAATAAGATGGATATCCTGGGTGCAAACTTTTACGGCGCAGTAGAGCAGATCAAAACCCGTCTGGGCAAGAACGCGATCTGTGTTCAGCTGCCTATCGGCAAGGAAGATGATTTCAAGGGAATCATCGACCTGTTTGAAATGAAAGCCTACATCTACAATGACGATAAGGGCGATGATATTTCTATTGTTGATATCCCGGAAGATATGAAGGATGAGGCTGAACTGTATCGTTCTGAGCTGGTAGAGAAGATCTGCGAGCTGGATGACGATCTGATGATGGCTTATCTGGAAGGTGAGGAGCCCTCTGTTGACGAGCTGAAAGCAGCTCTGAGAAAAGGCACCTGCGAATGTACCGCTGTTCCGGTATGCTGCGGAAGCGCATACAAGAACAAGGGCGTACAGAAGCTTCTGGATGCAATCGTAGAGTATATGCCTTCTCCTCTTGATATCCCTCCGATTAAAGGTGTGGATCTGGAAGGCAACGAGGTTGTCAGACATTCTTCTGATGAAGAGCCGTTCTCTGCTCTGGCATTCAAGATCATGACAGACCCCTTCGTAGGTAAGCTTGCTTACTTCCGTGTGTATTCCGGTACTATGAACGCTGGTTCTTATGTGCTGAATGCAACAAAAGATAAAAAGGAACGTGTTGGACGTATCCTGCAGATGCATGCAAACAAGAGAATGGAGCTGGAAAAGGTTTATTCCGGTGATATCGCTGCTGCAGTAGGCTTTAAGTTTACTACAACCGGTGATACCATCTGTGATGAGCAGCATCCGGTAATCCTGGAGTCCATGGAATTCCCTGAACCCGTTATTGAGCTGGCAATCGAGCCTAAGACCAAAGCAGGTCAGGATAAGATGGGCATTGCTCTTGCAAAGCTTGCAGAAGAAGATCCTACCTTCCGTCAGCATACCGATCAGGAGACAGGCCAGACCATCATCGCCGGCATGGGCGAGCTGCATCTGGAGATCATCGTAGACCGTCTGCTGCGTGAATTCAAGGTAGAGGCTAATGTAGGTGCTCCTCAGGTTGCTTACAAAGAGACCTTTACCAAGGCCGTTGATGTGGACAGCAAGTATGCGAAGCAGTCCGGTGGTCGTGGTCAGTATGGTCACTGTAAAGTTAAGTTCGAGCCTATGGATCCTAACGGCGAGGAAACCTTCAAGTTCGAGTCCACCGTTGTCGGCGGCGCGATCCCGAAGGAATATATCCCTGCTGTAGGCGAAGGTATCGAAGAGGCTACAAAGGCTGGTATTCTGGGCGGCTTCCCGGTTCTGGGTGTACATGCAAATGTATACGACGGTTCCTACCATGAAGTCGACTCCTCTGAAATGGCATTCCACATCGCTGGTTCCCTTGCATTCAAGGAAGCTATGCAGAAGGGTAATCCGGTTCTGCTGGAGCCTATCATGAAGGTTGAAGTAACCATGCCTGAAGAATACATGGGTGATGTAATCGGTGATATCAACTCCCGCCGTGGACGTATCGAAGGTATGGACGATATCGGCGGTGGTAAGATGGTAAAGGCTTACGTACCGCTTGCTGAGATGTTCGGTTACTCCACAGACCTGCGTTCCAAGACTCAGGGTCGTGGTAACTACTCCATGTTCTTTGAGAGATATGAACAGGTTCCGAAGAACGTACAGGAGAAGGTACTGGCAGCAAAAGCAAAATAATCTGATTTGTTGTTGCAGTTTACTTGCAGCTTTCCGGGTACAGGTTCCATGTCCGCATGAGAAACTGTGCAGAGGAAGAAGTTTACACCGCGAAATTGTACTTGAAAATCCAGCTATTATCGAATATAATCAATAATAGCTGGTTCAAATTAAAACTAACTCACTGAATTAAGGAGGATTACAAGAAATGGCTAAAGCTAAATTTGAAAGAACAAAGCCCCATTGTAACATTGGTACCATCGGCCACGTTGACCATGGTAAAACAACTCTGACCGCTGCTATTACTAAGGTTCTTCATGAGAGACTGGGTACCGGCGAAACAGTTGCTTTCGATAATATCGATAAGGCTCCCGAAGAAAGAGAACGTGGTATCACCATTTCTACCGCTCACGTTGAATACGAGACCGAGAAGAGACATTACGCACACGTTGACTGCCCTGGACATGCTGACTACGTTAAGAACATGATCACTGGTGCAGCTCAGATGGACGGCGCTATCCTGGTTGTAGCTGCAACTGATGGTGTTATGGCTCAGACCAAAGAGCACATCCTGCTGTCCCGTCAGGTAGGCGTTCCTTACATCGTTGTTTTCCTGAACAAGTGCGATATGGTAGACGACGAGGAACTGCTTGAGCTGGTTGAGATGGAAGTTACCGAGCAGCTGGAAGAGTACGATTTCCATGACTGCCCGATCATCAGAGGTTCTGCTCTGAAGGCTCTGGAAGATCCTAACAGCGAGTGGGGCGACAAGATCCTTGAGCTGATGCACACTGTTGACGAGTACATTCCGGATCCTAAGCGTGACACCGACAAGCCTTTCCTGATGCCTGTCGAGGACGTATTCACCATCACAGGTCGTGGTACTGTTGCTACTGGCCGTGTTGAGAGAGGCGTTCTGCATCTGAATGATGAAGTAGAAATCGTTGGTATCAAAGAAGAGACCAAGAAGACTGTTGTAACCGGTATCGAAATGTTCCGTAAGATGCTGGATGAGGCACAGGCTGGTGATAACATCGGCGCTCTGCTGCGTGGTATTCAGAGAACTGAAATCGAAAGAGGACAGGTTCTGGCAAAACCCGGCACTGTTACCTGCCACCACAAATTCACCGCTCAGGTTTACGTTCTGACCAAGGATGAAGGCGGCCGTCATACACCTTTCTTCAACAACTACAGACCTCAGTTCTACTTCCGTACAACTGACGTTACCGGCGTTTGCGAACTGCCTGCTGGCACAGAGATGTGCATGCCTGGTGATAACGTAGAGATGACCATCGAACTGATCCATCCCGTAGCTATGGAGCAGGGTCTTACCTTCGCTATCCGTGAAGGCGGCAGAACCGTTGGTTCCGGCCGTGTAGTTTCCATCATCGAGTAATTCGAACATAGGAAATAAAATTTTAAATATTGTGCTCAAGCGTAAGATGCCCGTAGAACTTCGGTTCTACGGGTTTTTCTGTTCCACAGTTCACTTGAAACATTCTATTGTCATGAATCGCATCTTCGCTGCTTTGCAGCTCTTTTTACTCATAAAATGGCGCGTGAATTTCCAATACCGCATATTGACGTGCCTGTTTGCAGGGTGGTATAATTCATTACATATGGACTGATATCGCAAAAGGAGATGTGAGAATACAGATGCAGGGAAGAACACACAACTGCGGCCAGCTCAGACTGGAAAACGCAGGAGAAAAAGTAACTCTGGTCGGATGGTTTGAGAACATCCGTAAGGTGAGCAAAAACCTCGGATTTGTTATCCTGAGAGATTTTTATGGAACGACACAGATCGTCGTTGAAACAGAAGATCTGATGGAGCAGTTTTCTGCAATCAATACAGAGTCTACCATTGAAGTAACAGGAACCGTGCGGGAGCGCAGCTCGAAGAACCCGAAGCTGGCAACCGGGGATATTGAAGTAGTTCCCGAAACCGTTAAGGTACTGGGCAAATGCCAGTATCAGGAGCTTCCGTTCCAGATTAACCGTTCGAAAGAAGCAGATGAAAATACAAGACTGAAATACCGTTATTTGGATCTCAGAAATCCGGAGGTAAAATCCAAGATCGTATTAAGAAGCAAGATTGTAGCAGATCTTCGTTCTGCAATGGTTGCCCATGATTTCATGGAAATTACAACGCCGATCCTGACCTGCTCTTCTCCGGAGGGTGCAAGAGACTATCTGGTTCCTGCCAGAAAGCATCCGGGTAAGTTTTACGCGCTGCCCCAGGCTCCGCAGCAGTTCAAGCAGCTGCTGATGGCTTCCGGCTTTGACCGTTATTTCCAGATTGCTCCCTGTTTCAGAGACGAGGATGCGAGAGCAGACCGTTCTCCGGGTGAATTCTATCAGCTGGATATGGAAATGGCATTTGCCAATCAGGAAGATGTCTTTGCTGTTCTGGAAGACGTTCTTCCTCCGATTTTTGCAAAGTATGGTATTTATCATGAAGCCTCTACTGCTCCCTTCAAACGGATTCCCTACAGAGAGGCCATGGAGAAATACGGCTCCGATAAGCCAGATTTGAGAATCAGCCTGCTGGTCCAGGATGCGACAGAAGCTCTGGCAGACTGCGGCTTTGAACCCTTTGCAGGCAAGACGGTAAAGGCTGTCGTAGCGCCTGATTTCAAGGGTACCAGAAAGCAGATCGATAAGATGTGCGCAGAAGTAGAAGTGATCAGCGGTCAGAAGGCATACTGGTTTAAGATGGATGAAAACGGTGAGCTGGCTGGCGGTATTGCGAAGTTCTTGCAGGAAAAGAAGGACGCTGTTATAGAAGCTCTCGGCTTAAAGAATGGTGACTTTGTAGCACTGAGTGCAGGTACCCTGGGCGCAGCACAGAAGACTGCAGGTGTTATCCGCAAGGTGGTTGGCACATCCTTCGATGGCTATATGAAAAAAGAATGCTATGAGTTCTGTTGGGTTGTTGATTTCCCGATGTACGAAATCGGCGAAGAGTCCGGCGAACTGGAATTTTGCCACAATCCTTTCTCCATGCCCCAGGGCGGCGTAGAAGCGCTGGAGAATCAGGATCCGCTGGAGATTCTGGCATATCAGTACGATCTGGTCTGCAACGGAATTGAGTTGTCTTCCGGTGCGGTGCGTAACCACGATCCTGAGATCATGGTAAAAGCGTTCCAGCTGGTTGGACTGGGCGAAGAAGATGTGAAAGCGAAATTCCCTGCTATGTACAATGCATTTTGCTACGGCGCACCGCCGCACGCAGGGATTGCTCCCGGCGTAGACCGTATGGTTATGCTTATTGCAGGTGAAGACAGCATCCGCGAGATTATTCCGTTCCCGATGAACAAGAATGCTCAGGACGTTATGATGGGCGCTCCTGCAGAGGTAGACGAGAAGCAGCTGAGAGAGGTTCATATCAAGATCAGCGCTCCGGAGAAGCAGTAAGTAAGAAAACAATAGAATGCACGCTCTGCGAGCATTCTATTGTCATGAATAAAAACGTGCGGAACACTTTCCGATCGAAGGTGTTTCGCACGTTTTGTTGTTTCGGACAATAGAATATTCGCAGAGCATGCATCATTCTATTGTACGAGAAAATAGAATATTCGCAGGGATTGGGATCAGCTGTAGCTGATAACAACCTTATGCCTGCGTGCCAAAGCAATGCGGAAGCAGCAAAACTCTGAAATGGCACAGAGTTTATCGGCAAGGCTGATTAACCATGCCTCCCGGCTTTCGGGAAGAGGTCCAAGCGGAAACATGTGGGACAGGATCGCCTGTCGCTCTTTGTCGGAAATCAGGAAATGCCTTTCGCTGGTGCTGGCGGCCACTCTGGGATGATAGTAGGCCTGTATTTCCCCTTTGGGAAGCTTATCTTTGAAATCGTAAACACAGAAGTCATGAAGAAGTCCGGCCCGGGCAGCTGTTTGGGCATCCCATCCGAGCTTTCTGGCAATGAGCCAGGAGATATAAGAAACGTTCAGACTGTGCATGAAGCGGGTTGTCTGAAAATGCTGCTTATACCGTTGAAGCTTTTTGAATTCGGGATTGTCCAGAATGCTCTGTACCAGACCGCGGTACTCGGCGCTGATATCATCCGCGACTGTAATCTCCATCGGCTGTCACATCCTTTCCGGCGGGAACGAGTACGGATTTTCCGTGGTTTAAAAAGCGGAGAACCGTTGTTCCTCCTGCTTTTAAGTATACTGCACCGGGAGTGAAAAACAAGTGGAAAAGACTGGATTTCACGAAGATTTTATAAACGGTGCGGGGAAAACTGTAACTGCTGAAATTTTCTTTTACATGGAATCAGAGCCTTCCGACAAGCAGATTTTGTACTTGCCGAAAGGCTCTGAGGAAATTTTAATCTTTCATGGAAATATTCTGGCTGACGAGCCCGTGCCATACCACGCTGCCGGAAGAAAGCGTTGCGGGAACGTCGATCAGGCGCTGATTTTCGGAGCCGCGGAATGCAAGGCTGATGTTTTTCTGAGCCTCGATAAATTCCCCATCAACGAGGACATCGAGCAGCGAAAGCATCTCATCCGTGCATTCGCACCGGGCACGGCTTTCGGACAAAAGATCTGATTCCAGGGTATAGCCGGTATAGCACCAGATTGTTTTATCGGGATACTGCGCACGGACTTTTTTCAGGAAAGGGACAAGCGCCCGCTGGTTATCCGGTTCAAACGGTTCTCCGCCCAGCAGGGACAGTCCGTCGATATAATCCGGGGAAAGCAGCGTAAGCAGTTTGCTTTGCGCCTGTTCATCGAATGGGGAGCCGTAGGAAAAGCTCCAGGTTTCCGGGTTGAAACAGTTATGGCAGTGATGAGTGCAGCCGGAGACGAAAAGGGAAACTCGCACGCCCTCTCCGTTTGCAATATCACAGTTTTTGATTGTACCGTAGTTCATTATAGATGAAGCACCCTCTCTTTAATTTCCTGCGTCCGTCCCTGATTCCAGAACTGAGTGCCAATATAGCCGCAGGTACGCCTTGCGACGTTTAATTTGTTCTGATCGGTGCAGCCGCATTTCGGACATTTCCAAATGAGCTTTTTGTGTTCGTCCTCAACGATCTGAATTTCGCCGGTATAACCGCATTCCTGGCAATAGTCGCTCTTGGTGTTCAACTCCGCGTACATAATGTTGTCGTAGATGAAGCGCATGACCTGAATGACAGCCGGGATGTTGTCCTGCATGTCGGGAACCTCCACATAGCTGATGGCCCCGCCGGTGGAAAGTGCCTGGAACTGGGACTCGAATTTCAGCTTGGAAAAAGCGTCGATTGGCTCGGTAACGTGCACATGGTAGCTGTTGGTGATATAGTTCTTGTCCGTTATGCCCTCAATGATGCCGAAACGCTTCTGCAGGCATTTGGCGAACTTGTAGGTTGTACTTTCGATGGGAGAACCGTAAATGGAGAACGCGATATTGGTTTCCCGTTTCCATTTGTTGCAGGCATCGTTCATGTGCTGCATGACTTCCAGTGCGAAGGGGGTCGCTTCCGGATCGGTGTGGGATTTCCCGGTCATGTATTTGACACATTCGTACAGACCTGCATAGCCAAGGGAAATCGTGGAGTAGCCGCCGTAGAGCAGCTTGTTGATCGTTTCGCCTTTTTTGAGACGGGCAAGAGCACCGTACTGCCAGAGGATCGGGGCAGCGTCAGATAACGTACCCTCCAAACGTTTATGGCGAAGCATCAGGGCGCGATAGCACAAATCAAGACGCTCGTCGAAAATTTCCCAGAATTTCTTGAAATCCCCGCCGGAGGAAAGTGCGACGTCGGGCAGGTTGATGGTCACGACACCCTGGTTGAAGCGGCCGTAGAATTGGTAATTGCCGTTTTCATCCTTCCAAGGACTCAGGCAGCTGCGGCAGCCCATAACGGGGAAGCAGTTGCCTTCTTTTAATTCTTTCATTTTCTTTTCAGAAATATAATCAGGAACCAGACGCTTTGCAGTACATTTTGCTGCAAGCTGTGTCAGGTAGAAGTATTCGGAATCCTCTTCCACGTTGTCGTCTTCGAGCACATAGATCAGCTTGGGGAACGCGGGGGTAATCCAGACGCCGGCTTCGTTCTTGACACCCTGGTAGCGCTGTTTTAAGGTTTCTTCGATAATCAGTGCGAGATCCTTTTTTTCCTGCGCATTTTTTGCCTCATTCAGATACATGAAGACCGTCAAAAACGGTGCCTGGCCGTTTGTGGTCATCAGGGTAATGATCTGGTACTGAATGGTCTGTACGCCCTTGGTGATCTCACGATGCAGGCGGGTTTCCACGATATCGTTGAGCTGCTGGGGAGTCGCCTGGGCATTGAGAATTTTCATTTCTTCGGCAACTTCGGTGCGGATCTTTTCCCTGGAAACCTGTACGAAAGGCGCGAGGTGCGCGAGGGAAATACTTTGTCCGCCGTACTGGTTGCTTGCCACCTGCGCGATGATCTGTGTCGCGATGTTGCAGGCTGTGGAAAAGCTGTGGGGCTTTTCAATTTTGGTTTCGCTGATGACGGTACCGTTCTGCAGCATGTCCTCGAGGTTTACGAGGTCGCAGTTGTGCATGTGCTGTGCGAAGTAGTCGGAATCGTGAAAGTGGATCAGACCCTTCTGGTCGGCCTCTACGATGTCGGAAGGCAGCAAAAGACGCTGGGTTAAGTCACGGCTGACTTCACCTGCCATGTAGTCACGCTGTACGCTGTTGACCGTAGGGTTTTTGTTGGAATTTTCCTGTTTTGCCTCTTCGTTGTTGCATTCGATCAGCGAAAGGATCCGGGTATCCGTGGTGTTGGATTTGCGGATCAAAGAGCGCTGATAGCGGTACTGGACATAGTGCTTCGCGAGGTCGAAAGCGCCGGTTGCCATGATCTGGTTTTCTACCATATCCTGTACTTCTTCTACGGATACAGCGCGCCCGATCTTGTTGCATTTATATTCGACATAGTCTGCGATATCGTGAATCTGTTCCGGAGAAAGTCTGGTTCCTTCCTCAGAGTTGTTGGCCTTTGTAATGGCCGCCACAATTTTTTCGGAATCGAAAGTGGCTTCAGAGCCGTTCCTCTTGATGATTTTCATAGTCTCCCTCTCCTTTTTCGTGCAAAAATCCCGGAAAACCGGAGTAAATGACAGCTTCTCGAGATTTAACATAAAATCTGACATGCACTGGCAGTGTTCTTCTACTGTGGAGTGCAAGGATTATTATATAACTGAAGTCCTGATAAAATAGTTGCACGGGCAACAAGTATAGGATATAATACAAAATATAGTGGTTTGCACAAAAATTGACTACATGATGGTGTGAAAATATGGAACAATTTATTGGCTTTTGGGACTTGACAAAAAAACAGCAGGAGCGTTTGGCAGCGGACGGGATGTTGAATATCCGCACATTCGGAAAGCGTCAGGTGTTGATGAATCAGGACGACGATGCGGACAATGTGGGCGTTATGCTGAGCGGAACCGCCTTTTTGGAGAGTATGAATCAGGAGGGACAGCGGCGGATTCTGGATTATTATGAGCCGAAGGAGTGTTTTACACGGAAATGCTTCCCGGATGTGGAGGGCGTATGCTACGTCATTTCGCGTTCCAGTTGCCAGGTCGCTTTTTTGAATGACAGAAAGCTGTCGTCGGCTTATAAAAAATATGAAAAGCGCGGGCAGCTTCTGGAGGAAATTCTGCTGGGAACCCAGAAACGTGCGCTGATGCACGCAGATGTGCTGGGACAGAAGACGCTGCGGCAGAAGTTGATGACGTATTTTCTGTTTTTGAACCGCCGGAAGGGCAGAGATGGTTTTTCTTTGCCATTTTCCTATACGGACTGCGCGGATTATCTGTTTGTGGATCGCAGCGCGATGATGCGCGAGCTGGGACGGATGAAGGAGGAAGGGCTGATTCGGACGGAAGGGAAGAAAATCTGGCTGGAGGAGAAAAAACTGCGGTGAAGATATCAGGGAGAAGGGAAGATAAAAAAACAACAGCTATTATAGGTAGAATTCGCAAAGATGTGGGGGCATATTGGGGTTTTGCTGTCGTGTTTGTTTTGTATGATATTGCAGCGCATGCGATGTTTCATGCGTTCTGTCCCTCCGTGTTTTTATTTGGTCTGCCTTGTCCCGGCTGTGGGATGACACGGGCGGTGTTCTTTTTTATCACAGGGCAGTTTCAGAGGGGAATGCAGATGAATCCGCTGGGGCTTCTGTGGATTCTATGGGCTGCTTATCTGGTGGTTATGCGGTATGGGTTTGGGAAAAAAGCGAAAGGGCTGATGACGGCTGCGGGCGTGATTGTAGTGCTGATGGTTGCAGTCTATTTGTATCGAATGTATTGCTTCTTCCCCGGAGAGCCGCCGATTAGCTACACATCAGGCAGTCTGGCGGAGCGGCTTATTCCGGGGTATCGGAAGTGGATTCTGGGATTGGTTCGAATGCTGCAGGGGTGAGAGACGCTGCGTTACTCATGACAATAGAATGCTCGCAGAGCGTGCATTCTATTGTTTGCTCCAGCGTCCGGACGCACCGCAGGGCAGCACCAGTCCGTTGTCTGTAACGGGCAGTCCGATTTCGGATGCTTCGGTGTGTCCGCCGAATTTTGGCGTAATGGCAGTCTGCATCATATAGTTTAAAACAGCAGGCTGTAGACCGGTTGTATAGGAGTTGATCAGGAAAAAGAGCGGGTCATCGGACAGAATCTGAGTCGTCAGTTCGATGAAGGGATAGATGCTCTCTTCAATTTTCCAGATTTCGCCTTTAGGACCTCTGCCGTAGGAGGGAGGATCCATGATGATGCCGTCATAGTGGTTGCCGCGGCGGATTTCGCGTTCGACAAATTTTACGCAGTCATCTACGAGCCAGCGGATCGGAGCATCGGAAAGACCGGAAGCCGCTGCGTTTTCTTTTGCCCAGGTAACCATGCCCTTGGAAGCGTCCACATGGGTGACTGCTGCGCCTGCCTTAGCTGCGGACAGGGTAGCGCCGCCGGTATAGGCGAACAGGTTCAGCACTTTAACCGGGCGGCCAGCGTTGGCAATCAGGTTGCCAAACCAGTCCCAGTTTGTTGCCTGTTCCGGAAACAGACCGGTATGTTTGAAGCTAAACGGCTTTAAACGGAAGGTCAGTTCGCGGTAATGGATGCTCCATTCCTCGGGCAGATTGAAAAATTCCCATTCGCCGCCGCCCTTGGAGCTGCGATGATAATGGCCGTTTTTCTTTTTCCAGCCGGGATTTTTGCGGGGGGTATTCCAGATGACCTGCGGATCGGGACGCACGAGAAGATAATCTCCCCAGCGTTCCAGCTTTTCTCCGCTGGAGGTATCCAGCACTTCATAATCTTTCCATTGATCTGCGATCCACATATTTTTATTCCTCATTTCGTAAGTAATATAGTTACAGGAATTATCTGCAAAGTATCCGGGCAAAACTGCATTTGTGCGTGCATGCACAGGATAATAATACGAGATAATCATACAGGAAGTGGGTCCAAAAAGCAATCCTTCTATTGCTGGAGTGTAGCAATGAAAAAAATCGTTACTGTTCACCCACTTAAAATTTCCACATCCGGCATAAATTCAGAAATTCCTCTGCGGAGGACGAAAGGTATTTGTTGCGGTGCCGGATCAGGTATAGGCTGCGGGTCAGGATGTCGGGAGGAAGCGGAAGGGAGACAAGATCTCCGGATTTCAGTGCATCCCGGACGAGAAGCTCCGGTAAAATTGCGATGCCGAGACCGTTTTGGGCGGCGCGGATGAGGGCGAGGGTGCTGACGCTTTCCCAGACGGGCGTGATCTGGATACCGCCGGATAAAAAGAGACTTTCGACGATTTCTCTGCCGGCACTGCCCGGTTCGCGTAAAAGGAGGGGGCAGGAAGCAGCGTCGGCGAGGGTGACCGTCCGGTTGGCGGCAAGCGGATGGCCGGGAGCTGCGACCATGCAGAGCGTATCGGCAGAAAAGACCTCTGAAATGATTTCCGGGTGAGTGACAGTGCCTTCGACCAGGGCAAAATCCAGCTGATTGTCGACGACTGCCTGCTCGATTGTGCCGGTATTTTTGACCGTTACATAGATTTTGATTTCCGGGTGCTGCTCCTGATAGGCTTTGACAAGGGAGGGGAGCAGGCAGGTACCGAGAGTGATGCTGGAGCCAATATGGAGCGGGGCATTTGCATCCCAGGCGGGAATTTTGTTTTCCATTTCTGAAAAAAGTGACACGATATGGAGTGCATATTCATAGAAGCGATGTCCGTTCTCCGTCGGGTAAATCCGTCGAGAGAGGCGGTCGAACAGGCGGATATGATAATATTCTTCCAGCTCCCTGATTGCCAGACTGACGGACGGCTGAGCCAGATGCAGGCTGTTCGATGCGAGGGTGATGCTTTTTTGCTGATATACGGCGACAAAAATTTTCATATGACGCAGAGTCATGGCGGTTCCTCCAAGGTGATCGGGTGAAAAATAAGTGTAATCGCTTATTTTCACGCAGCTATTTGTACCGAGGGTGTCAAAAGGCTGCTCCTGTACAGCTTATATAATAAAAATATTATATATTTTATACTATAATACTATTTTACTTATATTTCAAGAAAAGGTATGATAAGAACGATTACAAGAGACTGTACGATGTTAGAAACAAACAGAAGCAGCGGGCATGCGAAAAAGCGTGCGCAGAAATGAGAGGAAAGCATGAAGGAGAAATGGACGAAGATCCGAAAAGTATTTTTTTCCACGCTGTATTTAAGCGCGTTTACCTTCGGCGGCGGATACGTCATCGTCACGCTGATGAAAAAGAAATTTGTAGATGAGCTGCACTGGATCGATGAAGAGGAAATGCTCGATCTGGTGGCGATAGCGCAGTCCGCGCCGGGAGCGATTGCGGTAAACGGTGCAATCGTCGTAGGTTACAAGCTGGCGGGCATCGCAGGGGCACTCGCAGCGATCATTGGAACGATTATTCCGCCGTTTGTGATTTTATCGGTGATCTTTTATTTCTATGCGGCATTCTCTTCCAATTATATTGTAAAAACGGTGCTGGACGGCATGCAGGCAGGCGTCGGAGCGGTCATTGCGTCGGTTGTCTATGATATGGGCAGCGGCATCGTGGCAGGAAAGCAAAAATCATCCCTCGCAATTATGGCGGCAGCGTTCCTTGCGGTCTGCATTTTTAATGTCAACGTGGTCTATGTCGTGATCTTCTGTATCGTGCTCGGAGTGGTACGGACCCTGATCCGGAAGAGAAAGGAGAAAAAGAGATGATTTACTGGCAGCTTTTTCTGAGCTTTTTGCAGATCGGCATGTTCAGCTTCGGCGGCGGCTATGCAGCGCTTCCGCTGATTCAGGAGCAGGTAGTGACGCAGCATGGGTGGCTGTCGAGATCGGAATTTACCGACCTGATTACGATTTCCCAGATGACGCCCGGACCGATTGCAGTCAATTCCGCGACGTTTGTCGGCATCCGGCTGGCAGGCTTTTTGGGAGCGCTGACGGCGACATTTGGCTGTATTTTGCCGTCGTGCATCCTGGTAACGCTGCTGTCCTATCTTTATTTAAAATACCGTAAAATGAGCATGCTGCAGGGCGTGCTGGAAACGCTGCGTCCGGCAGTTGTGTCGATGATCGCGGCGGCAGGCGTATCGATCCTGATCACTGCGTTCTGGAACGACGCGGTGAGCTTTATGTCGACGAAGTGGGATTCGATCGTGATTTTTGTTGTCGCAGTATGGCTGTTAAAAAAGAAAAACTGGAATCCGATTCTTGTGATGGTGCTGAGCGGTTTCGCAAAGCTGGCAGTGCAGGGTGTGCTTGCGCTGGTTGGCATAGTATGATAAGGTAGGAATAGAACAAAGCATCCGGATGCGCTGAGGCGGAGGCACAGTAAAATGTCGTTCAAAGTGCGCAGCCAACAATAGAATGAACGCTCTGCGAGCATTCTATTGTCATGAATAAACGCCGCCGGTCTAGGAACGCGGCAGAAAAGAGGGACGTATGGAGTATCGTGTAAAAACAATATTTAATAAGGAAGAAATCGAATCCTGTCAGCGGTTTTCGATGGATCATTTTATGTGGACATGCCTGCAGAAGCCGGAGGCTTACGGGTGGATGGGCTACCTGAAGGATCAGGGACTTTTCGTGAAGCTGGTCTGCAAAGAAAAGGATCCGAAGCGCGTTTACCACAATTTTATGGATATGGTCTGTGAGGACAGCGCGATGGAGGTTTTCCTTGCATTCCCCGAAAAGGGTGAAGCGCTGACCAACGATGTAATGTATTTAAATTTTGAAGTCAATTCCAACGGTGCGATGTATGCAGCATATGGAAAGGGAAGAAAAGGCCGTAAACCGATGCCGGAGAAATATTTGCAGGTTGTAGACTGTAAAGCGGACAGACAGGAGGACAGCTGGACACTGACTTATCTGATCCCTGAGAGTTATCTGAAGGAAGAGGCAGGAGTGGAAAAGCTGGATGGGGAGACCGAGTTTTACTGTAACTTCTATAAGATAGCCCAGACTCCTGAAATTGAGCATTATGCTTCCTGGTCTCCGATCGATAATCCGACACCGAACTTCCATTTGCCGGTATTCTTCGCGAAGGCACAGATCGTGGAGTAAGTGTGACGAGTTTTTGCCACAGTTCACCGCGCCATTCGCGATACAATAGAATGTACGCTCCGCAAACATTCTATTGTCATGAATCGCAGCTGCGCAGCTTTTGGCTTAGAGTTTTTATCACAGTTCACCGCGCCATTCGCAAAAACGCAGCTGCGCTGCTTTCCGCTGCTTGCGCAGCTCCTTTTGCTCATCGAATGGCGCTCCCTTCGTAACGTCCCACAGGCAGATTTTCGTGTAAACACGAAATCTGCCTGCAGAACGCTACGAATGAACTGTTGTATCGAAAAATGTACAATAAAAGAGAAAAGTTTTTGAAAAAAAGCCTTGCAATTTTGCAGGGCTTACTTTATACTACTAAGTGCTGTGACATGATAGCGAAGAAGCATAAGGTTGCTGCAACGGAAAATACATAATCCCTGCAGGTTTTTATGTGGAGCGAATGTCAAGTTAGTAAACTGACGACAAGTCACTGTACCAGATAACAGCACCTGTCACGAGACAGGGGAAACGACGTGGAGTCCACGATAAGAGAAAGAAAGGATCTTTCAGGGTTGCTTATCAAGAGGACACACACGGGAACGTGTACAGTCACCGCTTGTCGCACTTATCTCAAAAGCGCGAAAAGGAGGCGACTTTTTTTATGGCAAATCAGGTAATGAGGATTACACTGAAAGCTTACGATCATCAGTTAGTTGATGCGTCTGCGAAGAAAATCATCGAAACAGTCAAGAAAAATGGAGCACAGGTGAGCGGACCGGTACCGCTTCCCACTAAGAAGGAAGTAGTTACGATTCTGCGTGCCGTACACAAGTACAAAGACTCCAGAGAACAGTTCGAGCGCCGCACACACAAGAGACTGATCGATATCATTGCACCCACACCCAAGACCGTTGATGCTCTGCAGAGACTGGAAATGCCTGCTGGTGTGTACATCGATATCAAAATGAAAACAAACAAGTAATTGCAAGAACCTCTACAGAGACGTATGAATAGTCCAACTGCTTTAACCACTTCTGATGCAGAAGCAGGAAAGTTGCGAACATTCCGCTATGTAGAAATCAACAGGAGGTCAAACGAACAATGAAAAAAGCGATTTTAGCTACCAAAGTCGGAATGACTCAAATCTTCAACGAAGACGGCGTGCTGATCCCGGTAACCGTACTTCAGGCTGGTCCCTGTGTCGTAACACAGATCAAGACCGTAGAAAATGATGGTTACGAAGCAGTTCAGGTTGGTTTCGTTGATAAGAAAGAAAAAGTTATCAACAGAGACAAGGCTGGCAAGAAGGAAGTCATTCACAGACATGGCGTAAATAAAGCTCAGAAGGGACACTTCGAAAAAGCTGGTGTTTCCTGCAAGAGATATGTAAGAGAATTCCGGTTTGAAAATGCGTCTGAGTACGCACTGGCACAGGAAATCAAAGCTGACATCTTCGCAGCTGGCGACAGAATCGACGCTACTGCAATCAGCAAAGGTAAGGGCTTCCAGGGTGCGATCAAGAGATTTGGTCAGCACAGAGGACCTATGGCTCATGGTTCCAAATTCCATCGTCATCAGGGTTCCAACGGTGCCTGCTCCTCTCCGAGCCGCGTATTCAAGGGCAAGGGAATGCCTGGTCACATGGGCTGCGTAAAGGTTACTGTACAGAATCTGGATGTTGTAAGAGTAGATGCTGACAAGAACCTGATCCTGGTTAAGGGTGCTGTACCCGGACCTAAGAAAGCTCTGGTAACCATCAAAGAGACCGTTAAGGTTGAGGCTTAAAACTGGAAAGGAGGACCACACAGATGGCAAACGTATCTGTTTATAATATGGAAGGCAAGCAGATCGATACAATCGAATTAAACGATGCGGTATTCGGTGTTGAAGTAAACGAACATCTGGTACACATGGCAGTTGTTCAGCAGCTTGCAAACAATCGTCAGGGAACACAGAAAGCAAAGACTCGTTCCGAGGTTTCCGGCGGCGGAAGAAAACCCTGGAGACAGAAGGGAACCGGTCATGCAAGACAGGGCTCCATCCGCGCTCCCCAGTGGACAGGCGGCGGCGTAGTATTCGCTCCCGTACCGAGAGATTATTCCTTCAAGCTCAACAAGAAAGAGAAGAGAGCTGCTCTGAAGTCTGCTCTGACAGACAAGGTTGCAAATGCGAAGCTGATCGTTGTTGACGAGCTGAAGTTCGAAGAAATCAAGACCAAGAATTTTGCACAGGTTATGAAGAACCTGGATGTAAACAACGGTCTGGTTGTTGTAAACGAGAATGATGTAAACGTAATGATGAGCGCAAAGAACATCGCTGATGTAAAGATGGCTCTGCCGAACACCATCAACGTATATGACATCATGAAGGCTGGCAAGGTTGTTCTGACAAAGGACGCTGTTAAGACAATCGAGGAGGTGTACGCATAATGGCAGACATTAAGTACTATGACGTTATCCTCAAACCCGTCATCACTGAGAAGAGCATGGCTGGTATGGGCGAAAAGAAATATACCTTCCTGGTACATCCGGAAGCAAACAAGACCCAGATCAAGGAAGCTGTTGAGAAGATGTTCGAAGGCGCTAAGGTTGCTAAGGTAAACACTCTGAACGCTGACGGTAAGAATAAGAGACGCGGTATGGTAGTTGGTAAGACAGCCAAAACCAAAAAGGCTATCGTAACCCTGACCGCTGACAGCAAAGATATCGAGATCTTCGCTGGTCTGTAAGATGCGATGAAAGGAAGCTAAAAGCAAAATCTTGATACAAAAGCTTCCAGGTAACGATCGAGGGCACGACGAGCGAGAACCTCGAGACTGACGTCTCTCGGTCGCGTTACACGCTTATACGTCTCGCCGATGAGCCCTTTGCTTGTGCAAGCACAGCAAAGCCTCCCCGTCGATCCGTACTCGCTCTGTTCATCGCGAATATGTGCATACAAGCACGATAATAAATAGTAAAGGAGAAATCATCATGGGAATTAAAACATATAATCCCTATACACCTTCCAGAAGAAATATGACTGGTTCTGATTTTTCCGAGATCACAAAGACAACTCCTGAGAAGAGCCTTTGCGTATCTCTGAAGAAGAACTCCGGTCGTAACAATCAGGGTAAGATCACCGTTAGACATCATGGCGGCGGCGTTCGCACCCAGTACAGAATGGTAGACTTCAAGAGATTCAAGGATGGCATTCCGGCAACTGTAGTTGGTATCGAATACGACCCCAACAGAACAGCAAACATCGCACTGATCTGCTACGCAGATGGCCAGAAGGCATATATCATCGCTCCTGAAGGACTGAAAGTAGGCCAGAAGGTCATGAACGGACCGGAAGCTGAAGTAAGAGTAGGCAACTGCCTGCCGTTATCTGAAATTCCTGTTGGTACTCAGGTACACAACATTGAGTTATATCCCGGCAAGGGCGGACAGATGGTTCGTTCTGCAGGTAACAGCGCACAGCTGATGGCGAAGGAAGGCAAATATGCAACCCTGAGACTTCCCTCCGGTGAAATGAGAATGGTTCCGATCGTTTGCCGCGCTACAATCGGCGTTGTAGGCAATGGCGATCACAACCTGATCAACTACGGTAAAGCAGGACGCAAGCGTCACATGGGTATCCGTCCTACCGTTCGCGGTTCCGTTATGAACCCGAATGACCATCCGCATGGTGGTGGTGAAGGTAAGACCGGTATCGGCCGTCCTGGTCCGAGCACTCCTTGGGGCAAACCGGCACTCGGCTTGAAGACCAGAAAGTCTAAAAAGGCTTCTAACAAGCTGATCGTAAGAAGAAGAGACGGTAAGGCTATCAAATAAGGTTAAGGAGGAGAACAACAATGGCAAGATCACTGAAAAAAGGACCGTTCGCTGATGCCAGCTTGCTGAAAAAAGTGGACGCTATGAATGCTGCTGGACAGAAACAGGTTATCAAAACCTGGTCCCGTCGTTCTACAATTTTCCCGTCCTTCGTTGGACACACAATTGCAGTTCATGACGGCCGCAAGCATGTTCCGGTATATGTAACTGAAGATATGGTTGGACACAAACTTGGCGAATTCGTAGCTACCAGAACCTACAGAGGTCATGGTAAAGACGAAAAGAAGTCCAAAGTTAGATAATTGAAAGGAGGTTTTATTCATGGCTAAAGGACATAGATCTCAAATTAAGAGAGAAAGAAATGCGAATAAAGATACAAGACCTTCTGCTAAATTATCCTACGCAAGAGTGTCTGTAACGAAAGCTTGTTTTGTACTGGATGCGATCAGAGGTAAAGATCTGGAGACAGCACTGGCTGTTGTAACCTACAATCCCAGATATGCTTCCAGCCTTGTAAAGAAACTGCTGGAATCTGCAGCAGCAAATGCAGAGAACAACAACGGCATGAAGAGAGAAAACCTTTATGTTGCTGAGTGCTATGCAAACAAGGGACCTACGATGAAGAGAGTTAGACCGAGAGCACAGGGACGGGCTTACAGAATCGAGAAGAGAATGAGCCACATCACTGTAGTGCTTGATGAGAGAAAGTAGGAGGAACGATAATGGGACAGAAGGTTAATCCTCATGGTTTAAGAGTCGGCGTAATCAAAGATTGGGATTCCAGATGGTATGCAGACGCTGAATACGCTGATTATTTAGTAGAAGACTACAACATCAGAAAATTTTTAAAGAAGAAACTGTATTCTGCAGGCGTTTCCAAGATTGAAATCGAGAGAGCGTCCGACAGAGTAAAGGTTATCCTTTATACCGCAAAGCCCGGCGTTGTAATCGGTAAGGGCGGCGCAGAAATCGAAGTAACCAAGAAAGAGCTGTCCAAGCTGACAGATAAAAAGGTTCTGGTTGACATCAAAGAAATCAAGAGACCTGACCGCGATGCACAGCTGGTTGCTGAGAACATTGCACAGCAGCTGGAGAACCGTGTTGCTTTCAGACGTGCTATGAAGTCCTGCATCGGCAGAACCATGAAAACCGGCGCAAAGGGTATCAAGACTGCTGTATCCGGTCGTCTGGGCGGCGCAGATATCGCACGCACCGAGTTCTACAGCGAAGGTACTATTCCGCTGCAGACATTAAGAGCTGACATCGATTATGGATTCGCAGAAGCAGATACAACCTACGGCAAAGTTGGCGTTAAGGTTTGGATCTACAAAGGCGAGGTACTTCCTACAAAAGGAAATAAGGAAGGGAGCGATAAATAACTATGTTAATGCCGAAGAGAGTTAAACGTCGTAAACAGTTCCGCGGCACCATGGCTGGTAAGGCTATGCGCGGCAATACAATCACATACGGTGAATACGGCCTGGTAGCACTTGAGCCCTGCTGGATCAAGTCCAACCAGATCGAAGCAGCCCGTATCGCACTGACACGTTATACAAAGCGTACCGGTCAGGTTTGGATCAAGATCTTCCCTGACAAGCCGGTTACAGCTAAGCCTGCTGAAACTCGAATGGGTTCCGGTAAGGGCGCTCTGGAGTACTGGGTTGCAGTTGTTAAGCCGGGCCGCGTAATGTTCGAAATCGCAGGCGTTCCGGAGGAAGCTGCAAAAGAGGCACTTCGTCTCGCAATGCATAAGCTTCCCTGCAAATGCAAAATTGTGTCGAAAGCTGACTTGGAAGGCGGTGTAGCAAATGAAGTCTAAAACCTATGTAGATGATTTAAAGAATAAAACAGCTGCTGATCTCGCACAGGAACTGACAGCTGCCAAGAAGGAACTTTTCAATTTAAGATTCCAGAACGCAACAAACCAGCTTGACAATACTGCTCGGATCCGCGAAGTTAGAAAGAACATCGCCAGAATCCAGACAGTGATGACACAGAAAGCCAAGGTTGCAGAGTAATATCCAGAAAGGAGTAAACGAACGTGGAACGTAATCTGAGAAAAACACGTACCGGTAAGGTCGTTAGCAATAAGATGGACAAGACAATCGTTGTTGCCATTGAAGATCATGTAAAGCATCCTCTTTACAAGAAGATCGTAAAAGAGACTTACAAGCTGAAGGCACACGATGAGAACAACGAGTGCAACATTGGTGACACCGTGAAGGTGATGGAAACAAGACCGCTGTCCAAGGACAAGAGATGGAGACTTGTTGAGATCATCGAAAGAGCGAAATAATCTACGGCAAGTAATTAAGTTGGAAGGAGAATTATTATGATTCAACAGGAAACGAGACTGAAAGTTGCCGATAACACAGGTGCCAAAGAGATTCTGTGCATCCGCGTTATGGGTGGCTCTACCAGAAGATATGCGAATGTAGGCGATATCATCGTTGCCAGCGTTAAAGATGCAACACCCGGCGGAGTTGTAAAGAAGGGCGACGTTGTAAAGGCTGTTGTAGTTCGTTCCGTAAAGGGCGTTCGTCGTAAAGACGGTTCTTACATTAAGTTTGACGAGAATGCTGCTGTAATCATCAAAGATGACAAGACCCCCAGAGGAACTCGTATCTTTGGGCCAGTAGCTCGTGAGCTTCGTGACAAGCAGTTTATGAAAATTGCTTCTCTGGCTCCGGAAGTATTATAAGGAGGTGCCTTTATGTCTACCATGAAAATTAAAAAGGGCGATACTGTAAAGGTCATCGCCGGCAAAGATAAAGACAAAGAAGGAAAAGTTGTTGCCGTAGATAAGAAGAACGGCAAGGTAACTGTTGAGAAAGTCAACATCATTACCAAGCACACAAAGCCTTCTGCAGCAAACCAGAATGGCGGAATTATCCAGATGGAAGCTCCCATTGATGCATCTAACGTAATGTATCTTCACAATGGGAAAGCAACCCGTATCGGCTTCAAGGTAGAGGACGGCAAAAAGGTTCGTGTTGCAAAGTCCACAGGCGAAGTAATCGATAAATAATTCCGAGGAAGGAGGCTATAAGCGTGAGCAGACTGAAAGACTTATATAAAGACGAGATCGTAGATGCTATGATCAAGAAGTTCGGCTATAAAAACATTATGGAAGTTCCGAAGCTTGACAAGATCGTCATCAACATGGGTGTTGGTGAAGCAAAAGAGAATGCCAAGGTTCTGGATTCCGCAGTAAAGGATCTTGAGACAATTACTGGACAGAAGGTTGTTCTTACCAGAGCGAAAAATTCCGTTGCTAACTTCAAAATCCGTGAGGGTATGCCGATCGGATGCAAGACAACACTTCGCGGCGAGAAAATGTATGACTTCATGGATCGTCTGGTTAACCTTGCACTGCCTCGTGTCCGCGACTTCCGCGGCGTGAGCGCAGATTCCTTCGACGGCAGAGGCAACTATGCTCTGGGCGTTAAGGAACAGCTGATTTTCCCTGAAATCGAATATGATAAGGTGGAAAAGGTTAGAGGTATGGACGTCATCGTAGTTACCACAGCGAAGACAGATGAAGAGGCACGCGAGCTGCTGAGACTGTTCGGCATGCCTTTCGCGAAGTAAGAAGGAGGTAAATGTATTCATGGCTAAAACAGCAATGAAGATTAAGCAGCAGCGTACACCTAAGTTCTCTTCCAGAGAATACACACGTTGCAAGATTTGCGGCCGTCCCCATTCGGTTCTGAGAAAATACGGAATCTGCAGAATTTGCTTCCGTGAACTGGCATACAAGGGACAGATTCCTGGCGTGAAGAAAGCAAGCTGGTAAGAGCTGGTAAGAGAAGGAGGTAAATCACAATGACAATGAGCGATCCTATTGCAGATATGCTTACAAGAATCCGTAATGCAAATACTGCAAAACACGATACAGTAGATGTACCTGCGTCCAAAATGAAGCTGGCTATTGTACAGATCCTGCTGGATGAAGGCTATATTAAAAAATATGATATTCTGGATGAAGGTTCTTTCAAGACCATCCACATCACTCTGAAATACGGTGAAGATAAGAACGACAAGATCATTTCCGGTATCAAGAGAATCTCCAAACCCGGCCTGCGTGTATACGCTGGTAAGGAAGAGCTTCCCCGCGTACTGGGCGGTCTTGGTATCGCAATCATTTCCACCAACCAGGGTGTTATTACCGATAAGAAAGCAAGAGAGCTGCAGGTTGGCGGCGAAGTTCTGGCTTACATCTGGTAAAAAAATGAAGAGTAATTCTAAGATGACAAAATACGTCATCTAAGAATTACTGGGCTTCATAAGACGAAAAGAATTTCTAATACGTCATAATACGCCGCATAAGAAATTCTAAAGTTTCGTCTCCGAGAATGCTTTGCATTCTCCGGGTGGAAAAAACCAAGAGATAACTGGTAATCCTATCAATTATTCTATATTATGGAGGTACGGGCATGTCACGTATAGGAAGAATGCCAATCGCGATTCCTGCAGGCGTAACTGTAGAGGTTGCAGAAAATAATAAAGTGACTGTAAAAGGTCCCAAAGGAACACTGGAGAGAGTGCTTCCTGAAGAGATGACAATTAAACTGGAAGATGGACACGTTGTTGTTACACGTCCCAACGACTTAAAGAAAATGAAATCCCTGCATGGTCTGACCAGAACACTGATCAACAACATGGTTGTTGGTGTTACAACCGGCTACGAGAAGAAGCTGGAAGTAAACGGTGTAGGTTACAAGGCTGCTAAAGCAGGCAAGAAGCTGACATTATCCTTAGGTTATTCCCATCCCGTTGAGATGGAAGATCCCGAAGGTATCGAAACTGTACTGGAAGGTCAGAACATCATCATCGTAAAGGGTATCGACAAAGAAAAGGTTGGCCAGTTTGCAGCTGAGATCAGAGACAAGAGAAGACCGGAGCCTTATAAGGGCAAGGGTATCAAGTATGCTGATGAAGTTATCAGACGCAAAGTTGGTAAGACTGGTAAGAAATAACGGATAAGGAGAGTGTAAAAATGGTTAGTAAGAAATCAAGACAGGTCGTTCGTGAGAACAAGCACAGAAGAATGCGTAACCGTTTCAGCGGCACTCCTGAGAGACCGCGTCTGGCCGTATTCAGAAGCAATAATCATATGTATGCTCAAATTATCGACGATACCGTTGGCAAGACTCTGGCAGCTGCTTCCACCCTGGAAAAGGATGTAAAGGCTGAACTGGAGAAGACCAATAACGTTGATGCTGCGGCATATCTGGGAACTGTTATCGCAAAACGCGCTCTGGAAAAGGGTATCACCGAGGTTGTATTTGACCGCGGCGGCTACATCTACCAGGGTAAAGTTGCAGCTTTAGCTGAGGCAGCCAGAGAAGCTGGCCTGACATTCTAGGAAGGAGAACACATCAGATGAGAAGAACAATTATTGATACGACAAATCTGGAGTTAACAGACAAAGTCGTTTCCATCAAACGTGTTACCAAGGTTGTAAAAGGCGGCCGCAACATGCGTTTCACAGCTTTAGTAGTAGTAGGCGATGGCAACGGACATGTAGGTGTAGGTCTGGGCAAATCCATTGAAATTCCGGAAGCAATCCGTAAGGGTAAAGAAGACGCTGCAAAGCATCTGGTATCCGTTGCTCTGGATGAGAACAATTCCGTTACACATGACTTCCTCGGCAAGTATGGTTCTTCTACCGTTCTGCTGAAGAAAGCTCCTGAAGGTACTGGTATCATCGCTGGCGGTCCTGCCCGTGTGGTTTGCGAGCTGGCTGGTATCAAGAATATCCGTACCAAGGCGCTGGGCTCCACCAACAAGCAGAATGTCGTTCTGGCAACCATTCAGGGATTAAGCCAGATCAAGACTCCTGAAGAAGTAGCAGCTAAGCGTGGTAAGTCTGTAGAAGAGATCATGGCTTAATCAAGGAGGAGACAAAAATGGCAGAGAAGAATTTAAAGATCACTTTGGTTAAGTCCCCCATCGGTGCAGTGCCGAAGCACAGAGCAACCGTAGAGGCTATGGGTCTTACCAAAATGCACAAGACTGTTATCATGCCTGATAACGCGTCTACCAGAGGCATGATCCAGAAGGTTGGATATATGCTGAAAGTAGAAGAAGCATAAAAAGAGGAGGTGTCAGGAAATGGAATTATCTAACTTACAGCCCGCAGCTGGTTCCGTACACAGCGATAATTTTAGAAGAGGCCGTGGCCATGCTTCCGGTAACGGTAAGACAGCAGGTAAGGGCCACAAGGGTCAGAAGGCACGTTCCGGTGCTCCGAGACCGGGCTTTGAAGGCGGCCAGATGCCTTTATACAGACGTATTCCTAAGAGAGGCTTCACAAACAGAAACTCTAAGGATATCGTTGCAATCAATCTGAGTGCACTTGAAGTATTTGAGAACGGTGAAACCGTAACTGTTGAGACACTGCTTGAGAAGGGTATCGTAAAGAACCCTAAGGACGGCGTTAAAATTCTTGGAAACGGAGAATTTACCAAAAAGCTCGATGTTAAAGCAAATGCATTCAGTGCATCCGCAAAGGAAAAGATCGAGGCGCTTGGTGGAACTGCAGAGGTGATGTAAATGCTTACTACCCTGAAAAATGCGTTTAAGATCAAGGAGATTCGTAAGAAGCTTCTGTTCACCTTCCTGATGCTGGTAGTCATTCGTATTGGCTGCCAGCTCCCGGTACCGGGTGTAAACAGACACTTCTTCTCCAATTGGTTCGCGGCGCAGACAGGAGATACGTTTAGCTTTTTCAATGCGTTCACCGGCGGTTCTTTCGAGAACATGTCCCTGTTCGCATTGAACATCACCCCTTACATCACATCATCGATCATTATTCAGCTTTTAACGATTGCGATCCCGAAGCTGGAAGAAATGCAGAGAGATGGGGAAGAGGGGCGTAAAAAACTGACCTCCATTACAAGATATGTGACGGTTGGTCTGGCATTGATCGAGTCTGCTGCTATGGCGATCGGTTTCGGCCGCCAGGGTCTGATGGATGACTTTAATGCGCTTAACGTAATTACTGTAATTGCCGCGTTGACAGCAGGAAGTGCATTCCTGATGTGGATCGGCGAGCGTATTACGGAAAATGGTGTGGGCAACGGTATTTCTATCGTGCTGACCATCAATATTATTTCCCGTATGCCCAGCGATCTGTCCAGTCTTTATCAGCAGTTTGTAAAAGGCAAGGCAGTTGCTGTAGGAGCGCTTGCTGCAGTCATCATTCTGGCGATCATCGTCGGAATGGTAATTTTGGTCATCATTTTAAATGATGCTGTACGGAAGATTCCGGTACAGTATGCCAAAAAAGTGCAGGGCCGCAAGATGGTAGGCGGACAATCCACCTTTATTCCCTTAAAGGTAAACACCGCAGGTGTTATCCCGGTTATCTTCGCGCAGTCGATTCTGCAGATTCCGATCATCATTTCTCAGTTGACCGGATACAAAGGAACAGGTCCGTGGGCTTATATCCTGCGCGGCTTGAATTCCAGCTACTGGTGCAAGCCCAGTGAACTGGTATACTCCATCGGACTGATCGTGTATATTGTAATGGTGATATTCTTCGCCTACTTCTATACATCGATTACCTTCAATCCGCTGGAAATTGCCGACAATATGAAAAAGCAGGGCGGTTTCATTCCGGGCATTCGTCCGGGTAAGCCTACCAGCGATTATCTGAACAGAATTCTGAATTACCTGATCTTCATCGGTGCCTGCGGTCTTACGATCGTATGCGTGCTCCCTTATGTATTTAACGGAGTATTCGGTGCAAGTGTTTCCTTTGGCGGAACGAGCCTGATCATTATTGTCAGTGTACTGCTGGAAACCTTAAAGCAGATCGAATCCCAGATGATGGTTCGGAATTATAAAGGATTTTTAAATGACTAAACGGCTGTCTGCATAACAGACGGTCCGGATTCGGGCGGGGACAGGACGGCGACGTTTCTGTCCCTGTCTGCATTCTACAAAAAATACAGCGGAGGAAAGAGATCATGAAGATTATCATGTTAGGCGCGCCTGGAGCAGGCAAAGGAACTCAGGCAAAAATGATCGCAGATAAGTACGGAGTACCTCATATCTCCACCGGCGATATTTTCCGTGCAAATATTAAAAACGGCACTGAGCTGGGTATGGAAGCAAAAAAATATATGGATCAAGGTCTGCTGGTTCCGGACGAACTGACCGTTCGCATTCTGTTAGACCGTGTTGCACAGGACGACTGCAAGAACGGTTATGTTCTGGACGGTTTTCCTCGTACCATTCCTCAGGCTGAGGTTCTGGACAGCGAGCTGACAAAGCTTGGAGATCACATTGATTACGCAATCAACGTAGATGTACCGGATGAAAACATCGTAAAGAGAATGTCCGGACGCCGTGCATGCCTGACCTGCGGCGCAACCTATCATATCGAGCATGTACCTCCGAAGAAAGAGGGCATCTGTGACGTATGCGGCAGCGAACTGGTACTTCGTGACGACGACAAGCCGGAAACCGTAAAGAACCGTCTGAACGTTTATCACGAACAGACACAGCCCCTGATCGACTTCTACACCGAAAAAGGTGTATTAAAGACTGTAGACGGTACCGTTCCGATGGAAGAGGTATTTGCTGCAATCACCGCGATTCTGGGCTGATGAGAGCGGATGTCAGCATTTTGGAGGGGAACTATGGCCGTTTCAATTAAATCTGCAAGAGAAATCGAACTGATGAGGGAGGCCGGAAAGCGCCTTGCTCATGTGCATCAGGAGCTGGAAGCCATGATTGCGCCCGGCATTTCCACCTGGGAAATTGATGCAAAGGGAGAAAAACTCATCAGAGACTGCGGATGTATCCCGAATTTTCTCCATTATAATGGATATCCTGCTTCTATCTGTGTTTCCGTCAATGACGAAGTCGTGCATGGAATCCCGAGAAAGGACCGTTATTTAAAGGAAGGCGATATTGTCAGCCTGGATGCGGGACTGATCTATAAGGGCTATCATTCCGACGCGGCGCGGACACATGCGGTCGGCAAGGTGAGCACAGAGGCACAAAAGCTGATGGATGTAACAAAGCAGAGCTTCTTTGAAGGCATCAAAATGGCAAAGGAAGGACAGCACCTGCATGATATTTCGAGAGCCATTGAGGAGTATGTTACACCCTATGGCTACGGAATTGTGCGGGATCTGGTTGGCCATGGAATCGGAACAGCGCTTCATGAAGATCCGCAGATTCCCAACTATGCACAGAAAAGAAGAGGCGTCCGCTTACAGGCGGGCATGACGCTTGCGATTGAGCCGATGATCAATGCCGGAACCTGGCAGGTACGATTCCTGCGGGATGGCTGGACGGTCGTTACAAAGGATGGCTCCTTGTCAGCGCATTACGAAAACACGATTCTGGTGACCGATGGGGAACCGGAGATCCTGACGTTGTATTAAGGAGGACACAGATGGTCGGTAAACTGGCAGTTTCCCTGGCGGGACATGATAAAGGAAGCATTTTTCTGGTGATCCGGGAGGATGGGGATGTTATCTGGCTGGCAGACGGAATCAGCCGTCTGTATCAGTCACCCAAACGGAAAAAAAGAAAACACGTTCAGCTGGTTTTAAACGGAGGGATGGACAGCAGCGAGCTGGAGGATCTTTTCCAAAACCCGGCGGACGCGGATACGAAAATCAAACGCTGCATAAAACTTTATAGTATGGAGAAAGCAAACGAACGGAGGTAAGATATGTCGAAAGCAGATGTTATTGAAATCGAAGGCACAGTAGTGGAAAAGCTGCCCAACACCATGTTTCAGGTAGAACTGGAAAACGGTCACAGAGTTCTGGCACATATCAGCGGTAAGCTGAGACAGAACTTCATCCGTATCCTTCCCGGCGACAAGGTGACACTGGAGCTGTCCCCTTACGATCTTTCCAAGGGAAGAATCATCTGGAGAGATAAATAAGAAAAAGTTCAGTCCCCGGCGGCGTTTTTGCTGCCGGGGATTTTTACAAAAAAACTACAGAAAAACCCGGAAAAACTGGTATTTTTTTGCCTCAAAATGGTTGCAAGTATTGAATTTTCATGCTACAATAGGTAACGGTCTTTTTGGAAGGAGGTCGGTCAGAACGCTTCGAAAAGGCGATCTGATCAGGATTCTTGCCGGATTCCGCGGGTGCGGAGGACGGTAGAAATGGAGGTTAAGAATGAAAGTAAGAGCATCCGTAAAACCGATTTGCGAAAAGTGCAAAGTCATCAAAAGGAAAGGTTCCATCAGAATTATCTGTGAGAACCCCAAGCACAAACAGAGACAGGGTTGAGTAGTTCTTTCTGATTTAATTAATTGGAAGAAAGCGATTTACCCCGTCGCATCTAAGACGGCTGGCAGCGGATTGTTACTAAGGTCCGCTTGAAAATAATTGAACGTAGTAGAGCACATTTATTACGGGAGATTACTTTTTGATACCGAAAAGAGACCTTTATCCAAAGGTCGGGAACGACTGTGTGAAGAAACAGAATGTGTAAAGCACATCGTTTCCGCACGGAGCAATCTGTGAGAGAGTATCGGAAAGACCGGTTTACCGGTTGGGTACATGGTACCCCAGTCAATTAGTAACTATTATTTGAAGACGCACAGGAAAGAGTTGGCCTGTGCAGCTGTGCGCATTGCGCACACAGAATGGAGGAAATGTAAATGGCTCGTATTGCAGGTATTGACTTACCCAGAGAAAAACGTGTTGAGATCGGCCTGACCTACATTTACGGTATCGGCAGACCCAGCGCAACAAAGATTTTAGCTCAGGCAGGTGTTAATCCCGACACTCGCTGCAGAGACCTGACAGACGATGAGGTTAAGAAGATCAGCGAAGTGATCGACGAAACCATGACTGTTGAAGGTGATCTGAGAAGAGAGATCGCACTGAACATCAAGAGACTGCAGGAAATCGGCTGCTACAGAGGCATCCGTCATCGTAAAGGCCTTCCGGTTCGTGGTCAGAAGACAAAGACCAATGCAAGAACCAGAAAAGGTCCTAAGAGAACTGTTGCAAACAAGAAAAAATAATTCAAACAAGGGAAAGTAGGTTAGTTTAAATGGCAAACAAGAAAGTTACCAAAAAAGTGACAAAAAAGCGTGTCAAGAAAAACGTTGAACACGGACAGGCACATATTCAGTCTTCTTTCAATAACACAATCGTTACACTGACAGATGCTGAAGGTAATGCTTTAAGCTGGGCTTCCGCCGGCGGTCTGGGATTTAAGGGTTCAAGGAAATCTACTCCGTATGCAGCGCAGATGGCTGCAGAAACAGCTACAAAGGCAGCTTTAATCCATGGATTAAAGACCGTAGATGTTTTTGTAAAGGGACCGGGTTCAGGCCGTGAGGCTGCAATCCGTGCGCTGTCCGCATGCGGTCTGGATGTAGTCAGCATCAAGGATGTGACTCCTGTTCCGCATAACGGCTGCCGCCCGCCCAAGCGTCGTCGCGTTTAATCGACGCTTTGCAGAATCTGACCGGGAAGCTCCTGGTTTCAGATGGCTGCTGCATATTCCCATCGTTGGAATAGACACAAATCAGAAGTAGGTTGGATGAAGACACGGCAGGAGCCGTGCTGTAAACAATAATCAGGAGGATTATAAAAATGGCAGTAAATAGAGTCCCTGTTTTAAAGAGATGCAGATCCCTTGGACTGGAGCCCGCATACCTGGGTTATGATAAGAAATCTAACAGAACCGCCAGAACAGGCAAGAAGATGAGTGAGTACGGTCTGCAGCTGAGAGAGAAGCAGAAAGCAAAATTCATCTACGGCGTTCTGGAAAAGCCTTTCCGTAACTACTACAAGAAGGCAGACAGAATGAAAGGCATGACTGGTGAAAACCTGATGACCATGCTTGAGGCCAGACTGGACAGCGTTGTTTTCCGTATGGGCTTCGCAAGAACCAGAAGAGAAGCAAGACAGGTTGTTGACCACAAGCACATTCTGGTAAATGGCAAGTGCGTAAACATTCCTTCTTACCAGGTAAAGGCTGGTGACGTGATCGAAGTGAAGGAAAGCGCTAAGACCATGCAGAGATACAAGGACATCCTTGAGGTAACTGCAGGCAGACTGACTCCCGAATGGATGGATGTAGAAAAAGAAGCATTCAAGGGCACTGTTAAGCAGCTTCCTACCCGTGAAATGATCGATGTTCCGGTAGACGAGATGCTTATCGTCGAGTTGTACTCCAAATAATTAGAAGATAACTGTCCATCTCAGATTGTTCATAAAGGAGGGTATTTACAGTGTTTGATTTTGAAAGACCCAATATTGAGGTTGCCGAAATTTCCGAAGATAAGAAGTATGGCAAGTTCGTGGTGGAGCCTCTGGAAAGAGGATATGGAATTACCCTGGGCAATTCGCTGAGAAGAATCATGTTGTCTTCCTTACCCGGTGCAGCAGTTAGCCAGGTGAAAATCGAAGGCGTGCTGCACGAGTTCAGTTCCATTCCCGGCGTGAAGGAAGATGTAACTGAGATCATCATGAATATCAAGTGTCTTGCAATCAAGAACAGCAGCGAGACCAACGAGCCTAAAACCGCATACATTGAGTTTGAGGGCGAAGGCGTGGTACACGCTTCCGATATTCAGGCTGATCAGGATATCGAAATTCTGAATCCGGATCTTGTCATCGCTCATTTGAGCGGTGGCAAGGACTGCAAGCTTTACATGGAGCTGACAATCACTAAGGGCAGAGGATATGTAAGTGCTGACAAGAACAAGAGCGATGATCTTCCGATCGGTGTTATCGCTGTTGATTCCATTTACACTCCCGTTGAGAGAGTAAATATGGCAGTACAGAATACCCGTGTCGGTCAGGTGACAGACTATGATAAGCTGACCCTGGATGTTTATACGAACGGCACACTGGCTCCCGATGAGGCTGTCAGTCTGGCTGCGAAGGTACTCAGCGAGCACCTGAGCCTGTTCATCGATCTTTCGGAGAATGCCAAGACCGCAGAGGTTATGGTAGAGAAGGAAGATGACGAGAAGGAAAAGGTATTGGAGATGAGCATCGATGAGCTTGAGCTCTCTGTTCGTTCTTACAACTGCCTGAAGCGTGCTGGTATCAACACGGTTGAAGAGCTGATCAATAAGACTCCGGAAGACATGATGAAGGTTCGTAATCTGGGCCGCAAATCTCTCGAAGAAGTACAGGCAAAAATCAGCGAACTGGGTTTCCATTTCAGACCCAGTGAGGAGTAAAGCAAATTCAGAAATGGGTTTGTGCAGCCGGTGAACGCCGGTTGACTCTGAAAGCTATATCGCATTTTATAAATGGAAAAGTCCGGTCGGCGGTAAGTCCAAAAGGCACGTCCGGTCGCAAAACATGATTGGCGTAAACAAACATTCGGTGAGTAAGACCAAAGGGCATGGCCGGATGTACCAGGATTGAAAGGAAAATAATACAATGGCAAAGTATAGAAAATTAGGCAGAACATCTGATCAGAGAAAGGCTCTGTTAAGAAGCCAGGTAACCGGCCTGCTGTACAGAGGTAAAATCGTTACCACTGAAGCTAAGGCAAAAGAAATCCGTAAGATCGCTGAGGGCATCATTGCACTGGGCATCAAGGAGAAAGATAACTTCGATACCGTTACTGTTACTGCTAAGGTTGCCCGCAAGGACAAAGACGGCAAGAGAGTAAAAGAAGTTGTAGATGGCAAGAAGGTTACCGTTTACGATGAAGTTCAGAAGGAGATCAAGAAAGATCAGCCTTCCAGACTGCATGCAAGACGTCAGATGCTGAAAGTATTCTATCCTGTTACTGAGGTTCCTGCCGCAGCAGCTGGTAAGAAGAAAAACACCAAGAAGATCGATATGCCTGCAAAGGTATTTGATGAAATCGCTCCCAAGTACGCAGACCGTAAGGGTGGTTACACCAGAATCGTTAAGATCGGCCAGCGTAAGGGCGATGGTGCAATGGAAGTTGTACTGGAGCTGATCTAATCAGAGATTTTCAAATTAAATAATGGTATGTTTTCCAATCGGAGAGCAAATCATTCTGAAGAAATGGAGAGCCGGATAAGACGGCGGACTGAAAATGTCTGTCGAGTTTATCTGGCTCTTTTTATAGACTCACAGGCGAAGCTGTGAGAGACGTCCTTCTCCTTTGAGATATTTTTTATAGATCAGGAAGAAGGCAAGACTGGAAGAGAAGAAGCAAAGCGTGTCTGCGATGGGTTCCGCGTAAAAGCACATCCTTGCAGCGAAAAAGAGGGGAAGCAGACAGGTCGCTGCAAAATACTCGCTTTTCCGCAGCAGGGATAAAAACAGGGACAGCTTTGTCAGGCTCATGGCAGTCAGGGCATCCACAAAGACATACTGGAAGCTCAGCGGGATAACGCCGAGGGTAAAGACCTGAATGCCCCAGACAGAAAGAGATGCGTATTCCGGGTTTTGGGTGAAAATTCGGACAAAATACTGCGGAACAAAACGGGACAGCAGGAACATAAACGTCGTAAAACCGATGCATAAAAGCAGGACGCAAAGTACAATTTTGCGGATGCGCTCAACCTTTCCGGCACCCATGTTGAAGCTGATGAGGGGCTGGGAGCCTCCGGTGATGCCGAGCATCGGCGAGGTGATGAGCAGCATGTAGCTCTGTACGATGGTTGCGCAGGTGATGAGAGTGTCTCCGTATTCCGGACCGCCAAAATGCTGCAGGACTGCATTTAGGGCGATGATGATCACGCTGTCGGTTGCAAGAATTAAAAAGGGAGAAAAGCCCATTTTCAGGATGCGTACTGCGGTAGAACGCCGGATCGGTGCCAGTGTCAGGGAAATGGGCATTTTTTTCTGTTTCAGCGTCAGCAGGACAAAAACACAGGAAGACAACTGTGCGAGGACGGTAGCGAGGGCAGCACCTGCAATATTCATATGCAGCAGAAAGATAAATACGGGATCCAGTACGATGTTGACAACCGCACCGATCAAGGTTGTTGCCATCCCAAGCCCCGGATATCCCTGCGCGGTGATGAAATAGTTCATGCCCATGGACAGCAGAGCAAAGAACGTGCCGAGTGTATAAATCGTCATGTAGGTATTGGCGTAGGGAAATGTTGTTTCACTTGCACCGAACCACCGAAGGAGCGGAGCTTTCAGCAATAGAAACAAAATGGTAAGCGCAGCGGAAAAAACGAGCAGCATGGAAAAGCTTGTACCAAGGAGATTTTTTGCTTTTTCCTGATCCTTTGCTCCGAGACGCATCGAAAACAGGACGGAGCCGCCGATACCGATCAGTGTTGCAAAAGAAGAAAGCAGCGTGATGACGGGCGCGCAGATGCCGGCGCCTGCCAGGGAAACATCTCCGATCTGCGGGATATTTCCGATATAAATGCGATCAACGATGCTGTAAAGAACGTTGACAAACTGCGCGAACATAAAGGGGATCGAGGTTCGCAGAACCAGTCCCGGTACAGAGTCGTTTCCGAAAACATTAGAGTGTTTTTTCATAAGAATGCTTCAATCCTATATAAAAGTGTTTATGCGGACGGGTGTATTTTGCCGGAGATGAAGAAAATTTCAACAAGGATCATGCCGATGGTGTTCGTCGAAAACCCGGTACGCAGGATGATTATACAGCAGTGTGATAAAAGCCGCAACAGGATTGTCCTTGCCATTCAGGAGGTGTGCTGTTAAAATGGAACAGGATTGACCCCGATTTTTCTGGAAACATGGAGACGATAGGAAAACATGAGCATCATAAAGACGAAACATTTAAGTTATCATTATATCCGTCACGATGAGGAAGGCAATGTGGAGGGAGAGGTTCCAGCGGTAAAGGATGTAAATCTTTCGGTGGAGCCGGGCGAATTTATTGCGATCCTGGGACATAACGGTTCCGGCAAGTCGACGCTGGCGAAGCATTTTAATGCGCTTTTGCTGCCGTCGGAGGGCTGTATTGTTGTGGATGGCATGGATACGGCAGATGAGAACCATACCTGGGATGTGCGCAGCACTGCCGGGATGGTATTTCAGAATCCGGACAATCAGATCATAGGGCAGGTTGTGGAGGAGGATGTTGGCTTCGGACCGGAAAACCTCGGTGTGCCGACAAAGGAAATCTGGGAACGAGTGGAGGAAAGCTTAAAAGCAGTCGGAATGTATGAATATCGAAAATATTCTCCGAACAAGCTTTCCGGCGGACAGAAGCAGCGCGTTTCCATCGCAGGCGTGCTTGCGATGCATCCGAAATGTATTGTGCTGGACGAGCCGACGGCAATGCTGGATCCCAACGGGCGCAAAGATGTCATAAGGGCGGCTCGTGCACTGAATGACGTGGAAAATGTCACGATTATCCTGATTACCCATTATATGGAAGAGGTTATTTATGCCGACCGGGTGTTTGTAATGGATGAAGGCAAGGTTGTGATGCAGGGAACGCCGCGGGAGATCTTTTCCCAGGTGGAACGGTTGAAGCATTTGCGTCTGGATGTACCGCAGGTTACATTACTCGCCTATGAGCTGCAAAAGAGCGGACTGAAGCTGCCGGATGGCATTCTGACAGCACAGGAGCTGACGGAGGAGTTAAAAAAGCTGTGTACAGGCAGTAAAACAGGCGCATCGGATAACAGACAAATGCCTGTAAAGTGAGGAAACAATGGGATTAAAACTGGAGCATGTAAGTTATTTATATGGAACGGATACGGAGCTTTTGGTGCGTGCGCTGGATGATGTGAATCTGGAAATTCCGGACGGTCAGTTTATCGGACTGATCGGCCATACCGGTTCCGGAAAATCGACGCTGGTGCAGCATCTGAACGGGCTTTTAAAGCCGTCAGAGGGAACGATTCTTTTTAACGGTGAAAATATCTGGGCGCAGGATTATTCGAGAAAGACGCTGCGCAGCAAGGTCGGGCTGGTTTTTCAGTATCCGGAGCATCAGCTGTTTGAAACGGATGTACTTGCGGATGTCTGCTATGGCCCCAAAAACCTCGGGCTGGAGCAGGGGGAGATCGAGCGGCGTGCAAAAAAGGCACTGGAGCTGGTGGGTTTTCCGGAAAAATTTTTCGGACAGTCCCCGTTTGAGCTTTCCGGCGGACAAAAACGGAGAGTAGCAATTGCAGGTGTGCTCGCAATGGAGCCGGATATTTTGGTGCTGGATGAGCCGACAGCAGGACTTGATCCGAAGGGCAGGGACGAAATATTAGGGCAGATTTCTCATTTGCAGAAGGAAACAGGCATCAGTGTGGTACTGGTTTCCCACAGCATGGAAGATGTGGCGAATTATGTGGAGCGCATTATTGTGATGAACAAGGGAAAGGTGATGTTCGATGACGTACCGCACCGGGTTTTTTCCCATGTAAAGGAGCTGGAGGCAGTCGGGCTTGCCGCACCACAGGTGACCTATATTCTGCATCAGCTAAAGGACAATGGCTTTGACGTGGATCCTTCTGCGACAACGATTGAGGAAGCAAAGGAGACGATTCTGCAGGCAGTGAGGAAGAACAGCAAATGATTAGGGATATTACACTTGGACAATATTATCAGACGGATTCCGTGCTGCATAGGCTGGACTGTCGGGTAAAGCTTGTAGGGACGCTTGCATTTATCATTTCCCTGTTCGTCGTGAATAACGTATGGGGATATCTGCTGGCGGCACTGTTTCTGGCACTGTGCATTCGGTTATCGAATGTGCCCTTTAAATTCATGGTAAAAGGTATGAAATCAATCGTATTTCTGATGCTTTTTGCGGTTGTGTTTAACCTTTTTCTGACTCCCGGAACTCCGGCTGTGACGATCTGGAAGTTGAAAATCACATGGGAAGGCATTGAGATGGCATCCAAGATGGCGGTTCGTCTGGTAATGCTGATCATCGGTTCATCGCTGATGACCCTGACAACTACGCCGAATCATCTGACGGACGGCCTGGAAAGCCTGTTGAATCCGCTTAAAAAACTTAAGGTGCCGGTGCACGAGGTTTCCATGATGATGTCCATCGCGCTCCGTTTTATCCCGATTTTGCTGGAAGAGACAGACAAGATCATGAAAGCACAGATCGCGAGAGGCGCGGATTTTGAAAATGGAAGTCTGATCCAGCGGGCAAAGGCGATGGTTCCTTTGTTAGTGCCGCTGTTTATCGCTGCGTTTCGGCGCGCAAATGACCTTGCCATGGCGATGGAAGCCAGATGCTACCGCGGCGGCGAGGGGAGGACAAAGATGAAGCCGCTCGTTTATCAAAAGCAGGACTACATGGGCTATGGAGTTCTGGTCGCCTATCTGGTGGCAGCGGTTCTGATCGGGAGGGTGCTTCTGTAATGGAGACGATGGAAATACGAAAAAAGCGCCGAATTTGTCTGGTGGTGGCATATGACGGGACAAATTATCAGGGGTGGCAGATACAGCAAAATGGCAATACCATCGAAGCGGAGTTAAACCGTGCGCTGTCTGCCCTGACAAAGGAACCAATTGAGGTTTCCGGTGCGAGTCGTACGGATTCCGGTGTCCATGCGCGCTGCAATTACGCGGTATTTGATACCGCTGTCCGGATGCCCGGGGACAAATTTTCCTACGCATTGAACCAGCGTTTGCCGGAGGATATTCGGGTTCGAAAATCCTATGAGGTTTCACCGGACTGGCATCCGCGCAAATGCAGCAGTAAAAAGACCTATGAATACAGGATTTTCAATGACGAATTTCCGGATCCGCTCTGCCGCCTGTATACACATTTTACCTATACAAAGCTGGATACAGACAGGATGAATACGGCAGCAGGATATCTTATCGGAGAGCATGATTTCAAAAGCTTCTGCAGTATTCATACGCAGACGGAGACCACGGTTCGGACGATCACAGATCTTTCGGTAAAAAAAGAGGGCAGCCTGATCACGATCCGGGTGACCGGTACAGGATTTCTTTATAATATGGTACGGATCATTGCAGGAACGTTGATAGAGGTCGGGAACGGCAAATACCCGCCGGAGCACATAAAAGAGATCCTCCAGCACTGTGACAGAAGCTGTGCCGGACCGACTGCCCCAGCACGGGGACTGACGCTGGTGGAGTATGAGTTTTTGTGATGCAAGGATTTTCAGGACGAAAGGTTTCAAGAATGCAAGGCGGTTTGTGACTGCATGAAAAGTGTTGTAAAATAGCGAAAAAATCTAATAAAAAAAGATTGACACAAGAGGTTGTGTAGCATATAATTATCAAATGTGGCGGTCTGAAAATGTTTTACCTGCCCCGGAAAAGCATTTTATCAAAAACAGACCTGTATTCGTTCAATTCCCGGTTCGGATACGCGCAGCGAATGACCTGTAGATTGTATGGAGGTACACTATGAAAACATTTATGGCTAACCCGGCTAAGATTGATAGAAAATGGTATGTAGTAGACGCAGAGGGCAAGACCCTTGGCCGTCTGGCATCTGAAGTAGCTAAAGTACTGAGAGGCAAGAACAAGCCTGAGTACACCCCTCACGTTGATACCGGCGATTATGTAATCGTTGTGAATGCAGAAAAGATCCATGTAACAGGCAAGAAGCTGGATCAGAAGATTTATTATCATCATTCCGACTATGTTGGCGGTATGAAGGATGCAACTCTGAGAGAAAAGCTGAACAAGAAGCCTGAGCAGGTTATTGAGTTAGCAGTGAAAGGAATGCTTCCCAAGGGACCTTTAGGAAGACAGATGTTCACCAAACTTCACGTTTATGCTGGCCCTGATCACAAGCATGAGGCACAGAAGCCTGAAGTACTGACATTTTAACTAAAGGATCGAAAAGGAGGAATTAGAAAATGGCTAACGCAGCAAAATATTACGGAACTGGAAGAAGAAAAAGCTCCATTGCCAGAGTATACCTGGTACCCGGCAACGGCAATGTGACAATCAATAAAAGAAGCATTGATGAGTATTTCGGTCTGGAAACTCTGAAAGTAATCGTTCGTCAGCCTCTGACAGCTACTGACACAGCTGACAAGTTCGACGTTCTCGTTAATGTTAAGGGCGGCGGCTACACCGGTCAGGCTGGTGCAATCCGTCACGGTATCGCAAGAGCACTGCTGGAAGCAGATGCAGACTTCAGACCTGTTCTGAAGAAAGCCGGCTTCCTGACACGTGATCCTCGTATGAAGGAAAGAAAGAAATACGGTCTCAAAGCAGCTCGTCGCGCTCCTCAGTTCAGCAAGAGATAATCGACTGCTCAGACTATATCAAAAGGTTTACAAAACCCCGGAAAATCAAGGTTTTCCGGGGGTTTCTTATACCTAAACGGACTGATGTAGTTTGACTTGATTTGACCAAACGAGAGCCGTTTTCACCCAATTTTCAGTGGTCCGCAAGTGGTTAACTGGCCAAAAAGAGGGCAAAAAGAGGGGGAAGTGGTTCCCAAAGTGGTTAACCGAGAGCCGATTTTTGGGGTGCTTTTCAGCCCTCCTTCCTCTCGTTTTTCGGCTGTGGCAGTTTGGCATAGTTTGAGCTAATTTGAATAATTGAATATGAATTTGATGTAGCACACAGTATAAATGCTG